>OBWO01000266.1_pt1 | contig 48223 bp, 25 predicted proteins | sample 1476401 | NCBI WGS metagenome assembly OBWO01 (sample SAMEA2580091, study PRJEB22360) | human gut metagenome | biome: human gut; feature: human-associated habitat; material: faeces | place: Denmark | collected 2008/2010 | reverse complement strand
CCAGCCGCTCTTTCTGCTGCATCGCCCAGCTGTTCGTTTTGTCGGTTGTACAACTTCATGGCTGCCTGCGAAGTGTAGCAACCTGTTCCGTGAACATCCATCAATAATTCTCCGTCGAATACAGGCAATTCGGGGTGGTTATTGAATGGCAGATAATCTTTATACAACTGATCGCTGGTGGCGCTGATCACTTCCACCGGTCCGTCGCCCTTGATTCCTTGCTCTACAGAACGTACCGAACCCAATGTCGGTGAACCGCCGATATCTCCTGTTCCATAGTAGCGATAGACCGTATTCAGCGGAGTACGTTTGGCCAATCCTTCCAGATATTTGTTCTTCGAGAGGTCTTCGTTGTTCCATCTGCGTCCGTAGTCGTACCCGTGGGCTAACATTACCTGTTTGCCATCGATACCCTTCCAGAGGCCGATAGTAAATGGATGTTTGCTTTTTCCATAAAAGGGATGATTGCGCCAGTCCAGTTTCTGTGAAGAAAAACCAATCAGTCCGCAGTGTGCGGCAATGGTAGGAAGTGTCCATCCGAATCCGAAGCAGTCCGGCAGGAAGATGTCCGTTCCTTCTTTTCCAAACTCTTGCCGGTAGTACGTCTGTCCGAGCATGATGTTGCGGATGGAGGCTTCGACGGAAGGAACCAATACATCGCTGGCTTCCCAGCTGCTTCCGGCAATGTGCCAGCGTCCTTCTTCGATGAATTTCTTCATCTCTTCGTACTGCTCGGGATAGTATTCTTTCATCCAGGCATATTTCACTCCCCCTTCAAAGTTGAAAATGTATTCCGGATATTTCTTTAGCAGAAATAAGTTCTGACTGATGGTATTCCATACATATTCGTTGATTGTTGTCTGGATATCCCAGTTCCACTGGGTGTCGAGGTGGGCGTCCGACACCATATAGGCTTTCACCCTTTTCCCGGAGGCATCGTTTTGTGCATAGCCGCCTCCTGCCAAAACAAGGGCGAGGGCTACGGCAATTACTTTTTTGTTCATCATGGTTTATTTTAACAAGTTTAGTAGTTTACAAATTGGTTCTTATTCAATATGTTTACAAATGTAGTGATTCGGAAATGAATATCTGTTCTCTGTCGTGACAATATTTAAGCAAATGTATATTGGCAGGTCAGAGTACTGGCTGATTAATTAGAGTATGACGTAATTGTTTGTATATCACCGGATAACGTCTCAGTCTGTACAATTAAAGTACATATTGTGGCAGAGATGATAAAAGGAGCTGCAAGGAATGAACAATCCGTATTCATTTTGAATTGTAAATTCCTTGCGGCTCGTATCCAATCAAACAGAAAGAGTCTGTGAAATGTTAGGGCAGCGGATCTGCGGCGGCAGGTTTCTTTGGATTGTAAATGGCCGTACCTACTTTGGAGTCTGCGCAACCATAATACAGATACCATTTATCCTTGTAATAAACCATTCCTTCGATGAACACTGTTCCGTCTACATACTGGCCGCTCTTTTCGAAACTATCCATCGGGCGGAAGAACGGTTCGTCCAGACGGGTGATGAAACGGGTTGGGTCATTGGCATCAAAGAGAGCTTGCCCGGCAGCATATACATTGGCTGTATAGCGTTTGTCACCTCTGCTTGCACTGTTTTTACCATTATACAGAAGCACAATTCCTTTCGGAGTATAGATAGCCGGAGGACCGCATTCGGTCAGATGACTGTCGAAGTATCCGTCACGTGGAGAAAACAACTTTCTCAGGGAGCCGTCTGTATTTACATAAGGAGTCCAGTTGATTAAATCTTCGGAGGTAGCGGCAAACACATGTTCCTCTCCCCAGTACATGAAGTATTTTCCGTCGATTTTCTTGATTACCTGCTTCCCGTCGACAACTTCGGTCAGAATAGAGCCGGACTTACATCCTAAATTAAAGAACTTGCCGTCATAAGCTTTGGCAAAAGCAGGACCGTGTTTCGTCCAGTCTTTCAGATTGCGGGAAGTAGCGATTGCCAAGCGTGGAATGTGGCGGTTCCATTGAGTATACGTCATCACGTATAGTCCTTCTGCTGTGACGGCAATACGAGGGTCTTCGCATCCTCCCGGCCATTCCAGCTCTTTTTGGGTGTCGTTATCCGGATAAAATACCGGAGTCTTTTCCCGCTTGAAGTGAATACCATCACTGGAAGTGGCATATCCGAGACGCGAGGTACGGTGACCGATGCCGACACCGGATTTATCTTCTGCCCGATACAGTACAACAATCTTGCCGTTATAAAGAGTAGCTGCCGGATTGAAAGTGTCATTGGACTCCCATGCAACGTAATCTTGTGTCATCGGACAATAGAATTTTGTATTCTCTATAGGAGAAATCACCGGATTGGCCCCTTGCGGACGTTCAAAACCTCCGAATGCCCAATCGGGTAATACGTTCTTTTTGTCGTTGGAGGACTGTCCCAAGGCGGTACAGGTCATCATGGTTGTAGCAACTAGAAATAAAAAGGTTGATTTCATATTATATAAATTATTATTGGGGGAGTAATATATACTCTCTACATTTAAAATAAAAATAAATATTTGCTGTCATCTGTCACACAAACAAGGGTAAATAGTTGAGTATGTGTAAGTTTGGAGGTGACGGCACGGTGTGATAGCAGTGTGACAGTATTTCTGCTGTCACTGTGGCGAGAAGAGTTGGTTTCCTCGCCTTGATACCAGAGTTTCATCGGTATGAAACTAAAGTTTCCTCGGTGCGAAACCAAAGTTTCATGGGCGGGAAACTCTAGTTCCAACGGTGTGAAACTTTAGTTTCAAAGGCATGAAACTCCTTGTTTCATACAATGAAACGATTGGTTCCAATGCATGGAACCATCGGTTTCACCGTATGAAGCAGTTATCTTGCAAGTAAGGGTCGAGGTAGAAACTACTGAATACTGTTCAGTAAGTCTGCCTTTCCTTCATTGACCAGTTTGAGGATGAGTTCTCCGAACAGTGTGTTTTGCCATGCAAACCATGCACGGGTAAAGTTTTTCGGATCGTTTTTGTTGAATGATTCATGCATGAAGCCGGTGCCTGCATCGGTATCCATCAGCATCTTGATACAAGTCTTGATTTCTGCATCATTCTGGCTGGTAAACGCTTTCATCATAATGCTCATAGGCCAGATCATGTCGTATCCGATGTGCGGACCGCCGATGCCTTCTCCGGCAGTGCCTTTGAAGAAATAAGGATTGTCTTCGCTCCACACAAACTTGCGGGTGTTTTGGTAAATCGGATCGTTCACTTTCACGTCGCCCAGATAAGGTAAAGCGATGAGACTCGGCACGTTGGCATCATCCATCAGTAGTTGGTTGCCGAATCCGTCTACCTCGAAAGCATAGATTTTACCATATTTCGGATGGTTGTAGACAGCATATTTCTTCAATGCTTTTTCAACTTCATCCGCCAATGTGGTACATTCTTTGGCCAAAGCCGGTTTCTTGTTCACTGTGTTCAGTATTTCGGCTGCTTTGCGCAGAGAAGTAACGGCAAAGAAGTTGGAAGGAACGAGGAACTGGAAGGTTGTAGCGTCATCCGAAGGGCGGAAAGCGGAAGCGATCAGTCCGACAGGTTTCACCGGATTACCCCAGCCGTCGTTGGTCATGGTGTCGAGTGCGCGTTCGGTTTTGCGTTGGAATCTGTACGGACCTTTCGCATCGTCCTTGCGCTGTTGTTCCTTGAATGTTTTCAATACGTTTGCAATAGCCTGCAGCCATTCGTCGGAGAAGACGCTGGCATCCCCCGTTGTTTTCCAGTAATGGTAAGCCAGACGGATCGGATAACACAGGGAGTCGATTTCCCATTTGCGTTCGTGAAGTTCCGGTTTCATGTCCGTCAGGTCACTCATCCATTCGCCTCCTTCGGAGTTCATATTGAAGGCGTTGGCGTATGGGTCGATATTGATACATTTGAATTGGCGGTTGATGACTCCTGCCAGCATCTTTTTCAGTTCGGGGTCTTTATTGGCAAGCTGCACATACGGCCATACCTGGGCACCGGAATCGCGAAGCCACATGGCGTGGATGTCTCCGGTGTATACGAAAGTATCCTCTTTTCCGTCAAAATGAACGGTCGTATCCAGTGTGTTCGGGAAACAGTTTTCGAACATCCAGGCCAGTTTCGCATTCGTCAGTAATTGCTTGATGCGGGCAATTTGTTGCTCCACTTCCTGCGATACGAACAGGCGTTTGGATACTTCGGGTCGGTTGGTCTGATAAGTGTTGACCCGCGTGTTGTCTTGTTTAGTGACAAGTTCGCAGTTTTCCATTGCTTGTATGCCGGCAGCACCCGAAAGTGCCGCGCAAAGGCAAAGTGTTTTGGTTATATTCATGGTGATTGTTTTCTTTAATTCATGTAATGGTTAATAATCAAAGTTTCATTTCTCGATCTCGGCGAATAACTCGATCAGGCAGGCATTATCCAGCAGCCATTTGTAAGGCTCCTCGTTATGTCCCGACCAGTCTCTTCCCAGCAATCCGTTGGCATCCCGGTAATTTCTCCATGCATGGAGAGCATTCTCCGCCATCGCATTGACATAAGTCGGGTTGTGGTCAATCTTCTCCAGCGCCTTGAAGCCTCTGAACAAAATCACATTAAACCATGACATGTCTTTGTGTACCTTGACTGACGGATCTTTCTTATCGGCTTTCGAACGGAAAAAGGCATCGGTCCCTGCGGCTGTCTTCTGGGCATCGCGCAAGTATTGTTCGTCTCCTGTTTCCTCGTATAGCAATACGCCTGCCTGAATCATCTGTCCACTGTTGTAGGCATATTTATCTTTAGAGACGCTTCCTTTCAGGTTGATATTGTCCCAGTAAAGGAAATCGGTGGGATCACATAAGTTCTTTCTGGTCCATGCGTAAGTTTCCTTTGCTTTGTCCAGATATTTTTTGTCCTTTGTCAGGCGGTATAGCTTGACACCGAGTACCGTTGACGGAGCATTGGAACAGGTATGCTTCGCTTCTTTCTGCTGTTCACACCAGAAGATTCCTCCGCCGAGTTCGTCGCTCCATCCGCTGTAGATGTATTCGTACAGTGCGATGGCTTTTTTCAGATAGTCGGCTTTGTGGGTGAGACGATAATAATCACAATAATCCAGTGCAATCCAGATGTTGTCATCGTAGTAGCGTCCATGCTGGCCGTATTTGGCGGGGTATGACTGATAGCATGCCGGAAGGCGTTCTCCGTCCCAGTACTGTTCCAGTCCGGGCAGGATGCGCTTTTCCAGTATCTTCTTGTACTTTTTGTCTCCGGTGGCCTGGTACATGGCCACGCAACCGGATATCATTCCGGAATAGGGCCACAGGAAGGAGGCTTTCAGCGTTCCGTTCTGTTGGGCTCCACCCGCCAGATAAGTGATTTTCTGGTCGGGATTCACGGGATATGTTTCGGTAAGCAGTCCGTCCTCCGTCTGATATAAATTCAGGACATTGTCGAGAATGGAGTCGGCAATGGATACGAAGGGATGATTCTTAGCCGTTTTTCCGGAAGCGGAAACAAGGCACAAGAACATGCAGGCTACAAAACATATATTTCTCATATCAGTATCAGATTATAAAATGAAGTATTCGGGTTTATTTTTGCTGACGTTGGTCAAACTCCAGTTCCACTTTTACAGGGAAGTGGTCGGATGGCGTACGTGCTTCATAAACCTTAATTGTGATTTCCTCCGGACAATCTCTCACGTCCTCCTTTTTACTGTTTTCCCGTACACTCCGATAGGTATCGGTCAGCACACCGTATCTCTTGACGTGGAAAGAAGGGGAAACGAAGATATGGTCGATGCGGCTTTCGGTAAAACTGTTCGGATCGAAATTGTTGAAAGTACCGTTGGTCGCATATCGGTAGTCACATTTCTCATAAGAATCACAAAGTACTCCTTTGCTGACAAATGCATCGTATGACTGGTGAGTCTGGTCGACATTGAAGTCACCCGTCAGGATGGCCGGCAGATTTTTGCCTCTTCCCAGCTCCTTCATCTTTTCCTGTACGAGGAAAGCGCTCTCCACACGGGCTTTCTTGCCGATATGGTCCATGTGGAGATTGAAGAACAGGAACTCAAAACCGGTATCTTTGCATTTGAAATGTCCCCAGCTGCAAATACGAGGCAATACGGCATCCCAGCCTTTGCTCGGGACATCCGGAGTTTCCGACAACCAGAAATCTCCTTTCTCTACGATATCGAATTTGTCAGTGCGGTAGAAGATAGCAGAGTGTTCACCTTTATCTTTACCGTCATCGCGTCCTACGCCGATATAGTCATAACCGGGGAGAGCTTCTTTCATATCTTTCAATTGGTGAAGGAAACATTCCTGTGTGCCGAAAATATCGAAGTCATGGTATTGCACAATCTGGGCAATCACCGGATAACGCTGTCCCCAACCGTTTCCGCGGGCGGAGTCGGAACCATTGGCATTTCTCAGGTTGTAGGAGGCAACTGTAAGCGAAGTAGGCTGATAGCTCTGGCAGTTGCAGAAGACTATGGCCGCAAGGACGATAAATAAAAGGTTTCTTAGTTTCATGTTTTCTTTAGTTTGTTTGGATTAGATCATTCTTTAAAGCATCCAAAAATACGACATTTTATTCAAATGAGAGGGAGTAGGGAATATCTTTTTCAGTCGTTCCCCGTTGTTTGTTCGGAGTCGGACTCATCTGGTACTGGATATTCGCACCCTTCAACAATTGGTCGTGTGTCAGATAATTGCGTGTGAATGTTTTGCCATTTACCTTCATATCCTTCACATAACGGTTGTCGGCGCTATTGTTGTTCGCTTTAATGGTGACGGTTTTCCCATTTTCCAGATGCAGTTTGGCTGACTTGAAAAGAGGAGTTCCCAGAATATATTGATCTGTTCCCGGACAAACGGTGTAGAATCCTAAAGCCGAGAAGACATACCAGGCAGAAGTCTGACCGTTGTCTTCGTCGCCGCAGTATCCGTCGGGACCTGCTGTATACAGCTTATCCATGATTTCGCGTACCCAGTATTGAGCTTTCCAGGGTTCTCCCGAATAGTTGTAAAGGTAAACCATGTGCTGGATGGGCTGATTGCCATGAGCGTATTGCCCCATGTTCATTACTTGCATTTCGCGCATTTCATGAATCATGCCACGGCTTTCCATGCCTAGTTTACCCGGAATGATAAAGACGGAATCCATCATAGTATTGAACTCTTTCTTGCCTCCCATCAAATTGATTAAGCCTTCCGGATCGTGGAATACGCAGAAACTCCAGTGCCAGCTGTTACCTTCGCAGAACTCTCCGCTCCAGTCTACTGCATCAAATTTCGGGTTGAATACCCCCTTGTCGTCCTTACCTGCCATCAGTTTGCGTTCCGGTTGGTAAACGTTCTTGTAGTTGAGGGCACGTTGCTTGAAGATATCGATTTCGCTTGCCGGTTTGCCTAGTTTCTTTCCTAATGTGTAGATAGTCCAGTCGTTGTAAGCATATTCCAGCGTGCGGGCAACATTCTGACCTACACCGATATTGTTGGGGACATACCCCAGTTGGTTGTATGCTTCGTAAGCTACACGTCCGGAGGCGGTGCCGCGAAGATGGGCGTTTGCATCGTGTTTCAATGCTTCCCAAAGCGTTTCGATGTCATATCCGCGGAGCCCTTTTATATAGGCATCGGCTACAACAGAAGCGGAGTTGTTGCCTACCATGCAGTCACGGTGTCCGGGACTTGCCCATTCCGGTAGGAAGCCGCTTTCTTTATAAGCATTGACCAGACCTTCCTGCATCTTTTGGTTCATAGACGGATACATCAGGTTCAGGAACGGGAACAGGCAACGGAAAGTATCCCAGAAACCGGTATCTGTGAACATATAGCCGGGCAGTACTTTGCCATTGTAAGGGCTGTAGTGTACTACCTGACCTTTGGCATCTATTTCATAGAAACTGCGTGGGAACAGCATGGAACGATACAAGCACGAATAGAAAGTACGCAGGTTGTCGATATTGTCATCTTCTACATCAACTTTGCTCATTTCACGGTTCCAGATATCTTTTCCTTTAGTGACTAACTGGTCGAAGCTGTTGTTGCCCAATTCTTTGAGATTCAGTTCCGCCTGTTCGTAGCTGATAAAGGAAGAAGCTACACGGGCATGAACGATTTCTCCTTTCTTCGTGGCGAATCCGATGATTGCTCCGGTATGATTGCCCTCAACTTCTGTTTCGTTCGGGAGGATGTTATTCTCTTTTACACCGGAAGTAAAGGTAAACGGCTTGTCGAACTTGATGACAAAATAATTCTTGAAGTTCTCCGGCACCCCGCCGCTATTCCTGGTGGAATAACCGATGATTTTGTTCTCTTCCGGAATCACCTTTACATACGAACCTTTATCGAATGCATCGAGAATGACATAAGCATTCTTGGTTTCCGGATACGTGAAACGGAACATAACGGCACGCTCCGTGGGTACAAGTTCCGTAGTAACGTCGTGGTCTGCGAGATACACCTTATAATAATAAGGTTTGGCAACTTCCGCTTTGTGCGAGAACCAACTGGCACGTTGGTCTTGGTCGAATACGAGTCCGCCGGTGATTGGCATGATGGCAAACTGACCATAATCGTTCATCCACGGACTAGGCTGGTGTGTTTGTTTGAAGCCACGGATTTTGTCGGCATTGTAAGTGTATGCCCAGCCGTCGCCCATTTTGCCGGTTTGCGGTGTCCAGAAGTTCATTCCCCACGGCAATGCCGTAGCCGGATATGTATTTCCGGTCGATAACTCAAACTTGGATTGCGTTCCTACCAGCGTACTGACATAGTCTACCGGATTCTTGACGGCAGAAATATGCATGCTGTACAGCACCGCACCCCCAATAAATAACAGGTGTTTAAATGAAAGATGTGTTTTCATGAACAAATGAATTTATGTATAAAATTAGTTTCTGTGACGAAAATAGAGAAAAAAGGAATGCATCTGCAGGAAGTGGAAATACTAAATCGCTCCGTGGCGCTGTAATTAACCAAACTGGCACGCATTTTTACATATATTCTGCGCCAAAAAAGTGCTGGATAGTTTTTTTGTTTACCTTTGTCATATTGCAAATCTAAGGATTCTATGCCATGAAAAAACATTGTATTTTACTTTTCTTCTGCTGCCTTAATATACTGATGAATACAGCCGGCGCCTATAATCTGAAACAGGTTGCTGACAAAGAATATATGTCTAACAGTGCTATAACTTCGCTGTGCCAGGACGACAAAGGACTGATGTGGATTGGCACTTGTGATGGACTCAATGTCTATGATGGCCGGGCGGTCGAAGAGTTTAAGATCTGTGACAAGGAAGGTTACTTGTCCGGCAATCAAATTGATAATATTATCTATACCGGTGACGATACTTATTGGTTTCAGACTTATTATAGTTTGATTCGTCTTGACCGTAAAACGAATTCTATTACACGTTTTTATGAATTTCAGAAACTGTTTCCGATGAATAAGGATAATCATGGTACCTTATTTATTATTAAGGATAGCGACTGCGTTTACTATTTTCATAAAAAGGAAGGGGTCTTTAAAAAAATCAATGTTGCTGGTATTCCGATTTCAGATGTTATTACTTTCTTCTTTGATAATAATAATCGCATGTGGGTAATAATGAGAGGGTATAATCGGTGTTACGATCTTCAGCAGGATTCCGTTACTGGTAATATTACGTTGACGTCACAAAAAAGTGGTTTGGAACACCACACACCGTTGATTTATTGTACTCATGATGACGGGACTATCTATTATGTAGATAAGGAATACAATCTTTATACATTTTATATTGAAAGCAAGCAGAAAGAGTTTGTTGTTAATTTGGGGACGAAAATACAGGCACATGACAGAATTTCCACGATTATTAAATATCATGATAGCTTCTTTGTCGGATTAATGATCGATGGTGTTCTGATATTGGAAAAGCCAAAAGGCAGCAATGAATATCAGATTCAGCCGTTACCTATAAACAGCGGAGTGTTCAGCTTGGTGAAAGATCGCTTTCAGGATCTTATCTGGATAGCTACAGATGGGCAGGGTGTTTATCTTTATTCGAATCCTCTTTATTCTATAAAGTCGGTTGTGTTGAGTAACTATACCGAAAAGATAGAGCGTCCCGTGCGTGCGCTGTTGCTTGACAAAGAACGTACTTTCTGGATCGGCACTAAAGGGAATGGTATACTTAAGATCTATGATTATGAGGTAGATAAGGATATTTCAGACTGTCGTTCGGAGGTCTTGACAATATCTAACAGTGGTTTGGGTAGCAATGCGGTCTATTGTATCAAGGGAAGTAACCGTAACTTACTATGGATTGGTGATGAGGAAGGATTGAATTTTTATTCGTATCGTGAACGACGTATTAAGAAAATTCCTCTCTGGATTGATAACGAGGAGATTAAATATATACATGATATTTATGAAACGGAAGATTCGGAATTGTGGTTGGCTAGTGTGGGAATGGGAATAGTAAGAGCGCGTATCGGAGGCACACCGGATCATCCGGTTCTTGAAAATATGCAGCGCTATGTGGCTAATGCCGGAGAGTTCGGTTCCAATTGTTTCTTTACCATTTGCAAAGGAGACAGCTTGGGGTTACTATTCGGCAATATGGGGTCTGGAGTATTTCGTTTCAATGAAATCAGTAATGGATTGGAGCCGTTGACCACTCATAAGTATGAGAATATGAATCTGAACAAGGTAGTGCCCATTGTTAAAGATGACGCAAACAATTATTTGATCGGTACTACTTATGGAGTAATCAAGTATACTTCAGAAAACTCTTATAAACTGTTTAATGCGAAAGACGGTTTTCTGAATAGTACTATTCATGCCATTCTGAGGCACTCACCTGATAACTTCTGGCTGAGTACAAATCAAGGCTTGATTAATTTTGATACCAAAAGAGATGTATTCCGTTCTTATGGTTTTGGTGACGGGCTTAAAGTTGTTGAATTTAGTGATGGTGCTTCTTACAGAGATCCGCAAACAGGCACCTTGTTCTTTGGAGGAATCAACGGATTTGTAGCCATTCAGGCAGACGGACGTCCCGAACAGCTTTATATGCCTCCCATTTATTTTGATAAACTCTCTATCTTTGGAGAACAATACAATCTGGGAGAATTCATCACCCGGGAAAAGGAGAATGAAGTGTTGAACCTGAAATATGACCAGAACTTCTTTGCAGTTTCATTCACTTCTGTCGATTACTTGACCGGAAATAACTGTACCTATTCCTATAAGTTAAAAGGCTTGAGTGACCAATGGATCAATAATGGAAAAGAAAGTTCTGTCTCCTTTACGAATATGGCTCCCGGCGAATATACCTTATTGGTGAAATACTACAATAGTGTATTTGATAAAGAGAGTGATGTCTATTCTTTGTTAATCCGGATAGGTGACCCGTGGTATGCTTCTTGGTGGGCATATCTTATTTATACTTTATGTCTGCTGCTGATGGTCACTCTGCTGGTACGCTCATTTATCCTCCGTACTAAGCGGAAAAAGCAGGAACTGCTCAATGAAATAGAGCAGCGCCATCAAAAGAATGTATTTGAGTCGAAACTTCGTTTCTTCACTAACATAGCTCATGAATTTTGTACTCCATTGACCCTTATCTATGGTCCTTGCGGGCGTATTCTGTCATCGAAAGGACTCAGCAAATTTGTCATTGATTACGTTCAGATGATTCAGACGAATGCGGAACGCTTGAATAACTTGATTCACGAACTGATCGAGTTCCGCCGTATCGAAACGGGGAATCGGGAAGTGCGTATAGAGACTTTGAATGTATCTTCTTTAATGAAAAATACGGCAAAGATCTTTGTTGATATGGCTAAATCCCGAAATATCACTTTCTTGAGTAAGATACCGGAGCAAGTTTCCTGGAACTCAGACAAAGGTTTTCTGAATACCATTATTATCAATCTGATATCCAATGCTTTCAAATACACCCCGGATGGGAAAAGTATTAAAATAGAAGTGGATACCAATGATGAAAACCTGCTGGTCCTCCGGGTTGCCAATGAGGGAAGTACAATCAAGGAAGAAGACTTCCAGTATGTATTCAACCGTTATGCTATTTTGGATAGCTTTGAAAATCAGGATGAAAAGAACTTCTCCCGCAATGGTCTGGGGCTTGCTATCTCTTACAATATGGCCCAACTGCTGAATGGAACGTTGAAAGTGGAAAATACTCCTGACGGCTGGGTTTTGTTTACGTTGTCATTACCTCCATTGAAAGTGAGCACTGGTGTATCATCTTCTAAACGAATAACTTCGGAGTATATCCCTAAGATAGAGTCGCAACTTGCCTTGAAACTTCCTCACTATGAATTTGACAAGATGAGGCCAACGCTACTGGTTATCGATGATGAACTGGAAATGTTGTGGTTCATTGGTGAAATCTTCTCTAACGATTTCAATGTGGTTACTTTGCAAGATCCGGAGCGGATTGAACAGGTCATGAATGAAGTCTATCCCAATGTGATTATCTGTGATGTCATGATGCCGGGAATTGGAGGCATTGAACTGACGAAGCGAATTAAATCAGTGAAAGAAACGGCTCACATTCCTATTATCATGGTATCCGGACGGCATGAAATGGAGCAGCAGATGGCTGCACTTTCTGCAGGGGCAGAGATGTATATCACCAAACCGTTTAATGCGGAATATCTTCGCATTTCCGTCTGCCAGATGCTAGAGCGTAAGGAAGTGCTGAAAGACTATTTCAGTTCAGCGATCAGTTCTTTTGAAAAAACGGACGGAAAACTGACACATAAAGAATCAAAGAAATTCCAGCAATCTGTTTTGAAGATAATCAATGACCATATTCAGGAAAAAGAACTGACTCCTCGTTTTATAGCCGATCATTTGGCAATCAGTGTCCGCAGCCTTTACCGGAAAATGGAAGAAATTGGTGAAGAAAGTCCTACGATTTTGATAAAGGAGTGTCGTTTGCATGTGGCCAAGGATTTATTGTTGAAGACCCAAAAGACGATTGATGAAATAGTCTTTGAATCGGGCTTCTCAAATAAGGTTACTTTCTTTAAAGTATTTCGTGAAAAGTATGGATGTACGCCAAAAGAATTCCGAATGAAAAACTTGGAGGAAGTCCGGAAGTAGACCGGATGATAATATGTCTCCTGTTCTGTTGGAAAGGAAGGGTGAAAAGCCTGAAACGTCTGTAGTAAACGTTGGTGCCAGAAAGGTAAATATGAGGCATAATGCCTTTTCATCATTCCTGTTGATTTAATCTCTGTTTTATTGGCGAGGATTTTGATTCTTTAATTGAGGTAGAAATATTATCAAATCATGCCAAAATAGTAAATATCCCTGCCGTGTGAAGCAAAAGATAATGGTCGAAATATAAGAAATCTGGCAAACATACTAATTTTGCTGCTGCATTAGAAAAGCAAGAATATATAATTTGTATAACTAAATATCTTGAGAACTATGAATCAACCACACGATCCTCCTCCACTCATCTTATCTTTTTGTATGTAGTGTTTTCCTTTATCTTTTATTTTTTTTGTTTGAATTAAATTTAATAACTTATGAAACTTGAATTATTAAAGAAGCGCAAGCTTGAAATCGGATTATCTTTATTTATAGGGATGTCTGTATTTTGGGGGTGTAACAATGATTTGACCCCAATAAATCAAAGTAAAACTTTTCCTCCTGATTTGAATGCACCATCAGTGTTTGAAAGTTTCTCTCCTGACAGTGGTGGTATTGGCACCCAATTGATTATCCGCGGAAAGAATTTTGGTTCGGATCCCAATTATGTGAAAGTTACTGTTAATAATAAGGAAGCGGCTATTGTAGGAATGGACGATGAGGTAATCTATGCCATTGTCCCTGCACGTGCAGATACAGGCTATGTTCGTCTGTTTATAGGTAAAGACGATAATATAGAAGAGTATGCTTCTGAGACAAAATTCCGTTATCAGTTTAAACGTAATGTGACGACTATGGTGGGACAACACGGTATGAATGGCCGTGAAGATGGTAGCTATGCTAATTCTAAGCTGCAAAGGACGTGGTTCTTGCTGACTGATAAAGACGGAACGGTATTTTTTGTAGATGAAGGTCGTGGTCAGACACAGAATGGTGCTTTGCGCCGTGCTCGTAACGGTGAAGTGGAAACATTGGTGCAGTGTTCTAGCGGTCCGTTCCAATCGCCTACATGTTTGGCTTTCAGTCCGGATCAGGATACACTGTATATTTCTCAGTATTCATATACAGATGAGGAAAATACGAAAACAGACTTCAACATTATTTATGTGACACGAGAAGGTGGTTTTGTGGATGTAAGAGGACTTTGTAGAGCAAAGAAAGTCGGAACTACAGGGCTTGCCGTACATCCGAAAACAGGAGAAGTATTCTTTTGCAATAAAGGAACTGGTTATATCTATCGTTATGATGGTCCGGAGTATGAGGATTTCACTCCTCTTTTCAGAATAAACAATGCAATGGAAATAGAAACCCGCATGACTTTTAACTCCGAAGGTACTATTCTTTATGTAGCGGTGTGTAATCGTCATTGTATCTATCAGGTTCCTTATGATGCTTCTACTCGTACTTTCGGTGTACCGGTTCTTTTTGTCGGAGCATGGGACGAGAGTGGTTATGTAAATGGGACAGGAGCTACTGTGCGTTTGAACAAGCCGAAACAAATGGCATTTGATGAGGATGGCAATATGTTTGTACCTGAACGTAATAACCATATCATTCGGAAAATTACTCCTGCAGGTTCTGCTACTTTATATGCCGGGCGACCGGAGCAAAGTGGTTTTGGAGACGGACTGCCAGAAGAGGCAAAATTCAATCAGCCGGAATGTGTAACGGTGTATCCGGATAACTCAATATATGTGGCTGACCGTGATAACCATGTCATTCGTCGTGTGACAGTAGAATAAATAATTTATTAAAAGAATTATCCATGAATAATATTCAAAAATATATCGTATTACTCTTGATGGTAATGCTGTTTGTGCCGAATACTGCATGGGCACAAACGAACAAGCAAGAATTTGTAATCAAGGGTGTAGTAGAAGATAATCTTGGTCCTGTTGCCGGTGCGTCGATTATTGCTAAAAATCAGCCGGGTGTGGGTACGGTTACTAATCTTGATGGAGAGTTTTCTATTAAAGTGGGGCCCTATGATGTGATTCAGGTGACTTTCATTGGTTACCAGACAGTTGAGATTCCTGTATTATCCATTAAAGATCGAAACAATTTAAAGATAAAGATTGTAGAAGATAATACAAAGATCGATGAGGTTGTGATAACATCTAGCGGTGTTCAGAAAAAGAAGACACTGACAGGAGCTATTACTAATGTTGATATCAAACAGCTGAATGCTCCGGGTGCTAATCTTTCCAATGCGTTAGCTGGTGTTGTACCTGGTATTATAGCTATGCAGAGTAGCGGTGAACCGGGTGAAAATATGTCTGAGTTTTGGATTCGTGGTATGAGTACGTTTGGTGCAAAATCGGGTGCTTTGATTCTCGTAGATGGTGTTGAACGTAGCTTTAATGAGATTCCGGTAGAAGATATTGAATCATTTTCTGTTTTGAAAGATGCGTCGGCTACTGCTATTTACGGACAGCGTGGTGCAAATGGAGTGGTTCTGATTACTACCAAGCGCGGTGAAAAAGGAAAAGTAAAGATAAATGTGAAGGCAGGCTTCAACTGGAATACTCCTGTAAAAGTGCCTGAATATGCCAGTGCTTATGATTGGGCGCGTTTAGCAAATGAAGCGAGAGTAGGACGTTATGAGTCTCCATTATATACTGACGAAGAAATGTCTATTATTCAACACGGGCTCGATTCAGATTTATATCCGAATATAGACTGGAGAGATTTGATGTTGAAAAGTGGCGCACCGAGTTATTATGCGAATATAAGTTTTTCAGGAGGTAGTGATAATGTACGTTATTTCGTATCGGGGCAATATACAAGTGAAGACGGACGTTATCGAACTTCCAGTTCAGAAAATAAATATAATACAAATTCTACATACGAACGTTATAACTATCGCGCTAATGTAGATATGAATCTGACTCGTACAACTGTTTTGAAAGTAAATGTCGGTGGATGGCTGGTAAATCGCAATTCTCCTTCTAGCAGTTCGGGAGATATTTGGGAATCTTTTGCTGCTTTTACTCCGCTTTCGTCACCGCGTAAATGGTCTTCTGGTCAGTGGGCAAGTGTGAATGGGGCAAAAACTCCAGAATATCGGATGACGCAAACGGGGTACCGCACCATTTGGGAGAATAAGATTGAAACTAGTGTGGCTTTGGAACAAGACTTAAAGTTTATTACAGAGGGGTTGAAATTCTCCGGGGTCTTTGCATTTGATACATATAACAAAAATACGATAGTTCGTTCTAAGGAAGAAGAACTTTGGGAAGCAGAGTCCTATCGGGATGAGAAAGGCCAGTTGGTTTTGAAAAGATTGCAGAATGCTTCCGCAATGAGTCAAAGAAAAGAGGTGAGTGGGGACAAACGCTATTATTTGCAAGCGTCATTAGACTATAGTCGACTGTTTGCACAGAAACATCGTGTTGGTGCGTTTGCCATGGTTTATCAACAGGAAACTTCAGATATAAACTTTGATGAGAGTGATTTGATAGGGTCGATACCACACCGTAATTTAGCTTATTCTGGCCGCTTTACGTATGCTTTTAAAGATAGATACATGGCTGAATTTAACTGGGGATATACTGGTTCGGAAAACTTTGAGAGTGGTAAACAATTTGGCTTTTTCCCTGCCGTATCTGCCGGATGGGTCGTTTCGGAAGAATCGTTTATAAAGAAGGCCGCTCCTTGGTTGGATATGTTCAAAATCAGAGCTTCTTATGGTGAGGTGGGTAATGATGAATTGCAAGGGCGTCGTTTTCCCTATATTTCTTTGGTAAGTACGGATGATGGAGGTTCTTATTATTTTGGTGAATTTGGAACTAATAGAGTACAAGCTTATCGTATTAAAACTTTAGGAACTCCGAATTTGACATGGGAGGTAGCCAAAAAGTATGATATAGGAGTTGATTTCAGCGTTCTCAATGGGAAATTCACAGGAGCTGTAGACTATTTTGTGGATAAACGTGATGATATTTTTATGCAGCGTAACCAAATGCCATTAACGACCGGACTTGCTGACCAGACTCCAATGGCAAATGTGGGTAAAATGAAATCTTTCGGATGGGATGGTAATATAGCTTTCACTCAGCAAATTGGTCAGGTAAATCTACAACTCCGAGCTAATTTTACTTATCAGACTACTGATATCCTTGATAAGGATGAGGCTGCTAATGAGTTGTGGTATAAAATGGATAAAGGTTTTCAGTTGAATCAAAGTCGCGGTTTTATTGCCTTGGGACTGTTTAAGGATCAGGAAGATATAGACCGTAGTCCATCACAGGCAGGATTGGCAAATAAAGCAGTCCTTCCGGGTGATATAAAGTACAAGGATGTAAACGGAGACGGAATCATTAATGATGATGACATTGTGCCTTTGGGATACAGACAGCAACCAGGACTTCAATATGGTATTGGTCTGAGTGCAAACTGGAAAAACTGGAATCTCAGTATGTTATTACAGGGAACAGGAAAATGTGACTTTTTTGTGGGAGGTAACGGACCGCATGCTTTCCATGATGGTCGTACCGGTAATATTCTGCAAGTTATGGTAGAGGGGAATCGTTGGATTCCAAAAGAAATTTCGGGAACAGAAGCTACGGAAAATCCGAATGCCGATTGGCCACGTTTGACGTATGGCAATAATAATATGAATAATCGGGCTTCTACATTCTGGTTGCACGACAGAAAATATCTGCGTTTGAGAAATGTAGAACTATCTTATGATTTTCCTCAGTTATGGACACGGAAATTCTATGTAAACAACTTACGTATTGGATTTATCGGACAGAACTTATTGACTTGGGCTCCATTCAAATGGTGGGATCCGGAAGGAACTAGAGAAGATGGAAGTAACTACCCAATCAATAAAACATTCTCATGCTATCTCCAATTTAGCTTTTAATTTTAAAATGTCGAATTATGAAGAAATTATTATATACCATATTGTTGTCCTTAGGTACGTTTTTATTTACTGCATGTACCGATTATATCAATGTGGATAAATATTTTTATGATCAGGTATCATTAGATTCTGCTTTTTCCAAGCGGGTGTATGTAGAAGGATGGCTGTCAAGTGCATATAGTGTAATGGATAATATTGGTGAGTATCGCGAACCGTTTCGCTGGGCAAGCGATGATCTTTATCATCCGGATATGAAAGAGTATGTGGAAGGAAATTACAGTGCCGACCATCAGCTTAGTGATGATGATAGAAATAACTCACGCTTGTGGAAATATTATGAGGGAATCCGTAAAGCGTCTACTTTTATAGATAATGTAGATCGTTGTCCGGAATTGACGATGGATGAAAAAACGGATTTGAAGGGACAGGCACGTTTCCTACGCGCTTATTGTTACTGGGCATTAATACGTGTTTATGGCCCGGTGCCTTTAATCCCGACAGAAGGGTTGGATGTGAATCTTTCCTATGAGGAACTGTCATTACCCCGTGAACCTTTTGATAATGTGGTTGATTTTATAGACGCAGAATTGGCTGAGACTGCCCGCTCGCTGCCAATCAAAAGGACAGTCAACAATTTGGGACGTCCCACCCGTGGTGCTGCATTAGGGCTTCGTGCCAGAGTTTTGCTTTATGCTGCCAGTCCGCTTTTCAATGGAAATATCGACTTTTTTGATGTGAAAGATTGCTATGGAAATCAATTGGTATCTCAAACTTATGATGAGACTAAATGGGCGAAAGCGGCAGCTGCAGCTAAGGATGTGATTGAATTGGCTAAGGCGAGCAATTTGTATGAACTTTATGTTATAGCTCCGAAAGCTACGGTTTTACCTTCTCAGCGTCCACCTTATAATGAACTTTATTCGGACAAGAACTATCCGGAAGGTTGGGCAGATGTCGATCCGTTGCTTTCTTATAAATCAATTTTTGATGGTACGATACTTGGATCGAAAAATCCTGAGTTGATATTTACCAGAACAAGGGAAGGAACTGCGCATATTAATGACTGGGCGTATCAGTCGACTCCTAAAACATTGAGAGGAAATAATCGTTTGGCAGTTACACAAAAGCAAGTCAATGCTTATGCAATGAATGATGGACGTTCAATTACAGAGGCTGCTAGTACGAATGACTATGTGACAGAAGGTTTTACAACACAGGCTTATGCCGCAGAAAATCCATTCTTACCGGCTAAAGTTAATCTGATGTATAATAATCGTGAACCTCGTTTCTACGCATCGATTGCTTATAACGGATCAGTTTGGGAAGCTTCCAGTGCTTCCGAGTCCGATTATCGTGATAAACAAATATTTTATTATCGTGGTTTGAACGATGGTAAGCAGGGATTTAAGGAAGAATGCCCTTTGACGGGAATTACTTTAAAGAAGTTTTATAATTCGGAAGATTCGAGAACGGAAGGCGGATATCTCGTTGATAAGACAGAGATGACAATACGTTATGGTGAAATACTGTTGATTTATGCTGAAGCTTTGAATGAGCTGACTTCCGGACAAGTATATCATCTGACGACTTATACAGGAGCTGATGTTGAAATTCAGCGTAATGTCGATGAAATGCGGTATGCTATAAAGCGTATCCGTATGCGTGCCGGAGTACCTGACTATACTGATGAGACCTATAATAATCCGAATGATTTCCGTGTGAAACTGAAGAGAGAGCGTCAGATTGAGTTATTGGGAGAAAACAGTATGCGTTATTTTGATTTACGACGTTGGAAAGACGCGATGACAGAAGAAAACCAGTTGTTGCAAGGATGCAACATAAATATCAGTGATGACGAAAAGCGTGTAGCTGATTTTTACAAGCCGACTATTATCACTTCGGTGCATAAGGTGTTTGAACAAAGGATGTATTTGTGGCCTTTCCCCACTTATGAACTGAAACGCAATGTAAATATGACACAGAATCCCGGATGGTAATACTTACTAAATTTAGCATGTTATGAAACAAAAAAGATATATATATGGAATCGTGGGATGCCTGCTGATTTCGATGATGTTAGGAATCTCCTCATGTGACGGACTGGAAGACGAATTGTTTCAGAAGAACTCGTATATTGTCCACAATGGATGGCAAGATTATGCTTTAGAAGTGGCTGAGGATAATACGACTATACTTCCGATTTATTTTGGTGTGAATGGCACTTCTGCTAATGACAAGGACATTTGTCTGACCATGGAGATAGACCCTGATACATTACAGAAATATAATTGGGAGAAATATAAAAATCAGTCGGACTTATACTATAAGATATTGCCGGCAGGTACTTATACATTTGATGCAGACTCATGGACTATTCCGAGTGGGGAGCTGAATGCGACGGCTGCTATTAAAATCGATTTGAACAAGATAGAGGAATTAGGAAGCTTGTATGATGATTATACTTCCACTTCGCATCACTTCTTCGACTGGTGAACCTATGGGGCAGAACAAATATACCAAAGTGCTGGCACATATCGGGTTTAAAAATGATTATTCTGGTACGTATAGTGGAAAAGGTATTATTACGCAGCAAGGAACTACATATACGACTGAGATTACCAGTACACAGCTTTATGCAATTAACAATAATATTTGCTATATGTTTGTTGGTGAGAAAACTCGTGCAAATACCCCAGACTATTTGAACTATGTGGTTGAAATAAAGCGCGATGAATGGGGAGGTATTACATTATCAAGTGAGGTAGGTAGCTTAGAGTTTAAGTCGTATAATAGTAAACTCAGTCGTAAATATACTTATAATTATAACGACCAGCGATATTATACTGAGATTACCACCGTTGAGCTTGCTTATGAGTATCTGGATAAAACTCAGAGTGAAGATTTGCGAATGACATTCGAAGGATCTTTCTCTATGTCAAGAGATGTGTTGAGAGTGGAATATCCTAATGTAGATGTAGAAGAGTAATTTACCTTAGTTATAATATATATATGAAAGTAATGAAATATTTCGTTTTCGCGTCATTGCTTTGTCTTTGTGCATGTAGCGATGATAACGATAACAAAAATAATGAGATACCCCAAGACCTGGTGGAATTGAAAGTTGACGCCAGTGAAATCAGTATTGCACAGGGGGATACCAGAACTGTAAAAATAACGTCAGGTAATGGCGAATATGTGGTAACTTCGGCAAACGAAGAAGTGGTAACGGCGGAAGTGGATGGCGATCTGGTGACACTGACAGCTGTAGAAGGGCAAAATAATGCTCAGGGAGTAGTGTATGTGAGAGATAAATACTACCAACGTGCTAAAATTTTGGTTAATACGGCAGCAGAGTTCGAATTGAAACTGAATAAGACATTATTTACACTTTATTCGCAAGTGGAAGGCGCAGATGAGGCTATAGTCAAAATCTATACAGGAAATGGAGGTTATTCATTGGAAGTGGTCGACGAAAATAATTGTATTGAGGTCGATCAGTCTACACTTGAAGATTCGGAATCATTTATAGTGAAAGGTATCGCACAGGGAAATGCAGAAGTTAAGATAACGGATCGGAAAGGAAAAGAAGCTTTTGTCAATCTGAATGTGATTGCTCCTAAGCAGATAACGACTGATGCTGATGAAAAGGGTGTGTTGATTAATGCTAATCAAGGTTCTCGGCAAGTGAAGATTCTTACAGGGAATGGAGAATATCAGATTCACGATGCTGGTGACTCGAAAATAATTCGTCTGGAAGTTTATGGTAATATCGTGACTGTTACCGGAAGAAAGGCAGGAGAAACTTTGTTTACTTTAATCGATGCCAAGAAACAGATATCCCAACCTATTCATGTAGTAATAGCGCCGGAAAAGCGTTGGTATATGAATTTAGGCAGAGATTATGCAGTTTGGACTCACTTTGGTGAGATGACCGGTGATGGATTAGAAAGCATCAAGGCTGCTACTAATGATTTCAAATTGAAAAAGATGACCTGGGAGTTGGTAACTCGTATTGATGGAACGAACTGGTTACAGACTTTCATAGGTAAGGAAGGCTATTTCATTCTTCGTGGTGGCGATTGGGAAAACAATAAGGGCAGACAGATGGAACTTGTCGGTATAAGTGATAAACTTAAACTTAGAACAGGACATGGAGCTTTCGAACTTGGAGCATGGACGCATATAGCCTTGGTTGTGGATTGTTCGAAAGGAAAAGATGACTATAATGAAAAGTACAAGCTTTATATTAATGGTAAACAACTTCAGTGGACTGATACTCATAAAACGGATATAGATTACTCTGAGATAGACCTTTGTGCAGGCTATGATGGTGGAAGAGTATCTATCGGAAAAGCTAGTGACAATAGACGTTTCCTTGATGGTGCTATACTCGAAGCACGTATATGGTATGTTTGTCGTACGGAAGAACAGTTAAAGGCTAACGCATGGAATCTTGAAGAAGTCAATCCGGAAGGATTATTGGCTCGCTGGGATTTCTCAGCCGGTGCACCGGTTGCTTATATTGAGGATGGCACTAATTCCGACCATGAATTATTAATGCATATCTCTAAGTACGATAGTTGGAATGCTACGGAATTCCCAATGAGCAGATTCGGGGAAGCTCCTATCGAAGTACCTTTTAAGTAATCTCTAAATTTGAAGAAAAATGAAAGCAATATTCAAACTGTTTATATTGAACCTCTTGGCTTTGGCATTACTTCCATCTTGTAGTGATGATGATCAGTCAAACTCAGAACAGAATGATCCGGTCAGTGGCAATATTTCTCCGGTAGGTTCATTTTCCGTAGAAGCTACCAATAACGAGAATGAACTTCTGGTGAAATGGACCAATCCCAGTAATCGCGACGTGGATATGGTAGAACTCTCTTACAGGGACGTGGAAACGAGCTTGTCTCGTGCTACCGACTTCTCACCGGGACATATCATCATACAGGTAGAACGTGATGTTACACAGGAATATCTGTTGAAAGTTCCTTATTTTGCTACTTACGAAGTTTCTGCCGTAGCTATCAGTAAAGCCGGCAAGCGATCGGTACCCGAAAGCCGTATTATGATGCCTTATCATGAAAAGGTGGATGAGCCGGAACTGAAACTGCCGGAGATGCTGGACCGTGCACATTCTTACATGACTTCTGTCATTGGATATTATTTCGGCAAGAGTTCCAGAAGCTGCTGGCGTGGTAATTATCCTTATGATGGAAAAGGTTATTGGGATGGTGATGCGTTAGTTTGGGGACAAGGTGGCGGTCTTTCGGCATTTGTCGCTATGCGTGATGCAACCAAAGAGAGCGAAGTGGAGAATCTTTACGGTGCAATGGATGATATGATGTTCAAAGGAATACAGTATTTCTGCCAGTTGGATCATGGAATTTTGGCTTATTCCTGCTACCCGGCTGCCGGTAACGAACGTTTTTACGATGATAATGTATGGATCGGGCTCGATATGGTCGACTGGTACATGGAAACGAAAGAGATGCGTTATCTGACACAGGCAAAGGTGGTGTGGCGCTACCTGATTGATCACGGTTGGGATGAGACCTGTGGAGGAGGCGTGCACTGGAAAGAGTTGAACGAACATACTACCAGCAAGCACTCTTGCTCTACCGGACCTACTGCTGTGATGGGCTGTAAGATGTATCAGGCAACTCAGGAACAGGAATATCTGGACTGGGCGATCAAATGTTACGACTATATGCTCGATGTATTGCAAGATAAGTCCGACCATTTATTTTATGACAATGTGCGTCCGAATAAGGATAATCCCAATTTGCCGGGTGACCTTGAAAAAAACAAGTATTCCTACAACTCCGGACAACCATTGCAGGCAGCCTGTCTCTTATATAAGATTACCGGCGAACAGAAATATCTGGATGAAGCGTATGCGATTGCTGAAAGCTGTCATAAGAAATGGTTTATGCCCTATCGTTCCAAAGAGCTGAACCTTACTTTCAATATTCTTGCTCCGGGACATGCCTGGTTCAATACGATCATGTGCCGCGGATTCTTTGAACTTTATTCTATAGACAATGACCGTAAATATATCGATGATATCGAAAAGTCAATGATTCATGCGTGGAGCAGTAGCTGTCATCAGGGCAACAACTTGCTGAATGACGATGATCTGAGAGGGGGGACTACCAAGACCAGTTGGGAAATACTCCATCAGGGAGCATTGGTTGAATTGTATGCCCGGTTAGCAGTATTGGAACGTGAAAACCGATAGTTGAATGATTCCCGTTCAGGGAAAATAAGAAAATAAAAAAGCCATCCCCGGAATAGACGAAGTAGGGATGGCTTTTTTGTAGTGTGCTTACTATTGTTCGGCAGACTATGTTCCGTGAGTTTTTGGAAAGGTTATTCCTTGACAGGCTCAGCCGGTTTGTCTTTGGATGCAGTGTCAGTAACGACTGTATCGTTGACAATAGCGGTCGGTGCACTCAGTTCTGTCTTAACAGGTTCCTCGCTCTTGGTTACAGTATCTTTTACTACTGTATCATTAACGATAGCTGTTGCATTAACTTCTGTCAGGGCTGTCGCAGCTTCTGCAGAGTTCTGAGCCTTAACAAGGAATGAACCACCACAAACAAACATAAACATTGCTACTACTAATACTAATTTTTTCATAATCGTTTGCTTTAATGATTATTAAACATATATTTTCAATTCTCTCTTATGTGTTAGGGAATCGGTTGTTACGTTATCTAACGGCTAATTAAAGGTCAAAGTGTGTGCCAAAGACTGATGTACGCTGTTAATGTATTGATTATAAGTGAAATATGTGGATTGTGTACATTGTCTATAGTGTGGAAACGTATGGGAAATGTGTGGAAAATGGGGCAGGGAGTGTGGAATATTTCTACAGTAATATACTTTGCTAAGTAACGATAAATAATGCGAGAATGGTTATGATACAATCAATAGCTATTCTATTTTTCTTTCGTATCACCTAGGTTGAACAATTGAATCACCTAGGTAATACATTCGTCACCTAGGTACTACGAAATAAAATAACTAATAAAAATGAAAGTTTCGGCAAATAGAATGCTTGTTTAGCGGTAACTTACCCTAAACGGCATGGAAATGAAATACCTGACTAAACAGTTGAAAACTATTCGATTTCATCCGGCCAAGGACAGGGCTTACCTGTGGCTTTGACAGTCGGACGCTGGGCATTTACTTTTCTCAAATAGGTTCCTAATTCTTTAGAAAGGTGTCTGACAATATCCGGATGTTGCGTGCTGAGGTCATGACTTTCGCCTATATCATCGGGAATATTGAATAGCTCTTTTTTGCCTGTGCCATAGTAATAGATCAATTTCCAGTCACCATTGCGTACGGCACAATTAAAGTTGATTCCCGGACCGTCGTTTCCCCAGTTGTTGGGCATGTTCCAAAAGAGGCTGCGCCCTTTGGAAGGATTTCCGGTTTGTTTCAGCAGAGGCAGGAAACTGATACCATCGATAGGCTGAACCGTTTGGTATTTTTTGATACCTGCCATTTCGAGGATAGTGGGATAAAAGTCTTCTATCAGCAGATAATCATTGCATTTGCTGTTAGGCGCTACGACACCGGGCCAGCTGACGATCATCGGCTCACGGATGCCACCTTCATAGGTGGAGCCCTTACCACTATTCAGTGGATGGTTTTGTGTATGGAGTTTGCCGTCACGCCAGTATGATTCGGCGGCAAGTCCTCCGTTGTCGCTCATAAAGATGATGATGGTGTTGTCAGCTTCTCCGCTTTTTTCCAGCCAGTCCATTAAATCACCCAGACTCTTATCCATACCTTCTATCAGCGTGGCATAAGCGGCTTCGTGATCGGTCATGTCTTTTTTCTTGTATTTGTCGTAGAAACGTTTGTCCTTGTCCAATGGGACATGGATGGCGTATTGAGACATATACAGGTAGAAGGGTTGGTTGTACTTCTTGGCTTTGTTCAATGCTTTGATGGCTTCCAAGGTTAATGCTTCGGTAACGAAGGTTTCCGTTCCCCAGTACTTCTCAAGTCCGGGAACGGCCATGAGCGATATCGGTTTTCCGTTTTTGTTGTGACCATAATTTTCTTCTCCCAGATAGCTGGCAAGTCCTCCGGCTGCGTGTCCGGCTATGTTTACTTCGAATCCCCAGTGGTGCGGGTCTTCTCCCGGAGTATCTATGGCGCCGAAATGTGCCTTTCCGCAATGAATCGTATGATAGCCGCTGTCTTTCAGCAGTTGTACGAAAGAAGTTCCTACGAATGTATTGTTGGTGCCAGGCACCTGACTTACTCCGTTATAGTTCCAGTCTGGTACTTCCAGCACTTTATCTTTACGGTCTGTTTTTATATTCTTTTGCAGTGTCCAGTTGGTTACCCGGTGACGTGCCGCGTTCGTTCCGGTGATGAGGCTGCATCGGGTGGGAGAACTGATACTGCTCGCATACGCTTGTGTGAACATCATGCCCTGTTTGGCAAGTCGTTCCATGTTGGGTGTTTCATACAGCTCATTGTAGTCTGTCTTTTGTGTCCAGAAGGGGAGCGAAGTGTCCTGCCATCCCATGTCATCTACCATAAAGAGGATGATGTTAGGACGTTTGTCCACCCGTTGTGTCTGAACGGACTTCTGTGCTTGCAGACTGGTACTAACCAGTGGTATGAGCGTGAGGGGGAAAAGTATTTTTTTGTTCATCGATTGATTATTTAGTGTTATTTCTTTATTTCAATTCTACCGGTCTTTCTTATGGGTATACTCCGTAATTCCTGCTTTTTGCCGGAATCAGCCCATATTCTCAATGTGCCGGTACAATGGACGTCCAGTATCAATGTATCTGCACTACGTTCAAGTATCTGCACGGTAGCAGGCGACAGATATTTCTCTTGTATGCCGATAACTGCCCAGCCTTTGCGGATAGGACAAAGGTGGAACAGGCAATCTGTGAATCCGGATAGCTTTATTTTTCTTTCGGATGCGGTCAATACTTCTGCGCTTTGTTTTTCCCAGTTGAATGCGAGAATGCTATCGGAAGAAAAACGAGCGGATTCTTCGATATTTTCCCGTAAAAAGTAATCTTCCCGCTTGATGAAGCTTTCTACTTCTTGGTAAGAGGGGGAGGTGTTAAGATTGTAACAAATGACTGAGGTGGCTTCGTCCCCTGTAGGTGCAAATACCCGGTAGGCTTTGCCGCTTTGCAATGGATTGGTCAGTATGCATTCCGGAGTTGGAACGGCTGGGGCTGAGGGACGGAATATCTTTCCGGCTTCATCAATCAGGGGACGGATATTAGCTGCAATAAATTCAGTTGGTGAGTCTGATAGGTAAACAGGTCCACCGGAGATGGCCTTTGAACGTGCCATCAGACTACCGCAAATGGTATCACAAGAGTGAAACATGTCGTGGTCAGGCCAGACGGTTTGTCCCTGCATGAGTGTATTGGTATACGACTGGAACAGATGTGACTTTGCCATATTTTCGTTATATTTCTTGTAATCTATGCTGACACGCGTCACACTGCTGTACAGGGTGTGGTCCATGTTCAGAACATTCTGTGCCATGCAGTTCATTAGTCCCATTTGCAGGCGGTGTGTCTGGTGCTCCAAAGCAAGGTTGCAGTCTTTTGCCTGACGGATAACCTGTGTGCCACCCATGTAGAGTGGGAGAGTGAATGACTGATTGTCTATCTTTAGAAAATCAAATCCATATTCTTTCATCGTACGGATATGATATTCGTACCATGCTTCTATCTTGTCCGTGCTTGTGCCGGGCAGTAGGCTGCCATTGTAGGCATATAAGGTTTGCCGGATTTCCGGTGGAAAGTCATTATCGGCAGAGATTCCCAGCCAATAGCCGGAAAGACTGTACCATAAGCCTATCCATCGGATTTTGTCTGCTTGTTTGCGGTTCATGATACGCATCCATCCGTTAGGGAAACGTTTTTTATCGGGAACGAGACTGGTCAGTTGGCGGTTCTTATTCGCAATGTGACCATCGTCAATTAATATGTAACGTACAGGTATGCCCGATGATTCAATGGCGTCGATATCATTGAGTATTTTTGTTTCATCGATATCAAAATGATAATGTTCCCAAGTACACCACCCCAAATAGTTAAAAGCATCGAAATACTGTTTGTCGGTTCTTTTACGGAGAGTGGGCACTGCTGCATTATCTGCCGTTAACGAATGGTAGGCATCGCTGAATACATGATATACAGATGAAGATTTCCGGATAAGAAGGAGAGGGAGTTGTCCGTTTAGTGCGTCTTCTCCCAACGTGGAGATATACAGCGTGATTGTCCCGTCCTGATTAACTTGAAACCAGCTGAGGCTGTTGTCGCCAGCAATGGCCTTGGCGAATAAGTACTCTCCATCAGAGAGTTCAAAGAGTAGTGCATCACCCGATACGGACGGTAGAGCATTGGAAGGGATACCTTCATAATCGCTTCGTGTAAGGTCTTCCAGGCGGCTGAATACCCAAGGAAGTAACCGGTTCGTGTTATTCGGCCATTGATAGTCGTCGGGACGGGAATCACGACTGAAGAATATTCCACGAACATACAAAGGAAGTGCAACTTTATACGAAAGTGTACCCTGATGTTCCGGTACTTGCTGTTCGTATATTATGGGGGTAGATGGAGTATAGGTATTCAGGTCGATATTTTTTTCCATCCGGTAAGCTGCAACATCTTTGTATGTTTTTCCTTTATGGTAGGTAAACGGGTTCTGGGCAGACAGCGATGCTGTAGCAAAGATGCCCGTCAATGTCCATAAACAGATGTGGATAAATCTTCTCATGCCTCTTGTCTATTTTACAGAATATGCGCTGAAATTAATAATATCCGGCAATGCGATCGATTCGGTTACAGTCAGTTTTAATGCAGTGGCTTCTACCGGTTCAAACTTTTCGATCCGTTTGTGTCCTACCGATTCTCCTGTGCAGACGGTTTGCCATTTTCCGTCCACTTTGGCTTCTATTTGATATTGTCGGATGCGTTCTCCGTTTTTAATGTTTTCCTGGATAATACAATAATTGACCGGTTGCTTCTTTTCAAATTTCAGTGTCAGGCTTTTCTTTTGTCCCGAAATGCGGGCTATCGGAGAGGAAAATCGACGATTGATTTCGTCTCCCATTTCTTTCAGGCGCTGTACATCTCCGACAGGGATTAACCCGGTCGGGCCAGGAGTTAATCCGAGAATGAGGGTAGCGTTTCTTCCTACTGACTTTTCATATTTGTTCATCAGAGTGTTTAGCGGATAGATATTATTTTCGTCATCCGGTTCCCAAAACCATTCATGGCGACCGTTTGCTCCTCGTAGCGGAGTGTCTGCCATTGCAGGTACCCAGTATTTGCCGTTCTTGTCACCGTGCTTTAAGAGTTCGATCTGATCGATGTTACTTTCAATGCGTTTATGATGTGAACAGGGAACGGGAAAGGTAGACCAGCAAGGATATTCTACTGTACCTGTTTCCGAACCTCCCCATCGGAAGTCGGCACGGTCGATGTTATGATAGAAAAGACAGTTGGGCTGATACTTATTAACAATCGGTTCTACGTCCGGACCGTCGCCACGTGGATCATCGGCTCCGCCGTCAAACCATATCATATATAAATCTCCGTAGCGGGTACAGAGTTCTGTAACCATCTTCTCGCACAGACGCTTGTACCATGACTGGCGGTTGCGGGCGAATTCTCCTTCTCCTTCGGCTTTGAAGTTATGAATACCTAGCAGTGAGTTCCAGCGGATGCCGATGTAGATGCCCGGTTGCAGCCCGTATTTGCGACAGGAATTTACGAAGTCGCGGACAATATCTCCTTTTCCGTCTCTCCATTTCACAGCTTTCAGGCAATAAGGGTTGACATCGCTTTGCCAGAGTCCGAAACCTGTCTCGTGGGTGGCTGTCAGTACGGCAAATTTACATCCGGCAGCTTTAGCGGCCTGTACCCATTGGTCGGTGTTCAGTTCTGTCGGGTTGAAGATATTATAATCTTCGATAGGATTGATACGGTTGTTGCCTTGCCCGTAGCGGATGCCGTCGAACACATGCAGGTCATAATGGAAGACAGCACCCATTTCAGCTTCATGCCATTTGAGTTGATGAGGCTTGGGGGTGGGTATGTCCTGCTGTTGGGCGAAGCTGTAAGCTGAGCATAAGATAAAGAGGGAGAGATAGCAAAGTTTTTTCATGGTGTTTCTTTAGTTATGGTTTCAGATAATGGGCAAATGAATCATTGGTATGGAGTAGCCATGCCTTGAGTTGTTTGTTGAATTGCCGGACCAGATGGGGGGATTGTCCGGCAATATTATCCATTTGATATGGGTCTTTGGTTCGGTCGAAAAGAACTGTTTCGTCTATTTTTCCATTGGTTGCGTGAACTGCGAATGTGTGGGTTGCCGTACGTAGGCCGCGATATCCGGTAGCGTGATTGTCAAACTGTACATAATAATAAGGTTGCACAACCTCTTTTTTACTCTTTCCCAGAATCTGACGGGATAAGTCGAAAGTTTGTACGGTTTCGGGTATTTCCTTTCGAAATCCCATCAAGGATAAGAGAGAAGGATACAAGTCGGCAAAAGCAATCATTAAACGGTCGTCTTTGCGCGGCTTTATCTTTGCCGGCCAAGAGATAATCATGGGGATACGCATGGATTCTTCGTAAAAGATATCCTTTCCGGCAGCATTGTGAGCTCCCATGCAGATACCATGATCGGACGTAAATACAACGATGGTATTCTCAAAAAGTCCATTGCTTTTGAGCGTTTCGATGATACGTCCTACGTTCTCGTCTACTCCTGTGATACAGGCGTAATAGTTGCGTATATTATTTCTGAAATAGTTTCCCATTTCGGTACCTTTGGCGGGTATGTCCGGTCGATTGGCACAGAGAGCTTCCACATCCATATCCTTATATAAGGCTTTGTATCTGTCAGGAACCAGTTCGTAACCGGTATGTGGAGGGTTCATTGAAACGACCAATGCGAAAGGCTGTTTACTCTCTTTTTGTGCCTGAATGTATTCGATGGCTCTGTCTGCTTCATAAGCAGGTCCCCATTGGTTGACATAATAGAAACTGTCACGTGGGGCAGTGGCGTTCCAGTACATTGGTTTCAGATGATAATCGTAGGTTCCGTATGCTATCCAGTGTTCGAATCCATGACGGCGTTCGGGAGGACACCATTCGTTCCATGCTACTTTACCATGATTGTTGTAGGTATCTACATAGGGTTTATAAGGAGAATCCAGATGCCATTTTCCTATATATCCTGTACGGTAGTCCATGTCTTTTAGTACATCACTCCAGCAGCGTGCCTCCTGCGGAAGTTCTACTCCGTAAGGTGCTGTTTGTGAGTTACAGTTTCCTACCACTTTGTTATGGAGAGGATACATGCCTGTCATCAGCATGGCCCGGGCAGGCGATGAAACAGGATAACTGCTGACAGCATTGGTGAATAGCACTCCTTCGGAAGCCAGATTATCCAGGCAAGGGGTCTTTACAGGTTCTCTGCCCAGGCAGCCTAGTGCGTCACCCCGATATTGGTCTGCCATGATGAAGACAAGATTCGGAGGTGTCTGGGCGGCAAGCGGAAGAATCGGAACGACGAATGTAGCTCCGATCAACCATTTATGATAATATTTAGTCTTTGGTATGTGCATTATCATAAAAATAGTTTTTTTGTGTCTGACAAGTTAAGATCAACTAAGGTCATCGTATGTATTATTTAAAGGTGTACATGAAATTGTTATACGGTTGCAAATGTATGCAAACAATGTGGTTCCGAGTATACCTGTTTCTTTCATTCAACATACATGTTTAATTCAGAAGTCCATTTCTTCATTCTATTTTTTGTATGTTTTGACTTAATTTCGTTTATTTGCTATAAATTGATTAATAGAATGAAGCACTTAAATCTAATTCTGACACTTCTGATTCTGATCTGTTATCCGCTGCATCCTGCTTATGCTTTTTTTGATAAAGATATTCAATTGCTGACGATGAGGGATGGATTGGCAGATAACACGATTCCTTGCATATATAAGGATGAAGACGGATTTATGTGGTTTGGTACGGATAACGGATTAAGCCGTTATGATGGAAAAACGATTCAGAACTTTAAGCCTGCTGAGGCTTATGTCTCGGTTTCCAGTATTGTGAGGTTGTCAGATGATCTTTTAGGTGTCGTATCTGATGGATTTCTTTATTACTTCAACCGAAAGCTGGAAACTTTTCTTCCGAAATGCGTTGATTCTGCTATTTCGACAGGTGTTACTCATGTCTTAGTTGCTGATGATTCTTCCTATTGGGGAATATCAGGAAGCAGGCTGATACTTTATCAATGGGAGATAGAACAAGGTGAGGAAGAGGGAGAATATGCTGTTCGGGTAAACATACAAAAGGAGTTTCAGTTATTAGAGGAAAAAACGGAGCTCTTTTCTTCTATCTGTTATCGTGAAGAAGATAAGAACGGGATATGGCTGACTACTAATCGGGGGAATCTGATTCTGTTTCATCCGGATACTCCGGAATCGTATCAAAAGATATCGTTGGCAGACGGAAAACCGTTACAAGTTACTTCCATTTTAAATAAAGACGGTATCGTCTGGATTTCAACCATTGCCAAAGGTATTGTACGCTATCATACGAAGTCGGGACATATTGACCGAATTTCGTTTGGTGGAACAGGAAAGGAGAATCTCCTTTCCCATACAGATGTTTATCAGATTGTATTTGTTGGTAACAATCGATATCTGGCAGTGACATGGGGTGGCTATACACTATTGATGCCGGATGAAAAGCAGCCGGAAGAATTGACATCAGAGATTTATAGCAATACACATACGCAGATTTACCGGAATCTGGAAACGCGTATGATTTCTGCTTATTATGATCCGAATGGCCTTCTTTGGATTGGAACTAATGGGGGAGGGGTGATGTATTCGGATTTGAGGTCACAGTTCTATGACCGTTATTATCAGGACAGACATAACGAAATATGCAGTATCCTTCTGGATGATAATCATCGAGTGTGGTTAGCGACCTATCATAAAGGAATCATGCGAAGTGACATGCCATACGTACAAGGGAAAAAACTTAGTTTTTCTAAAGTAGATACAGGAAGTGGAAAATCCGAAGAAACGATGTTATGTGCTCTGGAAGACGCAGACGGAAATCTGTGGTTTGGCAATATAGACGGCACTTTGACTGTCTGCCACATCCGGACCGGTCGTTTTGTTGTTCATTCATTGTTGGTGGATGGTGTTGCCAACAGGGCTTCGGTATGGGCTTTGTATATGGATAATAAGAACAGACTCTACGTAGGTACGGGCGATGGGCTGCTGTTGTATAATCATCAGGAGAGTACATGCGTCAAGTTATCTGCTGAACGGTATTTGAATGAGAAAAGACAACCCTTTATCCGTGCGATTGTTCAGACCAAGGATGGGACAATATGGCTGGGGACAAGTAATATGGGAGTTTGCAGATTGGTTGAATCTGCTTCCGGAGATATATCCGTAGAAAACGGATATGAGGGAAGAATGAATATGGAATATCGTTCGGTACGCTCATTACTGGCATCTTCGGATGGAAATTTATATATAGGTTATACGGATGGCTTTGCTGTCCTGTCTCCCCGAGAGAATTCAATCAGCGCGCATTATACAACGAATAACGGATTGTGCAGTAACTTTATCGGCTGTATGGCAGAAGACAACGAGGGGCATGTCTGGCTGGGAAGTAACTCCGGCATATCGCGTTATGGCCGTCGCCAGCATCTTTTCTATAACTACTACATAGCGGGTAGTAACCGTTCTGCTATATTCAGTGATAAGACTTTATTCTTCGGGAATAATCAGAGCCTGACTTATTTCAATCCGGAGGAAATAAATGCTTATCCAACGAATGAGCGTGTATTGATAACTGGTTTGGAAGTTGATAACCGTCCTGTTGGGATAGGGGAAAAGGTAAATAATCAGATTATACTCAATCAAATAATCTCTTCTGCAGAGCGGATTGTACTGGATAATGATAATAGGGACTTCTCCTTGAGTTTCAATAACTTGTCCTATTCGGATGAACGACAGAAATATAACTACCGGCTTTTACCTTATCAGGGGAATTGGCTGATCTCTGATGAGGGAGAGAGAGCTTCGTATACCAATCTCCCTGCCGGAGATTATGTGTTTGAAGTGAGGAATATTTATCCGAATGGTGAGACTGGGGAGGTAACTTCATTGAAGATTGTTATTCTCCCTCATTGGAGCCAGACTTTTGTTTTTCGGCTTTTCGTCTCTCTGTTATTGTTGGGAGGAGTAGCTTATGGAATGCGGTTGATAAAACTTCGCCAAAAACGAATGGAACACGAAATGCAGATGAAGCATGAACTGCTGACGGTCAGCCTGGAGCGTGAGAAAGAACATCAGATACGTGTGGAACGTGAGAACTTTTTTACGGGAGTTGCCCATGAACTGCGTACACCGCTGACTCTGATTCTTGCTCCGGTGCAGGAACTGATGAAACGGTATAGTCCGTCGGAGGACTTTTATAAGAAATTGCAACTCATATATAAGAATGCGACTTCACTGCATACTTTAGTCGATCAGTTGCTTTATATACAAAAGATAGAGGCTGGAATGGTCAGGCTTCAATTGTCAGAGACTGATTTGGTGCAGTTGGTTCGTAATGTGTCGGAACCGTTCCGGCAGATGTCCGAAATCAGACAACTGCACTTTGATGTTGATTTACCCGATGAGAGGCTTTTGTATTGGGTAGATGAGGGAAAGATTACTTCGGCTGTGCAGAATCTTCTTTCTAATGCCTTTAAGTATACGCCTCCGGGAGGACATGTTCTGCTCTCCGTATCTCCTGCCATGAGAAACGGTCAAGGCTATTGCCGGATAACGGTTTCGGATACGGGTGCGGGGATTCCGGAAGAGTTGCAGAAACATATTTTTGAATCGTTCATAACAGGCGATAATAGACCGGAAATGTCAACAAAGGCAGGAGTGGGACTACATATTGTGAAGACTACGATGGACTTGCATCATGGATTGGTTACTTTAAAGAGCGTGCCTGATGAAGGGAGTACCTTTGCCCTTTATATTCCCGAAGGAAAAGCGCATTTTGCAAAAGATACTTATGAGCTTGTAGACGCTCAGCAGGAAAAAATAAAGGATGAGGATTTGGAACCAGAGTCGTTTTCTCCGGCGTCGGAAAATAATGTGCAGGAGGCGGGAGTTAAAAAGAGTCTGCTGATAATAGAAGATAATGAAGATGTCCGTGAATATATCCGGAGCTTATTTGCTTCCAGATATACTGTCTATGAAGCCGGGGATGGGGAGGAAGGAGTGCGGGTGGCAAAAGAACAGTTGCCCGACCTTATAATCTCGGATGTGATGATGCCCGTAAAAGACGGTTTTACTTGCTGTCGGGAAATTCGCAGGCAGCAGGAGACTGCTCCTATTCCTATTCTGATGTTGACCGCTAAAGCGGAGGATATTGATATCATGCAGGGTTGTAATAGCGGAGCGGATGATTATATGATGAAACCGTTTAATCCGGAGGTATTAAAAACAAAAGTGGATAACTTGATTTTGCAGCGTGAGCGATTGAAACGGATTTATACAAAAGCTCTGATGCTGAAACGGAAGTCAGAAGAAGGAGAGAAAGAAGATGCCTTTTTGCAGCGGCTTATCTCTATAATAGAAGCCAATCTTTCTAATGTAGACTTTAATGTAAAGATGTTGGCGGAGCAATTGAACATGAGTCAGCCAACCTTATACCGGAAGGTGAAACAGCGCAGTGAATTGTCGGTTATTGATATGATCCGCAGTATACGTATAAGCAAGGCGGCAACATTAATTCTGGAGAACCACTATTCAATTCAGGAAATCTCGGAAATGGTTGGGTATTCCGACACCCGTACTTTGCGTAAGCACTTTATGGAACAGTTTGGCGTATCCCCCTCTAAATATATAAATAGCGCTGATTTATATTCTATAGGTTGATATTATATAGTTTCAGTTTATTATATAATGTCTTCCGGTCGATATTGAGCAATTGTGCTGCCTTACTTTTATTATTTCCGGTCTGGCGCAATGCTTCCAGAATGTGTTCTTTCTCCGTCTCTTCATTGCGTAGCGCCATACTTGCCGGACAAGCAGTAGTCGTCTCCAGCAATTCGGTTCCTAATTCAAGAAGGGTGATGAAACTGCCTTGTGCCAGTAAAGTAGCTCTTTTAACGATATTCTTCATCTGGCGTAAGTTGCCCGGCCAGTGATAGTTGAGCAAAGCTTGTGATGCTTTCGAGTCGAAACCGATCAGGTGTTTGTCAAGCTCCTTGTTTGCCTGGTCGAGGAAGAAATTGGCAAACAGCAGTATGTCTTCTTTTCGTTCTTTCAGGTCGGGCATCCGCAGGGTAAATTCGTTGATACGGTGGAAAAGGTCTTCACGGAAAGTTCCCTTTTCGATGGCCTGTTCCAGATTCTCGTTGGTAGCAGAAACCAGACGGATATCAACCGCTACTTCCTGTGTGGAACCGACCGGACGGATCTTTCTCTCTTGCAGGGCACGGAGAAGTTGTATCTGCACCTCATAGCCGAGATTGCCTATCTCATCCAAAAAGATAGTACCGCCATTGGCTGCAACAAACGCTCCTGTTTTGTCCGTCAGTGCTCCTGTAAAAGAACCTTTCACGTGGCCGAAGAATTCGGATGCGGCTAATTCTTTGGGAATCGAACCGCAATCTACCGCGATAAACGGTTTATCGTTTCGTTTACTCAGTTGATGGATACGGTGTGCCACATACTCTTTTCCCGTTCCGCTGGAGCCGTTGATCAGTACGGACATATTAGTTGGAGCGACCAGACCTACATAATTATAGAGTTGCTTGGCGGCATCACTTTCTCCTTCCAGATAAGCATGATGAGTCTCGGCATTATTGGAGGATGCGGCAGAAGAACTTTTTTTTGCAGGGGCTTTGGCAGTGTTATGAACGGCTGAGGTTTCTTTCGCTTGCAAAGCTTCCGACATTTTTTTCAGCAATTCTTCCGGGTTCACCGGTTTGGCAACGTAGTCACGTGCTCCCAGTTTCATAGCCTGCACTGCCGATTGGATATCGGCATAGCCGGTCATAATAATCAAAGGTATATCGATTCCCTTTTCGTTCATCCACTTCAGAAGATCGATACCATCGTGATCGGGTAAACGCAAATCGGACAGGATCAAGTCTGCTCCTTGTCCTTCAATGTGCTTCTGGGCACGGGCAATGTTACTCACTGACGATACTTCAAACCCTTTTTTTCCTAGCCAGGTTTTCAGCATCATTCCGAAAGTGATATCGTCTTCAATAATTAATATGGATTTCATCATACTCTCTTTTGCCTCTTTTTAATGCTGCAAAGGTAAGAGGATTTGGGCGAAAGTAGTATATTTGCAAACTTAAATTAAATAAAAGTGTTATGAAAAAGATTGCATACTTACTATTAACCATATCGTTTTGCGGACTTACAGCCTGCAAAACCGGAACAAAAAAAGGAGGAAATATGGACAACGAAACGTTGGTTAAGATTGAAACAACCTTGGGAGACATCAAGGTTAAGTTGTATAACGAGACGCCTAAACATCGTGATAATTTCATTAAACTGGCGGAAGAGGGTGTTTATGAAGGAACGCTGTTCCATCGTGTTATCAAAGATTTCATGATTCAGGCAGGTGATCCGGATTCAAAGAATGCACCGAAAGGAAAGATGCTGGGAGCAGGAGATGTGGGTTACACACTTCCGGCTGAGTTTGTATATCCGAAGTATTTTCACAAAAAAGGTGCTTTGTCGGCTGCCCGTCAGGGAGACAATGTGAATCCGAAGAAGGAATCTTCCGGTTGCCAGTTCTATATTGTAACAGGTAAAGTCTACAATGATTCCACTTTGTTGGGCATGGAAAGCCAGATGAATGAAAATAAGATCAATGTTATTTTCAATACATTGGCTCAGAAGCATATGAAGGAAATCTATAAGATGCGGAAAGAGAACGATGAAAACGGTCTCTATGAATTGCAGGAAAAACTTTTTGCGCAGGCCCAGGAAGAAGCTGCCAAGCAACCGGAATTTCATTTCACACCGGAGCAGGTCGAGGCTTACACGACAGTAGGAGGTACTCCGCATTTGGACGGCGAATATACGGTCTTCGGCGAAGTGGTAGAAGGGATGGATATTGTGGATAAAATCCAGCAGGTGAAAACCGACCGTAGCGACCGCCCCGAAGAAGACGTGAAAATAGTAAAAGTAGAAGTACTAGATTAAGTAGAATGAAGATTAACAGGCATATTCTGGATAATGGGTTGCGTTTGGTACACTCGCAGGACGAAAGTACACAGATGGTAGCTCTTAATATATTATATAATGTGGGAGCACGCGACGAACATCCCGAACATACCGGCTTCGCCCATTTGTTCGAACACTTGATGTTCGGAGGTTCGGTGAATATCCCCGATTATGATATGCCGCTGCAACTGGCAGGCGGTGAGAATAATGCCTGGACCAATAATGACATCACCAATTACTACCTCACTGTACCCCGGCAAAATGTAGAAACCGGTTTTTGGCTGGAATCTGACCGTATGCTGAGCCTCGATTTCAGTGGGCGGAGTCTGGAAGTACAGCGTGGAGTAGTAATGGAAGAATTCAAGCAACGTTGCTTGAATCAGCCTTATGGAGATGTTGGTCATCTTTTGCGCCCTTTGGCATACCGGACACATACTTATCAGTGGCCTACCATTGGGAAAGATTTGTCGCATATAGCCAATGCGACACTGGAAGAAGTGAAAGCATTCTTCTTCCGTTTCTATGCCCCGAACAATGCAATCTTGGCTGTAACGGGGAATATTGCTTTTGAAGAAGCAGTCGCATTGACGGAGAAATGGTTTGGGCCTATCCCTCGCAGGGAGGTTCCTCAACGGAATCTTCCGCAGGAACCGGAGCAGACGGAAGAAAGGCGGTTGACGGTAGAGCGAAACGTACCCCTTGATTCTTTATTCATGGCGTATCATATGTGCAGCCATGATCATCCGGATTATTATGCTTTTGATATATTGTCGGATTTGTTGAGTAACGGTCGTTCCAGTCGTTTGAATCAGCATCTGGTGCAACAAAAGCAACTGTTTTCAAGTATTGACGCTTATATCTCCGGTAGTGTGGATGCCGGATTATTCCATATCTCCGGCAAACCTTCGGCAGGTGTATCGCTGGAACAGGCGGAAGCGGCTGTGCGTGAAGAACTGGAGCGTTTGCAACAAGAACCTGTAGACGAACAGGAACTGGAAAAAGTAAAGAATAAATTCGAATCGACACAGATATTCGGCAATATCAATTATTTGAATGTCGCTACCAATCTGGCATGGTTCGAACTGTTAGGCAGAGCGGAAGACATGGAAAAGGAAGTGGACCGTTATCGCGCTGTTACTGCCGGACAGTTGCAAAGAGTTGCCCAGTCTGCTTTCCGGCAAGAGAATGGAGTGATACTTTATTATAAAAAACAAGTGTCCTGATTCTCTCCTTTGGAGTGGGACATTTTATAGAGGCAACATCGGGATGCAAAGTTGCCGGGATATGCGATTAACTACGGAAAAATAAATGAGAAATATCTATAGTATATATAAGGAACATTACAAGGCACTGCTCTCTCTCGGATTGCCCATTGTAATCGGGCAAATAGGAGTTATCGTGCTTGGTTTTGCCGATACGTTGATGATTGGACACCATAGTACGATAGAACTGGGTGCTGCCTCCTTCGTTAATAATGTATTCAATCTGGTGATTATTTTCAGCACAGGTTTCTCGTATGGGCTGACTCCTATTGTAGGAGGCTTGTATGGAACTCATCAGTATGCTCCGGCAGGACAGGCATTGCGCAACAGTTTGCTGGCAAATTTATTGGTAGCACTCTTACTCACAATTGCTATGACTGTCCTTTACTTCAATGTGGAGAATCTGGGGCAGCCGGAGGAACTTATTCCTCTGATTAAACCTTATTATCTGGTTCTGCTGGCTTCACTTGTCTTTGTGATGCTTTTCAATGGCTTCAAGCAGTTTACGGATGGAATTACGGACACTAAAACTGCCATGTGGATATTACTCGGTGGAAACGTACTGAATATCATTGGTAATTATATCCTGATATACGGAAAGCTGGGCTTGCCGGAAATGGGTTTGCTGGGTGCCGGTATCAGTACGCTGTTCTCGCGTATCGTGATGGTGATCGTGTTTGTTATTATCTTTATGCGGAGTCCGCGTTTTCTTCGTTTTAAACTCGGCTTTTATCGTTTGGGATGGTCTAAAACTATCTTCGGACGTTTAAATTCTCTGGGCTGGCCGATTGCTTTTCAGATGGGGATGGAGACAGCTTCGTTCAGTTTGAGTGCGGTGATGATTGGCTGGTTGGGCACGATTGCACTGGCTTCTCATCAGGTCATGCTGGCCATTTCTCAGTTTACTTTCATGATGTATTATGGGATGGGAGCTGCTGTAGCTGTCCGTGTGAGTAACTTTAACGGGCAGGGAGATATACTCAATGTACGTCGTTCGGCTTATGCCGGTTTTCATCTGATGATGGCGTTGGGTGTTGTGCTTTCTTCTATTGTATTCCTTTGCCGCAATTATTTGGGAGGCTGGTTTACCGACAGCACCGAGGTGGCGGCTATGGTGACTTCACTGATTTTCCCATTCTTGGTATATCAGTTTGGCGATGGATTGCAGATTACCTTTGCCAATGCTTTGCGTGGAATCTCAGATGTGAAATTAATGATGCTGATTGCCTTCATTGCTTATTTCCTCATTTCGCTTCCGGTCGGTTACTTTTGCGGATTTGTGCTGGAATGGGGGATAATAGGTGTCTGGATGGCATTTCCTTTTGGGTTGACCAGTGCCGGTCTGATGTTATGGTGGCGTTTCCATCAGAAGACGAAACTTCCGTCCCCGATTCAAAATAAATAATTCAAAATCTTTATTTGCCTATGGCTTCCTTCCGCTTCACCAAACTGAAAATAACCATTGGCTATATTTTGCTGTTGGCGATTCTTCTCTTTTCTCTGGTGTTTGTGCATCAGGAAATGGAAACACTGTCGGCTGCAGACGATCAGCAGAATCTGAGAACAGACAGTCTGCTGACCCTTCTTCACGAAAAGGACCAGAATACCCTTCAGATGCTGCGGGTATTGAGCGAGGCGAATGACAGCTTGCTTTCCGCTTCAGAAATTGAAGAAATCATCTCCGAACAGCAGGATTCGGTGATTACCCAGCAACGGGTACAGCATCGGGTCATTACCAAACGCGATTCTTTGATAACTACCCCCAAAAAGAAAGGCTTTTTCAAACGCTTGGGGGAAGTGTTCGCACCTTCTAAAAAAGATACTGCCGTGTTGGTCAACACTTCTCTGGAAGTGGCTACCGATACAATTCTGGAACCTGTTAAGTCGGCGGATTCTCTTCAGCATAAGATTCGCATGGCTACCGAAGAGAAACGCTTGCAACGGCGAAGAACGATCCGGCGTACCAGTACGAGGTATCAGCGGATGAACACACAGTTGACCGCAAGAATGGATAGCCTGATTAAGGGGTATGAGGAGAAAATGACTGAACGTGCCCGTCAGGATGCGGCACTTCAGCAGGAGGTGAGGATGCGTTCGGCAAGCATCATTGCAGGCATCGCTATTGGTGCTGTATTCCTGTCTGCTTTTTTTCTGATTCTGATCATGCGGGATATCACTCGCAGCAATCGTTATCGAAGCCAGCTTGAAGAAGCGAATAAGCGGGCGGAAGATTTGCTTGTCGCCCGTGAAAAGCTGATGCTTGCTATTACCCATGACTTCAAGGCACCGTTGGGCTCTATCATGGGATATACGGAACTGTTGTCCCGGCTGACCGAAGATGAACGGCAACGATTCTACCTGGACAATATGAAGAGCTCTTCGGAACATTTACTGAAGTTAGTAAGCGACTTGCTTGATTTTCACCGTCTCGATCTTAATAAGGCAGAAGTGAACCGGATTGTTTTTAATCCGTCCCAGCTATTTGAGGAAATCCGTGTTTGCTTTGAACCGCTGACAGCGGCAAAAGGCTTGGTATTGCAATGTCATATTGCTCCGGAGCTATCGGAGAAGTATATCAGTGACCCTTTGCGCATTCAGCAGATTGTGAATAATCTCTTGTCCAATGCTGTGAAATTCACTCAGCAGGGTGAGATAACGTTATCTGTCAGTTATGATGCTTCGAAGCTGACCATTGCGGTCTCGGATACCGGAAAAGGCATGGCGTCAGAAGATCGGGAACGTATTTTTCAGGAATTTACCCGCCTTCCCGGTGCGCAGGGAGAAGAAGGATTCGGGCTGGGATTGTCTATCGTACATAAGTTGGTTCTTCTGCTTGAAGGTACCATCGATGTGCAAAGTACCTTGGGAAAAGGAAGTTGCTTCACTGTCGTGTTGCCACTCTTTCCGGTAGGTAAGTCGATTGTGGAGAATAAGCCTTTTGGAAGCAGAATCAGAAAAATACCGGCAGGTGCAGAGGTTCCCGGAGAGGATGCTTCTTCTGAAGAGAATACATTGAATGAAGAAACAGACGCTATCCCACCTATGAAGGTTATCCGTGTGCTTCTGATTGATGATGATAAGATTCAGCTGAACCTGACTGCTGCCATGCTGAAGCAACATGGCATTGATGCAGTCTGTTGTGAACAATTGGAGGAACTGACAGAACAATTGCGTTCTTCAACTTTTGATGTACTGCTGACTGATATACAGATGCCTGCTATCAACGGCTTTGATCTGGTAAAATTATTGCGTGCCTCTAATATCCCTCAGGCCCGTAATATTCCGGTAATTGCTGTCACGGCACGCAGTGAAATGGATGAAAAGGCGTTGCATGAACATGGCTTTGCCGGATGCCTGCACAAGCCTTTTACAGTAAAAGAACTGTTGCTGACCTTGAATGAAGGTCAGATGGCGGCTGATGAGGCACATATAACACACGATATGCAACTGACAACAGATGCACTACCTGAAGAGAATCCCTCGACAGAGATTGATTCAAAGCGTGAAAGTGCTCATCCTTCATTCAATTTCTCTGCACTTACCGCCTTCTCGGAAGATGACCCGGAAGCAGCACGTTCCATTATCCGGACTTTTGTCGAAGAGACCGGAAAGAATGCCGAACGGATGCAGCAGGCATTGGTTGACAGGGAGGTGGACGGAATTGCCGCCATGGCTCATAAACTGCTTCCTCTTTTTATTTTAATAGGTGTTTCTGAGTCAGTTGCTCCATTAAAATGGCTGGAGTCTTGTCGTGGAGAAGCGTTCTCCGATGATATAGAAAAGACTGCGTTGGAAGCGCTGGAGGCAGTTCGCAAAGTGATTCGCGCTGCTGAAGATTATGGTCTGGAGGCATGTTAGATCTCAGCTACTATGTGCTTCAGGTTAAGCTCCCGGTGTACGACCTGTGCCACTCCGTTGTCACACTTGTGCCAAGGGCTTGGCACGGTTGTGCCAAAGGCGTGGCACAGTTGTGCCAAAGGCGCGGCACAGACATAGGCTAGTAGTAAAAAGAGAAGATGTCGCTGGTTTTCTCACATTTTAGCTCTTCGACAAACCTTTTTTCAAAGTAATTTGTTTACTTTGTATCACTTTTACACTGACACATCCTGCATGAAACGAAAATGGATAAGACGGGTGAGCTGGATATTGCTTACTCCTATAATACTTTTTGTAATACTAATGGTATTACTTTATATACCGCCTGTTCAGAATCTTTTGCGACGGGAGGTTACTGCGTATGCTTCTAAGGCAACCGGAATGCAGATTCAGGTAGAACGGATAGACCTTCGTTTCCCGTTAAATCTGTTGGTACGGGGAGTGGAAGTCATACAGCAGCCGGATACTTTATTGTCTTTGGAAAGCCTGAATGTTCGCGTACAGGCATGGCCGTTATTAAAGGGAAAAGTAGAAGTGGACGATGTCACTTTGAGTCAGGTGGCGGTTAATTCTGCCGACCTGATAGAAGGAATGCAGATAAAAGGCGTTCTGGGACGTTTCTTCCTGCAAAGTCATGGAGTCGATTTATCTAATGAAACAGCAGTTGTCAACCGGGCGGAGTTATCCGATACCCATATACAACTCTTGATGAATGATACCACGACTACTCCCAAAGATACGACGGCGTCCGCGCCTGTGAATTGGAAGGTGGACCTTCATCAGCTGAAGTTGAAGAATATATCATTCGATATGCAACTGCCTGCCGATTCCCTGAAGATGGCAGCCTATATAGGTGAAGCGACTGTTGACGATGCCAAAGCGGATTTAAAGAACCAGTTCTATGGGTTGAGGCAGTTTCTTTTGTCGGGTGCCTCTGCCAGTTATGATACCGGAGAAGCCGGTCCGGCAGAAGGTTTTGACGCTTCCCATATGGCAGTCCGGAACATCCGTATCGGTCTGGACTCGTTGCTCTACGAAGGCAGAAACATGAATGCCGTCATTCGCGAAATAACCATGGAAGAACGTTCGGGACTGAGCATTACGTCGCTGACAGGACGACTCTTTTCTAATGATTCTATTATCCGTATTCCTGATTTGAAGCTGCAAACTCCTCATTCAGAGATCAATTTATCCGCCCAGACTTATTGGGAACTTGTGAACATTCCGACGACAGGCCGTTTATCCGCCAATTTTAGTGCCTATATAGGCAAGGAAGACGTCATGCTTTTTGCCGGCGGATTGCCTCAGACGTTCAAAGAAGCATATCCGTTCCGTCCGTTAGTGGTGCGTGCCGGTACGGATGGAAATCTGAAAGAAATGCAGATTTCACGTTTCACTGTAGATCTGCCGGGTGCTTTCTCGCTGAAAGGAGGAGGTATTTTGGAGAACCTGACAGACAGTTTGAGGCGTTCGGGTACTATTGGTCTGGATATGGTCACTCAAAATCTGAACTTTCTGACGGGACTGACCGGAGTGACACCCGATGGCTCTCTGGTGGTTCCAGATAGTATGAGCCTTAAAATGAAGATGGAGATGAACGGGCCTCAGTATAAGGCAAAGCTTGACCTTAAAGAAGGTAAAGGCAGCATGAATGTAAATGCTGCATTAAATAGCTTGACAGAGGTCTATACAGCTGACTTAAAAATAAATGACCTGCAGCTTCATAATTTCCTTCCGAAAGACTCAATCTATGAACTGTCTCTTTCGGCAGATGCCGCTGGTAGAGGATTGGATGTTATGTCTTTCCATTCTTTTGCCAAGCTGAATCTCTCCTTGGATCAACTTCATTATGCCCGCTACCATCTTTCAAATGTCCATTTGACGGGAAATCTCAAAGGCGCTTTGGCGACGGCTCAGCTTACCAGTGACAATGAGCTTCTGAAAATGACTGCTAATGCAGAATATAATTTAGCTCACAGTTATCCGGATGGAAAAGTAACCGTTGACGTCACCCAGCTTGATTTGCACGAACTGGGGCTTATACCGAAGCCGATGAAGCGTCCGCTGGCATTCAATTTAAGCGGAGAGGCACGGCAGAACCGTGTTTTCACCTATTTCACATCCGGTGATATGAAACTGAATCTGAGTGCCCGTGCCGGTGTATATCCGCTGATTCGTCAGTCTACCCGTTTTGTCGACGTGCTGATGAAACAGATAGATGAAAAGTTATTGGATCATGCTGCTTTGCGTGAGGCATTGCCGTCCGCCATTTTCTCTTTCTCGGCAGGGAAGGAGAATCCGTTGGCATATTATATGGCAATGAAAAATATATCTTTCCATGATGCCTCCATGAAATTTGGCACAGCCCCCGATTGGGGAATCAATGGAAAAGCAGCCATTCACGCCTTGAAAGTGGATACCTTGCAGTTGGATACTGTCTTCTTCACGGTCAAGCAAGATACCACCCGCATGAACCTGCGTGCCGGAGTCATTAACGGACCGAAGAATCCCCAATTCTCTTTCACTACGATTCTGACAGGAGAGATTCGTGACCGTGATGCCGAACTGATAGCAGAATATAAGAATGGAAAAGGAGAAACCGGTGTATTGCTTGGTGTCAATGCCCGTCCGCTGGTTGGAGGACGCGGGAAAGGAGACGGACTGGCTTTTACGCTGATTCCGGCAGAACCGATTATTGCATTCCGTAAATTTCATTTCAATGAGAATCACAACTGGATATATCTGCATAAGAATATGCGTGTCTACGCCAATGTGGATATGTGGGATGATGAAGGCATGGGATTCCGTGTCCATTCGGTAGAGGGGGATACGGTTTCTTTACAGAATATTGATGTTGAAATCCGGAGAATCCGTCTGGATGAAATAACGAGCGTACTGCCTTATTTCCCCGAAATAACCGGATTATTCTCAGCCGAAGCACACTACATACAGACGGAAAAAGACCTTCAGCTTTCTGCGGAAGCATCTATTGATGAACTGACTTATGAACGCCAGCGTATTGGTGATGTCACTCTGGGAGCTACGTGGTTACCGGGTGAGCAGGGAAAGCAGTATCTGAACGCTTATCTGAATCATGATAAAGTAGAAGTACTGGTAGCAGACGGTAAGCTGCTCCCTACTTCGACGGGTAAGGATAGCCTGGAAGTAAATACGACGCTGGAACACTTCCCGCTGCATATAGCCAATGTCTTTATCCCCGACGAACTTGTTACGCTTGCCGGTGATATGGACGGAGAACTGAGCATTACGGGTAGTACCGAACAACCTTTAATCAACGGCGAACTGATACTGGACAGCGTATCTGTCCTGTCACGCCAGTATGGTGCTAACTTCCTGTTTGATAACCGCCCTGTACAATTGAAGAACAATCGTCTGATCTTTGATAAGTTCGCCATTTACACCACAGGAAAGAATCCGTTTACGATTGACGGTTATGTCGATTTCCGGGATATGTCCCGCCCGATGGCAAGTCTGAACCTGTTGGCGGAGAACTATACCTTATTGAATGCAAAGCGCACCCGTGAGAGCCTTGTCTACGGAAAGGTATTCGCTGATTTGCGGGCAACTATAAAAGGACCATTGGACGGATTGAATATGCGTGGCAATCTGAATCTGTTAGGCAACACGGACGTTTCCTATGTGCTGACCGATTCACCGTTGACTGTGCAGGACCGTCTGGGAAGTCTGGTGACATTTACTTCATTCAGCGATACCACCACAGTTGTCCGCCAGGAAGTGCCTACGGTGTCTTTGGGGGGGCTGGATATGGTAATGATGGTTCATATTGACCCTTCTGTCCGCGTGAAAGTGGATTTGGATGCAAGCAATGATAACCGTGTCGAGCTGGAAGGAGGCGGTGATCTTTCGATGAAGTATACTCCGCAGGGCGACCTGACCCTGACCGGACGTTACACCCTGAGCGGTGGATTGATGAAGTATTCCTTGCCTATCATTGCTGTCAAAGAATTTGCCATTGATAACGGCAGTTACGTAGAATGGACCGGAAACCCGATGGACCCCATGCTGAACTTCAAGGCGACCGACCGTATCCGTGCTTCCGTGTCCGAAGGAGAGAATGGAGGAACGCGAATGGTTAACTTTGATGTTTCCATTGTCGTGAAGAACCGGCTGGATAATCTTTCTTTTGCGTTTGATGTAGCAGCTCCGGAAGATGCGACCATACAGAATGAACTGACTGCTATGGGAGCAGAAGAGCGGGGAAAACAGGCGCTTTATATCATGTTGATGAAAACTTATCTCGGCACCGGACCGATTGGCGGCGGAGGGGGCGGCCTCGGCAAGTTGAATATGGGTTCTGCCCTGAATTCCGTGTTGAGCAGTCAGATAAACTCGCTGATGGGTAACCTGAAGAATGCAAGCGTTTCTGTAGGTGTCGAAGATCATGATGCCTCGGATACTGGCGGCAAGCGTACGGACTATAGTTTCCGTTATTCACAACGTCTCTTTAACAACCGTTTCCAGATTGTGATCGGCGGTAAGGTATCTACAGGAGAGAATGCGACGAATGATGCCGAGTCCTTCATTGATAATATCTCTTTGGAATATCGTCTGGATCGTACGGGAACCCGTTATGTCCGTTTATTCTATGATAAAAACTACGAAAGTGTACTCGAAGGGGAGATTACGGAAACCGGAGTCGGTCTGGTACTTCGCAAGAAACTGGACAAACTCAGTGAACTGTTCATCT
>OBWO01000137.1_pt1 | contig 77655 bp, 77 predicted proteins | sample 1476401 | NCBI WGS metagenome assembly OBWO01 (sample SAMEA2580091, study PRJEB22360) | human gut metagenome | biome: human gut; feature: human-associated habitat; material: faeces | place: Denmark | collected 2008/2010 | reverse complement strand
GAAATGAAATGACTGAGTCAGCCGAGAAGAATTTCCCCGCTTATTCGCACCTTCCCTAAGCCTGAGCTCGGCATCCATCTAATTAGCTATATTGAATGACTGCACGACCGCGAATTCCGCCACTCAGAAGTTTTTCAGCCACAGTGATGGCGTCACTGAGCGGATAAACGGTAGTGAGACTATCCATTCTGGACTCTGGCAAATACTATACCGCCTGTTGCCAGATTGCTGCTCTTTTCTCTTTCGCGAACATGACGCTATCAATCCCTTTCAGCGTGACACCACGCAGAATAAACGGAGCCATATTGCCCATCAAATCCATCCCCTGAGCCATGCCGCAGGCTGCAACAATACTGCCATATCGGACCCCGGCGCAGGCATTTCTCCAGTAACAGGGGGTTGTATTGTATTTTATTGTGCCGGTTCAGGTGTGCGTTTCCCGGCGCGTCTGCACCGGCTTAACCAAATTCAACAGGGATAAAATAGTGCAAATAACCGAAGTATTACTTGCAGAATCGGGGGAAGCATCCGGGGTTTTATTCAACAGGCTGTAGATCACTGACTGCGTCTGTTGGCCGTCCACTTTCACGCGTCATTCGACCAGAGTAAATATTGATGATTACTAGATTCGTGTATTTTATCAGGCATTTTACTTGCGAATAAATCCCCTTGCTATCCAGCGAAACCACACAGGTAGCTATTACCATATGTGGTAATACACTAGTTACAGGAAAAATATGCAAGTTCCGCAATACGTTGTGTGTTGCTCCTTAGCCAGGATCTTTTCTTCCATGCGAGATATGACAACAATTTTGAGGAAGGATGTTCGTAACTGGTAGAGTTACTACAACAAGCATGGGAGGCTCTGACTCTGGCAGACATTGTACTGTGGAATGTTGTTACAGGTTGGGGCGGCAACCGTGCCAGGAGACCATGAGCCGTTCACGGCATTAAAGGCCACACTTCAGTCGTTTACATTCCCTATGGTGGCAGGCATCTTCCATTAAGGCGTCAGAGCGTTACCAACGTTATGTTGTCATGGCTCATCTTTCATAGTCGATGCTTATCTGGTGGCTGAAGCTAGCCGCAGATAAAGAGTGTGAAGTTGATACCATGGAGTGGAGTGACGTGCAGGCAGGAGATTCGCTCTATGCAGGGTTGTGAGATGAATTCAAACCGGCTGGCAGCGCCAGTGATATTCGAAGATTCGTCCGGTTGTTACCCAGTATGCATTAAAAACCCAGACATTATGGGCAATATAACGGCTTCTACAACAAGGAAGTGCCTGTTTACCATCCGGGTGTAATGACTCACCTTTGTGGGCTTTTGCCCGTCGCGCTCTTAACGTTGAAGACATTCTCTGCCTGCCGATTCAGGACTGCGACAAAAGCCATATCTGGCTACTGGTCAAGGATGACCAGCGTCTGGAGTAGGTGATAAGCCAAATAGATAAGCTGGAATATGTGGTGAAAGTGCAACGTAATCAGTCCAATCCGACGATGTTTAACAAGATTGTGGTGTTTTTTCAGTAAGTCATTCGTCTTCTGAATCAGGTGTAATGATCTTTACAGAACCATTCTGGCAGTGCGTAACATAATCTGCCGGTAACGGACGATCGCTAATCAGAACGTCAAATGCAGAGATCGGTGCAAGGCTGGCAGAGGCCACTTCATCGAACAACGCGTGGCGGGCGAGCAAAATTTTCCGTAGTCCACGGTTCATCGCTTTACGCTTAGTGGCAAGATCTTCAGGGTTAAACCAGCTGACGCCAAAGTGATTATGCACACCGCTGGCGGAAATAAATATTTTTCGCGGATTGAGAGAGTCTAATGGCGAAGAGTTACTGGCATCGTAAAAAGCATCACTTCTGGCACGATACGTACCACCACAAAGTATTGCTGTTACATTAGGCTTTTCATTCAACGCAACAAAGACGCGATGTGAGTAACAGATGCCGGTGAAGGTGATTGCATCCGGGATCATGCTTATAACGAGTGGTATCTCCTGGCCATTATCAAAGAAGATCAGATCATTTTCATTAACCATTCCGGCAGCCAGAATTGCAATAGGTAAGTCATCACGATGATTTTTTGGAACGTCATGGATTACTGGCATGGATGGCGCGGGTTTATTCACCATTACAATATAGCCACCCAGTAGGGTCAGTGGCAGAGGTTCATCTTCCTGATGGAGATCGCGACGAATAGTCATTACAGAAACTTCCAGCATTCGCGCTGCGTCTTTCAAATGGATTCTGTCAGTTTTCTTAAGCAGTTCCATCAAACGTCGGATACGCTCTTTTTGCTTCGTTTCCATCAACTCTCTCTCCGTAAGAATGTTATAAAAATAACATTTTGGCGTTAGTAAACATTGTTTTCATTACCATACTATACGACCGACCCTTTGAAATGAAAAGGGTATAGGCTGCTGAGTTTTGGGCACTAATCTTGTTAGGTTGCTTATGATTAGATAGTGTTGGCCTGAGTGATGAGACTGGAAGTCTATTAAATAAACATCGGGTTGATGTGCTAATCGCGATCTCAGTCACAAATGATGCAAAAGTAACATGCTAATGTTATTTAAATACCATTGTTATGCGAAAGTTTATAAGAGGTAGTGAAATGGACATTGCAGTTATTGGTTCCAATATGGTGGATCTCATTACTTACACTAATCAGATGCCTAAAGAAGGAGAAACTCTGGAAGCACCTGCCTTCAAAATCGGATGTGGTGGGAAAGGTGCTAATCAAGCGGTGGCGGCGGCTAAATTGAATTCAAAAGTCCTGATGCTGACTAAAGTAGGTGATGATATTTTTGCGGATAATACTATTCGTAATCTTGAATCATGGGGAATTAATACCACTTATGTTGAGAAGGTCCCCTGTACCAGCAGTGGTGTTGCACCGATCTTTGTTAATGCCAACTCGAGCAATAGTATATTAATAATTAAGGGAGCGAATAAATTTCTTTCCCCGGAAGATATCGATCGAGCTGCAGAAGATCTGAAAAAATGCAAATTGATCGTTTTACAACTGGAAGTTCAACTGGAAACAGTTTACCACGCGATTGAGTTTGGTAAGATAAATGGTATTGAAGTGTTATTAAATCCGGCTCCGGCATTGCGTGAGTTAGATATGTCTTATGCCTGCAAATGTGATTTCTTTATCCCGAATGAAACAGAACTGGAAATATTAACCGGTATGTCGGTTGATACTTATGATCATATTCGTTTGGCCGCACGTTCGTTAGTTGATAAAGGGCTGAACAATATTATTGTTACCATGAGCGAAAAAGGCGCATTATGGATGACCCGCGATCAGGAAGTCCATGTTCCTGCATTCAAAGTAAATGCTGTTGATACTAGTGGCGCTGGTGACGCATTTATTGGTTGCTTTTCCCATTATTATGTTCAAAGCGGTGATGTTGAAGCCGCTTTGAAAAAAGCCGCTCTCTTTGCCGCTTTCAGCGTCACAGGGAAAGGTACGCAATCATCTTATCCGAGTATTGAACAATTTAATGAATTTTTAACCTTAAACGAATAATCATCCTGCACAGTTAAAGGTAGCACTATGAACGATAAAAACATCATTCAGATGCCTGATGGATATCTGAATAAGACTCCCTTGTTCCAGTTTATTTTGTTATCGTGTTTATTCCCGCTATGGGGATGCGCAGCTGCATTAAATGACATATTAATCACTCAATTCAAAAGTGTATTTTCGCTAAGTAACTTTGCTTCAGCATTGGTGCAGAGCGCATTTTATGGAGGTTATTTTTTAATTGCAATACCAGCATCCCTTGTGATTAAAAAGACCAGTTATAAGGTGGCAATTTTAATTGGCCTGACGCTGTATATTGGTGGTTGTACACTTTTTTTCCCTGCCTCGCATATGGCAACCTACACTATGTTCCTTGCAGCTATTTTTGCGATTGCGATTGGCCTGAGTTTCCTTGAAACTGCAGCGAACACATACAGTTCAATGATCGGTCCAAAAGCCTATGCCACATTGCGGCTCAATATCAGCCAGACCTTTTATCCGATTGGTGCTGCGTCTGGTATTTTATTGGGCAAATATCTGGTTTTCTCCGAGGGGGAAAGCCTTGAGAAGCAGATGTCCGGAATGAACGCCGAGCAAATTCACAACTTTAAGGTGCTGATGTTAGAGAACACCCTTGAACCGTATAAGTATATGATTATGATTCTGGTTGTGGTCATGGTGTTGTTCCTTTTAACCCGCTTCCCAACCTGTAAAGTGGCACAGACAAGTCACCATAAACGCCCGTCAGCAATGGATACGCTGCGCTATCTGGCTAAAAATTCGCGCTTTCGTCGTGGTATTGTGGCTCAATTCCTTTATGTGGGTATGCAGGTCGCAGTATGGTCATTTACCATCCGTCTGGCACTGGAGTTGGGCGATATCAACGAACGTGATGCTTCAAACTTCATGGTCTATAGCTTTGCCTGCTTCTTTATTGGCAAGTTTATAGCCAACATCCTTATGACGCGTTTTAATCCGGAAAAAGTATTGATTCTCTATTCCGTTATAGGGGCGCTGTTCCTGGCATATGTTGCACTGGCTCCAAGTTTCAGCGCGGTCTATGTCGCCGTCCTGGTAAGTGTTTTGTTTGGCCCTTGCTGGGCGACGATCTATGCAGGAACACTGGATACAGTTGATAACGAACATACAGAAATGGCAGGAGCAGTCATTGTTATGGCTATTGTCGGCGCCGCGGTGGTTCCGGCAATTCAGGGATATATTGCAGATATGTTCCACTCACTTCAGCTTTCATTCCTGGTTTCTATGCTCTGCTTTGTCTATGTCGGAGTCTACTTCTGGCGTGAAAGCAAAGTACGTAATGCACTGGCTGAAGTCACAGAGTCCTGAGGAGAATCGTTATGAGTACGCGTATTTATTTGTGGCGGGCGCTTTTTGGCGAAAAACCTCGTATCTTGCTGGAAAATAGTGATTTTACTGTCACGTCTTTTCGCTATGACAGTGGTGTCGAGGGGCTTAAAATTGCAAACAGTCGTGGACATTTAATTATTCTTCCCTGGATGGGGCAGATGATTTGGGATGCGCAATTTGATGGACACAGTCTCACCATGTGCAATATGTTTCGCCAGCCTAAACCGGCGACAGAGGTGATAGAAACCTATGGCTGTTTTGCCTTTCATTCAGGTTTGCTGGCTAATGGCTGCCCATCTGCGGAAGATACTCATCTGCTACACGGTGAAATGGCCTGTGCCGCGATGGATGAAGCATGGATGGAATTAGAGGGAGATATGTTACGCCTTACCGGGCGTTGCGAGTATGTAATGGGGTTCGGGCATCATTATCTGGCTCAGCCAACAGTGGTCCTTCACAAATCCTCTACATTGTTCGATATTAAGATGGCCGTAACCAATCTGGCTTCTGTAGATATGCCACTACAATATATGTGCCACATGAATTATGCATATATACCAAATGCTACGTTCAGCCAGAATATACCGGACGAAATATTAAGGTTGCGTGAATCAGTACCTTCGCATGTTAATCCCACCGCTCAGTGGCTGGCGTTTAATCAACGGATTATGCAGGGAGAAGCCTCTCTGTCGACGCTGAATCAACCGGAATTTTATGATCCAGAAATAGTCTTCTTTGCAGACAAACTGGACGCTTACACAGATCAGCCAGAGTTTCGCATGATCGCTCCCGATGGCACTACGTTTGTTACTCGTTTCTCCAGTGCCGAACTAAATTATGTGACACGCTGGATCCTTTATAACGGCGAGCAACAGGTAGCCGCCTTTGCATTACCTGCAACCTGTCGGCCTGAGGGGTATCTTGCCGCGCAACGTAATGGCACGCTGATTCAGGTTGCACCGCAGCAAACACGCACTTTTACAGTCACCACAGGAATTGAATAACCACTTAAGGCCTGAACAGCGGCGCGCTTATCGTTAATGTAAGCGCGTTTTTTTACCCGCCAGGACAATACTATGATAGCGTTGCCCTTATAGACGATCACATTATCGTCCACTCCAAATTTGCGCAACTACTGTAGAGTGGTGTACTCCACAGCTTCTTTTAGGATCTCAACTTCCATTGTTTTCTTACCGAGCAAGCACTGCAACTCTTTTATTTATTTGTAGTGGTCAACAAAAACTGGTCACAATTTCAGATTTTTTCCAGTATCTATTTTCCGATTCGTTCGGCGGTAATCCACCGTTATATTCATGAGGCCGGAGTGCACTATAAAAGTGTATGCGTAAACCGACTGCTGTATGTAGCCATTAAGCCTGTATTGGTAACATAGGTACCCACCTTTTCAACAAGTGGACACCTGTTATAGAACAAAAAACATTATCAGCTGAACCCCGCAGGTCATTTTCAAATGAGTTTAAACTTCAAATGGTTACACTGGCTTTACAACCAAGGGGTTCTGTTGCCCGTATTGCCCGGGAGCATGATATCAATGATAATCTTCTGTTCAAATGGCTCAGGCTCTCGCTGATCAAAGGGCGTATATCACGGCGTCTTCCGTTAACGAACTCTTCTGGCATTGGCGTTGAATTATTACCTGTGGAGATGACGCTGGGATGAGCGGCCTTACCCCGTTTTTTACGCGAGGTAATTATGAAGATCAATGACTAGCCGTCGAACCGTGTGCATGAACTGCTGCACTGAAACTTCTCAGCTGTAAAATAATCCTTACGCTACGTACTTCTCGGAGCGCTTACGATTAATCGGATGCAGTCCTGACTGGAAGAAAGAAAAATGGAGAAAATAAGAGGAATTAATATCCTCCACGTTCCTGAAATCCTGGAGGATATTAATGTCATCAAAATATTAGCGAACGATAATCCCTAACAAAATACCCAGTGCGCCAAAGTCAGCATCACTGAAGGTGGTGTTAGCAAAACCAATATCACCCAGCACCGGCAATAAGAATACTGGCAGGAAGGTAATAAGCAAGCCTTGAGCGAAGGCACCCAAAATCGCACCACGACGTCCACCCGTTGCATTACCGAATACCCCTGCAGCTGCACCTACGAAGAAGTGCGGCACCACACCAGGAATAATCACGATCATGTTCAGCAGATACAACGTGAACATACCGATTAAACCTGCAGCAAAGCTACTCAGGAAACCAACCAGTACAGCGTTAGGTGCGTAAGGGAAGACGACCGGGCAATCGAGAGCAGGTCTGGCATTCGGAACCAGCTTGTCTGAAATACCTTTGAATGCCGGGACAATCTCCGCAATCACCATGCGCACACCCTGCAGAATGATGTACACGCCAGCTGCGAAGGTAATGGATTGCATGATAGAGAACATGAACCAGTTTTTACCACCGCTAAGCTCTTTCACCGCATCTGCACCCGCAAACAGGCACGTCACCAGGAAAATTATGCTCATGGTAAAAGAGATAGCAACCGGCGTGTCGCGCAAGAACAGCAGACTTTTCGGCACATTCATGTCTTCAGTCGAGTGCTCTTTATTACCAAACTTGCTGCCGATGAAACCGGCCAATACATAAGATAATGTTGAGAAGTGGCCGATGGCAACGTCATCAGAACCGGTCACTTTCTTCATGTACGGATGCGCAATAGCCGGGAAAAAGACCATTGCCACGCCAACAACCAAAGAGCCAACGGCTATAAGCGTAATGCCGGTCATGCCTGCTGTTGCCAGAATTACCGCTACCATCATCGACATAAACAACGTGTGATGACCGGTCAGGAAGATAAATTTCCACGGTGTGAAACGGGCAATCATAATGTTGATAACCATCGCAAAGAACATAATCATCGCCATTTCTTTCCCGAAGCTTTTCTGCGCTACGGAAACAATGGCTTCATTGTTCGGCACTACACCCTGAATACCAAAGGCATGCTGGAAAATGTTTGCGAAGTCACCCAGTGACGACACAACTAAACCCGCCCCTGCGCCTAAAATCACAAACCCCATAATGGTCTTGACGGTACCTTTAATGCATTCGGTTACCGGTTTTTTCTGTGCAATCAGGCCAATCAGGGCGATTAAACCGACCAGCACTGCGGGTTCGGAAAGTACATCGCTCATCAAAAAACGAAAGAAATCCATATCGCCCCCAGCTTACAGTGCGCCTAATTCGTTTAATACCACGGATAAACGTTCTCTCATGGCTTTCTTATCAATCATATTTTCCAGTGCGACGATTTTGCCTGCGACAGACTGCGCGACTAACTGCTCGGCAATGTCTTTGGTGCCGACATAGATATCACTCGACGTCCCTTTCGCGGAGCCCAGGTCGACGTGATCAACATCAGCGCTGACGGACAAATCCTTCAAAATGCTTTTAATGCTCATTTCCATCATCAGGCTGGTGCCTAAGCCGTTACCGCAAACCACTGTAATTTTCATAAATGTTCCTCTGGATTAATAGCGCGCAATAACAGACAAAATGTCCTGCGTCGTTTTGGCCATCAAAATGGCCTGTATGTCTTTTTCGTTATCGAATAACTTGGCGAGTTGAGAAATCGCTTCAATGTGGCTGGTACTGTCGGTTGCAGCCAGCACAATCAGTAATTTCACTGGATCGTTTTCATCGGCATCAAAATTCACACCTGAAGGGATCAGGGTCAGTGCTAATGACAGCTTGTTAGCTCCCTCTTCCGGGCGCGCATGAGGCATCGCAATACCAGGGCCAACCACATAGTACGGACCGATAGTGTCGTGCGAGCGATAGATCGCATCAACATAACGCGGTTCGATAGAACCGTTTTCAATCAACGGCCGGCATGAAATCGCCACGGCTTCCCGCCAGTCTTTGGCCTGTTCCACGACCTGAACGACCTCTGTATTTAATAGATTTTTTAACATGCTACTGATAACTCCCGATGATAATTAACAGGAGAGTAGATATTTTACGCATTAATTAATGTGATGATTGTCGCATTTGATAGCGCTATCTGATAACGCTATCAATCTTTGTGATAGCGCTATCATTTCTCTGCCGCCATGCTTTGGCTATATTCGGTTCCTGCATATACAATGCAACAGGATATTTGCTACCGTGGGCAAAAACTGGAAAGAGTAATGGTGAAATAAAAGTAATGAAAACAGCTGGTTGTAATTATCCATGGAGTCGAAATGGAAAAAACACGTAAGCGCCGTGGTACCGGACGGGTGACGCTGCAGGAGGTCGCTAACTTTGCAGGTGTCGGAACCATGACCGTTTCCCGTGCGCTGAGAACACCGGAACAGGTATCTGACAAGCTGAGGGAAAAGATAGAACAGGCCGTAGAAGAGTTGGGTTATATTCCCAACAGAACTGCTGGCGCCCTTGCATCTGGTCACAGTGATACAGTCGCCGTACTGGTTCCTTCCCTGACAGATAAAGCCAGCTCCCGCTTTATGCAGTCGTTGCAGCAGGTGCTTAATAAAAATGAATTCCAGCTACTGCTTGGGTGTCATGAGTATAATCAGCTCAAAGAAGCTGAAATTCTGATGACGCTTCTTCAAGGCAACCCGGCGGCGTTAGTTATTTTTGGTTCTCAGTTGGCTGATAAAACTCACCAGATACTCGAGAAAACAAATATACCTACCATTAACGTTGTCGGTTCCCCTTTCAGTCCGGCTCAAATTACCATCGAAACAGCATTTTTTGAAGCATCACATAAACTGACCGAACATCTGCTGGAACAGGGTTATAAGAATATCGGATTTATCGGTGCGCATATGGACAACCGCCTGCAACGTCAGCAACTGAACGGCTGGCATAAAGCAATGTTGAGCCATTACCAGAACTCTGATCTTGTTATCACCATGCCGGATGCCGCAAGTCTGCAATTGGGGCGTTACGCATTAAACGAGATATTACTGCGACAACCAGAGCTGGATGCTGTGATTTGCAGCCACGAAGAGATTGCGCTGGGTATCATGTTTGAGTGCCAGCGGCGTTTGTTAAAAATTCCTGAAAATATCGCTGTAGCTTGTCTTGATGGTTCAGACAATTGCGATCAAACACACCCAACCTTGACATCCATCCGTATTGACTACAAAAAAATGGGGATAGAGACGGGTAAGTTACTGATTGGGCTATTGAATAATAATCATGATGAATCAGAAGAGTCGCGTATCGTGCAATTCAACTACCAGATAGAATTACGTCAGAGTACATGAGCCTAAAAGGGCACTATTACAAAGTTAGCTATTGTGGTAGGGATAGCCGTTTCCGGCTATTCCCCGCGCAGATCCGGATGTATGCTGCTAACGCATCCATTCCTACTTCAGGTATTTGGCGTAGAAGCGGATGCCAAAAACTTGCCGCAAAACCGCAATATCAGCCTGCAGAGTCGCTCTCCAGATTATCCATTCCTATATTATCTCTGCACCGGATGAATTACGCGAACCACTCAGAAATATGACACGTATGCAACTTATCAGGACTCCGGGATCCTGGAAGCCTAGTGCCAGTGAATATCGTAATGTTACCAACGTTTATCGCATTGCATTGAAATCACTTGCCTGACGCTATTTCGAGTTACATGATGAAATCGCCGACCTTGATGTCATGATTGCGGCAATTGTCGATGAACTGGCACCTGAACTGATTAAACGTAATGCTGTTGGATACGAAAGCGCTTCGCAGTTGCTCATCACTGCCGGAGATAATCCCCAACGGCTAAGAATAGAATCAGGTTTTGCGGTGCTGTGTGGTGTCAACTCGGTTACCGTATCTTCTAAAAAAATGAACCGTTACCGACTTAATCGGGGTGGGGAGCGTGCTGCAAATAGTGCACTTCAGATCATCGCTATCGGACGTTTACGAACTGTAAGCGTGCAGCAAGAACCGTATTGACGGGGATGTGTTATTCAGTCGGCAGTGCTACGCGCCAGGGGAGCAGTTCGCCGACCCGGTTTATCGGCCAGTCGGCTATGACGTCAAGGACATAGCGGAGGTAGCTTTCTGGCTCCACTCCGTTCAGTTTGCACGTCCCGATCAGGCTGTACAGCAGCGCTCCCCGCTCTCCTCCATGATCCGAACCGAAGAACAGGTAGATGGTATGACCTTTATATACTCACTATAGCATTGGTGGGATATTCCAGAGGAGGTCATTATGCATTCGGAAAATATTGCAGCTTACATCGGGCTGGATGTACATAAAGAAACGTTGGCGGTTGCTATTGCTGCACCTGAACGGCTTGGCGAAGTTCGTTATTATGGTACGATTAACAACGAAGCCCAGGCTGTACGTCGATTATTTCAGAAATTGCAGGGACTTTACGGAAACATTCTTTCCTGCTATGAGGCTGGCCCCTGTGGTTTTGGGCTATATCATCAACTCACAGCGATGAATATAAAATTCCAGGTTATTGCCCCTTCCCGGATACCAAAATCACCGACAGACAGAATCAAAAATGATCATCGGGACGCAATTTCTCTTGCCAGGTTACTGCGGGCTGGTGAACTTACCCCTGTCTGGATCCCTGACCTGACTCATGAAGCTATGCGGGATCTAATCAGAGCCCGTGCAGCAGCTAAACGAGACAGCAGAGTTGCCCGACAGCGAATTCTGAGCATGCTATTGCGAACAGACAAACGTTATGCAGGGAAGCACTGGACCGGCAAACATCGAACCTGGTTAGCTAATCAATCATTTAGTCAGCCATCTCAGCAGATTGCTTTTCAACACTATTGTCAAAGTCTGGAGCAGATTGAAGATCGCATACTTCAACTCGACCAGGAAATATCTCGCCTGTTACCTGAGTGGTCTCTGTGCAATCTGGTCTGCCAGTTGCAGGCTCTAAAAGGTGTTGGTCAGCTAATTGCAATAACCCTGGTTGCTGAACTGGGTGATTTTTCGCGATTTTCCAATCCCAAACAGCTCATGGCTTTTCTGGGACTGGTGCCAGGTGAATATTCCAGTGGAAACAGTATTCGTCCCAGAGGAATAACAAAAGTTGGAAACAGCGAACTGAGACGTCTGCTTTACGAAGCCGCCTGGTCTTATCGTACACCTGCAAAAGTTGGTGCATGGCTTATATATTACCGACCGGACTCTGTAACACAATATTCCAAAGATATTGCATGGAAAGCTCAACAACGATTGTGTTCTCGTTACCGAACTCTGACAGCAAAAGGGAAAAAATCACAAGTAGCCATTACGGCGGTGGCTCGTGAGTTGACTGGATTTATGTGGGATATTGCACTTGCTGCCCAATCATCATTCAGTCAGCAGAAGCAAAATTAAACCCTGAAGCAGTCAGACACGGAATGAGTGATCCTCGAAAAAGAATTCAGGGAAGCCAGAATGCGCTAATACCTGCACGTAGAAAGAGGCCAGCTCACTGCGTAAATCGTCATGGGGCTAAAATCCCCGAATAAGAGTTTGTAAAATCCAAGATACAGTCTGACTGTTTCAGGTTCTTTAATCCGCGATATAACGAAGCTCCCGGAGCTGCGTAGGTCTTTTTGGGCTTAATATTTGACAAAGGTCATAAGAGTTTTTGCGGCCCAGACTGACCATCCGCAACGCATTTTCAGCGATGTTATTGTCCGCCTCAGCCCAGCCATCATCTGCATAGTACGTCAGCGCCGGCCACTGGTTCAGGGCGTATGCGAACGCTTTCGCCAGTTCTGAGTGTCGCGACAGGGTTTTCATCTTTTCACGCAGCCAGCTTTCCAGGGATTTCAGCAGCGGTTTCGTTTTCAACTGACGTTCGGCAAGGCGCTGCTCCGCCGTCATTCCCCTTATCTCTGCCTCGATGGCGTACAGTTCGCCGATCCGTTTCAGCGCTTCCTCCGTCAGGGCTGACGGGGTGCGAACGTGCACATCGTGGATTTTACGGCGGGCGTGAGCCCAACAGGCGGCTTCCGTTATCCGGCCATCCCGGTACAGCTCGTTGAACCCGGCGTATGCATCCGCCTGCAGTACACCACTGAACCCCGCAAGATGGGTCTGCGGATGGATGCCTTTTCTGTCCGGGCTGTAAGCGAACCACACCGCCGGCGCCAGCGTTGACCCGGCGTTACGGTCGTCACGAACGTAGGTCCATAACCGCCCGGTCTTCGTTTTCTTATTGCCTGGCAACAGCACCGGGACAGGCGTGTCATCAGCATGGAGCTTACCGTCAGTCAGCACATAGTCCTGAAGCGCTTCTTCCAGCGGTGACAGTAGCCGGCAGCATGCATCCACCCAGCCCGACAGCAGTGAACGACTCAGCTCCACGCCCTGGCGGCCGTACATTTCAGACTGGCGGTACAGCGGGGTGTGCTCTGCATACTTTGAGATCAGCACGCGGGCCAGCAGCCCCGGTCCTGCGATACCCCGCTCGATGGGCCGTGAAGGCGCGGGGGCCTGCACGATGGCATCGCACTGAGTACAGGCATGCTTTTCACGTACAGTCCGGATAACCCGGAAGGCGCTGCGCATCAACTCCAGCTGTTCGGCGGCATCCTCACCCAGATAGCTCAGCGAGCCTCCACATTCCGGGCAGCATGACGCTGCCGGCAGCAGCCGTTTTTCATCGCGGGGGAGTGATTCGGGGAACGGTTTGCGGGTGCGGGTTTGACGCAGCGGGCGCTGCACGGCCGGGTCGTCAACCCGACCGGTAAGGGTATCACTTTCTTTCTGAAGTGCCTTCAGGTCAGCTTCCATCTGTGCGATACGACGGGAGACTTTTTCCGAGCGGCTGCCGAAGTTCATCCGGCGCAGCTTATCCAGCTGTGCCTGCAGATGGTCTATTTCGCGTTCACGCTCGTTCAGCTTTTCCTGCAGGGCACGGTTCAGCGCCTCCTGTTCGGCAAGGAGACGTTTCAGTGCATTGATATCGTCAGGAAGTGAGCTGCTCATACCGGGTATATTACCAGGCTCATTCAGCGTCGACCAGGATAAAGAGGCTTACAACATAGTCAGGGACGTAAGTAGTCTTTTAGGCTGCCGCCAGTCGATACCTTCCAGCAGCATCGCCAGCTGTGCCGGTGTGAGGAACACTTTGCCATCCCGGGCTGACGGCCAGGCGAAGCGGCCGCGCTCCAGCCGTTTGGTCAGCAGACACAGTCCATCGCCGGTAGACCAGAGGAGCTTTACCTGACTGCCATTACGCCCACGGAAGATAAAAACGTGACCTGACATCGGATCGTCTTTCAGCGTCGTCTGCACCTTTGCCGCCAGGCCGTTGAAGCCGTTTCTCATATCGGTGATGCCAGCGACCAGCCAGATCTTTGTCCCTGATGGTAATGGGATCAACGTTTGAGCTCCCGTATCAGCAGGTTCAGGATATTTTCGCTGATGGCACCATTCAGACGGAGTGATCCGTGCCGGAACGTCACTTCACAGCTGATATTGAGTGATTCAGGTGTCGCAGCAGCTACAGGTTGTGACCGGGGGGAGGTTGTAGGGACAACATCTTCGGCATCAAGTGTTATCGGGAGCAGCTCAGGCACGTTGTTTTCTGTTGTTGAAGGAGGACGTAGTTTTCCTTCGCGCCAGTACTGGCGCCACTTGAACAGCAAATTATCGTTGATCCCATGCTCACGAGCGAGTTGCGCTACGGAGATCTCTGGTCGATGCGAGAGTTCAACCATTTTGATTTTGAACTCAACGGGATAATTAGGGCTTTTTTTACGCACTGCGGTTAATGATTTCATGGATAGCGTCCACCATATTTGGTGTCCACTATTCTCTCAGGAATTTCAGGATCTGCCAGACGGTGCTGAGACGACGCTTACTGCCGTAGATAACTGAAGTAACAGATCTGCTGCTGTTGTGAAGCGAACTTTGATACCTGCACGGACTGCTTCATAGCCCATCGCTATTGCAAGATGGGTTTTCCCCACACCTGATGGCCCCAGTAATACGATATTTTCATTACGTTCTATGAAGCTGAGTGAGCGTAACGACTGGAGTTGCTTCTGCGGTGCTCCGGTGGCGAATGTGAAGTCATACTCTTCGAACGTTTTCACCGCCGGGAAGGCTGCCATTCGGGTATACATCGCCTGTTTACGTTGATGACGTGCCAGTTTTTCTTCATGAAGCAGATGCTCCAGGAAGTCCATATAACTCCATTCCTGGTCTACTGCCTGTTGTGACAGCGCAGGCGCTGCGCTTATAAGGCTTTCCAGTTGCAACTGCCCGGCGAGCGCCATCAGTCGTTGATGTTGCAGTTCCATCATCACGCCACTCCTCAGCAGAATGAGTCGTAGATGGAGAGTGGATGATGCAGGGGGTGTTTGTCGAAGTTCACCAGATTTTCATCAAGATGCACGTCATACTCTTTTTTCTCCGGAGGCAGTGCCAGCATGGACTGCTGCTCTTCGAGCCAGCGATCGCAGGGACGTGCCTGGATTGTTTCATGCTTTCGTTGGTTAGCGACATCGTGCAGCCAGCGCAGACCGTGGCGGTTGGCTGTTTCAACATCGACAGTGATCCCCATCGGGCGCAGGCGAGTCATTAGTGGGATGTAAAAACTGTTACGGGTGTACTGCACCATCCGTTCCACCTTACCTTTAGTCTGTGCCCTGAAGGGGCGACACAGTCGGGGAGAGAAGCCCATCTCCTTGCCGAACTGCCACAGCTAAGGATGGAACCGGTGCTGACCGGTCTGATATGCGTCACGTTGCAGAACCACAGTTTTCATATTGTCATACAACACTTCGCACGGCACACCACCAAAGAAGCGGAACGCATTACGATGGCAGGTCTCCAGCGTGTCATAACGCATATTGTCAGTGAATTCGATGTACAGCATTCGGCTGTATCCGAGAACAGCAACGAACACGTGAAGCGGTGAGCGACCATTACGCATAGTGCCCCAGTCAACCTGCATCTGTCGTCCGGGTTCAGTTTCGAACCGAACGGCAGGCTCCTGCTCCTGAGGAACCGAGAGAGAACGAATGAATGCCCTGAGAATGGTCATTCCGCCACGATATCCCTGGTCTCTGATCTCGCGAGCGATTACCGTTGCCGGGATTATGTAAGGATGAGCATCGGCGATGCGTTGACGAATATAATCCCGGTATTCATCCAGGAGTGAAGCAACAGCAGGTCGCGGCGTATATTTTGGCGGCTCAGATTTTGCCTGCAAATAACGTTTAACGGTATTGCGGGAGATCCCCAGTTCTCTGGCAATCGCCCGGCTACTCATTCCCTGCTTGTGCAGGATTTTAATTTCCATAACTGTCTCAAAAGTGACCATAAGCTCTCCTGAATCAGGAGAGCAGATTACCCCCTGGATCTGATTTCAGGCGTTGGGTGTGGATCACTATTGCATCGTTCGTGACAGATGATAAAGACAGGTAAGATTGGGACTCACTAAACCTGCATGAGGTTTGGGCTTGAAGCCCGTGCAGTAAATGAAGTGTGAGTCAGAGAATTATATAGTGGCACATAACTTTATGGCTGCAATAAAGCCGGATATAAAGCGGCAACCTGCCGTCAATGTCAGAACAATGGAGGCTGTGCAAAATGGGATGAGGTCACATAAACTCCATGTCATTTTGTCTCTTTTTAATTGTGGTGAGTAAGTTGAGATATTCCGTCATAGGTATTTTTTAGGCTATGACCTTATAGGAACTATCTCCATCTCCTTTGGAGACGGTGTAGGGATGATACCCCCCTTTTTTTAGCAAGGGGGGTTATTACTGTTTTGCATTGTCTTTTTAGATGTGCTACTTGAGCACTATCATTCGACATAGTATGAACATAACATATATTTAAAAGTTATAAAGTTTGATACGTTATATATCACAATAAATATCAGGTTTTGTTGTATGGTTATTAGCTATGCTTTTCTTTCAATTTATGTGGTGGGATTGTTCGATAAATTCTCTTACAATTGTCATGAAACATCTTCCGCTGAGCGGCATGCGAATATCCTTTCATTTCACACACTGTCATAAAACCATGGAATATATTAGTAAAGCTGCCACAAAGGCTATCTACGGGGAAATTGCTTGCAAACATTACCCTGTCAGGACCAAACATTGATAAGGTTTCAGATATAATCCATAAATTATTCTCCATTGTCCATGGGATTCCTTTTAAACCTATTCCCGAAATTTTGACCATAACATTTTGACACTCAGCTAAAGAAGCCATTGCTGAATGCCAACCGGCAAGCCCTTCAGCAGATCGTTGTGCAGGAAGTCCTGTATGGTTAAGTATTATGACTGTATCTGGAAAATCATTTGCAAGTTTTACTGCTTCATGCAGGTTCCACCACTGGGTCTGAAGGTCAAACATTAAATTATATTTCGAAAGTAACGAATAGCCATATCGCCATTTTTCATCACTCATCAGTGTGGTATACTGTCCAACATCTTCTGGTTTATCCGGGCCTTCAGGTTTATGTCTGATGCTTCGCATTAGCTTATATGAGCTCTGCATTTTTAATACAGAATCTATATCATCATGGTTTAACCAAGCCTGACCGACAACAGCATTTGGATAACCTGTCATTTTTGCCACTGATGTAATGAAATCGCTTTCACCACATGGATCCGTTGGATTCCATTCAGTTTCCATATAACATGTTTCAACAATATTAATATCACCTACATCTGCAAAATAATCTTCTGGATAATATTTTCTCTTAATGGCTGTATAATCACCATATCTAAAAGGAATTAAAACATCCGGTTTCAACCAAGGATGATCGTTTTTTATCGGATCCCAGAAATGATGATGAGCATCGATTACAGGACCATCATATAAATTTAGTGGCTTAATGTTCATATTTATCTCCTATCGCACGTGTCGTAAATCAATAATGTTTGTCATTAAAATAAATATCACTGCGCAACCAGCAAAGAAATAGAGTACAGGATTGAATGAATTTGTTACATCTAAAATAAGTCCTACTAATAAAGGAATGCAAATGCCCCCAACACTTCCCGCCATATTCATCATTCCTCCGACGGTAGCTACGCGAGAACGGGGTGCCAGTAAAGGAGGGAATGTCCAGTACATACTTCCCCACATTAAAACAAATGCAGCGCAGGACAGTAAAATAATCGATGTTTTTACGTCAGGAATACTTGGTAATAAAGCAAATGATATAAGCGTGCAGATACCTGACACTGTTAATAGAAATTTACATGATCTAGCCTGTCCGAACCCTTTACTTGCAAGTTTATCTGCGAGCCATCCTCCACAAAGGCTACCACAACCACCTGCACAGAAAACGATCATTGTGGCAAACCCAACGGCTTTTAAATCCAGGTTTAATGCTCGTGTAAGATATCCCGGCCCCCATGTTAATAAACCAAAGAAACACATAGCCCATGAACAACGGCCTAGAAGCATGCCGATGAAGGAACGTAGTGGAATCACTTTTAATAAGGGATCATTATTTTCTTCTACTGTATCTTGTACAACACGATCGAGATTAATGATTCCCAGTTCTTTGTTATTCACTCTTGGCGAATCTTCAGGCCTGTCGCGAATAACCCAGTATGCGATTAGCCCCAGAGTTATAGCTGCGATGCCACAAATAATGAAGGTAATCCGCCATGATGTAAAATATAACATCATTTCAGCTACTAATATTCCTCCAATTGCAGCACCAAATGGCCCTCCTGCATCCATTAGTGTTGCTCCCCGAGCTCTTTCATTTTTGTTAAGCCAGATTGCATTCAGTCTGGCTCCAGAAGGAAATACAGGTGCTTCACTTGCACCAAGCAATAGATTAGCAGCAAGTAAGGCAAAGCCTGTTGGGCATAACCCTAATAGTGCTTCTGCAGTTCCCCAAAGTATTGCCGAGCATGCTAATATAATTCTTGCCCCAAATTTATCGGCTAAAAATCCACCCGGTATTTGCATGCATGCATAAGTCCAGAAAAAACCACTCAAGATTAGTCCTTGCATCGTATCGCTTAATCCCAGATCTTTAGCAATAGTAGGCATAGCTATAGATATTGAGGCTCGATCAATCATACTGACAACAACAAGAAGGAAAAGTACAAAAAATATTCTCCATCTTATATTTGTTGCTTTCTCATAGGCGGACATAATTATTCTCCTTTAATAATACACCTATTAGACTAAATATGTTAAAATTTGATTTTACTTTCTGGATATTGATTGCGAAATTACTAACAAAGAATAGTTCCGAGAAGTAGTGCTCCTATAAGTCCAACAATAGACTGTATCGTATTCCTTAGAAGATAAAATAGTCTATTGCTATTTTAAACAGTCACTATTACTTGCGATAACTTTATAAAGACATTTTATAAAGCTCATTTTAATGCAGATAATATCTATATCCCTCAATATAAGTTATATATTGTATTATTATCTGCTATTATAAAAATTATTTCTGTGTTGTTGATGCCATTCTGGCTGCAACAGCAATAGCCCTCTCTGTAGCCATTGTTTTTGCGATCCCCTTACCTGCAATATCAAATGCAGTGCCATGTTCCGGTGTTGTTATAGCAAATGGAAGCCCGGCGGCTACAGTTATGCCCACATCAAAGGAATGAAGCTTGGTGGCAATTTGTCCTTGATCATGGAACAGGGTAACGATCGCATCATATTCATGATTAAATGCATGAATAAAGATGGTGTCCCCTGGGACAGGACCGTACATATCCATTCCTTTCTCCCGAAACATTTCAATTACAGGGATAAGTACATCTATTTCCTCAGTGCCACATGTACCACCATCACCAGCATGAGGATTTAGTGCCGCAACTGCAATGCGAGGTGATTTATAACCCGCCATCTTTAATGTATCGTAGCATAACTGAATCGAACGACTGACATTTTCTGGTGTAATATGGCTGGCAATATCTTTGAATGGAATATGTCCCGTCACGCGAAAAACCCAGAGGTCATCAAGGACATTCAACAGGCCACGTGGTTTATCCAAGTATCCTAACTGCTCAGCAAAGAGATAATGTTCGTCCTCAATATCCCAGCCCCCCTTCTTGAACGCTTCTTTATTGAGTGGAGCGAAAACAAAACCGTCAATTTTACCTGATTTAAGTAATGACATACAGGTTACCAGTGATTCTCCTGTTGCATAACCTGAGGCAGTGTCAATGGTGCCCATAGTTAGTTTTTCGGGATTAAAATTTTTCAAATCAAGTAATGGTACATTTCCCGTAGTCCAGTCAGCTTCAGTGGGATCACTGATGACATCCCACTGAAAATCCACACCAGCAATCTCTTGCCCAAGAGCAAGTACCCGGGCATCGCCAATCAGAACAGGTCTGCAATATTTATAGACAGTACCATCAGCTACGACTTTGGCAACCAGTTCAGGTCCAATGCCGGCAGCTTCACCTAAAAAAATGCCCAGTACTGGTTTACGTTCCATTATTCACCTCTAATTATCAAAAACAGGATTCAGTTTGTTTCCTTATTTCCGGGCAAAACAAATTATGCCTGTAGTTATTACATGATTGAGTTCATTATCCAGGGAACGAATTCCTGGCTCCCATAACCCAGCTCTTCACTTCGACTACGATGACCTGAAGCCAGCTCAATAATTCTCTGATAAATACGTTCTCCAACCTGTTCTATTGTTTCTTCGCCATCAACAATCGTGCCACAGTTTAAATCCATGTCGTCGCGCTGCCGTTGCCATAGTGCGTTATTGGTTGACAGTTTCAGACAAGGAGTGGGTTTTGCGCCAAAGGCAGATCCCCTGCCCGTGGTAAAACACAGCAGGTTGGCTCCTCCGGCGATTTGTCCGGTTACTGCCATCGGGTCATATCCGGGGGTATCCATAAAGACAAGCCCTTTTGCTGTCACCGGTTCAGCATATTCATACACATCCATTAAGCTGGTTGTACCAGCTTTTGCTATCCCTCCCAGCGATTTCTCCAGAACAGTGGTCAGTCCCCCCGCTTTATTACCTGCAGAAGGGTTGTTATTCATTTCACTCCCTGTACGTTTACAGTACTCTTCCCACCACTTAATTCTGCGGATTAGTTTCTCGCCAACTTCGCGACTAATGGCACGGCGTGTCAGAAGGTGTTCTGCTCCATAAATTTCCGATGTTTCCGACAGAATAGCCGTTCCTCCCTGGCGAACCAGGCGATCAACTGCGTACCCGAGAGCCGGATTAGCGGAAATTCCTGAATAGCTATCAGAGCCGCCACACTCAAGAGCCAGAATGATTTCTGATACCGGAACTGGTTCTCGTTTGACATTGTTGGCTTCCGGGAGCATGTCGAGAATGAAGGAAATACCTTTTTCTATAGCGTTACGTGTTCCGCCGCTTTCCTGAATAGTCATTGTATGGAATACAGGACTTTCATGTAATCCGTGGGCATTCATCATGTCCTTAATCTGGAATGATTCACATCCCAGTCCCACGATCACGATCCCGGCAAAGTTCGCGTGCGTGGCATAGCCTGCCATTGTCCTCCGCATGACTTTCATCATTTCGCTGTCAGAGCCAAAGGCACAACCAAAACTTTGTGGGAGGGCAACAATACCATCCACATTAGGGTAATCACTGAGACCACGGGTACGGAAATGATCTTCAATTGCCCTTACTACGGTTGCACTACAGTTTACAGAACTCAGTACACCAATATAATTACGGGTTGCCACCCGTCCGTCTTTTCTGCGGATCCCCATAAAGGTATCCTGATGAACATCCTTTTCCGGAAGATGACTGTCTATCCCCCAGGCATAATCACGCTCAAAACTCCCCATACCGAGATTATGCACATGAATATGTTCGCCCTGTCGGATGTCACGGGTCGCAAAACCGATTATCTGTCCATAGCGTTTAACGGCACTGCCGGCCGGAATATCCCGAAGAGCAATTTTGTGCCCTGCCGGAATAAGGTCACGTGTTTCCATACTTTCAGATTCCAGCCAGCTTCCGGCAGGAAGTTCTGTCCTGGCAATAACGACATCATCCGAGTTATTTAATTTGAGTATCGGAGTCTTATTCATCTTACGATCCTCGTAATCACTGGTGAATGTGTTCCAGAATGGCTTTCACCCTGGCGACCTTGTCATCACTGAGCGGAAGAGCCGGTGCCATAACTGCAGTAGATATGTCCAGTCCACTCAGTTTGATGGCAGTTTTTATCACGCCAAAGAAAGGCTGCTCCAGTGTGTATAACGGAGACAGTTTTGCCAGTTGTTGCTGAAAAGAACGTGCTTTATCAAGATCATTTTCCATAACGGCCTGATAAATACCACGTGTGATATTTGGAGCAAAATTGAATGTCGCCGGAATACCACCATGGCCGCCCAGTAACAGGGTATCCAGCATATATTCGTCATATCCGCTGAATATAATGAAATCCGGACGAAAAGCATGTACACGGTTGATGACTTCCCGGGTATGGCTGATATTATCGATGGTATCCTTGATACCCACGATATTTGGAACTTCCCGGGCCAGCCGGGTAATGACCTCAAGCCCAATATCCTGACCGGTCAGATCAGGAAAGTTATAGAGAAACACTGGAATTTTAAGTGAATCGGCAATAGATTTGTAATGCATAAACCGGGCATCATCGCTGAGTTTTGCATAATACGGATTCACCACCATCACACCATCAGCTCCGTGCTCCTGTGCATGATGTCCTAAATCAATAGTTTCTGCAGTTCCCGCGCAGGCGATCCCCACCAGAACAGGCACTTTGCCATCTACATGACTTAAGCAAAATGCAGCTATCTCTTTTCGTTGCTGGGAAGAAAATTGTGAGAATTCTCCCCCACTGCCAAGGATCAACATCCCGTTTGCACCATTTTCTAAAACATGGTCGATCATCCGGGCCATGCCAGCCTTATCTAGTTTCCCTTGTGCGTCAACAATTGTAGGAACTGGCGGGAAAATACCTCTAAACGCTGTCAACATATCACTCTCACTAAGTTCTGTATATGGAACATAAGTTCTTTATGCTGAATAAAGTGAATCAAATTCAGGTTTTGCATGTCAAATGTTTTTACAATGCGATATGAAAAGTGTGAAATAAGTCAGGTTTATAGAGGCATGCCGGTACGCGGAGGCCATGTATAATATGTGTGCTAAGCGCCGCTGCGCATCAAGGGGGAATGGGGTATACTATTCAGTATTGTAAGGAATCATATTTTTTTATGAATAATCAAACCATCAGAACATCGGTACCAGCACTCGATAAAACTGTCAGAGTCTGCAATTACCTTTTTAGCTCTCCAGGCGCCACCTTCAGCCAGATCCAGCAGGATCTGGATCTGCCAAAAAGCAGCACATCATCTTTACTGAATGCCCTTGTCGAACATCATCTGTTACGTCAGGAAAGAGGGCGTTTTTTTCTTGGGCTGAAATTGTATGAATGGGGGAATCGATCTCTGGAGCAGTTTGACATCAGTAAGGTAGCGAGGCCGGTTCTAGAAAAACTGAGAGACAGTACTGATCTTATCTGCCATCTGGGCATTCTCGATGAAGTCGCTCCAATCTATATTTTGAAACTCGAGAGTACACAACCAATTGGCATCAGAACGTGGGTAGGCAAGAAGTTGCCACTCCATAGTTCTGGAGTTGGTAAGGCTTTATGTGCGTGGTTACCTCAAGACGTCATTGACACATTGTTGCCTGAGGAAACGTTGCCACGATTTACGCAAACAACTATCACTCGTAAATCTGATCTAATACAGGAATTTGCACGTATTCGTGAACGTGGATGGGCTTTTGATAACGCAGAGGATTCACCGGGAATTTATTGTATTGCTGCTCCGGTATTTAATCAGACTCGTGAAGTAATTGCAGCTATCAGCATTAGTGGCGTGGAAATTCAGATACCTAAAGAAAAAATTGAATATTATTCAACTTTGGTTCTTGATGCGTGTCAAGAACTATCGGAAAAATTAAAATATATCTGAATTGAATATGTAAGATGTATAGCATCATAATATATGGCATTATATTTTTATGAAAATTAATAGTTTTATCTGGCATTTATCAGAGTACGTATATAACAAAGAGAGTGTTTTTCTTTTTAAGCGATGATTTTATTTTATCTTGAACAGTTACTTTCACCTAAGAATATTTTTATATATTAAGTTGATGTTACCTGCTAACGTCAATATTTTATTGATGGTAGCTAACTTAGTAATTATATAAAAAACTTTTACAATATCCGAGAGTATGTATGCATAATGTATGCGCCCCCCTATCAGGCTGTCTCTTATACACAAATCCCCACCCGGGGATTTGTGATGTCTGTCAGTCTGCTTTAGGGGGACTCTTTCCATTCGGTAGTTTCCTTCCTCCCCGGCAGCGATTTTTTGAACTTTTTCTTCACCCGTTGATCTTCTCTTATATTTCATTTTCTTCGGGTCTGTTATGGTACTTTCTGATTGTTATTCATGGGATAACGAGCAGTTTGGACATGCCCGTCTCGGTGATCCGCGTCGTACACGACGCCTTGTGTCACTGGCCTCTTCTCTCGCTCAGCATGCAGGTCTTTCTATTGTGAAATCATCCCACTCCACTGCTCAGGTTGAAAGTGCGTACCGCCTGATACGTAACCCGTCTGTGTCCCCGGAAGCCATTGCCTAAGCCGGATTTACCGCCACTGCAAGGGCATGTGAGGCTCATCCGCTGCTCCTCGCACTGGAAGACACCACCACTAATCGTAAGCGTACAGCGAGGGCCGTATTGACGGGGATGTGTTATTCAGCTGGCAGTGCTATACGCCACGGAAGCAGTTCGCTGACCCGGTTGACCGGCCAGTCTGCTATGACGCCAAGCACATGGCGAAGGTAGCTTTCTGGATCCACGTCATTCAGTTTGCACGTCCCGATCAGGCTGTACAGTAGCGCTCCCCGCTCACCACCATGGTCAGAGCCGAAGAACAGGAAGTTTTTACGACCCAGACTGACCGTCAACGCCACAATCTTTGACTGTTTGACATTGTCATGCCCGCAGGCCAGCGAATCTAAAGACATCAGACTGCTTGCATCAGCCAGTTGCGTATCTGGCTATGTCCCTTAATTGGTAAGGGTTCGAGGAACTCAACATTAACGCATTTTTCCGCCCATCACCGGCAGTGTATATGAACGATTGCACTCTTACGATGGTTGATTTATTTGGTTGCGTAGGGGCTAGCTAGTCTGGTACCGGAGGCTGGATCTGAAGTACTGACCCCAAGAATAACGCCGGGCAGACTCATATTCTGACCCATTGTCAGCCCGCGTGTTTACTGCTCTAGCTCATTTCCTGTTGTCAGGCGTTCAATTCCCAACTGCAGGTTATGGCCCGGTGCACAAACACCTGACGGCAGGTATCACTTACCCAAAGAAGGTAAAGCCCTCAAGAGGCAGTAACTCTGCCAACCTCTCCTCCGGCCACTCCGGGCAGACGCGTTAGGACGTCCGTCAGCCAAGCATGTGGCTCCAGACTGCTGTTTCCAGAAGGCTCATTATCTGTGCCGCTCGGTTCCCGGCCATCAGTGAACCAGCGAACAACCAGGCCTTTCGTCCCATAACGACCGGACGGATAGCACGCTCGCAGATATTGTTGTGTGTGCCTTGAAATGCACGATCTTTCCGTCGGTGAAAGTCCGCCCCGACTAACTCTCGCTCCAACTGGAAGGACAGGAAGCGGTCCAGGAGGTAACAAAAGGGCTGAATCTCTCCCTGAAACGACTTCTTCAGGAAGTCAATGGGTTATGCGGGCCGTAACGTGAGTGAACACTGAGCAGCCATCGAAATGCCGTCGATGGTGCCGACACGCCACAATAACGGGGAAGGCCGACGATGACCGGGAAGAGAGTGAGAAAGGCATCGGTCATACCCACCGGGGTAGTGGTGTCAGCATGCATAACAATTGATCGATCGTGCAACAAGAGAAGTCCATAACGATGCCTGTCCGGGTGACGGGCAACAACGCCTCCCGAGGGGGTGAATCGGTTGTTATGGATGGCAGATGGGGTGTAGTAGTGAAAATACTGAGTAATGTCATAGGAGCGAAGGCCCCCTGTTGCAGTACCAGTGTAACATGCAGGAAGAGCCCGGGGATTGCCATCAGCCTCACAACCCCGCTCGAACCGGTTCAGAACCTACAGAAAATACTACAGGAGAAAGCAAAGTGAACCTCCCCGTGTTTCCTGTTTATCATTTTCTGGTCAGTGCCGCGATTCTGGTATTCGTGGTGATTTTCTGGCGGACACACCATCGCGACCACCGTAACTGGCTGGCTCTACGGCTATTCGTATTATGCTCTGTAAACCGTTGGCCATTGCGGATGGTTAAAGGAACAATAGGTGCTAATAAATCTCGAGTTTTTAACTCAGCGATATTACGTTCACCAAGCGCTGCAAAAAGATTATCTTCAAGACTTTTTAGCACACGATGGGCGTGATCTTCAGACCACTTTTTATTGGTGCCATGCCACTCAATCGCGACTTCTTTAAAGGTTCGTGCTTTACTCTGTTCAACCTTATCATTTTTCTTTTTGTCTCCCGGATCGACGCCATTCGCAAGCAGCTTACGCGCCTCGTCACGACGTACTCTGGCATCCGCTAGTGTGATTTCAGGATAAACCCCAAGTGCCAGCATTTTTTGCTTTCCCTCATAACGGTACTGCAAACGCCAGTACTTAGAACCATTTGGATGGACAAGCAGATGCATACCGCCACCATCAGTCAGCTTATATTGCTTATCCGTTGGCTTGGCTGCTCTGACTTTGATATCTGTTAATGCCATGCGTATTCCCTCCCTGTTGGTACAAGCATTATCGAACCGGAAATACCATCATCTGTACCAACATATGTTGGTAGATGTACGTTGATATCGGTTGACCTTGAGAGAGTTAATATAGCGGGAAAGATAGATAAACACTGGATTTCAGGCATAAAAAAAGACCTCAGTTGAGGTCTATTTACATACTTTTGGTGCCGAAGGCCGGACTCGAACCTAAGTCTCTATAACCTGCTGTAATCACGTTCCTGTTAGCTGTTAAGAGAGCAATCGTAGGACCTTTTTGTTCTAGGGGCTACATATTAAGTTTGATCCGCTGGACGGAATCAAACCGAGTGTTCGTGGCGGCATAAAACATCAACGTGCCATACCTGCCTTTTAATGTTTCTGGAGGTCTGCCGAGTCGGGAGGAAAGAACATTTGTCAGCTATGTGGACGTTGAATAAACGCCACTGCGTTCGGATTTTGAAACCAGTTAGACCCCGGCAGACCTTGTTCAGAATAACTATTTAACTCAATGTTATTTATATGAATTAAGCCATTAAGAGCCAAAGCGAAACGCCACCGTAACGCCTACGTAACGCACCCGCATTTTGCTGTTTTATTCACTCTTATAGAAACAAAGGGCTGATGAAACATAAGACTATCAGCATCTAATGAATACTGTTCATCCATACAGCATGAAAATTCATAAACTTACACTTGAGCTACTTTCTCAGTTTGTCCCACCGAACCGCTGATACGATACCCCAGTTGCCGCTAGGATTAGGCCTACGCCATTTTGCTGTCTCCATGCTACGAAGATACTCAAGAGCTTCAGCAAACGTGCCAAAACGCTTCTGAGCCGCTTTATCACCTACGCCAAACGAGCCATCACGGGTGCTCGCCAAACCGGGGTGAAAACAGGAACCATCGGCTGCGTATGGAACCAACAGTTCCGAGTCGTTATCTTCAGATGGGCCAGGCGCTAACAACTGCCACGGCTCAACGCTCAGAGCGTTAGCCAGCACCTCAATCGCATCCAGAGACGCATTAGAGCCACCACGTTCAATTCTGCTCATATAACTACGTGCAAACCCGCACCGATCGGCAAAAGCCTCCTGGCTCAATCCGGTGGCAATGCGCAGTTCTTTTACCCGCTCGCCAAACTGTATTCTCAGGGATTTTTTCATGCACTGAATGTGCAATTTTGACCACTGTAAGGCCACGCTCCATATGAGATATTTTGAATCCAATCTCACGTCAGCGAGCTTAGTCACTAGCATTCATCGGCTGTATCATGACAATCCTTTTTGATTCAAAACAAACACCAATGGTGACATTTAAAACCCAACAAGTATGATGATCATCATCGGTTGGGCGTCACCAGCGTTCGCTATCAGGCGCGATGTGGTTTGGAAAGTGAGGGAATCATGACGGGAGCAGACTTTTTACTACCGATTGCAGCGGGAGCCGCGATTAGCTGGGCCAGTTATAGTGTAGTTGCCCATGCTGTATCAAAGCAGCACATCAGCACGCTACGCGCAACTGTATGGGGTGCTCTGGGCACTCTCTCATTGGTGCTGGGCGTATGCGCCTTTTCTGCTGTAGGTGCTGAGCATCAGACAGCACGAAAAGATATCGTATGTGCAGATGACAACCCGGAATGCTATGCGAAAACGCACCATAACCCGGTCAGGGAGTGCAAAAAGGTAATGGATGAGAAAGCGAAGTTTCGCCATGTGTGGCAAGAAAGCGAAGCGCCTGTATTTAATACTTATCTCTGGCACGATGAGAATGCGAAGATTATTCAGGCATTTGGGCAACAAGCTAAGGTAGTTAACGGCTTGGGGATGCTAGCTCCGCTTCAATACTTTTGTGTTTTCAACGCAAAAACAGGAGAAGTCATTGCGGCCTCTTTCGAATAAAAATGTGAGGGAATTCACCCTCACATCAAAAATAAACTTATGTAATGGCCTCGCATTTAATTATTCATTTAAAGATTCAAGAAATGTCCAGCCTTTATGAGTAACATAATACATTTGTCCTTTTGCCCCTCTTTCAATCACATAATCAAAGGATAACAGTTCGTTAAGTGCGCCCTCCCAACGGGCTACCTCTCTAGCCGAACTTCCACCAAAGGATTGATTTCCCGCTTGAATATCCGTGCCACCTAAATGCCTTATCACATAAATTGTTCCGCTATCATCGACACATGCCAATTTCAGCAAACTGAGTGCATCGGCGGACAAATTACTTTCTGGCAAAGATTGACTTGTATTCGCATCAGGAGAATTGTTAATGGTAGATATAAGAGAAGACAAATAAGGGCTACTAGAAATAATTATCGAAAGTTGCCTACGGACTTTGTCTTTGAAATCAGATAAGTCATTAAAAGACTCTATCAATCCCTTTTGCATGCACTCAGTTTTGAACAATTTAAGAGACTCATATTGTTCTCTATCAAGGCTTTCAGGGGCAACAGGCTTTGAGGAAAAGTAAATCATTGCCGGTTTTCCCGCATTCAAATGACGGTGGATTTCTTCGACTGTTCCGCTGGCCTCGTTCCCAGTCGGTGAGCCTAGACGAGTCCAAAACACACCGATTAATAAATCACAATCTACTAATAATCTTTGATTAATCAACTTCTGAGGCCTAACTCCTAATTCGGGTGATGTATGAGTTTCCCATCCAATTGGTGTCAACATTACTTTTGAACGAGCTGAATTTATATCATTCCACTCATGGATCATTTCACGAATGACTTGTCTCTCTTCAGCGACATCACCAGGAGAAGCAATCATTACAGGGATAACAGTTGCTGTGTAAGCCATAAACTCTCCATATTCAATCGGTAATAGCTGCTACAGTCGCTCTTGAAACGCCATATTGACGCGCTAACGCACTGATACTCAAACCGCTATTCTTTTTCTCTAAAATCTCTCTACGGGCTTCTGACGCGATTTTAGGAGGTCTGCCCAATTTCTTACCTTCGGCTTTTGCTCGTGATAGTCCCGCCTGAGTGCGCTCAATCAGCAGATCACGCTCCATCTCCGCAACCGCGGCGAGCATAGATAATAGCAACTTCCCAGCGGCAGAAGTGAGATCTGTGTTACCAAGCTGGTGGACAAGAACCTTGATATTACGGTCAGCCAGCGCCCTTACCGTTTGCAGGACGTCAATCGCATCACGCCCCAGACGATCAAGCTTCGCTACCACCAACGTTTCACCATCGCGGATTTTATTGAGCATTTCAGAAAATGCTTTACGTTGCATTGCCGGAACCTTCCCGCTAACAACATCGGCAAACCAGTAATCAATTTGCCACCCAGCCTGCCCAAGCTCCAGCCGTTGGTTCTCAGTATCCTGCTGCGATGTCGAAACACGTCCGTAGCCAAAAGTTGCCATTGTTATCTCCCCATCTGACCCCTGCCAGAAAACGAGGCCAACATTAGGATGGCCTGCCAGAAAAGCCAAGGCTATTTTTCCAACAGTGTGAAAGCGTGCGATTGGGAGGTGCCAGAAAACGGTCGATTGATGACACCATCAAACACTAACAGTGTGCCCCGGCAACGCGCGCCTGCAACGGTTGTCTCGGATGAGCAAAATCTTAGGGTTTTCTCAGCGACCCCTGACGCGCGGGCACGCACATGCGCACGGGGGCGCGGGCGAGCTATACAGTTGAGGGAGGGGCAACCATAAGCGTGCAATTTTTCAAGCCGGGGATTCAGCTATAGGCTAACGGTAGAATGCGGCTTGTAGAGGGTTGTGCGCACATACCCAGTACAATCGCATTACTCCACGCGCACAAACCCCGGAGAGCCGCTTGCGGTGGGGGTTTAAGAGGTACAATTTTTGGTTCGGGTCATAAAGGACTTTTGAGAGCTGACTTAGCTTATTTAAACTGCATTCGTCTTGGCTATGGAGACACGAGGCAGCTCAAGTTTTGTTCAAAACTTTGCAATATTTTGGTTCGATCTCATGTTCTCGTGCTAAAGAAATCAGCACTCGATCAAATTTTCATTTTTTTTCTGAAACATTGACATACAGCCTAAGCCTTACGGCACGTAGGGTTGGTCGAAATTTCCCTTTGACAACCTCAATTTAACCTCAAAATCACCCCTTGTACTGCAAAGAATCCTAACTAGAATGCTGAACATGTAGGGGGTAATCTTATTAACACACCCTATATGTTGTGCTCATGTATAAATGATGGGCATAAAAAAACCGGAGTCACCTGCGTGAATCCGGTCTATGAAGCATGACCGCCATGAGTCTGCAAACTCATAACGATTGTTAGCCTCACTATCGTTTCTAACGGCTCGATTGTGCCCGGCTTGGTTGGTTATGTAAACAGTAAGATAAAATCAAAAGGAACGATCCATGCTTATTCAGAAAAAGCGTATTCGAAATATTGATAATTACATACCTAACTTTGATGGCCGTGATATCTACATTGCACATTCTTTGCCAGATGCGGGGAAAACGGACTCTATTGGTTTCTCAAGTCAAAGAGCTTTAGGTGAAGAAGTCCTCCCCAAGATTTTAGGGCCAATAACCAGATTCAATGCTAATGGCAAATCAGTACCTGACAAAACAGCACCTAAAGAAACTGCATACAGACAAATTTCATGGACTAGAAAGCAATGGATCGGAGGGGGCGCAACTCAAGAAGTTACTGACACTCGTGAAATTGAGTATAAGCGCTACAAGAGAATCCTCACCCCTCCACCAAGCATAGAGTTAAAGATTGTAGAGAATCTTCAAGGGGAGAAGTTGATCATCTCTCCAAAGCTAAGTTTGACAGCTAACAACAAAGAGTTAGTGGCTCACTGCATTAATCTTTTTTTAGAGCTTTTTGGGTTGTGCGAAACTGTTGACGACCAACTTAATACCATCGTTAAAAGTAAATCTATAAAACTAAACTGGAGCCTCCTGCCTCAGGGTCAACAGCCTTGGAGTACTATCGGCTCAAAAATCCTTTCAGCTATTAAGATCAGGGGAAAGGGCAATACCGCTGTTGTTGAAGGCAGACTTGAACTTATCAATAGTAAAAAACCAGATTTCGTAGCGGTTGGGCAAGCTGGGTTCCAAGGCTACGTGATATTTGGGTTCACAGGCCAAAACATTTACGTGCTAGAAAGCTCACAATGTAATAACGCAACTTATATACTTAACAATAATTGGCAGCAGTTATCCCAGCTAACTAAAGCCGAAATACTAGACGGAAACTTGCACCATGCCCGTGTCATCCACCGTGTAAACTGGGCAGCAGAAATACTTAAATACTTACCATAAAGCGCCGGACGCGCGGGAATGAACCCCCGCGCACTTTCAAACATACCGCAATAGAATCCATAAAGCCCCGTTGGTGGTAAGACAACAAGCGGAGCCTCTGGCGACTACATCACAGTTATGTCAGTTAGTGAGGCTTATCAGGATGACCATGTACCCAAGGGGAGCGAGGCCGAACCGCTGGCAGAGCTTGCATATGGTCTGCAAGTACCGTGACCACCATAAACCTGTTTATCCCCTGCGGCGTCTCGCGACAGCGGCAGAACGGGGGCATCGGGCTAAAATGCGCTTCACTAAAAGTTTTTGGGATTGTTTAGAGACAGTGGCTACGTCATAGCTTTCAAGTTGAGTCAGTACGTGTTTGACGCTTGGAACTACACGCCGCTATGAGTTAACATCCCAATTACCACTATCAACCACAGCGGCTTTTTCAAGGGACATAACAGAGCATTTCTTACAGGCAAAAGAGACAGATTTTATTGTCTAACTACCTGTATTGTAAGGAATTTAGTGACTTGGTGCCGAAGGCCGGACTCGAACATCGCATTTAACCCTATGTAAAAAAAATAATAAAATTTAATAAATGATTTTCAGTACCAACAAATATACCAACAGTCCCATTCAGTGATTATCGAACAGCGTGATAACTCATCAGTATCACTACAGCTTAAATCTCTTAACGGCTAATTGGCAAGAACAACTCGGACATTCCGTGTAAGGAGGCTAAAGTAATATTAGATAGAAATGGCGTGTCAATTATTGTCCCCTAAGTCATGCGCGAAGTCAGTGTTCCACTTCATACCCGGAATCGTATCTATGTGGTTGCGTACGGAAACTCTGTGCACGATGCTGACAGCTACTAACTCATACGGGCTTTGAAGTGAACAACAGATGAAAAGCATTCTTGCGAGCAAAGAGGGATGCGCTGTACAAGGGGTATCCTCCGCAGTACAGAATTTAAACTAAATTATCATAATTAATTGATAAATAGATACATTTCTAAAATCCTTTTTCCGCTTCTAAAAATAGCACTTTTTGCTAAAGCCTTCTAAGCCCCGTCTTGTAACAGCATTCAAACCATTCCTTTCTGATTTGTACAAAAAACACTCATTTACGCAATAATTCCGAAAAAACAGGTGTTGATTATCATAAGCGATATTCGAATAATAACCTCATCAAAACAACGACGAGGAAATATATGAACGAAAGAAAAAGATTTATCCGTTTACCTGAAGTATTAAATAGAACGGGCCTTTGTAAAGCTTGGATCTATCGCCTGATTAGTCGTAATGAATTCCCGGCCCAAGTAAAACTTGGTGAAAGAGCAATAGCATTCTTAGAAAGTGATATTGATAAGTGGATTGAAGAAAGGATTTCTTTATCACGTAATAAAGTAGCATAAAAAACAAAATCATAATGGTTTCGGTACAACCAGTTAGTCTATTAACTAAAAAATATAAACGTGGGAGGTCATATGTAAAAACAATCGAACTTAGTATCAGCATAAAACAAAAAATATAAACTGCTCTCAAATAATGCATGCAAATGCAGGGAGTTATACATTTAAAAAATAAGGAGTAACTATATGAATACTGAAGAACTAAATAACATTAAGGACTCATCAACTAAAGTTTTTACTGCTATGGCGAAGAATCTTTATATCACAGGAATACGTATATATAAAGAGCAGGAAGAGTATGAGGTATTGGAAGCCATAATGTTAGATAGTAATAGAACTGAATCATATCTTTTGCATGTTAAAGAATATCTGGAAAAGCGCTTTGATAAACATATGGAAGAGGCAGGTAAAAGAGAAAGACTGATTTATGTTGATATGGATAAAGTTATGCATGAAATGAGATATGTACATACTCAAGCATTACTTTTTAGTATGAGCTAATAACCGCGTATTCGGCCCCGGAAGGGGCTAATAAAAAACACAATGAATTAAATAAGCATTTAACTATGAGGATATAAATATGTTTAAAGAGAAGATAGGTATTAATAAATCAACTGAACTGTTCTATGACCTTGCATGTAGATCATTTGCCACAAGCTGGAATATGTTCATGGAAGTTAATGGCGATGGGGATGCTAATGATTATCTAGATGACCCGGATTTTATGAGTCCATTTATTATCCATGCGATTGACCACATTCAGAACAACTTTGAAATATTCACTGCCCAAGAGGGTAATAACGGTGATATTAATCAGGTTAACTTTGAAATGGTTGCTGCTATGTTGGTTAGATATTCAGACAGCTTCAGAAAATAAGAATCCATTTTGCCCCGCAAGGGGCTAAGATTAGTAATAAAGGAAAATATAAATGACAAATAAAATATCTGTAGTAGTAAGTATGCTGTGCGAAGGAACTCCTAACGTAATGAATACTATTCAAGAAAGCTTTGATGTATTTGTTGCTCTAAGTGGGTATTCAGTAGAAGAAATGATAGGGGATAAGAACTTGATTGATGCTTTAAATAGACATGTCAATAACGATTTAGTTGATGAGTTAGATTTGGAATATGGCTCCGTTATCATCAATATCGGTTATAACAACTAATTATTTTTACTAACCATTAACAAAATAAAAGGATTAAAGATGAAAGAGATTATATTGAATAGTTATGAGGAAACAAAAAACGAACTTGTTGCTAACATCTTACAAGGATACTGTGATGAGATATATGGTATTTATGAAAAACATCCTGAAACAGCAATAGATATTTTGAATGATGGTTTCCTTTCAGGCATCACATATGACGTTTTGATTGCTCGTGAGATGAAGAAATACTCTGTCAAAAATGATGTATCTGATATCAATAGAAGAGATTTAAAAGCCACAATCTTGTATTGGCATCAAGAACACATCATTGAACTTGTTTCAAAAAATATAAATCAGGATGAAAATGAAGATCCGATTTACTGGAAGCTAAAAATGACAGTTATTTGATATTTAGATGTAATGAGTATTCCCTCGAAAGAGGGAAATCACATGAATGATAAAACTAAGAGGTTTAATATGATTGATGATTTCCACGTTATGTATATGTATAGAAAAATCCAAGCTGAAGCGGCTACCACTGATATAAAGACATTGAACAAACTCTTGAAGAAGTTCCGCAAGGTAGTAGCGGAACGGCGGGAAGAATACTATCAGGAGATTGGTGAGAAAAAGGCACGTAAGTTAAAAATGAAAAAGATCCTCAAATTGATGGAGAAGGATAGGATATCACCAGAGGATCTCATTGACTGGCAGTAGCCAGTCACTATGTTGCTTCTTCGCTTATATATTAAACATCATCATAAGCTGGCTCTTCTGTTTTAGGATACTGCAGCGTCAGTGCTGGATCTGTTTCTTTGTTAGAACAGCTATCAGATGTTTTTGGTGGCTCAGATGTAGTCATTCCTTCTGTAGGTTGATTGTCAGAATCATTTGTTTGATTAAATGTATAAACATTATCAAATACTGGTTCATTATTAGCGTTAAATCCCTGTGCCTTTTTAACATTAGGGCGTTGTTTGGCATTGATAGAATGCGCTTGTCCCTTAAGAAATATGTTGGAGTTCATAAAGAGATCTCCATCTTTATCAATAATGATCCCTTTCTTTTTGAGCTTTTTAAAGACAAGAGACATATTTGATTTTTTAATATCTAAGTCGCGGCATAGCTTTGCTTGCGATATATGAAAGCAGTTTCCAAACTCCATGATGTTTAAAATCCTTGCGATAACCTTCAACTCATTCTTGGAAATATCAAGTTCTGCGAGTTGCTGGAAGTTTTTTGTGAACATATGGACATAATCAACATCTTTTTTAATAGATTTAATGTTTTCTTTTCTCGAATAGATATTGGTAGTGTCTTTATGTGTGCTGTGATAATGTTCGAATATCTGCACTTTCTGTTCATTAGTGAAAAGATGATCATCAATATACTGTGTTAGCTGAAAGGGGGATAAACTGCTAAGAGATTGAAAATCTATTTGTGTCATTGTATTTTCCTTTTGTTATTGTTTTTATTAATACATAACAGATTAAACACTATGGTCAATAACAAAGTCAAAAATAAGTGGAAAAAGTTTTAATATAGTGGAAAACCATCCACAGAACAGGATAAATTGAAGCCGTTATTGATTCGTGACTGGAATAAGTTTATTGAGAGTGGAATGCTCGCCAGTTTTAAAGATTAGTTTCAGTGCGGAACTATAGTTATAGTTTTTGCTAATTATGGTTATAGTAAACTATAATCCGAGTTATAGATATCGATAACCATAGTTATAGGAACCTATAACCTTTTTTCTGTAATATGTTGTTTTATATGAGAAATAACAGCTGTAATATAGTAATAAGTTTAATATAGTAAAAGGGAATGTGTGCCTGTTGAATGGCACCTGCTGTTTTATGAATGGCGTTGGAGGTTTTCAGCAATGAAGGATGAATTGTATTGAAATATTTCTTAATTGATCTATCCAGAAACGTTTTGCTATGAAACTCATTTGTGCCTTATGAAAATGGCACCTTGTGCTACCTATTTTATTTTTACTATAATGTTATTACAGCGAAGTGATTGTTTTAAACAATCACTAAGCACTGCTTATATATGAGTACAGATGAAATTGTTTCTCCTTTATTTCATAGCGGCTATCGCCGCAATTCTTTATGGATAAATCCATCATTGACAGGGATGAACCCTGTTCCAGCAATGTGATTGTCTTGAACAATCACTAAGTGCTGCTACTGAAAATATAATTTTCCTATTCGTTTAAGGGAAAATGCTATATGTTATTGCGGTAATGCTATGTTCAAACATAGGATCAATTTTGTTTTTTATGATGAAATGATCTGGAAAAGATCTTTCCTCTTTTTACTATCAATATTAATAAGACACCTCATCAAGATAAAAATACATATTTCAGAGTTAGGGCGTAGCCGTGCGTCAGCACATGAGCTTCAGCTCATAGATGGTGGTGATTTTCAAAAAAAAGATGTTAGTGAAATAGAAAGAAATGCTTCGCAATAAAAATAAATATTGCACTCAAAAAAACTAATCATTTAAAATATTGAAACCCTGTATGGCGATTATAAAAATCGCCCGGTTTCTTTTAATCCTATTAAGTATTATCTCTTACTTCTTGCAAAATTAAATTAAGAAAAAACCGGCCTGTAGCCCTTACGGCATAAGGCTTAGAACGAAAATATACGACTGACCGTACAGTCAGTGTTCCTGACTCTATAGTCAGTATTCCTGACTGCACGGTGAGCTTTCCTGACTTTGCAGTCAGTTTCTATGTCATTTTTAGCTTAAAAACGACAGTGCTTTAAAGTATCGTCACTGGAATAGTTGCGATTTTGAAAATATTTTCGCAAAAAAATATGCAAAAAACTTGATATCTTTTTTGTGCATGGTATTTAATTTATTATAAATAAAACAACAAGAGGTAATAATGAAATGAATGAAATAGACGTTGACTTAGATTTAGGATTAAATCCTTTTTGCTTTGAGACAGAGCTAAAGATTGAAACACGAAAGAAAAATCTGACCGTTTCAAGAGGCACAGAATTTATCGAAAAGAAAGATACAGGTAAAAGCTACTTCGCCAATATCGTGCATACGCAAGAGGTCGATAAAGAAGAGTTCATTAAACTCTATACCTCTCAGATAAAAGCATACTTTGATCTCACGAAAACAGCATACAAAGTGTTTTTCATATTTTTACGAATATATCAGGATGCGATAGGCAAAGATCATTTCTACCTGAGCTGTAAAAAGGCAATGTCTCTTGCGGAAAAGATAGATCACTTTGTCTTGTCTGAATCTATCTTTTACAGAGGGCTCAAAGAACTTATCGAAAAACGTATTATTGCTAAAACCAATGAGAAAAACTGGTATTTCATAAACCCTGCTATTGTCTTCAATGGTGATCGTGCTCGCTTTGTTTCAGAGATTATAAAAAAGAAAGAAGCAATGGAAGAACAACCCGAAAGCATAGTCGTCAATGGCGGCGACAATAGCACACTTAAAAATAAAAACAGGTCAATTGAAACAGTTATACAAGAAGTTAATAACCAAGATGACATAGATTTGTTAATCGCAAGATTGCAGGCTAAAAAGTCTCAAGGGTTAGCGAAGAGTGAAAGTATAAATGGAATCCCTTCTGTAGAGAACACAAGTCTTGTGCCACCAGAAGAACCGTTAGATTGGGATAATATTTAGTAATCCATTAACGCGACTTCTCTGAACTTTTTATACACATATATTCATATTTTAAACGTTGGGATGTGGAAGGTGAAATCCCTATTAAATTAAAAGAAGCCAGATAATCTGGCCTCTTCAGAGTATTGTAATAAATTTTTCGGAGTAATCATTTATTTACTATTAAACAGTAATCAAAAATAAAGTCATTGTCAAATTAAATTATCGTTCTCTTGATTAATTCCATTTTATTTAATATATATTAATAAGGCATTGTATTTTTATTTAATCAGAAGAAGAAACATGGTGAATAAAATGTAATAAATCAAAGGTGTATCAAATGAATAAACTTAATAAAAACAAATGGCGAACAAATGTCTGTGTCCGCATTTTCAAAATAATCCTTCCCGCAACAATATTAATTTCAGCAACCACAGCTAACGCAGCAGTCTGTAGCCCGGATGTCAGCTCATCATTAAAACAAGCGCAATATAACGCAATGAAGCAGGATGCGGCTCAGTTAGAGCCGGTAGCGAAAAATTTCATGGATAACATCAATCAGTCGCTTGAGACTATTGGCTGTACGGACGCGTGGCCCACCGGAAACCTCGGCATCAGCCTGCCATCTGTGGATTCAATAATTAAAAAAACGAAGGAAGCAGCAATAAGTAAAGCCTGTTCGATTGCGAGAGAAAAAGTCAGTCAACTGACCGGAAGTATATCCGAGAGTATTTCTATTGATATGCCCGTGATTGGGAATATCGCAAATGGAAGTGTTTCTACAGGAACTGGCTCTTCATCAGGATCGGGAGCAACCGTCAATGGAACCGATGTCTGGAGCAGCATCAGTAATTCAATGAAGTAAGAGGCAAAGGAATGTAATGATGATAAATATAAAGAAAAAAGAAGTATCGATATTATTAGTAATATTAGCTTGCCTGTTATTAACTCAGTCAGCTTATGCCGCAGATTTATTTACCGTCCCGGAGACAGACAAATCAAAGCTGTGGTTTCTGGATATCTTATTCCCGGAGAATTTAGCGGAAAGCCCCTTAGCCAGCACAATGACGATCCTCAACAGCGCTGTTTTACTGGTTGGTGGCATTTTAGCTGCCTACACACTGATTGCCGGAACCATGTCAACGGCACATGACGGAGAAATGCTGGGTAAGAAATGGTCTTCCATGTGGTTGCCCGTAAGAACTGCATTAGGCACGGCAATGATACTCCCGGCAGCAGGTGGTTTCTGTGCCGCTCAGGTTATGGTGCTGTGGATGATTAATCAGGGAGTCGGTCTGGCAGATACCGTCTGGAATACCTATGCATCCAACCCCTCAGATGGGGCTGTTATTACCACATCTGCATCTTATCAGGAGCTTGATCGCATAGCGAAAACCGCCTTTATCAATAACGTCTGTATGTTAAAGGCGGGAGAATTATGGAAGAAATCAGCAGCAGCCGATCCCTTCCCGCACGTCACGCCTGCGTTTGAAATGACACCGGAGAAAGGTGCCTATTTATACACATACAGTTATGGAGCCAGCAATGCCGGTAATGATATGAATAAAAATTTACTGGTATCCAAGGCTGCATGTGGAAGCATCACGCTTACAGACCCGAAGGCCAAAGCTTCTTATGACGAACAGGCTAAAGCTCAGGCTACCATTGCTGCTGGCGGCATGTATATGGCTTATATGCCACAGGATATAAAGACGAATATTTCAGATGTTATTGAGGCACACAATGCCGCATTTATCGGCCTTGATAATAGTATGAAAACGCTGGCTGAACAGTATGTGGCCGATAATAATATTGATATTCAGACCGGAATAAACAGCGCAACGGCCTCATATGTATCCATTATTGATACTGCAGTACGAACAGTTTTCTCCACTGGCGACCAGTGGGATGATTTCAAAGAGAATGTCCAGAAAGACGGATGGTTTATGGCTGGCGCATGGAGTATGAAACTGATCCGTGTGCAGGATGCGATTAATGGAGCAGCTCATAATCTTCCTGTAGCCGGGCAAGCGACAATGGAATACGGAGATATATTCGATAACAGCCTGAACGCGATTATGGCAAAAGTGGCTCAGGATATGGCGAAATCAACGACAGCTTCAAGATATGCGAATGGTATTGATGCGCAAAACCGAACGGAAGCCAATACCAGTGGTAAAAGTGGTGTAGGCCCTAAAACAGATGATGCTGGAAAAATAGTTTCTTCTCTTCAAAGTGAAGCCAATAAGAGCATTTCTGGTGCAATGGCGGGTTTTCTCAGTTCCAGCGTTATCAATGGAAGAAAACAAGGGAAAATCGTCTCGTTCTCGACGGACACAACCGCTGCCAATTTACAGGCAATAAACCCGTTATTAGCTGTTAAAGGGCTTGGGGATACGATCAGTGCCGCTGGCTGGACGTTATTAGGGAGTTCTGCTGTTGTTGGGGCAGGTCTTGGCGCATGGACATCAGCGACTGCAAGCTGGGTATCGGGTGCATTTGGCGCTATGGGGATTGTTATGCCACTGGTTATCCCTTTATGGATAGCTGGCGATACTTTAGCCGTCGTCATTCCTATGCTGCCTTACGTCATGTGGTTTGGTGTTTGCGTAGGCTGGATGATCCTGTGCCTTGAAGCAATGGTCGCAGCACCATTATGGGTAATAACACATTTACATCCAGATGGTGATGGCGTAGTGGGTCGTGGTGGCGCTGGTTATGGTCTGGTTTTATCGTTAACCATGCGACCAGCGCTAATGATAACAGGATTAATAGCAGCCTATACGATGCTCCCTATCCTTGGTGGGATCGTCAATGAAACATTCTCCGGCGCGTTTGGCATGATGTCAGCCAATGCCGGGATAGGTATCATTGAGTCACTGGCTCTCATTGCTGTTTATATTGCGATGATGTTCACGGTAGTGAAGAAATCACTTTCACTGATTCACATCATCCCTGATGAAATTATGAAGTGGCTTGGTGTTCATGGTGGTCAGAGCATGTCGGGTTACGCACAGTCGGCATCAAAAGGTGTTGAAGGTGCTATGTTTACCAAAACCGTGTTGGATCAGGTTTCTCACACCTCAAATGCGATGGGTAATCAGATCAGGAATGCGCAAATCAACAAAGACCGTGAACAGCAACGTGAGCTTCAACAACAGCAACAGGCTCAACAGGGGAAAGCACAGGCGGCTAATAAAGCCAATGATACGGGATCTGCATTCAGAACTCATATGAGTAATGCTGGCCCACTTGATCAGCAGGATGAATATCAGTCTCTTGAAAGTGCTAACTCGGCTTACAATGCAGCTGAGGCAGCAGATGCTATTGGTGATACAGCAGGCGCAGCAGGTTATATGAATGTAGCTCAAAAAGCTGCTAACAGGGCAGTATCATTTGGTGAGCATAACAGACCGTTGCTGCCTGTAAGTTTACAGGCCCAAGCTTCACCAATTGAAAGCTTTAAGGCTCCAGATAAAGGGAATGGTGGTGGATCTTCCGGTGGTAGTTCATCACCCACTGAAAGTAATGACAGATAATGTGATATAAAAAGAGGGCTTTCGCCCTCTTTTTAATTGTTCGTTATCTGGAATGGAACTCACTTTATATGTTTGCTTACCAGCATAATTTAAATGACTATAGTGAAAAATAGAACCTCACCACAGCCTTTATTGAATATGGGCATTTCTCATGCAAGGTTTTATTCTCCTATAAAATGTTTTTTTCATAGGCAAAAATATACAAAAATATCGCTGCATTTATGATATTCACTCCGTTTGTTTTATATGTCCTCTGTTATATTACTTTTCAAGGTAGATATTAAATAAATGTTTCTGTTAAAATTGACAGATCACATTTAATTAGTTAAATAATAAATTAGGTAATAAGTTGGCGGGAGTATTGTAATGAGGAACAATAAATTTAAATTAAAGAGAATAACAGTGGTTTCGGCTTTGTGTTTTTCTGTGTTATATACAAATACAGCTTTTGCTGTCTGGCCCGTCACAGAAGAGGTTTTGACACCGTATCTTATGGGGGCTTCACCTCAATCTATGGGCAATGGAATAATTGAAACATTAGTTTCAATGAACGACAAGCTGGCACAAGCAACAATAACAGCAAATGAGAATCAGAAGAATGCTGTTGTCAGTAATGCCAGTCAGGCAATCCAAGAACAGCGCATGAAAAATATCTTAAACAGAATACCTGATGCCAATGCCTGTGAAGAAGTCACGAGCGCAGGTGGTCGTGGTGCAGCAGGATCGAATACAAGCTCAGCGAAAGAGGCTTTATCTGAAAACAGCGTTAAGATGTTTACACAAGCAAATACCGGAATAAATGAGGCCAAGAAAAACATCATGGGCAGAGTATCAATAAGTGTTTGCTCCGAAGATGATGTGAAATATAACAGAGGTGGGTGCAATACTATAGGTCAGTATCCTGATAAAGATAAGTCGGCATCAAGCCTAACTACACCACCATTATCTAAATCCGATGCATTGTCTAATAAGGTTTCGAATCAGTCCTATTCTGTTGAGCAAATTGAAGTTGCTGAAGCGGCAAAAAGAAATCTGATAGGGAACTTACCAGTTGAACCATTAAAGAACAAGGGATTAGAAGATACAACTGAAGGACGAGAATATTTATCGGCCTTTTCGAGCTTTGTCTCCAGAAGCACTGCTGGAACAAACGCCATTGATTCCGTACTGGCAATGAAAAAAGCAAGTAATGTATCAGTGAACTCAAGAGGAGCCAAAATAGGATCCACATTAGGTTCTACGCAGGGAGCAAACCTTGCTTGGTCAGATGCTTCCGTAAAAAACAAGTATGCAACTCTATTTCCCGGCACAACATTCCCGGATAATCCTTCAGAGTGGGAAATGTTAAGATATGAGATCTATTCACGCTATGCAGATACAACAGGTGCTGACGCTTGGCAGGTAAAAATCAGTAGTGCTGATGAAAAAGAAACTGCGCATGAGCAGGCAAGAATGCAGGCACTTGATTTAAGATTACAAATGCTTCAAATCGAAAGAACAGAAGACACAAATATTTTGCTTGCGGCTCTGTTAGGACAACAACTACAACCAGTTGATAAGCAAATGCTGAATAATTTAAAAACAAATGCGACAAGAGCGACTCAGGCAACAAAATAATTGAAGTCATTAAAAAAACCGCCAGCGCTGGGCCAGCGGATTTGGTAGACTTGGTATGAAGATTATTTGATCTCGAAATCTTCCAGCGCCTTACCGGCTTCGAGCGCAGCAGCGATAGCACGAGGAGTTCGGCCCTGACCTGTCCATGTCTTTTCAGAACCATCGGTATCGATGTATTTATACTTAGCTGGACGTGGGGCGCGTTTCGCTCCGGTCTTGGAAGAAGATGAGTTAACAGTTGAAAGCAACTCTGCCGGGTCTATGCCATCTTCCAGTAACTTCTGACGGAATGCTTCCAGCTTGGCCTGTTTCTCTTCCTGCTGCTTTAGAAATGAGGCCTCTTCTTCACGACGTTCTTCTACAACGATAGTGAGTTTTTCTAACATCTCTTCCAAGGTTTCGAGTGTCAGTTCACGAGCCTGAGCACGGAGAGTACGAATATTGTTGATGATCTTTAAAGCATCAGACATGCGATTTCCCTAATTTTTGTGGTAAAGAATACAAGCAATAACATCATAGTTTTAATCGTTCCTGTGCACAAAATCAATACATTATATGGTATAGACGTTAGTTCCATCCTGAGTTCAAATTTTTTATTTGGGTTTGTGATTATCTTTAGCCGAGCGTGTTTCTTCAGATGATATATTATCAATGCATTTTTTCTCAGCCTCTTCCTGATTATTAATGTAGTATTCGATTGTATTGCCATTATCCAAGTCATAAATGACAGAAATCAAGATATTAATATTTTCATCTCTACTGTCATGTGTAATGTCAAACTTAGATATTAGCTTTGATACAACAACATAATTTGGATGCAAAATAGTTGTCATGGTGAGTATTCCATAAAATGGATGATTAATATTTAGACGTGTCTATAGGAGACACAACGAATAGTATCTTATAGGAAAAAATTATAAATCATGAAGAAGCCAAAGCTCTTTTTATGGTTTCTTTTTTAGCTCGCGTTGCGGATAAGGAAACGCCAAAACACTTTCACCTATATTGTTTTTAGATACGGCATTCCACCATTTTTCGCGATATTCTGGATGATTACAGTAGTCTCGCTGCCGTTGAATTTCATCAAGAATATGGTCTTTTTGGTCAGGCCATTCTTCTTGCAATCTGTTTATCGTTCTGTAGAAAATATTCGACTGCATCATTATTTTGAAGAAGTTAAGCCTAAACCCTTCCAGACGTTGCTCGTAATCAGCGACAACCTTCTTATGGCTATTGATTGTGTTATTCAACTGCATCTGTATTCTACTAACCCTGTCATTAGCCATAGACGCTTCAAACTGCGACTGTTGAGAATCCAGCCTTGCCTCATTTGCCTGTTGGTAAGAGTCTACAATTTCTCTATTACGTTGCGCCGCATTATAATCATAATTCCAAAACGGATTTTTTCCAGACATAAATATACCTCGATATCAATTATTCCATGTGTATATAATTAAACATTAATTCACTTAAAAGCAAATAATTCTATTAATTAATATCATTAGTCAGATGTTTATTTTCCTTTTGTTTAATACTTTGTTTATGAGTCAAAGAAAATATGGTTATTAAATACTTCCACTCATTGCTCGCAAATATAATGTGCGTGAGATGGAACCCTGAACGTCCAGACTGGATTTAATACATCATCAGTCATAATGCAGATCTCGGCATCATCGGATCTGCAATCAGGCAGCGAGTAGTTGATTTCCCTGATGTTGCTATATGGATATATAAATGTGCTGATCATATTTTTACGCAATGTCGAAGACATTACGTTTTTCTTTATATTATGGTTAAAGAGAAGAACCGAGCGTTGCATTAAATTAATGGTGAAGCCCGCCTGTTCGTATTCGTAAGACAAAACAGCATCGCTGAACGAGTCAACAAAAGCGATTTTTTGATCTTTTTCGAAGATTTCCATAGAGCTTCGCTCGTTGTTGTTTTCCATGCTCATCCCTCGCTGTTTTACTGCTTTATCTCAGCCCAGCATAGTCTCCAGTGCCAGCATACTCAAGCAAAATGATCTGTAAAATCGATCGATAAATTTATATTGATAGATATTAGCGATTAAAATGGATTTATCGATCGGTTTTTTAATTGATTTAATCGATCGATATATTGATTATGATAGCTTGTGACTATCATTTGTTTTGTATTGATCGATTTAAACGATGTGACGAACACTAAAAATAATTCAATTCTATCAATTGATTAGACGATAGCTCCTGATCTATAGGTCAGTGCGCCGGGATTGGGGTATACGAATCTGACTAAATCCTTGAGGAATAAATGAAAGGACATAACTTCTTACCACTGGCGGTCTCTCTGGTGTTTCTTTCTGGCTGCCAGCAGCTCAACGAAAGCGTGAATAGCGTTAATGGGGCAATTAACTCTTCACTGTCATCATTGAACAGCACCGTTGATAAAGCGCTGGGGGTTTCAGCTTCCGGTCAAGATAGTGGTCCAGCGACGTCCATTACTGGCCTTGGTGCTGTCTGCAAAGACTATGAAGAAAATGCGATGGCAGCAGAAAAAAAATGGACAGGCAAAAGGATCGCTATCACCAATGCCACTGTTCTTGAAGTAACAAAGGGCAGAAGTGCCAGCGACATGATGACGGGAATGCCCAAATCGGCCCCTAACTATTATCTGCTCTTCAAAACAGCAGATACCAGCTACTGCGGTGGAATGGTATGGCTGGATTACTACTCTGGTATTGATGATGCAGTTCTTACCTATAAGAAAGGCCAGAAAGTCAGCGTCACCGGAACGGTAAACAATTTCGAAGTCCGTGGATTCGCTACCGTCAACAATGCCGATATGCCAGTTCGTCTGGTTGTTCTGAGAAACGGCACGATCAATCATAAAAAGGGATAAGAACCATGCGTAAATTTTTAGCCATCGCGGGTCTTGCCGTGTTGTTATCAGGCTGCGGTGAAAAAGGGGATTTTGAGAAAGCGATCAACGCCAAGATTGGTCAATCGAAAACCTGTTTCTCACTACGAAACAACGATGTCACATTCCCAATCCAGCTCTCTAAACCGCGCTTCGATGAAACAGGCACTGGAACAGGGTCTGTGATCCTCGACGGCCTCGTAGAACAGGGCTTAATGGCTTTTGTAAAAGGCTGGGATAACAATACGCTTGGGATAACAGATGAAGGTAAACAAGCCAAAATCTGGGATGCCAAAGAAGGTGTTTGTATTGGTCGCCAAGTTGTTGATGAAGTCAAAGAATGGACTGAACCGGGCAACGGTAATCAGAAAGTTGTTCGCGTATCTTATACATGGAAGCTGGCAGATGTCCCTTCATGGGTGGACAAAAGCGCGTTCTCTGGAGTGAAAGGGATGAATGAATCTGCTGATGGTGCCATGAATCTTGTTAAAACCAGCAATGGTTGGAAAGCGAACTAGGGGACTATTATGGAAAACAATACCATCAGGTGTCCATTTTGCTTAAAGGAAAGCCAGAGAGGTGTTCATGTCTGCACCGGTTGCATGGCGACTGTTTTATATGGAGCCTACCCCGGCTGGTATGCTTTCGTGGTTATATTATTAACCTTCGGCCTGTCTATACTGATCGGAATGTCTACAGGCATGGCGGGAGCTACTATCAGCCTACCAATCATTGCGGCTGTAGGGTTTGTCGCAGGTAAGGCAATTTTCTCTGATAATGTTGTTTTCAGGAGAAGGATGTAAATATCGTTTTTAATAAATACGCCACATTTTAATCAAAGATGTGGCTTTCATAAAAATCGATTTAATTTACATAATTCAATAAATCTTATAGTAAATAAATTGTAAATGAGCAACTTATCTATTCCCTACAAATTAAAGGAAAAGATATGAATGTTATTAAAAATGATTGGGTTTTTATTGTTTAAAATTGATGTTTTTTATGTGTATATCTTTTTCATTTCCATATTTTAGATGAAAAGTGGAGTAAGCATATATATTTGGCTTATCTTCTCTTATCTGCATATCTATATGTACAGTAGCAGAAGCTATCTACCAACCTATAAACGCCATTGCGATAATTAAAGTGAATAAGTCACTTGATTTAGGAAGGTTGTTTAAAAAACATAAGAACAATAGGTAGAAGTAAAATACTAATTTTAGAAATATTGTGTAAAACTTCTTACTCTTTACTGGTCATCCCTCAGTCGTGGAAAAAACACACTGTTCCATATAGGTTTTATTTGTGATATAATGAACAAGTTCTTATTTAAGAAACCTATAAACATTAAGCGACGGAAATATATCATGAAAATAGTCAGCAATACCGTTTGGGATGGACTTAAACTGCCTGATTATAGGGCTCGTTTTTTTATAGAAGTTTGGAAGGAGATTTTGTACGTCAACACTCCTTCATTTTATCAATCTAAAATGATTAATACGATGTCAGGTGCCGAGGAGTTAGTCGAAGCCATTGATGATTACATACAAGATGATAAGAGTAAAAAAAGCTTATTATCAATGATAGAAGATTACAAAGGTAATTTAAAAAAAGACTCTATAGCAAAAGACACTTTTAAAAACTTGCATGCAACGCTGTTAAAAAAAATTGAGACTGTTCCTGACCCAATATCTAGTAATTATATTTTAGAATTAAAAACAATTGTTAAATTAGTATTATCCAAAGAAAGTGACTATTATCACGAACTTAAAAAGCAGCTAAAATCATCTATTTTGTCTAACGCTGATTTGAATAAAAAAGCCCGTTTAATGGACTCCATTTATCAATTAACTAAAAGCTTTATTGGCTATCTCCTGTGGAAGGGGTATTCACCAACTTATTTATATAATAGAATGGAGTATCTTACGAGAATTAAAAATTATGGCAGTAGAGACTTTTCCGCTCAATTTAATAGTTGCCTTGATAAATTAACTATTAGGATTCATGATTATACAGTTTATTTTCTTATTACCCCTTTGTCTAAATATCTGATTGAATTGAATAATATCCTTGATGTTAGCTTTATCAATCGAGAAGGTATTATTAATGAAAAAAACTACAATAAAATTTCACAAGGGGTTGAATCTTCGGTATTAGCCAAAATTGTTGTTAATACAACAGACTACGTTTCCGCGGCGTGGCAGGCAAATGAAAAACTGGATAAAGTCATAGATTATTTAGAAATAGAGAAGCCAGAATATAATATTAGATATTCTCCTGTATGTCTTACAGAGTTTTCAAATGGTAGATTCACACACCGTCAGACTATAAACATAGGCAGATTGAAACAATTCATTACAAGTAAAAATTACAGCATTCTTGAAAATATACCTAATGAGTCCAAGGTACTCTTACGAGAGTCTATAAAACTAGACAGATATGATGTACTGACAAGATCTTTAAGGTATTTAAGAGTTGCAAAAGAATCAACTTCACTTGAGCAAAAATTGCTGGGCGTATGGATAGCTCTTGAATGTATTTTCGAGAGCACATCAGGTAATATCATTTCTGGAATAACTAACCATATCCCTACGTTCTATAGCACTCAAAGTCTAGAAATTAGAATTAGATATTCTAAAGATTTATTAGAAGCCCGATTGAAGCCTATTTCAGATAGCCTTTTAGAGATTACAGCCAATCAGAAATCTAAATTTCGAGACCTTTCTTTAAAAGAATACTTTGACATAGTGAAAATCGAAAAAAACAGGAATAAAATTTTCGATGAGTTAGTTTCCAAGGGGGATGAGTTTGCCGTTTTTCGACTAATAAAAATATTTGAATCATTCGGAACGTCAAAGAAAATAAATGATAGATTTAATGATACTAAAAAGGATGTTGAGTCTCAGCTTTATAGAATTTACAAGGTAAGAAATAAAATAACCCATAGAGCATACTACGGAAATATTAGGCCCCAATTAGTGGATCATCTTTATAGCTATTTACTAAGTGCATATAGCACACTAATTTATAGTTTAAGATATAATGCAATAAATAAATTTGAACCACAAGATATGTTTAATGCATATATTATATCGTGCGAGAGTTTAATATTCAATGTTGAAGAAGAAAAAAAACTTGAAAATATAACTATGGATGAAATAATTTTATCATAGTGAATGTTTTCTAGGTGTCGTATTCAGAAAAAATCATAAGGCCATGGTAATTATGGTCTTATATTCATCGATAGCCGGTGAATATCCAATTTTATAGGCCTATCACTATTACGTTTCTCTAAATAATGTAAAGCTGAAAGAAGAAATGATTGTTTTCATCAACAAATACATTTTTAATGAGGATTCCCCACCAAATAATTAGTATTGCAGGCGCTGTCCTCATACATACCTACAATCTTATCAATATCTTGGTGGTTTCAATTTAGATACTGATTTCCTATCTTCCGGGCTTGTTGGTGTGCATTCAAAATCATTTACAGGAGGTATAGGGTTGAGATGACGATCCGGAAAACGCTGATTCTCATTAGGTGGTTGTTCGTCATTTTGACAATTGAAACTAGACATTTTCTCAAATTTAGTTCGAGAAATATGAAGGCCTAATACCTCGTCAAAGACGTAGTTTTCAGCAATACGTTTATCATGTTCCTCACTGATAAAATCAACTTTAGATTTATCTTTTTTAGACAATCTTAATTTACCCCTCATAAAATCGAATAAAATGGTAGTGATACGTTTAAAAACATTATCTTGATGTGTAGTAGTCTGTTGCCTCTTAATATGTTCAGGGGCGCTTCTGGATGTCCTGTTTTGGTTTTGAGAGGAGGATATTTTCAGGATAGTATTTGTTCCAGAACCAGAAATACTGACTGATGGTTTCTTACCTGCAACGACCTTACTGACTTTTGTTTTATCACGGTAAGATTTAACGCCACGCATACGAGTATGAGGAGCTGGTGCAACCAAAACAGCTCTTTGATTCTCATCAGTAGAAGAGCCGGATTGTGTTTCAGGTAATACGATTTGTTCTGGTTCAGCAAGAGCAGCCACGGTGAAGCTTCTGACATCAACGACGATTTCAAGATCAAGTTCGCTGAAAGTCTTGTAGACTTCAACCGCTTCCTGCTTGGCAGCATCACGAACAGCCTGTTCTGCTGCTCTTTGCTCTTGTGCTGCTTTACTACGCCATTTGGCACTATGGATACGCTTCATTGGAGGACGGTTTGTTTCAGCGGCTTTAGCAAGCCATAGCGCTTTTTCTTCATTATCTAAAGCTACCGCCGCTTTTTCTAATGCCTCTTCATGCTGGGCCTGAAGAGAACGATGGTCAATACGTTCTGACGAGCCAGCGGCAGCAAGGTAGCTGTTAGCCATAGATGCCCATGATTCACGCCATATAACAGACATTTTTCTGTCGTTCCAGCTTCTTTCTTTTTTACCAAAACCTTCAGGGCCTATGGTTTTTAATGTCAACATAACGTGAGCATGAGGATTATCGCTATCAAGATCGTGGAAAGCGATATCGGCAATCATGCCTTTATCAACGAAATTTTTCTGACAATACTCAAGGACAAGTCTTTTCTTGTCGTCATTGTTTAACTCGGCAGGTATGGCAACATCGAAATAACGGGATGTTTGACCATTGCTCTGGCGCTCAACTCTTTCAACTTCATTCCACAATGCTGTAGAGTCTTTCACGATATGTTCTGGAGCATTAACTGGTGCTAATATGAAATGTCCGTATAAATCGGTACGGCGACTATAATCATAGGTATCACCTGTTCTTTCATCTGTTATTTTGCAACGAGCATGATAAGCAGCCTTCGCAACGGAAGACCTACCTTCTGAACGTTTCACAATTTTAAAATCAAGATGAAAAATAGCCATACATTAAAACGAACCTCAATATAATTTTAAATAACAAACCAAAATATAAATCTCCAATGCGACTATGCTGGTTTTAGTTTTTCGCGAGAAAAACTCTGGCGTTGACGTTGACCTTGGTTTTGCTTTTAGCCTGCGGCAGGCAACCGTCGGTAGACCCCACACGCTGCGTAGCAGTGTATAGGTGGGCATTGCTTTATTTTTATATCTCCTAAAGGAGCTAAAAATAACGACTATGTATAAAGTTTTTCTATACTTAAATAATAACTCTAGTTTTAATATCTGTGAACTTAACAGGGCAGGAATCGGATGAACGGCTGAGGTAGGATAATAATATGGAATGTTTGTGTTTTAGATAGCGTCCGTAAGGGCAAAAGAAGTGTTTTCCCTCCCGCCGTAAGGCGGGAAAGGGCATTAAGATAAAATAATGAAAATAACAGATGCTTTTATGTGTTGCACAATTCACAGGTTAAGACCACAAATCAGAGTCAAAAAGACAACAAGTGAAATTGCTTTCATTGATTTGATAAAATAAGTAACGGGGAGAGTATAAGATAATTAATCTTAGTGATTGCACTCGTATGTGTTGCATGTTTTTATTTTGAACTTATTGACATCTCATTTTTAAAACAAAAACACTATTTTTCGGGATGAATCTCATCATTAACAGGGCAAGCCTATTCAGAAACTGATTGTCAGGAATAATCATCTTACGCTGCGTAGTTCAATTCGGAATGGAAAGTATTTTACCTTTCGATTATGGTTTGACCTTTTCCTTTTTTAATTGTATTTGATATTTTAAACAACTAAAAGGAAAGTAATTATGAATGCAGATGACAAAAACAGAAATCAAAGAACAGAAAAAACCATTAAGCAAAAAATAGCATCAGCGCAGATGCGTTTGAATCGTCTCAAGACCAAAGAGAAATCCTTATCAAAGAGTGCTGAGACACGTCTTAAGATTATTTTAGGTGCAGAAGTAGCTAAAGCACTTAGCTGTAAAGTAGAAGATGTCGATAAGGAATTTGTATTAGGAATGTTATTACAAGCTTCAAAAATTAATGCGGAGGCTAAAACAAGGATTAAATTACGAGAAAAAAAATTTCTTGAAGATATAGTTGGTAGACAAAATAAATAATTTATTTAAAAATATATTTCTTTAAAGAATATCAACTGCAATTTATATATAAATTAATTATCTATTTATTAATGATTTGTGAAAATCATTCGCCATTTTTGTGCGCTAATCAAAACTGATGCGCACATATAATAACTGCTGCTAGTTTTTTTCTTCAAAATTGCTATCATATGCATTAACACAACCAAAGTAACCAATTGAATAATAAGGGATTTTATGAGAACCATACTAAAACCAGAAGATTTAATAACAACTATCGACAATCGTATTGATGGATTTTCATGGCAGGCATCGCAAAAATTAGGAAAAGCAGCCCCATATATAGAACTTGCTGATTATGCAAGGGCAAACATCCATAAAGTTCATAATATCGAAACCCTAAGGAATGATCCCCATCTTACAACTTTCATAATTGCTGCTTGCATGATGTCGAAAAAAAGTCTCTCTCATTTAAATATATCAATGCAGAATAAAATAATTGAGGAGTTGATAGATTTTAGTAAGTTCAATGATTCCAATTATGTTCAACAACTTGAGCGTCATTATCTATTAACTTGCGGAGATTCGCTTGGTGGAAGTATGCGCAACGCTGTAGGCCAAAATGCGCAACAACTCTTAGGGAACTGCATCGTAAATAGGCTGATCAACCTTGGATACGATCCAAAACTTATCCATAGATCAGATAAGTTAGTTGGTATTACATGGGGCGATAAGAGAATCTCCTTCGATCAAAAACCTAAATTTATTGACAAATCCGTCGATTTTATTGTGGTAAGAGGAGAATCAGCTCGTGTCGGTACTTTAGAAACCCCCTCGGATTACATATGTTGTGGAGAATTGAAGGGAGGAATTGATCCTGCTGGCGCTGATGAGCATTGGAAAACAGCAAAAAGTGCTTTAGATAGAATTGTCACCGCGTTCAATTCTAAACAAGTCAGCCCGCCAAAGTTAGTTTTCATAGGGGCAGCAATCGAATTTGCTATGTCATATGAGATTTTTGATTTATTAGAAAATGGTTGGTTGGCTGGAGCTGCTAATATTTTAAAAGAAGAGCAGCTCCATGAAGTTATTGATATTATTATCAACTAAGCGATTATATAAGAAGGCATACGTACAACTATGCCTTCTTCCATATATAAACGCATTTCCTAAGTTCTGTCCTACCGTGTTTTTTCATTTGCTGTGAACTGTTTCCCTTTCCTTTCGGCAGAACCCATATCTTTTCTGTTTTTAAAGAAAATTCATCAGCTATATTTGATAATATCAAGTCAACAGGAATCTCTAAACCATTATATTTTACATTATCATTGACCATTATATAATAGCCCCCCACCTTCATTTTTTTTGAAACCTGAAATAAATGGACCGCACTATCATAGAAATACCCTCTAACCATCGTTGCTATCCCCTTATTATTCAGGCGTCCTTCTTTAGCTTCTATATCAAGAAATGTTAGTATATTGGATAAATCGTGTTGTTTATCAAATACTTGATTGATATACACTTTATCTGTAGGAGATAGCCACTCAAAGTGCTTGGGCTTATTTTCAACGGTACATGTCAATAAAGTTTGTCGCAATAATCGTATATTTTCTTCATTAATACCAAGGTATGCTAATTCTAAAGCATAAGTTCTAGTATAATCATAGCGATTACAATAAGGAGGAGAAGTAATAATTGCATCCAAACTATTATCTTCAATATCCTCAATAACTTCCAGAACAGAACCTTGTAGTATTTTTACATCATTAGATTTACCTTCATCACTAACCTCAATACTAAGATCTTCAATAATATATTCTAACTTCCCTCTAAGAGCTTCAAAGAAGCTTAAAACCTCGCCTTTATCAAAAGTTGTTTTTTTCGACGCATTTATAAATCGCGGAGAGCGATGATCCCATCGAAGATATTGACCATCTTTGCGAGTGAAGCTAAATTTTTCAAGTATGGAGAATGCGATAAAATCTAAAAATAGCTCATTTGATTTATCTTCAATCTTAGATAACCATGTTTTAAATTGACACAGTTCCTTTTCATCTTCATACGAAAAAGCACCCTCAGTAATTTTTAAATGCTTAAACTCCCATTCAGGCGTAGTATTAAGCCACTCATGTCTTGACTCTAAGGCCTTTCTCGCATAACGAATCAAATCTTCATTTTTTATTTTAGAAAACTCGTTGCGGCACCGCATAAAGAAAGTACCAACTGGCATCAACTCTATGGCTATACCATCCATATTATGGGATTTTGCTGCAACAAAAGGCGCCACACCTGTTCCAGCAAATGGGTCTAAAATTTTTCCACCAGAGGGTATATTAATATTTTTCAATATATACTCTATTAATTGTTTTGAAAAACCTTCTCGGTAATGAAACCATCTAAATATAGGTTCAATTTTATTCGCTTGGAAGCTAACAATTTTTCTATCCAGATCTGGATTTACCTCTAATTTGTGTTCATATTTTTCATAGAGGTTTTTGACACTTTTCTCAGCTAAACTAAGTGCCTGATTTTTTTCTTCTACTAATACATCTGTCATTTTATTGTCCTGAAAATTAGTTTAAAAAACCAAAAGGTAAAATTTTTTCTTCTTGGCTTTTATCTAAAAAATCTGCCCACCATTGCAGCATTAACCTGCGTTCATCCAGATGCTCAGCTTTATGTATGTAGGCCTCACGAACAGTATTACGTTCTTGGTGGCTCATCTGACGCTCAACAGCATCTCTTGACCATAAACCTGATTCGATCAATGCACTACAGGCCATTGCCCTAAACCCATGCCCGCAAACTTCCGTTTTGGTATCATAGCCCATCGAGCGAAGGGCCTTGTTAACAGTGTTCTCACTCATTGGTCTATCGGGCTGGTGATCGCCTATGAATACCAATTCGTAGTCCCCACTGATCTGTTTTATCTCCTCTAAAACTATCAGTGCCTGACGGCTTAAAGGAACGAGATGAGGGCTACGCATTTTAGAACCACGATGTGAGTGTTTAACACCCTTTAGGGGTTCTCGTTCAGCAGGTATCGTCCAAAGCGCATTTTTACAATCGATTTCTTGCCATCTTGCAAAACGCAGTTCACTTGAACGTATGAATACCAGTAGAGTGAGTTTCACTGCCAATTTAGTCAACTTTCGACCTTTGAAGCATTCGATACGATCAAGTAATTCGGGAATGCGTTCGAAATCCAGAGCCGGGCGGTGTACTCGTTTAGCTACAGCGATTGCGCCAGCCATATCTTGAGCTGGATTATAATCAAGTAGGCCATTTTGTACCGCAAAACGCAGGATTGCAGTCGTTCGCTGTTGAAGACGCAAAGCTACTTCATACCGCCCACTCGCTTCGACTACCTTTATCGGGGCGAGTAGATCCTTTGTCTTCAGTTCCGAAATCTTACGTTTACCTAACGCAGAGAAAAGATTATCCACTAAGCTTTTAAGCACCCGCTCACTATGGGACTCAGACCATTTTTTGCTACAGGATGCATGCCAATTTCTTGCTACAGCCTCAAAGGTTAGTGCTCCGCTTTCTTCAATCTTGTCCTCTTTTTTCTTTTGAGAGGGATCGATACCATCAGATACCAGTTTCTTTGCGGCATCGCGCCTCTTACGAGCCTCTGCCAATGAAACCATTGGATAAACCCCTAACGCCAGCATCTTCTGTTTGCCACTAAAACGATATTGAAGACGCCAGTATTTTGAGCCATTGGGGTTAACCAACAGGTGCATCCCCTCACCATCGGTAAGTTTGAAAGGTTTGTCTGCAGGCTTAACTGTTCTGACTTTGATATCAGTAAGAGCCATAGATCCCCCTCCCCTTGTTGGTATCAATTTCAATCGAACCGAAGCTACCAACAGTTATACCATCATTTGTTGGTAGATGTTGATATACGACAGTAGACTTTAATAGACCTGAAACAAAAGGTAGGATATATAACTTATTGATTTTATATACGTAAATAGACTTTAGTAGACAAAAAAAAAGACTTAATTGGTGCCGAAGGCCGGACTCGAACCGGCACGTATTTCTACGGTTGATTTTGAATCAACTGCGTCTACCGATTTCGCCACTTCGGCACTGAAGAGGTATGCGGAAAACGTTGTGGATTATACCTGTCGCACGCCACCATGCAAGCGCCAGCTTGCTCGCACCTCGCTAAGTGCTGAAATTTTCAGCATTGCATACAGCGATGTGTAACCTTTGTCACACTCCAGGCACCCCGCCCTGCCATGCTCTACACTTCCCAGACAACACCAGAGAAGGACCAAAAAATGTCGATGATAAAAAGCTATGCCGCAAAAGAAGCAGGCGGCGAACTGGAAGTTTATGAGTACGATCCCGGTGAACTGAAGCCACAAGATGTTGAAGTGCAGGTGGATTACTGCGGGATCTGCCATTCCGATCTGTCGATGATCGATAACGAATGGGGATTTTCACAATATCCGCTGGTTGCCGGGCATGAGGTGATTGGTCGCGTGGTGGCGCTCGGGAGCGCCGCGCAGGATAAAGGTTTGCAGGTCGGTCAGCGTGTCGGGATTGGCTGGACGGCGCGTAGCTGCGGGCATTGCGATGCCTGTATTAGCGGTAATCAGATCAACTGTGAGCAAGGTGCGGTGCCGACGATTATGAATCGCGGTGGCTTTGCCGAGAAGTTGCGTGCGGACTGGCAATGGGTGATTCCACTGCCAGAAAATATTGATATCGAGTCCGCCGGGCCGCTGTTGTGCGGTGGTATCACGGTCTTCAAACCACTGTTAATGCACCATATCACTGCCACCAGCCGCGTTGGGGTAATTGGTATTGGCGGGCTGGGGCATATCGCTATAAAACTTCTGCACGCAATGGGATGCGAGGTGACAGCCTTTAGTTCGAATCCGGCGAAAGAGCAGGAAGTACTGGCGATGGGTGCCGATAAAGTGGTGAATAGCCGCGATCCGCAGGCACTGAAAGCACTGGCGGGGCAGTTTGATCTCATTATCAACACCGTCAACGTCAGCCTCGACTGGCAGCCTTATTTTGAAGCGCTGACGTACGGCGGTAATTTCCATACGGTCGGTGCGGTTCTCACGCCGCTGTCTGTTCCGGCCTTTACGTTAATTGCGGGCGACCGCAGCGTCTCTGGTTCTGCTACCGGCACGCCTTATGAGTTGCGTAAGCTGATGCGCTTTGCCGCCCGCAGCAAGGTTGCGCCGACTACCGAATTGTTCCCGATGTCGAAAATTAACGACGCCATTCAGCATGTACGCGATGGTAAAGCGCGCTACCGAGTGGTCCTGAAAGCCGACTTCTGATCCCTTTGCCGGGTGCCTGTCGCCCGGCACTTAAATCTCTTTGGAAGGCGTCTCGCAATCTGCTGAATTTAGCGGTGAAGAGTGCGCAGCCGTTGCCTATACTCCAGGCAGGAAACTGGAGGAAATCTCATGAGCGAACCCCTGTTAATTGCCCGCACGCCGGACACAGAACTGTTTTTACTGCCGGGAATGGCGAACCGTCACGGGCTGATTACCGGCGCAACGGGGACGGGTAAAACCGTTACGCTGCAAAAACTGGCAGAGTCATTGTCGGAAATCGGCGTGCCGGTGTTTATGGCTGATGTGAAAGGCGATCTGACCGGTATCGCGCAGGCAGGAACGGCGTCGGAAAAACTGCTCGCAAGGCTTAAAAATATCGGCGTCAATGATTGGCAACCGCATGCCAATCCGGTGGTGGTGTGGGATATCTTTGGCGAGAAAGGCCATCCGGTGCGGGCGACGGTTTCGGATCTGGGACCGCTGTTGCTGGCGCGACTGTTGAATCTCAACGATGTGCAATCTGGCGTGCTGGATATCATTTTCCGCATTGCTGACGATCAGGGGCTGTTACTGCTCGACTTTAAAGATCTGCGGGCAATTACCCAGTACATCGGCGATAACGCCAAATCCTTCCAGAATCAGTACGGAAATATCAGTAGCGCATCGGTTGGTGCCATCCAGCGCGGGCTGTTGTCGCTGGAACAGCAAGGCGCAGCACACTTCTTTGGTGAGCCGATGCTGGATATCAAAGACTGGATGCGCACCGATGCCAACGGTAAAGGCGTTATCAATATCCTCAGCGCCGAGAAACTTTATCAGATGCCGAAACTGTACGCCGCCAGCCTGCTGTGGATGCTTTCAGAGTTGTATGAACAATTGCCGGAAGCGGGCGATCTGGAGAAACCAAAACTGGTGTTTTTCTTCGACGAGGCACATCTGCTATTTAACGATGCCCCGCAGGTACTGCTGGATAAGATTGAGCAGGTGATAAGGCTTATTCGCTCAAAAGGCGTGGGCGTCTGGTTCGTTTCGCAAAACCCGTCTGATATTCCAGATAATGTGCTCGGCCAGCTCGGTAATCGCGTTCAACACGCTTTGCGTGCTTTTACGCCCAAAGATCAGAAAGCGGTAAAAGCTGCGGCGCAAACCATGCGCCCCACCCCTGCATTTGATACGGAAAAGGCAATCCAGGAACTGGGGACCGGCGAGGCGTTAATCTCGTTTCTCGATGCAAAAGGAAGTCCTTCTGTGGTGGAACGGGCGATGGTGATTGCGCCTTGTTCGCGGATGGGACCGGTGACGGAAGATGAGCGTAATGGCTTGATTAATCACTCTCCGGTGTATGGCAAGTACGAGGATGACGTGGACCGGGAATCCGCCTATGAGATGTTGCAAAAAGGCGTACAGGCAAGCACCGAGCAGCAAAATAATCCCCCCGCGAAAGGGAAAGAGGTAGCGGTAGATGACGGCATTCTTGGTGGATTGAAGGATATTTTGTTCGGCACTACCGGACCACGCGGCGGGAAGAAAGATGGTGTTGTGCAAACAATGGCGAAAAGCGCCGCCCGCCAGGTGACGAATCAGATTGTGCGTGGAATGTTGGGGAGTTTGCTGGGGGGGAGAAAAAGGTAAGCCAGGTGCGATTTGTCTTTGCCTGATGCGACGCTGGCGCGTCTTATTATGCCCACACCACTGCAATATATTGAATTTTAATGATTTTTCATAAATGAACGAAGCACACTATGCTAACAATAATAAAGGGAGCTTTCGCTCCCTTTATTCGTTCATTCGGTTACGATTTTCTCATTAACAGCCACAGGCTGATTAAGAAGAAGCTAGCGCTTGGCAACAGTGCGCCGATGATCGGCGGGATGCCATAAACCAACGTCAGCGGGCCGAAGATCTGGTCCAGTACGTAGAAGACAAAACCGAAGCTAATACCGGTGACCACACGCACACCCATCGGTACGCTACGCAGTGGGCCAAAGATGAACGACAGCGCCATCAGCATCATCACCGCCACGGATAGCGGCTGGAAGATTTTGCTCCACATGTTGAGCTGATAACGCCCGGCATCCTGACCGCTCGACTTCAGATACTTCACGTAGTTGTGCAAACCACTGATGGAGAGTGCATCCGGGTCCAGCGCCACCACGCCCAGTTTGTCCGGCGTGAGGTTGGTTTTCCAGGTGCCGCTCACCGTCTGCGAACCGGTGATCTGTTTCGGATTGGTCAGATCAGATTCATCAACCTGCGACAGACGCCAGACTTTATGTTCCGGGTCAAACTTCGCGGTAGCGGCATAGCGTACGGATTGCAGACGACGATTCTCGTTAAAGGCATAAATACTGATGCCACCTAACTCTTCGTCACCTTTAACCCGCTCAATGTAGACGAAGTTGTTGCCATCTTTCGCCCATAAACCTTGCTGGGTAGAGAGCAACGAGCCGCCGTACATCGCCTGCGCACGGTAGTTACGCGCCATCTGCTCGCCCTGCGGCGCGACCCATTCACCAATCGCCATCGTCAGTAAGACCAGCGGAATGGCGGTTTTCATCACCGACAGCGCCACCTGCATACGGGTAAAACCAGAAGCCTGCATCACCACCAGTTCGCTGCGCTGCGCCAGCATCCCAAGACCAAGCAACGCCCCAAGCAGAGCCGCCATCGGGAAGAAGATCTGCACATCTTTCGGCACGCTCAGCAAGGTATACATTCCTGCGCCTAACGCGTCGTAACTCCCCTGCCCGGCTTTTTTCAACTGATCGACAAATTTGATAATGCCCGACAGCGACACCAGCATGAACAGTGTCATCATGATGGTGGTGAAAATAGTTTTACCGATATAGCGGTCAAGTACGCCAAAAGGTTGCATCACACCGCTCCTTTACGCGAAAAACTGGCGCGCAGGCGGCGGACCGGCACGGTGTCCCAAAGGTTGAGAACAATCGCCAAAGCCAGATAAATCAGGTTAACGGTCCACATCCACAGCGTCGGGTCCAGCTTACCTTTACCGCCGTTCGATTTCAGGGAGGTCTGGATCAGGAAGAACAACAGATACAGCAGCATGGCTGGCAGCATCGACAGTACGCGTCCCTGACGTGGGTTAACCACGCTCAGCGGTACGACCATAAGTGCCATCATAAACACGGTGAATACCAACGTGATACGCCAGTTCAGTTCTGCGCGAGCACGATCGGTGTCAGTGTTCCACAATGTGCGCATGTCCATCTGGTCGGTATCGTTCGGGTCGAGCACCACCGCCTGGTGACCAATGATCGCCTGATAATCCTGGAAATCCGTAATGCGGAAATCACGTAACAGTGCAGTGCCTTCGAAGCGCGTTCCCTGGTTGAGAGTGACGACCTGGGAGCCGTCGCGCAGCTGGGTTAAATGTCCGGAATCGGCCACCACCACAGAAGGACGTGCATTACCTTTTGGTCGAATTTGCGCGAGGAACACATCTTTGAAATCGCTGCCGTCAACGCTTTCGATGAACAGCACCGAACTGCCATTAGTCGCTTGCTGGAATTGCCCTTGCGCCAGCGCCGCCATGCCAGGGTTCGCTTTCGCTTCTGCTAACACTTCATCCTGATGACGCGATGACCACGGTCCCGCCCACATCACGTTAACCGCCGCGACGATTGCCGTGAATACCGCAAGGATCATTGCCGCTTTCACCAGAACCGCTTTGCTCAGGCCGCAGGCATGCATTACCGTAATTTCACTTTCGGTATACAGTTTGCCCAGCGTCATCAGCAGCCCGAGGAACAGGCTTAATGGCAGGATAAGCTGCGCCATTTCCGGCACGCCCAACCCGAGAAGGGAGAGCACCAGATTCGCCGGAATATCGCCGTCAACCGCTGCGCCGAGGATCCTCACTAACTTTTGACAGAAGAAGATCAAAAGCAAGATGAAGAGTATCGCCAGCTGGCTTTTGAGCGTCTCCCGCACCAGATATCTTATGATTATCACTTTAAATACGCCCGTAAAAACTCGTCTTTTGCAGGATTTTAGCTTGTTTCATGGCTTAAACGTCATTTATTCTCTTGAGTCGTCGAAATCGTCGCTAAGATAATTATACTCAACGGATTCACCTCTCAGATTATGTTCTGACGTGCCAATGCCGTAATAACGTTAAGATTAACACGAAGTCATCGCAACAGCGGACATGAGTTACGAAAGCTTGCAATTCTATCTGTAGCCACCGCCGTTGTCTTTAAGATTCAGGAGCGTAGTGCATGGAGTTTAGTGTAAAAAGCGGTAGCCCGGAGAAACAGCGGAGTGCCTGCATCGTCGTGGGCGTCTTCGAACCACGTCGCCTTTCTCCGATTGCAGAACAGCTCGATAAAATCAGCGATGGGTACATCAGCGCCCTGCTACGTCGGGGCGAACTGGAAGGAAAACCGGGGCAGACATTGTTGCTGCACCATGTTCCGAATGTACTTTCCGAGCGAATTCTCCTTATTGGTTGCGGCAAAGAACGTGAGCTGGATGAGCGTCAGTACAAACAAGTCATTCAGAAAACCATTAATACGCTGAATGATACTGGCTCAATGGAAGCGGTCTGCTTTCTGACTGAACTGCACGTTAAAGGCCGTAACAACTACTGGAAAGTGCGTCAGGCTGTCGAGACGGCAAAAGAGACGCTCTACAGTTTCGATCAGCTGAAAACGAACAAGAGCGAACCGCGTCGTCCGCTGCGTAAGATGGTGTTCAACGTGCCGACCCGCCGTGAACTGACCAGCGGTGAGCGCGCGATCCAGCACGGTCTGGCGATTGCCGCCGGGATTAAAGCAGCAAAAGATCTCGGCAATATGCCGCCGAATATCTGTAACGCCGCTTACCTCGCTTCACAAGCGCGCCAGCTGGCTGACAGCTACAGCAAGAATGTCATCACCCGCGTTATCGGCGAACAGCAGATGAAAGAGCTGGGGATGCATTCCTATCTGGCGGTCGGTCAGGGTTCGCAAAACGAATCGCTGATGTCGGTGATTGAGTACAAAGGCAACGCGTCGGAAGATGCACGCCCAATCGTGCTGGTGGGTAAAGGTTTAACCTTCGACTCCGGCGGTATCTCGATCAAGCCTTCAGAAGGCATGGATGAGATGAAGTACGATATGTGCGGTGCGGCAGCGGTTTACGGCGTGATGCGTATGGTCGCGGAGCTGCAACTGCCGATTAACGTTATTGGCGTGCTGGCAGGCTGTGAAAACATGCCTGGCGGGCGTGCCTATCGTCCGGGCGATGTGTTAACCACCATGTCCGGTCAAACCGTTGAAGTGCTGAATACCGACGCCGAAGGCCGTCTGGTACTGTGCGACGTGTTAACTTACGTTGAGCGTTTTGAGCCGGAAGCAGTGATTGACGTGGCGACGCTGACCGGTGCCTGCGTGATCGCGCTGGGCCATCACATTACCGGTCTGATGGCGAACCATAATCCGCTGGCCCATGAACTGATTGCCGCGTCTGAACAATCCGGTGACCGCGCATGGCGCTTACCGCTGGGTGACGAGTATCAGGAACAACTGGAGTCCAATTTTGCCGATATGGCGAACATTGGCGGTCGTCCTGGTGGGGCGATTACCGCAGGTTGCTTCCTGTCACGCTTTACCCGTAAGTACAACTGGGCGCACCTGGATATTGCAGGAACCGCCTGGCGTTCTGGTAAAGCAAAAGGCGCAACCGGTCGTCCGGTAGCGTTGCTGGCACAGTTCCTGTTAAACCGCGCTGGGTTTAACGGCGAAGAGTAAGTTTGCGTTTTACCCTCACCCTAACCCTCTCCCTAAGGGAGAGGGAACCGATCGAGCGCAATAGAAATTCATTGCTCATCTTTCAGGGTGAGGAATGCAGCAATATTTAAATCCACCACAAGAAGCCCCATATATGAAAAACGCAACGTTCTACCTTCTGGACAATGACACCACCGTCGATGGCTTAAGCGCCGTTGAGCAGCTGGTGTGTGAAATTGCCGCAGAACGTTGGCGCAGCGGTAAGCGCGTGCTCATCGCCTGTGAAGATGAAAAGCAGGCTTACCGGCTGGATGAAGCCCTGTGGGCGCGTCCGGCAGAAAGCTTTGTTCCGCATAATTTAGCGGGAGAAGGACCGCGCGGCGGTGCGCCGGTGGAGATCGCCTGGCCGCAAAAGCGTAGCAGCAGCCCGCGCGATATATTGATTAGTCTGCGAACAAGCTTTGCAGATTTTGCCACCGCTTTCACAGAAGTGGTAGACTTCGTTCCTTATGAAGATTCTCTGAAACAACTGGCGCGCGAACGCTATAAAGCCTACCGCGTGGCTGGTTTCAACCTGAATACGGCAACCTGGAAATAATGGAAAAGACATATAACCCACAAGATATCGAACAGCCGCTTTACGAGCACTGGGAAAAGCAGGGCTACTTTAAGCCTAATGGCGATGAAAGCCAGGAAAGTTTCTGCATCATGATCCCGCCGCCGAACGTCACCGGCAGTTTGCATATGGGTCACGCCTTCCAGCAAACCATCATGGATACCATGATCCGCTATCAGCGCATGCAGGGCAAAAACACCCTGTGGCAGGTCGGTACTGACCACGCCGGGATCGCTACCCAGATGGTCGTTGAGCGCAAGATTGCCGCAGAAGAAGGTAAAACCCGTCACGACTACGGCCGCGAAGCTTTCATCGACAAAATCTGGGAATGGAAAGCGGAATCTGGCGGCACCATTACCCGTCAGATGCGCCGTCTCGGCAACTCCGTCGACTGGGAGCGTGAACGCTTCACCATGGACGAAGGCCTGTCCAATGCGGTGAAAGAAGTTTTCGTTCGTCTGTATAAAGAAGACCTGATTTACCGTGGCAAGCGCCTGGTAAACTGGGACCCGAAACTGCGTACCGCTATCTCTGACCTGGAAGTGGAAAATCGCGAATCGAAAGGTTCGATGTGGCACATCCGCTATCCGCTGGCTGACGGCGCGAAAACCGCAGACGGTAAAGATTATCTGGTGGTTGCGACCACTCGCCCGGAAACCCTACTGGGCGATACCGGCGTAGCCGTTAACCCGGAAGATCCGCGTTACAAAGATCTGATTGGCAAATATGTCATTCTGCCGCTGGTTAACCGTCGTATTCCGATCGTTGGCGACGAACACGCCGACATGGAAAAAGGCACCGGCTGCGTGAAAATCACCCCGGCGCACGACTTTAACGACTATGAAGTCGGTAAACGTCACGCGCTGCCGATGATCAACATCCTGACCTTTGACGGCGATATCCGTGAAAGCGCCCAGGTGTTCGATACCAAAGGTAACGAATCTGACGTTTATTCCAGCGAAATCCCGGCAGAGTTCCAGAAACTCGAGCGTTTTGCTGCACGTAAAGCAGTCGTTGCTGCGGTTGATGCACTCGGCCTGCTGGAAGAAATTAAACCGCACGACCTGACCGTTCCTTACGGCGACCGTGGCGGCGTGGTTATCGAACCGATGCTGACCGACCAGTGGTACGTGCGTGCCGATGTACTGGCGAAACCGGCAGTTGAAGCGGTTGAGAACGGCGACATTCAGTTCGTACCGAAGCAGTACGAAAACATGTACTTCTCCTGGATGCGCGATATTCAGGACTGGTGTATCTCTCGTCAGCTGTGGTGGGGTCACCGTATCCCGGCATGGTACGACGAAGCGGGTAACGTTTATGTTGGCCGCAATGAAGACGAAGTGCGTAAAGAAAATAACCTCGGTGCCGACGTTGCCCTGCGTCAGGACGAAGACGTTCTCGACACCTGGTTCTCCTCCGCGCTGTGGACCTTCTCCACGCTCGGCTGGCCGGAAAATACCGACGCCCTGCGTCAGTTCCACCCAACCAGCGTGATGGTATCTGGTTTCGACATCATCTTCTTCTGGATTGCCCGCATGATCATGATGACCATGCACTTCATCAAAGATGAAAATGGCAAACCGCAGGTGCCGTTCCACACTGTTTACATGACCGGTCTGATTCGTGACGACGAAGGCCAGAAGATGTCCAAATCCAAGGGTAACGTTATCGACCCGCTGGATATGGTTGACGGTATTTCGCTGCCAGAACTGCTGGAAAAACGTACCGGCAATATGATGCAGCCGCAGCTGGCGGACAAAATCCGTAAGCGCACCGAGAAACAGTTCCCGAACGGCATTGAGCCGCACGGCACTGACGCGCTGCGCTTCACCCTGGCGGCGCTGGCTTCTACCGGTCGTGACATCAACTGGGATATGAAGCGTCTGGAAGGCTACCGTAACTTCTGTAACAAGCTGTGGAACGCCAGCCGCTTTGTGCTGATGAACACAGAAGGTCAGGATTGCGGCTTCAACGGCGGTGAAATGACGCTGTCGCTGGCGGACCGCTGGATTCTGGCGGAGTTCAACCAGACTATCAAAGCGTACCGCGAAGCGCTGGACAGCTTCCGCTTCGATATCGCCGCAGGCATTTTGTATGAGTTCACCTGGAACCAGTTCTGTGACTGGTATCTGGAGCTGACCAAGCCGGTAATGAACGGTGGAACAGAAGCCGAACTGCGCGGTACTCGCCATACGCTGGTGACTGTACTGGAAGGTTTGCTGCGCCTGGCGCATCCGATCATTCCGTTCATCACCGAAACCATCTGGCAGCGTGTGAAAGTACTTTGCGGTATCACTGCTGACACCATCATGCTGCAACCGTTCCCGCAGTACGATGCGTCTCAGGTTGATGAAGCCGCACTGGCCGACACCGAGTGGCTGAAACAGGCGATCGTTGCTGTACGTAACATCCGTGCAGAAATGAACATCGCGCCGGGCAAACCGCTGGAGCTGCTGCTGCGTGGTTGCAGCGCGGATGCAGAACGTCGAGTGAACGAAAACCGTGGCTTCCTGCAAACGCTGGCGCGTCTGGAAAGCATCACCGTGCTGCCTGCCGATGACAAAGGTCCGGTTTCCGTTACGAAGATCATCGACGGCGCAGAGCTGCTGATCCCGATGGCTGGCCTCATCAACAAAGAAGATGAGCTGGCGCGCCTGGCGAAAGAAGTGGCGAAGATCGAAGGTGAAATCAGCCGTATCGAGAACAAACTGGCGAACGAAGGCTTTGTCGCCCGTGCACCGGAAGCGGTTATCGCGAAAGAGCGTGAGAAGCTGGAAGGCTATGCGGAAGCGAAAGCGAAGCTGCTTGAACAGCAGGCTGTTATCGCCGCGCTGTAATCAACACCGTGATGAAAACGAAGGCCGGAGCATGCTCCGGCCTTTTTTATCTCTTACAGAAATGGTAAAGAAGGCATAACTCCCCGAGAAATACTGGCTAAGAAGCCTTTATCTGGTTGTTCTTCTTTATTGATTAAAGGAAGGTCATCCAAATCGCCCAGCAAATACGTATTTTTTGCCTGCCAGTCAATCATCCATATTTTCAGCAGTGGGTAAGCCAGACCACCCGTAATCCCGGATATCACCACCAACGCACACATGCGATAAAGCATACCGTGGTACGTTAAAGTTGAGCGAAAACGAATACGCCCATCATTCAGTGACAGGTTGCTCATAAAATGATTTCGCAACGACACCGTTAAATAACTGGTGCTAACAGCAATCCCAAAATAATAAATTAACTGCGCGATTATCATTTTACGTTGCATTTCCATAAACTGCTGTAAATTCTCAACATCATCATTTGCATACCCAGAACTATCATACTCATTTAATATTTGATCGAAGATAATATAACCAGCAACAGCGAGAAAAGGTAATAAAGCTAAAAATGCGAGAATGGCATATTTTATACAATATGTAGTATCTAATTTCACCTTGAAACGATGTATACCGAAACTGGTATTACTCCAGAGAAAACTCATTACCAGACTATATAAAGTACCATTAAAAATACCAATGGAAACAATACCAACTATTGCCATCAGAACCACAGATATAATAACACTACTTGAACTATTGGCATGTAGCATCTTTGTCGAGATAAAGAAAACAGTCCCCATCCCAATGGCCATTAAAATCGGCAAGAAAAAGGTTACCCACCAGAACCCTTTCATAGAGCAATTAAAACTAAATCTTACGCCGTTGAGACTGGTCATCAAGGCCTGATGACGCAGTCCTTTTGCTGCCATAAATATAAGCAAAACCAACAGTAACAAAGTCAAAACACAACCAACAAGCGGCATATCTGCTGACACTGTCATTAAGATTGCGAAATAGAAAAAAACAAAAATAAGACAACTAACAAAAACATTCCCACCGGTTATTCCATAAGAAAATCGTTGTCCGTTAACTTCCATATTAGCATAAAGATAACGCTTACATTTCATTAATGCCCATGGTAAATAGATACCTAGCGTTATAATCGTTAACAACACATTCACCACACAAATAAGAAAATATCTCTCACCTGTACCATGAAAAACAAAAGAATGGGACGGAACATCCATTTCATTAATAACTTGAGCCATAAAAATTCCCTGAATTAAAAAATCCATTGATATAATTTATAGATACAGACAGTAAAATGTTCTGCCACGTTACAATACTCTTATCAGTAATAGGCTGGCAAAAACTTTATTGCTTTATAAGACGCTTGCGCACGTAAGAAGAGAGTGGTATTAAACAAATGTATAATTACTTTATTTTTATTGGGTTAAACTATGAATAACATTGCGCCGCAATCACCTGTAATGCGTCGCCTGACGCTGCAGGATAATCCTGCTATTGCCCGCGTCATTCGTCAGGTATCCGCCGAATACGGTCTTACCGCTGATAAAGGCTACACCGTCGCCGATCCGAATCTTGACGAGCTGTATCAAGTGTATAGTCAGCCTGGCCATGCATATTGGGTGGTTGAGTACGAGGGTGAAGTGGTCGGCGGCGGTGGGATTGCGCCATTAACCGGGAGTGAGTCGGACATTTGCGAACTGCAAAAGATGTATTTTCTTCCGGCTATTCGCGGTAAAGGGCTAGCGAAAAAACTGGCCGTAATGGCGATGGAGCAGGCACGAGAGATGGGCTTCAAACGCTGCTATCTGGAAACGACCGCTTTTTTAAAGGAAGCCATTGCGCTTTATGAGCATTTGGGCTTTGAGCATATCGACTATGCGCTTGGCTGCACGGGCCATGTCGATTGTGAAGTGCGGATGCTACGCGAACTCTAAAAAAATGCCCGCTAGTGTGTGCTATCGGGCATTTTAATCAATTAATTAGTGGCGAACCCCGTCATCGTCTTCATCGACGTAATCTTCATCGTCGCCATCTTCGCCATTAGGATCTTCAAAGTAAGTGCCCCAACCGTCGTACTCAACGTCAAATTTCTCCGCCAGCGTCATCAGTTGTTCAACCTGGGCATCGATCAGATCGGCATTCAATGCGCACTCGCTGAGGATGTCGCAGCAAATCACGATGTCACCATCTTCAACTTCCAGCTCTTCTGGATCGGTCACTTCGTAACCGAGTTTAAACGCTTCAACTGCCGCTTTTTCCAGAGTTTCCAGATCGTCTGCGGAAAGATGGTGTTCGATGGTGTACAGCGCGTCCGGATCGCTGCCATCTTCCAGTAATTCTTCAATAATCAAACGTGTTTCTTCACGCTGTTCTTCCAGTTGTTCCGGGTTTGCCATGGCTCATTCCTCTTAATGTCCTGCCGATACTCTTATTGTCACACACCACTGACATTGCCTCCACCTTTGTGACAAAGATTTATGCTTTAGACTTGCAAATGAATAATCATCCATATAAATTGAATTTTAATTCATTGAGGCGTTAGCCACAGGAGGGATCTATGTCCGGGTTTTATCATAAGCATTTCCTGAAATTACTCGATTTCACGCCAGCTGAACTTAACAGCCTGCTGCAGTTAGCCGCGAAGCTGAAAGCTGATAAGAAAAGCGGTAAAGAAGAAGCCAAACTCACTGGTAAAAACATCGCGCTCATCTTCGAAAAAGACTCGACCCGTACCCGATGCTCTTTCGAAGTTGCCGCATATGACCAGGGTGCTCGCGTTACTTATCTCGGCCCAAGCGGCAGCCAAATTGGTCATAAAGAGTCGATTAAAGACACTGCCCGCGTGCTTGGTCGCATGTATGACGGTATTCAGTATCGCGGCTATGGTCAGGAGATTGTCGAAACACTGGCGGAATACGCTGGCGTGCCGGTATGGAACGGCCTGACCAATGAGTTTCACCCAACGCAGCTGCTGGCGGATCTCCTCACCATGCAGGAGCATTTGCCCGGCAAAGCGTTCAACGAAATGACGCTGGTCTATGCAGGTGACGCACGTAACAACATGGGCAATTCGATGCTCGAAGCTGCAGCGCTTACCGGTCTGGATTTGCGTCTGGTCGCGCCACAGGCGTGCTGGCCAGAAGCTGCGCTGGTTACGGAATGCCGCGCCCTGGCACAACAAAATGGCGGGAATATTACGCTGACGGAAGATGTAGCTAAAGGAGTTGAAGGTGCTGACTTTATCTATACCGATGTATGGGTGTCGATGGGTGAAGCAAAAGAAAAATGGGCTGAACGCATTGCATTACTGCGTGATTATCAGGTGAACAGCAAGATGATGCAGTTGACCGGTAACCCGGAGGTCAAATTCCTCCACTGCCTGCCCGCGTTTCATGACGACCAAACGACGCTTGGCAAAAAAATGGCGGAAGAGTTTGGCCTACATGGCGGAATGGAAGTGACTGATGAGGTCTTCGAATCTGCCGCCAGCATTGTATTTGATCAGGCGGAAAACCGCATGCATACCATCAAAGCGGTGATGGTCGCGACGCTCAGTAAATAATTGACATCTCTATAAAGATGCCGGGAAATACAAAAAACATCCCGGCATCATATTATTTTATGCAGTGTGAGTTCTATTCTTCCACCCCAATTTTTCTATTACTGTTCGTAAATCTTCCGGAGAATTTAATTTTTCTAACTGTTCTTTATTAATATATTCATATATATTTATTTTCCCATCCCGGAGGATTTTCATCATTCTTGTTCTAATTTTTAATTCATTCCCCATCTTTTCTTCAAAAATCTTAACGACATAACCCGGTTGTTTTTTTACAATTTCATTTGTTTTTTCTTCATCACCATAAACATATCCTAACTCATTAAGATACAGCTGTTCGACCTCATAATTCTTAAGTAATTGATAGAAGTACCACTTAGCAAAATCAGGGTGTTTTATGAAAAAACCCTTCAAAAAAATGTCATTTACTAAAATGCTGACAGGCACTTCATTAAATAGCAACTTAACATCATCAAATAACCTTAGTATTAAGCGTGATTTTTCTTGATTACTTAAATTAAAATCATTGACATATACAACCAACTTATTCCAAATCAACTCCTGTAATTCAGGGCTATTTTTATAGGGTTCTTTATCGAGATTGAAAAATAATGCCTCAGCTATTTTAGACTGATCGCTGCGAAGATTAATATGATTTATTACGGAGCATGCATGCTTTATCTTTGCAGAATCATCAAAATATTGCATGCTTTTATTAAAACACCATTCCAGTATTTTTACATCATTATTATATGGCAATTCTAAAAAAGTCACCAACATCGAATGGATGACCGGTGTAAGGTTAACCTTTGCATCATCTAAGGAATCAATAAGAATATGAGACAGGTTAATCATGATGTCATTAATTTCATTGTTACCTTTTTTGTCATTATCAATTCCGTGATCATTTGATTCGTAGAGCTTATCTATTTCTTCAAGTATACCATTTTCGCCCAGTAAGTATGATATCGATTCATCACATACATGAGGCATTAATAGCAGATGTTCTTTCCTTATTGCTAATAATGCATTATTCAATGGTTTTTCTAATAAATCCGTAATCGTAGAATCAACTGAACCTTTACAACTCACCTGCGAGTTATTTAAGTCCTGAGAATTATTTAACTCCTGCGAGTTATTTAACTCCTGAGAATCATTTAAATCCTGAGAATCATTTAAATCCTGCGAATCATTTAACCCCTGCGAATTATTTAACCCCTGCGAATTATTTAGCTCCTGCGAATTATTTAGCTCCTGCGGATTATTTAACTCCTGCGGATTATTTAACTTCTGTAGATTATTTAACTTCTGTAAATTATTTAACTTCTGTAGAGCATTTAACTTTTGACGATTATTTAACTTCTGATGATTATTTAATAGACGCGCTATTTCCTTGTTAGCTTCGCGTTGGTAACACGCCAGAACCTTGTTAGTAATCAGGTGTAATGAACTATCATCTTTTCTTTCAAAAGACTTACCTTCATAACGAAAACTCAAAAAATCAGATTGTGGAAATATAATGGCTGTATGTCCTTGACGAGTCCCCATAGTAGTGATAGCGGAAAGTGAAATTTCTATAATCACCTTGGGTGAATCCGCTCGTTCCCCTACAGGATTATTCATAACAAACTTCATTATCTCACTACCGTCATTATTTTTGATATAAGATGAGGACTTAATATGAGCCATCATATTTCTACCCGCTTCGTTGGAGCGTTTGCTAAAATCCACATAACCCAGGGTAAATATCTTTGCCAAAAACGCCAAAAATGCTCCAGGAGAAAGAATATTCCTTCTGCTATCCTGCCCCCCGGCAATACGGGCAAAATCATTCATTCCAACACGCCAGGTATTTAAAACTTCACTTTTTTGTTTAAAATTGTCGGCTAATGTAATGTGTTGAGAATAATTCAAATCTGATATTTTGCTCATGACGAACTCCTTGAGTTAATAAGAACGTCTAAGCATTACAAATTTTACTCACAAAAAAATATCAAAAAACGCTCTTTTCACAAACTCGCCGTAAACCTGGAGTTATTTACGGCGAAAAGTCATTACGCCATCAGCATCTTCACTACTGCTTTGCGAACCTGGGCTGGTGCGCCCACTGCGCACAGCGGTTTATGCACTTCCCCCGGATAAAACACAACAAAATCACCTTCATTTAGGATAATTGTTTTCTCATCAACGCCTTCCGGCAAAAATGCGATGTCTTTATCAGCTAACCAGTCGGTATCCGGGGTGCCTGCAGGTTGCGTGCTGAAGGTCATGCCTTCCTGACCTTTTAACACAATCTGAATGTCAAGATAGCGGGCATGGTACTCCGCACGGCGAGCTTCGTACGGCTCGGTCATATCTTCCGAGATAAGATAAAACAGACGATTGCCTTCGATATCGTGCTTGCCCTTTGGCGTTTCTGCCGTAACGTGTGCTTTGATATGCTCAATCGCCTGGCGTAACTCCTGGGGTAGCCACGGCTGAAGATTATGAATATTTCCGATGATCATCTTTTCCACTCCTTAATTAAAACAACGTTTCATTTCTATCGTTATACGAAAAGATGATCAATTCCGCTAGCCTTAACGCGTGAATTATTGTCTTATCACAACTTATCGGCAGGCGCGTTCCCGCCTTTCGGGTCAAGGCCCGCATCACTCCTCGAGAATAGTTTTTATCGCTTCCCCCGCCAGTGCAGCTGTTGCACAGAGTTGTTCGAGGGAGTGCCCCTCCCGTGCCTTCGCAGAAAGCCCAGACATCACTGTACTCATAAAATCAGTCACGCATTGTGCGCGTTGTGGATGCCGCCTGGCGATATAGTCATAAATGGTCGTTTCTGCGGCGTGATAATATTGAACGGCAATATCACGCGCTTGTGGATCATGACTATGAATACCTTCAAGAACCATACAGCCAGCGCAGCCGCCGTTTTGGCTATATCTGCGCGCCGCTTCTTTTAATACCTCAACCAGGCACTCGCCTACCGGACGATCATCACGAAGAATATCGGCAAGCGGAATAGCTTCCGTACCGACATATTCATTGAGTACACGGCTAAATAACCCAGCCTTACTGCCAAAAGCCGCGTAGAGGCTCGGGGGGTTAATACCAAGATAATCAGTAACTTCAGCAACACTGACAGCATCGAAACCTTTTTGATGAAAAAGCACTTTTGCCGCAGAGACTGCCTGCTCAGGAGCGAAACGTCTGGGGCGACCTGGAACACGAGATTGTTTTTTAGTGACCATTACAAAACTTGTTGACAGAAAGTTAAAACAGTTTTGTAATGCATGTTACATAATAAATCAAGGAGTCCTTATGGGCGCTTTTACAGGTAAGACAGTTCTCATCCTCGGTGGTAGCCGTGGAATCGGTGCCGCTATCGTACGTCGTTTCGTCACCGATGGGGCCAATGTACGATTCACCTATGCGGGGTCGAAAGATGCCGCTGAACGCCTGGCACAAGAGACTGGAGCGACAGCAGTATTCACAGATAGTGCTGACAGAGACGCTGTTATTGATGTCGTTCGTAAGAGCGGCGCATTGGATATCCTGGTGGTAAATGCAGGTATTGGCGTCTTTGGCGATGCCCTGGAATTAAATGCCGACGATATTGATCGCCTTTTCAAAATCAATATTCATGCTCCTTACCATGCCTCTGTTGAAGCCGCCCGGCAGATGCCCGAAGGCGGGCGCATCTTAATCATCGGCTCCGTGAATGGCGATCGTATGCCTGTTGCAGGCATGGCTGCTTATGCCGCCAGTAAATCTGCCCTGCAAGGCATGGCGCGCGGGCTGGCCCGTGATTTTGGACCGCGTGGGATCACCATTAACGTCGTCCAGCCTGGGCCAATAGATACCGACGCTAATCCCGCCAACGGGCCAATGCGCGATATGTTGCATGGTTTTATGGCTATTAAAAGACATGGGCAACCGGAAGAGGTCGCTGGTATGGTCGCATGGTTAGCAGGGCCAGAAGCCAGTTTTGTTACCGGCGCGATGCATACCATTGATGGCGCGTTTGGCGCATAACCGACTACGCTCAATTAAGCCCAGCCATTTCCCATGATGTCTGGGTTTTGTTTACTCACGTCGTCCGCTAAAAGCGGCTCCTGGTAAATATAAATCTTCTGTTCATGTCGTAAATCTTGGGGATAACCAAATGGTAGAAAGAACCGCTGTTTTCCCTGCTGGCCGACATTCACTGTATGCTGAACATCGTTATTCTGCGGCTATTCGTTCCGGCGATTTGCTGTTTGTTTCCGGGCAAGTAGGAAGTCGAGAGGACGGAACACCAGAACCCGATTTTCAGCAACAAGTCAGACTGGCATTTGATAATTTGCATGCGACCCTAGCTGCCGCGGGATGCACTTTTGACGATATCATTGATGTTACGAGCTTTCATACCGATCCGGAAAAACAATTTGAAGACATCATGACGGTCAAAAATGAAATATTTAGCGCCCCTCCTTATCCAAACTGGACGGCGGTGGGCGTTACCTGGCTGGCAGGCTTTGATTTTGAAATTAAAGTGATAGCGCGCATCCCTGAGCTGTAAGCAATAGTGTTAGCCGTTCGTTTTCACACTCCGCCGTATAAGTCGGATGAATGGAATAAAATGCATATCTGATTGCGTGAAAGTGAAAAAGAAAAAAGCAGGAAATGTCTGCAATTATTGATACCGAACGACAGTTCTCCTCCAGAATCAAAGCAAATAAAAATGCATACATTTTGACTTTTAATTCAAATAAACCGTTTGCGCTGACAAAATATTGCATCAAATGCTTGCACCGCTTCTGGCTATGAGTATAATGCCGGACAATTTGCCGGGAGGATGTATGGTTCAGTGTGTTCGACATTTTGTCTTACCGCGTCTGAAAAAAGACGCTGGCCTGCCGTTTTTCTTCCCGTTGATCACCCATTCCCAGCCCCTCAATCGAGGGGCTTTTTTTTGCCCAGGCGTCAGGAGATAAAAGATGGCTAATCCGCTCTATCAGAAACATATCATTTCCATAAACGACCTTAGTCGCGATGACCTTAATCTGGTGCTGGCGACAGCGGCGAAACTGAAAGCAAACCCGCAACCAGAGCTGTTGAAGCACAAAGTCATTGCCAGCTGTTTCTTCGAAGCCTCTACCCGTACCCGCCTCTCTTTCGAAACTTCCATGCACCGCCTGGGTGCCAGCGTGGTGGGCTTCTCCGACAGCGCCAATACATCACTGGGTAAAAAAGGCGAGACGCTGGCCGATACCATTTCGGTTATCAGCACTTACGTCGATGCGATAGTGATGCGTCATCCGCAGGAAGGGGCGGCGCGCCTGGCCACCGAATTTTCTGGCAATGTACCGGTACTGAATGCCGGTGATGGCTCCAACCAACATCCGACGCAAACCTTGCTGGACTTATTCACCATTCAGGAAACCCAGGGGCGTCTGGACAATCTCCACGTCGCAATGGTTGGTGACCTGAAATATGGCCGCACCGTTCACTCCCTGACTCAGGCGTTAGCGAAGTTCGACGGCAACCGTTTTTACTTCATCGCGCCGGACGCGCTGGCAATGCCGCAATACATTCTGGATATGCTTGATGAAAAAGGGATCGCCTGGAGTCTGCACAGCTCTATTGAAGAAGTGATGGCGGAAGTAGACATCCTGTACATGACCCGCGTGCAAAAAGAGCGTCTGGACCCGTCCGAGTACGCCAACGTGAAAGCGCAGTTTGTTCTTCGCGCCAGCGATCTCCACAACGCCAAAGCCAATATGAAAGTGCTGCATCCGCTGCCGCGTGTTGATGAGATTGCGACGGATGTTGATAAAACGCCACACGCCTGGTACTTCCAGCAGGCAGGCAACGGGATTTTCGCTCGCCAGGCGTTACTGGCACTGGTTCTGAATCGCGATCTGGTACTGTAAGGGGAAATAGAGATGACACACGATAATAAATTGCAGGTTGAAGCTATTAAACGCGGCACGGTAATTGACCATATCCCCGCCCAGATCGGTTTTAAGCTGTTGAGTCTGTTCAAGCTGACCGAAACGGATCAGCGGATCACCATTGGTCTGAATCTGCCTTCTGGCGAGATGGGCCGCAAAGATCTGATCAAAATCGAAAATACCTTTTTAAGTGAAGATCAAGTAGATCAACTGGCATTGTATGCGCCGCAAGCCACGGTAAATCGTATCGACAACTATGAAGTGGTTGGCAAATCGCGCCCCAGTCTGCCGGAGCGCATCGACAATGTGCTGGTCTGCCCGAACAGCAACTGTATCAGCCATGCCGAACCGGTTTCTTCCAGCTTTGCCGTGCGAAAACGCGCCAATGACATCGCGCTCAAATGCAAATACTGTGAAAAAGAGTTTTCCCATAATGTGGTGCTGGCCAATTAATTGCGGTTGGTAATAAAAGTCTGGCTCCCTATAATGAGCCAGACTTTTTACCGCTGTAATAAAGGAGAAATCATGAGCAAAACTATCGCGACGGAAAATGCACCGGCAGCTATCGGTCCTTACGTACAGGGCGTTGATCTGGGCAATATGATCATCACCTCCGGTCAGATCCCGGTAAATCCGAAAACGGGCGAAGTACCGGCAGACGTCGCTGCACAGGCTCGTCAGTCGCTGGATAACGTAAAAGCGATCGTCGAAGCCGCAGGCCTGAAAGTGGGCGACATCGTTAAAACCACCGTGTTTGTGAAAGATCTGAACGACTTCGCAACCGTAAACGCCACTTACGAAGCGTTCTTCACCGAGCACAATGCCACCTTCCCGGCACGTTCTTGCGTTGAAGTTGCCCGTCTGCCGAAAGACGTGAAGATTGAGATCGAAGCGATCGCTGTTCGTCGCTAATCTTGACGGAAATCCGGGCTATCATGCCCGGATTAAGTCTGATGACAAAAGCAAAATCGCCCGATGCGCTACGCTTATCAGGCCTATGTGATTCCTGCAATTTATTGAATTTGTAGGCCGGATTGGGCGTTTACTGAACTGAACCCCAAAACCTGGACAGTTTCAGTTAACCGGCTTTTTGATGCTCAGTCCGGTATTCTACCGGACTGAGTCCCCCAAGACTGAGTTTTATTCTTTTTTGATTCCAGTAAGTTATGTATTCGTTAACGGCATTTTCCAGCTCTTCTACATTTCTGTAGTCCCGGCGATAGTACATTTCTTCTTTCAGGTGACCAAAGAAGTTCTCCATTACCGCATTATCAAGGCAGTTGCCCTTGCGCGACATGCTCTGCACTAACCCTCTGTCCGCCAGGGCGGACTGATAACTTTTTATCCGGTAATGCCATCCTTGATCACTGTGGAGCAGCGGTTTCTCCCCTTCAGCCCCTTATTTAACATGCGCTTCACCAGCTCCTCTGTAGGCCTGCAGGCCGTTTCCCACGCCACGATTTCCCCGTTAAACAAATCAAGTATCGGGGACAGGTACA
>OBWO01000082.1_pt1 | contig 107650 bp, 82 predicted proteins | sample 1476401 | NCBI WGS metagenome assembly OBWO01 (sample SAMEA2580091, study PRJEB22360) | human gut metagenome | biome: human gut; feature: human-associated habitat; material: faeces | place: Denmark | collected 2008/2010 | reverse complement strand
GACCGCGAAAGGGGCCCCCGTTCTCGGCCCCCCCCCCCCCGCCATATTCGTCAAGGCCTGGACGACAACCAACAATCCGCAGCCCAGCACCAGGAATTTAGGAAAGAGCTTATCACATCTACGAGCAATCATCCCCACCCTGACAAGCAAGATGATATACAGGAGCAGGACAAAGACACCCCCGACGATTCCCATCTCTTCTATAATAATGGCATAGATAAAGTCCGAGTAAGCCTGCGGCAGAAAGTCGCGTTGCTGCCCATGTCCGGGGAACTTCCCGAACAGACCGCCACGTGCTAGTGCAATCTTGGCATGCACCACCTGGTAATCGTCACCGTCAATGCTGACAGCTCTTCCCGGTTCAAACTTGACGGCATCCGCCGGATCGGAAAAACGCTCGATACGTGCTTTCCAAGTGTGCACACGATCCGGCATCAAGTCGATCACCTTGTCCGGGGCAAACCGTATAAAACCCACTAACATCAAGACGCCGATGATACCCGCACCGCCCAATCTCAGCAGACGTCCGATGGATATCTGCCCGATGAACATCATCATGAAAGTCACGGCGAACAGCAGGATAGCGGTCGACCCGTTATTGAAGAAGATCAGAAAACAAACACCTCCAACGCCTCCCAAGATGTACCAGAACATCTGTTTATCCGTGAACCAATTCCGCTTGCTCAGGATAAACGCCGTATAACCGATAGCGGCTATCTTGGCTATTTCCGAGGGCTGGAAACGGATTCCGAGAATTTCCAGCCAACGAGGTTCCCCATTTACCACGACACCAACAAAGGGCGTAATGGCCAACAGAACCATCGAGACCGGCAAAAGCAAACTCAACAAGGAATAGAACCTGCACGGTATGTTGTGCATCAACAGTACAAGCACGAAACCTCCCAACAGGAAAGTCGCATGACGTACAATAGGAGCCCAATGATTCGCATTCTTATAAGCAATCGTACTGGTTGCACTGAAGACCTCGATCACCGAGACCAAACACAGGAACATGAAGATCACCCATATCACCCGGTCGCCCTTGAACAGTTTACTTGCTAAGTCCATTTCTTCGTCTTTCTTTACAGGTTACGCACACAAGCCTTGAACTGGTCGCCACGATCCTCATAGCTCTTGAAGAGGTCGAAGCTGGCACAGCAGGGTGACAACAGGACGGTATCTCCCTTTTCGGCCAGCTTATACGCTTTCGCTACGGCTTCTTCCATCGAACGGGCATCCTCGATAACAGGAACCTTCCCGTCGAAGAAACCATGCAGCTTGGCATTGTCCACACCGAGGAATATGAGGGCATGCACCTTTTTCTTCACCAGCTCTTCGATTTCGGAATAATCATTTCCCTTATCCGTTCCACCCAGTATCAAGACCAGCGGAGTGGTCATGCTCTGCAAGGCATACCAGCAGGAGTTTACATTCGTAGCTTTCGAGTCGTTGATATAATCGACTCCGCGCACACGTGCCACTTTCTCCAGGCGATGTTCCACCCCGGTAAAGTCGCTCAGCGAAGCCCGTAAATTCTCATCGTGGATATCCACCAATTTGGATGCGATACCAGAAGCCAGCGAATTATACAGATTATGCGTTCCCGATAATGCCAATAAATCTTCTTCCATTGTAAACGTTCCGTTTGAGGTTTCAATTATTATCTTTTTGTCTTCCGTATAGCCCTTTACGCCGGCTTCGTGAGTTTCGGCGAACGGGTAGAGAGTTGCCTGCGGATGGCGTTTGGCGATTTCGCGGGCAATAATGGGATCGTCGTTCCAGAATATGAAAGCATCTTCAGCCGTCTGGTTCCGGATAATGCGGAATTTGGCATCCACATAGTTCTGCATCTCGTAGTTATAACGATCCAGATGGTCAGGCGTTATATTCAGCAAGATGGCGATGTCCGCCTTGAAGTCGTACATGTTATCGAGCTGGAAACTACTCAGTTCGATCACGTAGACGGCGTGAGGATCTTCAGCCACCTGGAGGGCAAGGCTGTTCCCGACGTTCCCGGCAAGCCCCGCATCCACTCCCGCCTGCCGGAGGATGTGGTAAGTCAGCATGGTCGTCGTCGTCTTGCCATTGCTTCCGGTGATACAGATCATCTTGGCATCCGTGTACCGTCCGGCAAATTCTATCTCGGAGATGATAGGCGTACCTTTCTCCTTCAGTTTCTTTATGATAGGAGCCTTGTCGGGAATCCCCGGACTCTTGATAATCTCGTCGGCATTCAGGATGTCGGCTTCGGTATGCCGGCCCTCTTCCCAACAGATACCGTGGGCATCCAGCATATCCTTATACTTGGGTTTGATGGACGAGAAATCGGAAACGAACACATCGAATCCTTTCGCCTTTGCCAGCACGGCAGCACCTGCGCCACTTTCACCGGCCCCTAAGATAACAATCCTTTTCTTCATTTGATTTATGATTTCTTTATTCATTTATGATTTATGATTTATGATTTATGCGTCGATAATAAATCACAAATTATAAATCATAAATCACTTTACCTCATCTTTAACGTCACAATCGTTATAACTGCCAGGATGATACCGATCAACCAAAACCGGACCACGATCTTCGATTCGGGCACCACGTTAAAAGGTTTCTGTATCAAAGCCTGTATTCCCGCATTACCGGGCTTCTGGAAATGGTGATGAAGGGGAGCCATCTTGAAAATGCGCCGTCCCTCACCGTATTTCTTCTTCGTATATTTGAAATAGAACGTCTGCATAAGGACGGAGAGATTCTCCACCAGGAAGATGCCGCACAAGATCGGGATCAGTAATTCCTTCCGAATAATGATTGCGAATACAGCGATGATACCGCCTAACGTCAAGCTACCCGTATCCCCCATAAACACTTGTGCCGGATAAGCATTGTACCACAAGAATCCGACCGTTGCCCCGATAAAGGCAGCCGCAAACACCACCAGTTCTTCCGCTCCGGGGATGAACATGATATTCAGGAAAGAGGCGAACTCGAAGTGCGACGACATATACGCAAGTATTCCGAGTGCCACCCCGATAATCGCCGAGCTTCCCGCCGCCAGACCATCCAAACCGTCCGTCAGGTTCGCCCCGTTCGACACGGCCGTTACCACGAAGATCACCATCAGGACGAAGACCAGCCAGGCTGCCTCTTCCTTATATTCGCCTGCCCAGTTGACCAACTGCGCATAATCGAAATTGTTGTTCTTCACAAACGGGATCGTCGTCTTGGTCGACTTCTTTTCAACTGCATGGTAGCAGACTTCCTCGATCACATTGTCATGCCGCACTTCCATATTCTCCTTGATCACCACATCCGGACTCATAAAAAGCACCAGGCCGACGATCAACCCCAGACCGATCTGTCCGATAATCTTGAACTTGCCATGCATGCCTTCCTTGTTCTTCCGGAACACCTTGATATAGTCGTCGGCAAATCCCAACGCCCCTAACCAGATGGTCGTCACCAGCATCAGGATCACATAGATATTGGTCAGCTTCGCACAAAGCAAGGTCGGCACCACAATCGCAATGATAATGATGATACCTCCCATCGTCGGCGTCCCTTTCTTACTCATCTGCCCTTCCAGGCCGAGGTTACGCACCGTCTCGCCGATCTGCAACATTTGCAGCTTGTCGATGATACGGCGTCCGATAGCCGTCGAGATGAACAAGGACAGGATCAATGCCTGGGCGGAACGGAATGATACATACTTGAACATACCGGCCCCCGGAAAATCGAGCTGATCCAAATAATTAAACAAATAATACAACATAAAAAACTTCGTTTTTCAGTTGAAAGTTGAGAGTTGAAAGTTAAATACTGCTGAATATAACTTTCACCTTCCACCTTTCAACTCTTAAATATTTCTTTTAACTGTTCCCGGTCATCAAAATGATGCTTCACGCCTTTTACTTCCTGGTAATCTTCATGGCCCTTGCCTGCAACCAGGATCACGTCACCTTTCCTGGCGAGCATAGTGGCTGTTTTGATCGCCTGCGCACGGTCCGTAATGCAGAGCGTATGTTCCATATCGGCAGCATTCAGGCCGGCCACCATATCTTTAATGATCTCATCCGGTTCCTCGAAACGGGGATTGTCGGAGGTCAGGATCAGCTGATCGCTCAACTTGGCTGCCTCCTTCGCCATGATCGGGCGCTTTCCTTTGTCGCGGTTGCCGCCACAGCCAACGACCGTGATCACACGGCCGTTGCCGTTCAACACCTCATGGATGCTGTTGAGCACGTTCGTCAATGCGTCAGGCGTATGGGCATAGTCCACGATTGCCGTATAGCCTTTCGGAGACTGGATCGTCTGGAAACGACCGGAAACCGAATGCAGATCGCTCAACACCACCAACACTTCTTCCGGATCTTTGCCTAACGAAACAGCAGCTCCATACACTGCCAACAGGTTATAGGCATTGAAACGGCCGACAAAGCGTGTCATCACCTCACGCCCGTTAACCAGCATTTCAGTCCCTTCGAAATGGGATTCCAATATCTTTCCTTTGAAATCGGCCAATGTGCGAAGCGAATAGGTCAGCTTCCTGGCAGCCGTATTCTGCAACATGACAAGACCGGCTTTGTCGTCCGCATTCGTAAGTGCGAAAGCCGAAGTAGGCAGATCATCGAAGAATTTCTTCTTGGCTTTCAAGTAATTCTCGACTGTCTTATGATAATCCAAGTGATCACGCGTCAGATTGGTAAAGATACCTCCGTTGAACGACAGGCCGCTGATACGCTTTTGGTCGATCGAATGCGAACTGACTTCCATAAAAGCATACTCGCAACCGGCTTCCACCATCCGAGCCATCAGATTATGAAGGGTGACAGGGTCAGGCGTCGTATGATCAGTCGGGATTGCTTCGCCATCGATATAATTGCAAACGGTAGAGAGTAATCCTACTTTATGCCCCATCTTCCGGAACATCTCGTACAGGAGCGTCGCAATTGTCGTCTTTCCGTTCGTGCCGGTCACTCCAACCAATATCAGATTGTCCGAAGGATTCTCATACCAGGCAGAAAGTGATTTGCCTAAAGCATCCGCCGAATCTTTCACCCGGATAAAAACCGGTTTGCTTTCGGATACCTGTATGTCTTCATCCGAAAGAGCAGGAATTTCCTCGCAAACGATTGCGGCAGCCCCTTTCCCGATCGCGCTTTGGATATAATCATGGCCATCTACGGTCGTACCCCGAACCGCCACAAACAAAAAGCCTTTTTCCACTTTACGGGAATCAGACTGAATACCGGAGATCTCCACGTCGGTGTTTCCTACGACCTCAAGCACTTCCAACGGATGAATAAGTTCTTTTAGTTCCATAGCCTATTTTAATGTTAATGAAACGGTTTGTCCTTTCGAAACCCGTGAACCGGGAGATACGGATTGAGAAGATACCCGCCCCATACCATTCAACGAAGCCCGTAATCCAACGCTTTCCAACAGGTAAACGGCGTCTTTCGCTCCCATGCCAACCACATTCGGCACCAATCCTTCGCGGATAGGGATATCTTTCAGTTCCACATCTTCCCTGCCGTCCTCACGCTTAGCCGTCACCCATTGGGTTTCGATACTGTCGTTATCGGCCTCTATATCGAGTTTGTCCAAAACATATTCCAACGCTCCCCGTTCACCGGCTTTCGGCTGCGGCAACGTCACTGCCAATGAATCCTTTTCCATGTCGCGGATGTCGAATGACATATGGCTGGCATAGACCTTCTCGGCTATCGCCTTCACTACGCCGCCTGACATCGTGCCCCCCGAAGGATAGCCGTTGCGCGGCTGACGGATCACGACGATGCAGGAATATTTCGGTTCGTCGGCCGGGAAATAGCCGCAGAAGGCGACCTGGTGGCCAGCCTGGCGGTAAACACCTCCCGAAGCGATCTGGGCCGTACCGGTTTTACCGGCAATACGGACAAAGTCAGAATGGACAGCCTTGCCGGTTCCTTTTTCCACTACGCCTAACAACATATCCTTTATCATATTCAGCGTACGCTCCGAGCAAATGGATTCCCGGATCACTTCAGTAGAGAAGCTCTGCACGGTCTTGCCGTTGTGCATGATTTCTTTTGTAAAGATCGGACGCACCATCTTACCGTTGTTGGCAATCGCATTATAGAAGGCAAGCGTATAAATCGGCGGGATCTGAGTCTCATACCCGAAAGACATCCACGGCAGAGCAGTCTTCGACCAGTAGCGCACAGTGTCGTCCGGCCGGCGGATTTTAGCACGGCCCGCTCCAGGGATTTCCAGACGGAGGTCTTCATTCAAACCGATACGGTAAAGCCCTTCCACATACTTAGTCGGATTCTTTTCATATCCTTTCAGGATCGTCTTGGCCACCCCGATATTGGAGGAATACCAAATAGCCTGTTCCACCGAAATACGGCCGTAACCGCCTTTATGGTTATTATGATCCGTCATACGGGCTCCTTTATACATATAGATACCGTTGCCGACATCGACCGTATCGCCGGGCTGGCAGACACCATCTTCAAGCGCCACCATGATGGAGGCGACTTTAAAGGTCGAACCGGGTTCCGTTTCGTCTGCCACGGCATGGTTGGTATCCTCGCCGTAGACGCCTTCACGAATACGCCCCATGTTGGTAATGGCTTTCACCTCGCCTGTCGCGACTTCCATGACGACAGCCGTACCCGATGCAGCGTCGATCTTTTTCAGCATGTCGAGCAACGACTTCTCGGCTATATCCTGGATATTGATGTCGATCGTCGTGCGGATATCCATTCCTTCCACCGGATCGACCTCTACGACATTCGTCCATCCTCCACCGAGACGACGTACGGAATTCAGGCCGGCTACGCCGTGGAGCAAAGTATCGTATTGCAATTCCAGACCGTTCTTTCCCTTTGTCAGTCCTGTTTTAGGATCGATATCGCGGAACGTGTCGCCGATCGTACGGGAGGCCAATGTCCCGAACGGCTTCTGCCGTTCGACCATCTCCCGCGTGTAGAAGCCGCTCTTGAACCGTCCCAAACGGAAGAACGGGAATTTCTTTATTTCCTTCAAGTCGGAATAGGAAACTTTACCGTCACAAACGGGGAACTGGCGGCTTTTCTTCTTCAGACCATTCAGCAGGTAATTCTTATATCCGACAGGCGTCCTGTCTTTCAATTTGCGGGAAAGGTAAAAAGAAAGGGAGTCGATCCCGTTATGTTTACTTTTCAGAAGCGTATCCAAGCTGTTCCACTTCTTGGTCGGATGGGTATAGCAGTCTGCGTTGAAATCGATATACAGATAAAAGCAAGGCACACTGGTCGCCATCAGCTTGCCGTCGGAAGAATAGATATTTCCACGGCTGGGATAGATCAGGCGGTTCGGACGCTTCTGGCTCTCGGCCACCTTCATCCAAGTCTCCCTTTCCACAAAAGCCGTATCGAAGGCACGCACCAAGATGCCTATTGCTACCAATCCGAGCAACAGCACGATAAAGAAGTAACAGAATAAAATCCGGTTACTCTTAGGAGCTTGTTCTTTTGATCCGATCTCTTCTTCAGCCATCTTTTACTTATACAATTCATACGGCGGATTCTTCGCCGCTTCCAATTCTATACCCTGTTCTTCTATCAACAGTTCAATCTGCGACTGACGGCTGTTGCCTGTCAATTCCGAAGAAATGGACAGCGCCTCGAACCGCACATCGCGCAATTGCTGTTGTAAGCGGTCGATTTCACGCAACCGCTGCATACAGACATATCGGTTACCGATAAATATGAATATCAGTACGACAACAAGCACGATCATCTTCGTATGCCTGACAATGAAATCCTCTTTCAGGATCCCCCCCCCCAATATATACAAAAAAGAAAAACGATTCTCCTTCTTCTTTTCCTTCTGTTTCGTTTCCATTGCCATACTTTTTCTGTTGAAAGTTATCAGACTCTATTATCCAACTCCGCAATTCTTAGCTTGGCACTCCGGGAGCGGGGATTCCGTTCGATCTCCTCGTCCGACGGAACAATCACCTTATTGTTTACCAGGCGAAACGGAGATCTTATATTTCCAAAGAAGTCCTGCTCCGCCTTTCCTTCAAAGTTACCCGTCTTCAGGAAGTTCTTCACCAACCTGTCTTCCAAAGAATGGTAGGTGATGACAACCAGACGTCCGCCGGGTTTCAACACTTGCAGCGTCTGTTGCAACATCTCGCGCAAGGCACGCATTTCATCATTCACCTCGATACGCAAGGCCTGAAATACCTGAGCCAGGAATTTCTTCTCCTTATCTTTTCCCGTAAAGGGCTTTATCACTTCCAAAAAGTCGGCGATCGTTTCTATCTTCTTTATTTCGCGGCTGCGCACCAAGACGGAGGCCAGCTTGCGTGCCACTTTCAATTCTCCGTAAAGATAGAACAAGTCTGCCAACTGTTCTTCCGTATATGTATTAACAATATCCGCCGCAGTTTGTCCAGCCCGTGTATTCATCCTCATATCCAACGCTCCGTCGAAACGGAAAGAGAACCCGCGATCCTTGTCATCAAAATGATGGGAAGAAACGCCCAAGTCGGCCAACAACCCATCGACCTCACCCGCTACACCATGATAACGCATGAAGTTATATAAGTAACGAAAATTACTGCGGACAAATACAAAACGGGAATCCGCCGGAATGTTTTTCTCCGCATCGGCATCTTGATCAAATCCATAAAGCTCCCCTTCGTCATTCAGCCGGTTCAAGATTTCACGCGAATGCCCTCCACCTCCGAAGGTAACATCGACATACACTCCGGATGGTTGAATGTCCAGTCCTTCCAAACTTTCATGAAGCATTACCGGCACATGATAACAGACTTCTTTTTCTTCCATTTCTTCGCTACTTCATGTTAAACTTTTCCTTAAAATAAGGGCCTGTAGTTGGTTGATTTGCACATACATCACCCTATTGGAGGGTAAAAGTACACATTTCCTAATTTAACCGCCAAGAAATATATGGGAAAAGTAACAAAAAGTTATCAACAGGTCGGAAAAACATTCACATTCTGACACCCCTAAACCCTGTCAGAATCGCGTATTTGGACGATTATACAGGGTTATTTTCAAATATCGCATTCTCCGGAAGATAAGCAGCTCCGACTTCTTCAAATTCCCCCAATCATACCACTCGTATATATGCACAAAAAGCCTCTCCGATATTTCTACCGGAAAGGCTTATTTGTTTTCTGCCCTCTTTTCTCACGAGAAGAGGAGCAATCGATTTATTTAATTAATAAATGCATCGAACTTATTTAACGATAGCCTTAACAGCTTCTTCGCCTTCAACAGCTACTACAACTACACCCTGAGGAGCAGCGATTGTAGCATTGTCAGAAGTGATAACTGTGTTAGCAACTGTCTGGCCTAAGATGTTAGTGATAACAACTTTCTTGCCTTCAGCACCAACTACCTGAACGTTTCCGTTACCAGCAATCACTGTTACTTCTGATGTTGTAATAGTTTCGTTATCTGTAGCCAACTGATCGTTTTCTTTATTCTCAACATTGAAAACCAAAGCACCATCACCACCAGTCTTAGCATTAGCGAATGTAGATTTATCATCTGTCAAAACTACACAACCATTCTGAATCTTCAGCCATGCAGCTTTTTCTGTAGGAGCGATAGATTCATTAACGGTAGTTGCAGAATTCGGCCAAATGTTCGATTCGAACAAGAATGAGTTTTCAGGACCTTCTTCTGTTACATTGTTAGCCTTTTCAGGATGTACATAACGGAATGACCATACGTAGTTCTTATGAACATCTTCAGTCAACAGATTCTTGATAGCAGGCAGACCCTTAGCCACAACAGAATCATTATAAGCTTGCAGAGTTGCAAAGTTTACTTTGTCGTTAGCCACGCTTCTATATTGAGCCGGCAAGATCCACAATGTATCAGCAACACGGATACCTTCAACGAAACCAACGCGAGTATAACCACCAGCTACGTCTGCATACGGTTTGTCTTGACCATAAACTGCAACAGAATCCTGGAAGCTTACCATATATTTAGCTCTTTCGAATCCTGGGATAGCCGGATGAGCATGCTTACAAGCCATAGGATCGTCTGTAATCTGTCCGTCAGGTGTAATATGCGGACCATCTTCAGTACAAGGAGTTCCTTCGATACCTGCAAAATCATTATGAGCAACAGAAATCAGGTACTGAGGTTTGATATAGCCACGTCCACGAACTACCCAAGTTGTATCAATCTGGAATGCCAAGCCTGTTGCTTTGTCTGCAGTCCACATACCAACATAGTTAACGAATTCGTCTGTCAAGCCACCTTCCTTATTATTTTCGTCCATCAGATATTCATGACGTACGTTTTCATAGAATCTCAAAGTATCACGGCCATCAGCTTCACCAAGATTTGCATTATTGAAACGACGATACAACGGAGTCTTATCAGGATTGATTGCAAATGCAGAAGTTCTAGTTTCTTCCAGTGGTTGTACCTTAACTGTTGCATCCAGAATATCATCCGTTACACCAGCTTTAACATTTGAAATTGTATCACTATTAGCCTTCACAATTGCATAATAGCATTCACTTTCATAATGGTTATTTTCTTTCAAGAAGAAATAATCGATAGGATCAGCGTAAGCTGACATTGCATACTTGTCTTCCTTAGCTTCGTCCATATAAGCATCTTTCAATGAGATTGCATATTCTGTTCTACGCAACTGTTTGATGCCAACACGTTTTGCAACATCCGCCGTTACTGTATAACCATAATCAGCAATTTCGTCTTCAATCAGACGGAATGCATCTTTACCGTTCAATACATTCAGCAAAGAATCTTTACCAGCACCCTTAGCTAAATACTTGCTGTTTTCGCCTGTTGCATACGGATGCAGATATTTGAATGTATATTCATCCAATAAGAACTTAGCGTCCGGGATATTCTTATAACCTAACAGTGAATCCTGATAAGCTTCAGCGATCAAAGCTGCATTACCCTTAACACCTTCGGCATCTTTTACTTGTACAAAGATCAAAGAGTCCGTTGCCTTGATATCAATATCAGTAGCAGCAGAAGTATACATATATTTAGCACCTTCATTCAACATCAGTTGAACTGTAGCAGACAATTCGGTTGCGAACTCACGGTTTGTGATAGTAACAGGAGAATAAGCCTTTACCTTATCAGCCGTGTTCTTTTTCAACACAACCCACTGATAAGCCGGCATATGAGCTGTCAACTGTTCGTCAGCCTTCACTGTTACCCAAGTAGCTTCGCCACCATTTACATGGATCGGAGAAGCCAAATATTGCCCCTTCTGATTCATGATGAAATACAAACCGTCCTCAACAGAAGTACGACCGTTGTAAACGGCTTCACAGCCTTTATAACCCAAAGAAATATCAGTTTCCTTCTTGTCATAGATAGTTACAATACGTACTTTATCTTTGATCAAATCCTGAACAGTTACAAAGTTGTTCTCACCTTTCGTACCAGCAGCTGTAGGAAGCACAGTTGCAGCAGCATCATCAATCCAATCAGAACCATTAGTAGCAGTTTTCGGATCATAATCCATTGCAGATTTAACCTGGATTACCAAGCTATCTTTTGAAGGATAGTAAGAGAATGCGAACTTATACTGATCTGAAAGACCTGTTACTTTGGAAATAGAGTCTGCAGCAGAAGTCGGCTTTGTAGCAGCAGTACTTGCCTGACGTTTAGCATAGCTCAGATCAGACCACTTGAATGCACGGAATCTCTCACCGCTTTCGTTAACGATAGCAGTATCAACACGCAGATAAGAACTATCTGCCGTCAACACAAATACATAATCATTATCACTAGAAATAGCTTCAGCCAAGAATTTGCCAGCATTCTTTCCATTGAACGGGTTGGCGACAGCAACCTTTTCGCCCTGTTCATCCGGTGTAAATGTCAAAGCAACCCCCTTATCCGCAGCTTGCAACCCCAAAATTGTATTGATTTCAGGAGCCTGCAAACGAATCATATCGGCTTCTTGAAGAATAAACGTCGTTAATTCAGAACCAGCAGCTGCATCTTTATAAGCATCAGCTGCACCTAACTTCTTCACTTGAATATTTGTTCCGTCAGCAACCAAACCGATTACAGAGTCAGCTTTAAAATAAGAATACAATGTCTTACCTGCTTGTTCTGCTGCCGGAATAGATGTATACTGGTTCAAGTATGCCCAACCAGAGATTTCACCACCGACACGAGTAGAATCATTTGCCGTTTCTACGTCCGTATAAGAAGGCGTTTTTTCAGCCAAACCTTCCAACAGAGTACCAGCATACTGGATATCCAGACGCTGACCGGTAGCTTTGTTTGTAAAATCAAAGATAGGAGCTTTACCGTAACCTTCTTCAGTTACTTCAACACACCACAATGTACTTGCTAAATTTGCAGATTCAGTAGTTGCTTCCAATTTCAAAGCACCTTCCGGAGTCATCGCTAACACTCCACCAGCAGCTTTCAATTGATACAAGCCATTACCCGTTTTCTGCAAAGATGTTACAGGATTCCCTGCATTAGCAGACATCGCACCTAACAATGCAACCCCCTGCCAAAAGAGTAGAAAACTTTTTGTTCATAATCAAATAATTTAATATTAATACTAAAGTGTAAATAAATCAATCAAATAACACGTACGTCTTCTAAATCTTATAATCAAATACCATTGCGTACGATTTTCTCTTGGCAAAAATACGCATAACTTTTCAACCGACAATCCTTTTCCTTAATATTTTTTCCTTTTCTATATTCTTTCTTATCAACAAGATAAGCTATCCTGTACGAAAATGCTTATTTACGAGACAAACTCTGATATTTATAGAGAAACTACCCCAAAGCCCTACATATCTAAAATTAATGTACATGCGTACATTAAATATATAAACAAAATCGATCTCTACATAATATAACGGAAACAACTGTCATACCTATATATTATGTCACCAATCCTCACACAAGAAACATGATGCTATGACGGTCGTTTCTAATTTACCATCGAAGTTCACATATTGGCAGATATGAATCATTTCAGCTTCACCCACCCTTGAAACCTTTTGATTATCATATCATACAAAGGTGAAGACAGACATCCGGACTGCCTTCACCTCAAAAATTTGCCTTCACCCTGTCTCGTCCTGATTTGGGTTGACCATGCCTCCCCGGTTTCACATCCACACATTTAAGTAAAAAACAAGGAGGCTACAATATCAATTAATCAACAAATACACAGGCATTAACAGCTATTACTACCACTCCTTTCCTTTTCGCCCTTAGTCGAAAAGGTTTTTGACCAGTGTCAAAAGGGCTTTTGACCAAGGGCGAAAAGGTTTTCGACTAAAGGCAAAAGGTCTATGAGCAGGCTGTTTGACAACAGTAGCATGGCGATTGTCACTTAAATAGAACCTTCCGGAGCCCGACTTTATCCCTGATGGAGGCAGACGTAAGCGGTGAAGGCACTTTTAGTACCTGCATTCACCCGCTAAAGCACAAACAGTCATACTATTGTATGTTGAAGTAAAGGCAGTTTGATTCAGTTCTCAGAACCAAGCCTTCTGCGTACAAATAATGAGAGATTGAGAAATGAACACCCCTTACAAAGACAAAGCTATTTCTTCGCTTAAGCCGGTACACTTTACTATGGTAGCAACGTCTACACCCGTATCTTTCATCCTCGAAGCGACTTGACGCATGCCTTCGGCAAGACCTTCGGCTTTTCCCTCTATTCTCCCTTCTAATTTGGCCGTGTCGATCACATCGTTCTGGATCATGATGGCGTCGAGATGGCGGTCGTAGATAAGGCGTTCCTGAGGGGACATGGAGTAGTATTTCAACTTCTCGCGGGCTTCCTTCAGACCCGGTGCAGTCGTATCGGGACGGATCGTGCCGTCTTTCAGGTATTCGATCCATTCGTCCAAAGGGGTGAGTGCCACTTTGTCGAACTCGTTTACACGGACCAGGATATATTCGGGGAAGATTTCAGCGGGAAGATGCGAGACGATCACATCACGTTCACGCGTGTTGACACGCAGATAGTCACCCGTATGTACACCGACGAAATGATTTTGGCCGTGATAGATATAGTCTGTCCCGATACCAATATCGAAATAAAGGATGCTGATGGAGTAGACTTTCTTGATTTTCCCATACCCTTCGCCAATCGAGATATGTTCGGTGATGGCTTTGGCTACGCCGTAGAGGATGCGTTCCAAATAATGCAGTTCGCGTGTATTCTGGATTTCGACGAGGATGATTTCGCCTTTACTGTTCAAGGCTTTGATGTCGACGCGGTTGAACTTGTCGTCGGCGCTTTCCTGGTTGCCTTCGCTTTCGAGGATTTCGACGATCTTGATTTCTTCGTTCAGCATGACGGTCAGGAAACCGTCGAGCACATCGAAATTGGCCTTCTGGCGCAACAGACGCTTAATGGCCCAATCGAAGCGAATATACCTGTCCTGCAACTTTTTTCTTTCCATCTCTTCCATGATTTTCAAATCCGACCCTTCCTTTTTCATAGTTACTGTTTTATTAGTTCATCCACAAATATACATATTATTTATGAACGGGCAACGAACCGCAATTTTTTTGTAATATCTTATCTTTCAATGATTATCGGGTAAGCCATTTCTTCCCCAGATAGTGGACAGGATACCAGGCGGCAAGGAAGCCGATGGAAAGGACGGTTATAAAGACAATAAGGATATCACCGGCTTCGACACGGACCGGATAGGCATCGATAATAAAGGAGCCGGCTGCCTGACCTAATTTGATAATACCCAACTCCTGTTGCAACAAACAAAGGGCCAATCCGATAACGATACCGATCAAAGCGCCGAGCCCGGAAATCATCCAACCCTCGAAAAGGAAAATACGACGAATCAGACGGTCGTCCGCACCCATATTCCGCAACGTACGGACATCCTCTTTCTTTTCTATCATCAGCATGGAAAGCGAACCGATCACATTAAACAGAGCCAGGATCAGAATGAAACACAGGATCAGAAAGATCATCCACTTCTCCCCCTGCATCATCCGGAAAGAGGCTTCCTGCTGTTCATAGCGGTCCTTGACCGAGAAATCATCACCTAAGAGTGATTTTATACGGCTTTTGACCGAATTGATGTCTGCACCGGGAACCAATGACAACTCTATCGCCGAGACTTCCTTTTCATAATCGAACAAAGAGCGGACCATCGGCAAAGGCAGCAGGACGAAATTCTCGTCATACATCTGCTGGTTAGTGGCATATACGCCGCCGACAAAAGCATATTCCAAATTCAAGGAGGCGACAGGGTTGGCGAGATTGACTTTCTCATTCCTCTTGGGAGCGTAAATTTCCAAAGGATCGGCATAATTAGGGCGCACCCCCAAAGAAAAAGCCGTTCCGACACCCAAGTTGGCGTAATTGGCCACTTCGTCGGACAGGACAAAGGAACCTTCCCGGCTATCGACTAAAATACTGTCTATCCGCGTCAGACGGCCGAAAGTATCATCTACACCTTTGACCGTCGCGGTAATCTGGCGATCCCGATAGCGGACCTGCGCATTGTCCTGGAGCACTTCGCAAAACAAAGCGACCTCAGGCAACTCCTTCACTTCCCGGACAGCCGGAAGAGTCGGATCGAACACCTTTCCATGTACAGGCTGAATCTTCAGCTCCGGATCGAAATTGCCGAGCATCGAAGAAACCAGCCCGACAAACCCGTTCAATACAGACAGCGCACACACCAAGGCCATTGTAGCGACCACCACCCCACAGACAGATACCATCGAAATAATATTGATGGCATTGTGGGATTTCTTCGAGAAAAGGTAACGCCGGGCTATATAAAACGGGAAGTTCAACGCGGTATTCTTTTACTTTTTCAACAGATTATCAATATTTTCGATATAATCCAGGGAATCGTCGATAAAGAATGTCAGTTCAGGAATCTTGCGGACCTGTTTCCGGATGCGCTGTCCGAGATCAAAGCGGATGGCTTTCGTATTCGCCCGGATATTCTCAAGCATTTCCTTCGACTTGTCGGACGGGAAGATACTCAGGTAAGCACGTGCCACACTCAAATCGGGGCTTACACGTACCACACTGACAGAGATCAGGATACCATGCATAGCCTGTGTCTGTTTCTGAAAGATATCACTCAGCTCCTTTTGCAGGAGACGCTCTATTTTACTTAATCTTGTACTTTCCATAATTTCTTGCTTTTTTATTTTTTCCAGATCATCGTGAGGCCGTCACGCAAAGGTAAGATAACTTTTTCAATACGCGGGTCTTCTTTGATTTTATCATTAAAACTAAGAATACCGAGTGTTTGTTTATCCTTAGGATGCTCCTCCACCACATGACCGTCCCACAACGTGTTGTCGGCAAGAATCAAGCCGCCGGCACGCACCATCGGGAAAACAAGGTCGAAGTATTCCGAATACAACCGCTTGTCGGCATCGATAAAAACAAGGTCGAAGGTTTCACCGAGCGCCGGGATAATATCGAGGGCATCGCCGAAATGCACCCGTATCTTATCCTGATGGGGCGACTGTTTCAGGTATTTCATGATGAAGTCTTCCATTTCGTCGTTGATCTCAAGCGTATGGATCAAAGCCCCTTCTTCCAGCCCTTCCGCCATACAAAGAGTAGCATATCCTGTATAAGTACCGATCTCAAGCACACGGCGGGGACGAAGCATCCGGCAAAACATCTTCAATATCCGCCCTTGCAGATGCCCCGACAGCATTCGCGGACGAAGCAGGTTCACATTCGCATCCCGGTTCAGGGCCGAGAGCAGTGCACCTTCTTCGTCACTATGAGAAAGGATATATTCGTCTATTGTCATCTTCATGATTTATGATTTATGATTTATGATTTATGATTTGCTTGCTGGGATATTAATCATAAATCATAAACCATAAATCTTTGTTTATTCCTTAAACGTCGGCAACTGATAATTACTTCCGGCGTCCAATACCTTCCCTACATTATTAATTTCAAGGAAGCTCGTACCGCCACCTTCACCGAAACTGCCGCTCAGGTAAGCCACCATGTCGTTACGGGTGATGCGTCCGCTTTTGATCAGCTCGTTCAGCGCATCATAGAAATAGCCGCGGCGACTGTCGTTATAAGGCTGGTGAACAGCCCAGACACCGTAAGAAAGGGACAGCATACGCATGACACGGGGATTGTAGCAGATCGAGAACACGGTGGAAGTACCGCGGAATGCAGCCAAGTAACGAGCCGTACGGCCGGTATAGCTATCTGTAATAATAGCTTTTACATGCAGTTTGGAAGATGATTTCACAGCCTGCTTTGCAAGGAAAGACGTAACATCCAAGTCGTTACCCTCGATAGGGACACGGATATCATTGGCTGCAAGTTTCGTCTTTTCTGCTTCACGGGCTACCTTCGTCATCGTCTGGACAGCTTCGACAGGGTATTTTCCGTAGGCTGTTTCACCGCTCAACATCAAGGCATCCGTGCGGTAATAGATCGCATTGGCGATATCCGTCACTTCGGCACGCGTAGGACGCGGGTTGCTGATCATGGAGTGAAGCATTTGGGTAGCCACGATAACCGGTTTCTTTACTTCCACGCATTTACGGATCAACACACGCTGGATACCCGGAATCTTTTCGGCTGGTACTTCGATACCCAGGTCACCACGGGCAATCATGATACCGTAGGCAACTTCGAGGATCTCGTCGATGTTGTCGACACCCTCTTGGTTTTCGATCTTCGCAATGATCTTGATCGGGCTGTTATGTTCGTCCAGAATGCGCTGGATATCCATTACATCCTGCTTGTTTCGGACAAATGAGTGAGCGATAAAATCCAGATCGTTTTCAATCGCCCACAGGATATTTTTACGGTCTTTCTCTGTCAAGGAAGGCAGATTGATACGTACACCCGGCACGTTCACGCTCTTACGGCTTCCCAAGGTCGCGTCGTTCTCCACTTCGCAAACCAGAAAATCGTCTTTCTTATCGATTACTTTCAGTTCCAAATCCCCGTCATCGATCAAGATATCGCTGCCGACGGTCAGGTCATTGACAAAATTCCGGTATGAGACACAAATACAATCATGCGAAGTCTCCCCTTCCGGGTTTCCCACGATCTTAACCATTTCCCCGGTCTTGAACTCGATGGGAGCCTGCGCAGCAGTCGTACGCACTTCGGGCCCTTTAGTATCCATCAAAATTCCGATACGGTTGGAAACCGTACGGACGTTATTAACGACTCTGGTCAAACCTTCTTCCGCCATGTGAGCCGTATTGAGGCGCACGACATTCATTCCAGCCTTGTATAACGCGTCGATAAACTCGACCTCACAACGCTGGTCGGAAACTGTAGCAACAATCTTCGTATGCTTTAACATATAACCCTTTTTTAAAATTGACAATTGACAATTGACAATTGACAATTGACAATTTTAAAAACAGCCAATCCTCAACTCCAAGAGCCAAACCTTTATTAAACTTCTTTTTACCTAAACAAATTTCTATCTCTTCCTAATTGTCAATTATCCATTGCCAATTGAAGCACCGCTTCCACCGCCAAACGGTACGAATCCAGCCCGAACCCTAAGATCACCCCCTTGCAAGCGGCTGAAATCATGGACACATGACGGAAAGATTCACGGGCGTGTACGTTTGAAATATGTACCTCCACAACCGGAGTCGTTACAGCTTTTATTGCATCGTGGAGGGCAATGGATGTATGCGTATAAGCGCCTGCATTCATAATGATCCCGTCGTAATCGAAGCCGACTTCATGGATCTTGTTTATCATCTCACCTTCCACGTTACTCTGAAAATAAGCAATCTCACATTGTGGATACTTGGCACGCAACTCACTCAGATAGCCTTCAAACGAAGCATTTCCGTACACTGTCGGTTCACGCTTGCCTAACAGATTAAGATTGGGGCCGTTGATAATCTGAATTTTCTTCATTTTGCCGTAATTTATTACCTTTGCCCTGTCTTTTACGGACAGGAAATATCCGGCAAAGATAGTAAAGATTTATGATTTATAATTTATGAATTATGAATTGGTGCTAAGTCATTACGGTAAAATCCATTACATAAGCAGATTTTACCAGACGAACCTTCAGCTCCTCATACTTCCCCGTAAATCATAAATCATAATTCATAAATCACAATTCGTTTCATGCACCGAGAGAATGACAAAATAGAACGATACAAAACATACCTCCGTCTGGAAAAAGCGCTTTCGGCCAACTCTATAGACGCTTACCTGACGGATCTCGACAAACTGACAAACTTCGTCGAAAGCGAAGGCAAGAAGTATGCGGATGTCACATATGACGACCTGCAACAGTTTGTTGCCCGCCTACATGATATCGGCATCCACCCACGTTCACAGGCAAGGATCATTTCAGGGATCAAATCTTTCTACCGGTTCCTGTTCCTGGACGATTATATAACAACTGATCCGACCGAATTGTTAGAATCGCCCAAGATCGGACTGAAACTTCCTGAAGTCCTAACTGTCAACGAGATTAACAGCATCCTGGACACGATCGACCTGACATTGCCGGAGGGGCAACGGAACCGGGCGATGCTCGAAGTCTTGTATAGCTGCGGACTGCGCGTGTCGGAGTTGGTTTCACTACGCTTCACGGATGTTTATTTCGACGAAGGATTCATCAAGGTGGAAGGGAAAGGGAGCAAGCAACGCCTGGTCCCCATCTCGGAGACAGCGATCAAGGAGATCAAGAACTACCTGTATGACCGCAACCATGTCGCGGTGAAAAAGGGATTCGAAGACATCCTGTTCCTGAGCCGGCGAGGAACGGCTCTGTCGCGGATCATGGTTTTTCATATCATCAAGCAGCAAACAGAAATGGCCGGTATCAAAAAGAACGTGAGCCCGCATACGTTCCGCCATTCCTTCGCCACCCACCTGTTGGAAGGGGGAGCCAACTTGCTTGCTATCCAGGAGATGCTGGGACATGAAAAGATTACCACCACCGAAATCTATACGCATATCGACCGCCAGTTCCTGCGGAAAGAGATACTGGAACATCATCCACGTAGCAAGCCGCGGGATTAGAACAGCCGTTCCATGCGTTCGATCAGCTCATCGCCCAAAGCCTTTTTGACAACAATATGCTCTTTGACTGCCGTGACAAAGGGATTGCTCTCGAATGCACCGCGCACACCTTCGAAATCTTCCTGCTTCTCTTTATCCGAACCATCCACACCGAAACCGGTCATGAAAGTAAGGGAGAATTCTTTCTTCGCATCTTTATAAAGCAGGTTATCCAATCCGATCACCGAGTCCTGCCAGCGGCGGACAAGATCGACGATCTGTGCTGCCGATATTGATGACAGGTTCACACCATAATACTCTTCCAGCATATCATACGCCCATGTCCATTCCATATCATAATAATTGGAATGCATGGCTGCAAAGAACTCTTCTATCGCCTCAAGCGAAGTTATCTCGCCTTCTTCAACTTTCTCGATCAACCTGTCCAATTCTTCACGAGGAAGGATCAACCCGGAAAGATCCAGCCATTCCCCACGACCAGCTGAAGAAGTCGGTTTCAACTGTGACCAGACTTCTTCCATAGAACAGAAATCCGTTCCTTCCAGGCGCTTGATCAAGGAGTTCCCCAAGAATTTATTGATTGCCATACCATAAAGATCGAGGGCCGTACGCAAAGAGGAACCTTTGATACGAGTATTTTGATAATAATAGACTTCGGATGTCTCGCCCACCAACTCTTGCAGGTTCTTCAAGATTCCGACAGCTTTCATCATCTTGTAGATGGTATACGGACTCAGCAAGTTGTAGTTGATCATATCCAGCCGTTGCTGGTCGGTACGCTTATCACGCTTCGGCCATTTCTGCGCATCGCGGATCGTACCGACGCTACGCAGGTTTACACCGGGAACCAAGTAAGTCTCATCGTCTTTCTCTATCAGATAAGAAAAAGGCATGTCCGACGTATCGCTATGATGGTGATGGCGCCCCATTACCAGAGAGAAAGCCCCGACACGCGCAGGCCACAGGATATAGGAGTCACTGGTCGTCTTGGAACCTCTCTCCACAATACCCTGGTGGATGGGGCCCAGCTTATACATATGGTTACTTTGGTTCGAGCCGCTTCCGGCATTCAGAAACGAATACATGCCGGCAATCAGCAGGCTGCTCTTATGCATCGACACAGTAAAAGGTCCTGCAAAGATAGCACAAGCCTCTCCGTTCTCAAAAGCGCAGTTGCTGAACAGAAGTGAATCATGCGCAGAGAAGTTATGCGTCACATGGCACGCCTGCCCGATAAAACAACGGATAATCTTGGCGGCATCGGCAACCACAGCCCCCGAAGAAATGATAAAATCCTCCGCGATAACGCTGTCGCCAATATACACCGGAGCATTCACATTGCTATTGACCGTACCGTTATCGAGACGGGTACAGTTTTCGACCGTTGCATAATCGGCAATCACAGTATTGCGCACAGTCCCTGTATTGATTATTTTCACATGGTTGCCGATAAAACCATAGTTGCCAGTCTGCCGTTCGGCAAAATCGGCAATCATCGCCTGCAAACGCAGTATTAAAGCCGGCCGATGACGATATAAAGCTATCAGATAGGCCAATGATGCGGACAAACCGTTATAAATGGGTACTTCGCGACCTCCCGTTTCATTCAGTACGGACACTTCGACATTGTTCCCGAAAGAGGACCTTCCTTCTACATACATCACGTTCACGTTCTGTATGAAGCAATCATCACCTATGAAATAGTTGGAGATATAATTGTGCACATTTTCAATCAACGTATTATCGCCGATCTTACAATTATGCAAAGTTGCATTCCGGATACCGCTATGTTTCTTCACCCCTCCCGGAAGAGTAAATTCCTTTTCAAAAAGACCCAATGCCACACTCCCTGAAAAATGGACATTACAAACGTGTTCGGCATGAAAAGGGCTGGCAACCTTTATGTTTTCCCAATTATCGGCTGTACAGCCATTCATCTCCAAATCTGCAATTTCTTCCGATAGCAGATGCCTTAAATATCCTTCACTCATTCTTCATCATATTGTTGGAAAAGAAAATCGTTATAAGGGAAACGAGTAATATGAATCTGTTTCACCCGCTCGTACAGCAAGGCTTTGAGTGCATCGATATTCGTCCGTTCCTTGGCTGAGATAAAGATACAATTATCCTGCATCTTATTCATCCAAGTGCGTTTCAACTCGTCCAAATCGATATTCTCACGTGTACGCGGAGTCAGGTCATCTTCATCCTTCGGGACAAAAGTGAAAGCATCGATCTTATTGAACACCATAATCATCGGTTTCTCCGTCTTGTCGATTTCCGATAAGGTGCGGTTTACCACCTCGATCTGTTCTTCAAACGTCGGATGAGAAATATCGACGACATGCACCAACAAGTCCGCTTCACGCACCTCATCCAAAGTCGATTTAAAAGATTCGACCAGTTCGGTCGGTAACTTACGGATAAAGCCGACCGTGTCGGATAGCAGGAAAGGCAGATTGTCGACAATCACCTTTCGGACAGTCGTATCGAGTGTCGCGAACAGTTTGTTCTCGGCAAACACTTCGCTCTTACTAAGCAGGTTCATCAATGTGGACTTTCCGACATTGGTATAACCGACCAGTGCCACGCGGACCATCTTTCCGCGGTTCTTCCGCTGCACGCTTTTCTGCTTATCGATCTCGACCAGGTCCCGTTTCAGCTTGGATATCTTATCCAGGATGATACGCTTATCCGTTTCCAACTGAGTTTCACCCGGCCCACGCATACCGACACCACCACGCTGACGTTCCAAGTGTGTCCACAAACGAGTCAGGCGGGGCAGCATATATTTATATTGCGCCAGTTCCACCTGCGTCTTCGCATGAGCAGTCTGTGCACGACGGGCGAAGATATCCAGGATCAGATTCGTACGGTCCAAAATCTTCACCTGCAACTCTTTCTCGATATTACGCAATTGCTTGGTGGAAAGTTCGTCATCGAATATCACCAACCCGATCTCGTTTTCCACCACATATTCCTTTATCTCCTGCAACTTGCCAGAACCGACAAAGGTCACGGAGTTCGGATAATCCAGTTTCTGATAAAAACGTTTCACAGCTTCGACACCTGCCGTATCGGCCAAAAAAGCCAATTCATCCAGGTATTCCTTCACTTTCTGTTCATTCTGTTCAGGAGTAATCAGTCCTACGAGAACTGCCTTTTCTGTCTGTGCTTCAGATATAATAAATTCTTTCATACGGCAAAGATAGTAAATTCAATTATTTATGTATATTTGTACCCATAATATCAATCCAAAATAGTATTAACTATGAAAAAGGGAGTCATACACTTTGTTCAGTATGTACTTGTAAAGATTTTATTCTTCGGTGCCGCTTATCCTCTCCAGGCACAGGTTTCCAATCCATCCTCATGGGAAAGTTTTGTTGGTAGCGATGAAAATAGGCTTGTTTCGGATACGCTCAGATTGCAGACATTCGGGGATTCAGAATGGGATAATTGGGGATATACGTTAACTGTAAATTCTTCTCTTATCCAAGAGAAACATACGATAAAGATACCTGTCGGTTCCGGAATCATTTTTTCCCCCTTCTCACTTAATAATTATACAAATGTAAAAATCGTATCACATATTGCCGGACTCAAACTAGAACCCGGTGAGTTGTTATTATTTAACGTTCACCGTAATAATTCCGATGAAGTCATAACAGGAAACACTCCTGAACAAGGTAAAGATTACATGGGTTACAGATATCTTACAATCGGAAGCAATCCAAGCTCTTTTGCTATAACGACAAACAAAAAAGTCAATACACAGAATGGATATTATATGACCGATAGCGTTTTTGCTTATGGCGACATCCCTTCATATTCTCTATTCTCTGGTATCGGAAACTGGAACGACACAACCCTTTGGTCGCATCTTCCTCCACTCCGCCACAGGAATGCGCTCATAAAAGGGAATGTAAGTATAACAACAGATACGTATTGCAAAGATATCGCCATTCATTCCGGATCACTGGAGATCAATCCTGGCAGCCTGTTTATCCTACAGAATTTGGACCTATACGAAAACAAAGCCTCTCTCCATTCAGGAGGGACAATACTTCTTTCCGGCCGTATCACCTTCCATAAAACTTTTGAAGAACCCGGCAAATGGTATTTTATCTCATTTCCTTTCGACGTTTATCCGCCTGGCATCGACCTCCACTTCGAACAAAAGGATGCTACGCCTAACGACGGAGGCAACTATTTTTATGTCCAATCCTACAACGGAGACAAGCGGGCATCGTCCAACCAATCTGCCGGGAATTGGGAAGTCGTGCCCATCCGTCCCGATAATGTCCCCCTGTTCGAAAAAAACAAAGGTTACCTGATCGCATTAGACGAGAAAACGACAAACCGAACTTTATCTTTTTCATCTCGACCCGGCGACATCCCCGAAAATTTTGCCAATATAGGAGCTATTGCAATTCCTTTAAATTCCGACAGTTCTTCAGGCAATCAAGAAAACCATGGCTGGTATTTGTGCGGCAATCCATTCCCCGCACTACTTCCATTAACCCAAATCGAAAAAAACAAGGCTTTGGATGGAAATATCTATGTATATGACGGAAACGGTTATAAAACCTATTCCCTTAATAGCAACTATGCCCTCCCTCCTTTCGCCGCCTTCTTTGTAAAAGCATCCTCACCGACCGAGTTGAAAATATCGTCCAACAGCACACCCACAAAAGCAATAAACATAATCCCGACAAACTTCCCTATGAGTAAAAGTATAACCGAACCCCATCCCGACAAACAAAGCACAGAGATAGAGCTCCCCAATACAGAGAATTTCCGTTTTTTCATAAAAGACGGCCAACTACACCTGCAAAATATCCCGGAAGCAGGATATATCAAAGTTTTTAACATGATGGGACACTGCATGTTTCAAAAAAGAATACGACAAGGTTCGCTGGTAGTTCCGTTCACTAATCTCTCTGGAATGTACATTTTACAAATACATTCCGCCAACTATCAAAAATACTATAAAGTGGTCCTTCCATAAATACAACAAAGGCGAAATGTAAAAGTGCTTTATTCTCGCACTTCACATTCCGCCTTTACCCTATAATTCAGTATAATATGAACTATTACAACTTATATTTTTTCTGCTGTACATTCCATCCGCCGACAGTTAATGAAAACTCGCCTTCTGTAACTTTATCCACAGATGTATCAATAAGTACCTGCTTCGTTTCACCTGGCAACAACGAGAAAAAATTATCCGTATAGAACGAAGGGCGAACAGGCTTGCCCGCTTTATCCAGAAATTGAAGTTGCGTAAAGAAAGCAATCCGGGAAGAAGTATTCTTCAACGAAACTTCAATATAATACCGCCCATCAACTTCTTTCGTTTTGTACTTCGTCTGAAGCCGGGCCGTTGGCATATCATTCAGAGATTCAAAACCGGAAGAGGTTGGTCCTGTTAAGATTTCCTTTCCTTCATAAGCGGCATTGGAACGCCAATAGAACGTAGACACTACTTCTTTTCCCTTTTCATCCGACAAACCAAGCCGGATAAAATGCACAGGGGTTATATCTGATGGAAAATCGATTTTAAACAAATCATTCAGCACCTCATCTTCACCGATATCAATCCGTTGAGAGTAAGAAAAGACCTTCTTGCTATTCAAATCATATACATCAGCCTTGACCTTGTAATTTTTAAAAGACCGATAATAATCATTACATACCGAAACCATATTCTTCAAATAATCAAACTGCGCATGTAAAGGCTCCAATGCATTCTGAGTATGATATAGTGAAGCCGTCGGTTCCAACGACCAATCCCACATACGGGCACATACCTGGCGTACCGGACAATTATGATACCAGAATAATAACCCTGAACAATAGCGATCCCCATAGTCCAGCTTATTATAATTCCAAACCTCCCAAATTGTCTTTGAATTCATTGCTCCTACCAACTGGCCTTTTTTAGCAAACTCTTCTATCGACTGCGAGGTTCCGTAATTATTGACAAGATCTTTATACATAGTGGACATTAAATGGAAGCCTCCCCCATCGTGATAATCCCAGACCTCTTTATTGATCGGCCATAAATCTTTCTCATCCATCACCTCCCGTAAAGTTTCAAGGGTCGGCAACGTTGGCGCTCCATACTCTGGGTTAAAACCATCCACACGGCTTCCACGTGGCGAGGCCGTATTCTCATAATGCTGCATCGGATTCACTTGCTTGTAGGGACTGCCATCATGCACACCATCACATTCCGATTGCATCTGATAACCGCGTGTACCATCCAATTTCATAATCAGATCTTTTGCACCCACCACTTCCGTACTTTCATTAGAAGAAACATAATAAGCCAGGGAAGGATGATTCCGTAAACGTTTTACCGTCGATTCCAGATTTGCCAAATAAAGAGCCTGGTCGTGTGGATGTTTCGTATCGCCTGTCAACCAAAATTCCTGCCAAACCAACAGTCCCATTTCGTCACACAATTGGAAAAAGTAGTCGGATTCTGCAATACCGCCTCCCCACATACGCACCAAATTAACGCCGGATTGTTTGGTATAGCGCAATTCTGCATAAGTACGTTCATCCGAATGCCGCAACATTCCTTCCGGTATCCAGTTCGTTCCCCGGATAAAGATCTTCTTGCCATTGACATAAAACTGACGGGATTTGTCTGGTGTATTCTGATCCGATGTAATTTCGCGAATACCAAAACGAGTCTTCAACGAATCCGAAACTTGCCCTTTAACAGAAACTGTCATCTTCAATTCATACAAATCCGGTTTACCTTTAAACAACGGCCACCACAACCGAGGATTATCAATTTTCAACTGCGGAAATTCTTCCGGGGTAAAGACTATTTCACGAGTTTCTCCACGAAAAAGGCTTATCTCTTTTTGAAAAACGAATATTTTCACCTGTTATTTCACCAGCAACGACACATTTGACCGACCCCGTCGTCGGATTAATAACCTCGACAGAGACAGTCTCCTCGGCTTTATCATATCCAGGCTTGGCAAGTTCAGAACGAATAAACGGATTGCGGATCGCAGCTTTGTCAGTAGCATACAACGATATGCTTTTCCAAATGCCGGTATTCCGGTCACGTATACCGTCCAAGAAAGTAAAGTCCCAACCGACAGACATCAGCATCGTCGTGTTCAGCCCTATATTCCCGTCACCACCGTTATGAAATTCTCCTACAGCTCCCCACTGTTTTTGTTTGACGGTTCCAGACATATCGACCGGATAGACTTTTACTGCCAAAGCGTTCGTTTCGCCTACTCGGGCGAACTCTGTTATATCCACATAATCCTGAATAAACATGCCGGAAATATTACTCAGCAAATGACCGTTTACCCAGACTTCCGCCCGATAATTGATCCCGTCCAACTGTAACCAAATGACTTTCCCCTTATAATCAGCAGGAACGATGAAATCGGTACGAAACCAATAAGTATAAAAATCACGTCCGACAACAGACAAATCCGGAATGATATTGCTCGTCAGTTTATTATTCAATCCATAATAAGGTTCGGGATACACTTTGTTATATACGAGAGAATTTAGAACAGTACCCGGAACAATTGCCGGCATCCAGTCACCCGTCTTATATCCGGGCTTCGACACGGCTTCCGCACAGGCTGTAACATCTCCTGCTTTTTTCATTTTCCAAAGGAATGCACCTTGGTGTCCATCTTTTGAATCCAGATAAATCCTATCGGGATTACGATAATAATTCGCATCTTGTCCCCATACAAAGGAACAGCCTACAATACATAAAAATAGAATCAGAACGATTTGCTTCATATTTATTAGCAATAGTCAAATTAAAACTTTAAAACAGAATGTACACAATATTTCATCTACATATATACCCACTATAGGACATAATATACCCGTCTGCCGATTCCTTGTTTAAACTAGAAAATAACAGACGAGTATCCATTTACATCAGATCAACTGACCTACTTCTTTCAATCGTTTCCTCAACTTTTGAATATCAACATTATGTATATCAGGAGATTTGGATTTACAAATCTGACCGGCAGCAACACCAACTGCTTCACCTGTTACAAGCGACGGTGGCATCACACGCAGACTACCATGAGCATAAGAATCCGTCGAGATACAACGTCCTGCAACCATTACATTTTTCAAACCCGCAGGAGTCAGACAACTAAAGGGGATTCCATGAGATTCTCCTTTCTTATAGCGAGGATACACGGTTGCATCCTGTTTATGGACATCAATATAATAACAGTTACGTCCGATACTGTCCTCAAACTCCTTACGAGCGAGCCAATCTTCCAATGTGAATGTATAATCGCATTTTATCCGGCGACTTTCCCTGATTCCCATCAAATTAGCCGTACTTGCCAAAAAAGAAGCACCAAATGACTTTGGTTCAAACTCGACCAATCCTTCATGTAACTGTCTTACCAATTTACGTCCTTTTATCATTGCTTCAGTCAAAGATACTGGATCTGTACTATCAACAGTCACATGACCGGCATTGAATCCTAAGATACCCGGTCCGATTAACTTGTCATTCATGTGCTTATCTTTCACCAATGGGTATTTAGGGTTACCATAAATAGAATGAATCGGACCATCCTTCCGATTAGTATGGACATTCCCTATTAAAGAAAACTCATAAGGGTCGACATTCGACAAGGTAAAGCACAAAGTACCTTCTTGAACGGAACCACTCTCATCTCCTATTACAAAATCAGCACCAGCCCAAGCCGCAAGATCACCATCGCCTGTACAATCAATATATACTTTAGCTTTGTAAGTTGACAATCCTGCTTTATTAGCAACAACTATTGCATCGACAACCCCCTTACGTTTCATTTCGACAGCAGCCATTGTTGTGAAAAAAAGAACAGATACGCCCTCAGAGGTTACCAAATCGTCATACACGACTTTCAGATATTCACCATTTATAGGCACCCAATTATCATAATGAATATGAGGAACACCTTTCTTTGACTCGGAAAAAACCCGTTCCGCAATTCCTTTATAAATAATCTTCTCACCATCCGTAAAAGGGCACCACGCATTCAGTAAGCCAGAAGTCCCCATTCCACCTAAGGCTCCAGTTCCTTCCATTAACAAAGTTTTGGCACCTTCGCGTGCCGCAGCCGTAGCCGCAGCACATCCCGAAGGTCCTCCCCCCACAACTATTACGTCCCACCCATCATATACCGGTATTTTCGATTTTCCCGGCAAACTGTTACTTTGAGGAGTTTCTGCAGCAAAAGATGTTCCCACTGCTACAGATGCCAAACCTAAAGAACTTATGTTTCTGATAAAACTTCTTCTCTTCATATAATACTTAATTTACCATCCCGGAGTTTGCTCTAATAACTTATTTGCATCCAATTCTGTCACAGGTATAGGCAACAGATAATGTTTTTCCTCTACCACAGCACCAATAGTCGGATTCTGCGCCATCATGGCTTCCTTCAATTTATGCGTACGTACCAAATCAAAACGACGTTGTCCTTCAAATGCAAATTCTTTACGACGTTCCAAAAGAATTATATCCAAGAAATCTTCTTTACTCAATCCTAGCTTAATATCAATAGCAGAAGCCTCGTTCATATTAAGTCCAAAAGCCCTACGACGTATGACATTTAAGCACTCATACGCCTCTGCATCAGAAGTATTTATTGCATTCAAGGCTTCCGCACGCATTAGATAGACGTCCGAATAACGCAATATCGGATAATTATTTTCTCCTCCTTGAGATCTTACGGCCAACGGCGAAGGATCCTGAAATTTATTTACATAACAAGGAAACTCATAATTGGAAGACATATTCGGATACTCTTCCTTCGTATAAAGACGCACATTTACATCCCGACGCAAATCACCTTCCTCGTAACATTCATAATGATTACGTGTCACTGGATCATCTCCATATCCGACCCAACCATTTATATTGACAAACGGAGGACGATAATATCCGTTGTAATTACTACCCGACACACCCGGAGTATTCCGCTTATACTGGATTTCAAATATAGATTCCTGTCCATTTTCTTTTTCCACATCAAAATTATCAGCATAATTCTTCCATAATTTATATCCCATCTGCATCACTTCCGACGTCTCCTTCACTACATTCTGATAATCTTCACGGGTCAAATAAACTTTTGCCAACATAGCAGAGGCGGACCCTTTTGTTGCCCGTCCTAAATATCCCTCTGGAAGTTGCCCGATAGCAGGAAGAACAGATTTTGCTTCTTGCAAATCCGAGATAATCTGTTCATAACATTCGTCAACTGTATTCCGGGGAACTTCTAAGCCATCCAACGAAGTGGTTTGCTTCAATACTAAAGGGACTCCTCCATATATGCGAACCAAATTAAAATAGGCCAATGCCCGCAGGAACTTAGCTTCTCCGATCAGCCGCTTCCTGACATCATCTCTTATCTGTTCGCTCCCCATATTCGAAATATTTTCTATCGCGAAGTTAGAGCGGTTAACTGCCACATAGTGCTTAATCCAAACGGAGTAAACTAAATTCGTATTCCCATCATACTCAAATTTATCTAAAGCATTTTTGTCCAGGTTAGTCGTCGTGCGCCCACCACTCCACTCGCAATCATCAGTACCCTGACTCTGCAATACTTCCCAAAACTGGTTATAAATATCATTATCGGTAAAAACCGAATACGTTCCATAAACAGCAGCTGTTGCATCCTCTTCGGATTTAAAGAAGTTTTCAGGACTCAGATTAGACTCCGGTATCAGATTCATATCCGTACATGAGTTCATCATGACCGAACTCAATATTATAAATGCTATTTTTTTCATAAACTACTTAGACTCTTTTAGAATTTAACATTCAAACCAAACAATACTGACTTTGCAAACGGATAAGAGAATGCATCATATCCGGCTCCCAGGTTATCCTGACCATATTTGCTGACTTCCGGATTATCACCAGAATAGCTTGTTATCGTAATGAAATTCTGCAAAGAAGCATACACCCGTAATCCCGATACATACTTTGTAAAACTCAAAAATTCAGTAGGCACATTATAACCTAACGTGATATTTTGGAAACGCAGATAAGAACCGTTTTCCACATATTGATTGGAAACACGCATTACAGCCTTTGAACGGAGTGGACGTGGCAACGGAGCATTTTGATTATCAGGCGTCCAATAATTCATCGTTGAAGCAAACATATTTGTTGATCCCTGCATATTCTCCATAGTAACTCTCGTACCGTTATAAACGTCATTTCCGATCGTGAAAATCGTATTTACATTCAAATCAAAATTTTTGTAAGAGAACGTGTTATTGAATCCTCCAAAAAGCTTTGGCTGTGCACAACCGATAATCGTACGATCAAGATCGTTGATCACTCCGTCAGGAACACCATCCGGGCCACTAATATCTTTATAGCGGATATCGCCAGGTTTAGCTGTCGGCTGCGCAGAAGATGCTATGTCATCCGTCGTACTGAAAAGTCCGTCATACACATATCCGTAGAACGTTCCTAAAGGCTGTCCGACCTGTATGATACGCCCCAAATGTATTCCGGTTTCATCCTGGCCTGGCTGACTCGGATAAATAAATGAGACATCACCCAAATCCAATACTTTATTCTTGTTATAAGTAAGGTTCAAACTCGTATTCCAAGTGAAATCACCTTCTATCGGCGTCGCATTGATCGCTAATTCAAAACCTTTATTTTCGACTTCTCCAATATTTTTCAGACCGGAAGAGAAACCTGAAGACCCCGGTACTTTCACTTTCAACAACAGATCACGGGTTTTCTTGTAATAACCATCAATAACTACAGTCAAACGGTTATTAAAGAAGCCGAAATCGATACCGGCATCGAACTGGGCAGTTGTTTCCCACTTCAGGTTCGTATTGGCAACTTGCGACGGATAATAGCCAGTCACCTTATCTCCACCTGCCACATAACCATTCGAACCCAACAAAGCATACGCAGGGTAAGTACCAATTCCATCTTGGTTACCTGTGATACCGAAACTTACACGAGGTTTCAAATTACTAAAGATATTCAAGTCTTTAATAAAAGATTCCTCAGAAGCTCTCCATGCCAAAGCAGCAGAAGGGAAATACCCCCAGCGGTTGTCCGAACCGAAACGGGATGAACCGTCTGCACGGATAGAAGCAGTCAACAAGTATTTATTATTCACTGTGTAGTTAACACGAGCCAGGTAAGAATTCAAAGCCCATTTCTTAACTTCAGATCCAGGAGCCGTATAAGTCGTCCCCGATCCTAAATTATTCATCTGCAAATTATCATTCAAGAAACCATAAGAACCGGCATTAAAACCATCATAGGCCGATTGCTGTTGCGTATATCCGACCATACCCGTAAAAGAGTGTACACCCCATGTATTCGTATAAGTCAGGATATTTTCGTTAATCCACGTATAAGTGTTATTCGAGATTTTCTTGGCTTCTCCATTCTTTTGGCTACCGGAATAAACAGAACGGGGATTATAACTTTTGTTGGTGGCATAATCAATATCAATTCCAAAAGAAGATTTGAACTTCAATCCCTTAATTATATTCCACTCAACAAATGCATTGTTTAATGATCGGAAATTGGTATGCCAATCCACCTTTTCGTTTATAACTCCAACCGGGTTGTCAAATGTAATGACGCCATTATTGTCACTAAACGTATAACTTCCGTCATCTTGCATCACAGGCAAATTCGATGGCGTAGTCAAACGGGACTGCAAAACAGAATTTCCAACACGGTTATTGTCGACTTTCGTCATCGTCAGACTTAATCCCAGATTTATCGTTGAAGAAATCTTATGATCAATATTGGCTCGGAAAGCATATTTTTTCATTTCAGATGCTTTGATTACTCCTTCCTGGTTGAAGTAATTGAAAGAAGTCAAGAAAGTCGTTTTATCATTACCACCGGAAACCGTCAACTGGTAGTTTTGTGTCAGGGCATTCTTATTGGATGTCAAATCCTGCCAATCCGTCGTAGCTGGAGTCAGACTTTCATCATAAATTGCTGCCCCACCGGAATTTACCAATGCCTCATTTGCCAGTTTCTCAAATGAACGGGAATCCAGCAAGTCATATTTCTTATAGATATTCTGAATACCCCAGTAAGCATCAAATGCGACAGAAGTCTTACCGCTTTTACCCTTTTTGGTCGTTACGATAATAACACCATTAGCACCACGGGAGCCGTAAATAGCAGTCGAAGAAGCATCCTTCAAAACTTCTATCGATTCAATATCCGATGTCGGGATTGAATTCAGCGGGCTTAATGCCGTCTGACTTGCATCCGCACTCGGATAAACCGGCATGCCGTCGATGATATACAACGGTTCATTACCGCCGGAAATAGAGTTACCGCCACGGATACGGACGGTGGAGCTTGCACCCGGCATTCCAGAATTCTGTACCATATACAAACCGGAAGTACGTCCTTGCAACATCTGGTCTACGGATTTCACACTGATACCCTGCACCTTGTCTACCTGGATGGAACCGACTGCACCGGTCAAGTCACTTTTCTTTACCGAACCGTAACCGATCACAACCACTTCTTCCAGATTCTGAGTATCTTCGGATAAGATAATCTTCAAAACAGACTGACTGCCTACAGGCACTTCCTTGGTCAGATAACCGATGTAAGACACGACTAACGTTGCAGCAGGCTTGTCCAGTGCCAAAGTAAACTTACCATCGACATCCGTCACCGTTCCGACAGATTCCGAATCTTTTTCGATCACGTTGGCACCAATAATAGGCTCGCCATTGATATCCGTAATCACACCACTGACCATTTTACCCTGCTGTGCAGACAAAGAGATCGTAGTCGTTGTTCCACCTGCGGACAATAATATATACGAACCATCGACAGAGTATTTCACATCCGTTCCGGCGAACAGATTTGCCAAGACTTCCTCCAGAGAGGCTTTCTTCAAATTAACAGACACTTTTCTGTCCACATTCACAAACTTGTTGTAAATAAACAGATAATCAGTTTGTTTCTCAATATCGTTCAACACATTCTCAAGTTCGGTGTTACTTCTTTTGATCGTAACATTTACATTCTGAGAACTGGAGTTTTCTGCATGCATGCAGAAAATGAAAACGAATAATAACAAAGTGGTTATTCTCATGACTCTAAAAAATTGTTTACATCGAGGCCTTTTTACAGAATAAGACATCGACAAAGATTTTTTATTCATATCTTTGGAAATCAAATTTATTAATACAGTTAAATAATTGTGTTAAGTCTATGCCGGTAAGTGTGGGGACACTTACCGGCATTTTTCTCAATAAAAGGTTAACCTTTTTCCTTCATCATAGGCATTATATTTTAAGATTAGACATTACTTTATATAAATAACCGATTCATCTTTGTTCCGTTCAAACGTATACTTAGCATCTTTTTGTAGGATATGCAATGCCTTGTCTATACCGTCCGATATCCGGAATTTACCACTACAGATATAATCGGTTAATTTGGGGTTTTCTATAATAACATGTATGCCGTAGCACTTTTCGAAACGGGACATCAACTCCTTAAAATTCATATCTTTAAAACAAATCAATCCCTCTTTCCAGCGGAAAGGATCAAAGTCCGCAATCGATTTCGACTGTAAATGGCCATTGATCAAAGAAACCTGTTGATTAGGCGCCAAAACCAAGGTTTCCGACGGATTCCTCTTATCCGATACCCGTACCGAACCTTCCATCAGTGACGTACAGAAATCCTCGGAGTCACTGTATGCCTCCACGTTAAATTTCGTTCCCAGCACCTCGACATTACATTTGTTCGTCTGGACAACAAAAGGTTTGTCTTCATTGTGAGTTACTTCGAAATAAGCCTCTCCATCCAAGGTTATCTCTCGCTTATTGCCCGTAAAGACAGCCGGGTAGCGCATTTCGGAACGGGCATTCAGCCAAACGTTCGTACCATCCGCCAAAGTCAGGTTGGCACGCTGGCCGGCAGGAACTGTGATCGTATTCATTGCCTCGCCTATCTTACAGATTTCCGACTTATAGAAATACGTTCCGCTAGCGACAGTAATGGCAAACACGGCCGCGATCTTTATGGCTTCGAGCAAGACAGTTCGATAGAAAGGACGGGATTTCTTTTCCATCCCGGCCACCTTCGTACTGCCCGACAGGATCATCGCATCGAAAAACTCACGTTCCTTGAAAAGCTCTTGCTCGTTTTCGGGAGAAGATTCCAGCCAGATACGGACAGCTTCTTTCTCTTCACGGGAAGCTTTTCCATCAAAGAATTTATATAATGTTTCTTTTTCCATTTTTTCCGTTTCTGTTTATAAAGCAAATAAGCAGGAAATATCCCTAACGGAAAAGGGATTTTTTGAAGAAAAAGTTTCAACCAGACACCATGCACTTGGAATTTACCCGTCATTTTTTCTTATTTATCGCCAGATATCGAAAATTTTTCACGCCAGTCGGACTTTTGTCGACAACCGTCAGCAGACTTGCCGACAATTGTTGACAGGCAAGTATCAGCAAAAGAATTTTGGCAGGAAAGCCAGTAAAGGGAAATAATCTTTTAAAGCTACACGCAAGACTTTTAAAGCCTTGGTAATATGGAACTCCACCGTTTTCGTCGAGATACCCAAGGCTACCGCAATCTCCTTATGGCTTTGGTTGTTGTAGCGGCTGCGAACAAAGATTTCGCGTGTCTGTTCGGGTAATGTTTCCAACGCCTTGTCGACAAGCGACTGCAACTCGTCAGTAAACAGCTTTTCAGGATTACAAGCTTCGAGGGTAGCGATGCGCAGGTTCAGTTCCCAAGTGTCACAATCCTTCAAATACTCGACTATCTCTTCTCGAGTACGCAAACGTTGCAAATAATTCAGGCATTTGTGCTTGATGACGGTTAGAATATAGGCCGGAACATTCGAGTCAGGTGCAAGTTTTCCCCTATTTTCCCAATAATACATCAGGCTTTCGATCGCAATATCTTCCGCAACCATACTGTCGCCTACATAGGTGTTGGCAAAATGAACAAAACGACCTTTATAGTCAGTAAACAACTGATTAAAAGAATATATCTCGGATCCGCCTTTCATACATATAGAATCAAATCGCCGATAAAGATATACATAAATCCGGCTTGTCCACCTTTCTTGTAGGATTTTCCAGCATTTATCCGTTAAATAGGAACAAAGACAAACATAAATCATATTTTTTCTCTAAGTTTGCATTCAAATACGAGAAATCCAATGAAGAAAGTAAACATAACAACTGCTGTTCTATTGATTTACCTGATCGTTATGAGCATAATCGGTTGGCCTGGCAAACAAGCCAATCCTGATTATGTACAGTATTTCGGGGTAATCGCGGCGACTGTTCTTGTTATCGGCCTATTGCGTTTCCTGCAGATCAAACGACTGAAGATTCGGGACAAGATGAAAGACGGAAAAAAGGAATAACGAAGTTTAATTGCAAATATAAAATTCTAATTCATGAAAGACCTTGTGATCGGACTGTCTCTGTTAGGGATGGTCAGTGCGTGCAGCCCTGCACCCCAAGCAAAAGACAATGTCGAGGAAGACTATTGCCAGTATGTTAATCCCTTTATCGGGAATGCGGACAACGGACACACGTTTCCGGGTGCTTGTGCACCGTTCGGACTGATACAGGCAAGCCCCGAATCCGGAGTTGGCTCCTGGAGATACTGTTCGGGATATAATTATGAAGATAACTTTATCGAAGGTTTCGCTCAAACGCATCTGAACGGAACGGGCTGTCCGGATTTGGGCGACATCCTGCTGTTCCCGTTCTGTGGCGATATCAAAGACAATACTTATAAAAGCGAATACGACAAATCCACCCAGAAAGCATCACCGGGTTATTATGCAGTCACCTTATCCGACTACGGTGTCGATGCTGAAATTACGGCTACTGCCCACACAGCTCTCCATCGCTATAAATTCAACAACGAAGGGCCGGCACGTCTGCTAGTCGACCTACAACGCGGTATGGTCGGAAGCAAGGATGCGCTGAAGACACATGTCTTAGAAGCCGAGCTTGAAATGCCGGACAACCAGACGATCACCGGACATAACCAGACTCGTGCTTGGGTGACACGCCATTATTTCTATGTGATCAAATTCGACCGTCCTTATACGGTCAAGGAAGAACTCCCCGCAGAAAAAGGAGAAAAGGCAAAACGCCTGATACTCGAATTCGACACGAAACCGGGAGAAGCCGTACAGGTGAAAATCGCCATGTCGAGTGTAAGCATTGATGGAGCTCTCGCTTCCCTGCAAAAAGAAAATCCGGCATGGGATTTCGATGCTGTCCACCAGTCCACACGCGACCAGTGGCAGGCCCTCCTTTCCCGCGCTCAGGTTACAGGTACGACAGATGAAAAAACAAGTTTCTACACCTCCATGTATCACTTGATGATGCAGCCTAACAACATTGCCGACATCGACGGACGGTACCGTGGCATCGACGACAATATTCATATGTCTCCAACAGGCGAATACTATTCCACATTCTCACTTTGGGATACCTACCGCGCCGCTCATCCGCTATATACGATCCTGAACCCGGACAAAGTAGACGCCATGATCCAGACGATGCTGGACCACCAGAAGATACAGGGTTTTCTGCCGATCTGGGCTTTGTGGGGAAAAGAAAACTTCTGCATGATCGGTAATCACGCTATTCCGGTGATCGTGGATGCTTACCTGAAAGGATTCAAAGGGTTCGATGCAGAAGAGGCTTACCAGGCAGTCAAAGCGAGCGCTACCGTCAGCCATTTTAACTCCGACTGGGAAACATTCGAGAAATACGGTTATTTCCCGTTCGACATTATCGACACCGAATCGGTATCCAAGACCTTGGAATGTGCTTACGACGACTATTGTGTAGCCCAGATGGCAAAAGCGTTAGGCAAGACGGAAGATTACGAACGTTTCTCCAAACGTGCCGCCTTCTATAAGAACCTCTTCGATCCGGAACTCAAGCTGATGAGAGGAAAAGATTCCAAAGGCAACTGGCGTACGCCGTTCAATTCCTTCCTGCTCTCACACGCCAGTTCTTCGGGCGGCGATTTCACGGAAGGCAATTCTTGGCAGTACACTTGGCATGTACAGCACGACGTACAAGGCCTGATCGACCTGATGGGTGGCAACGAGGCTTTCGTGACCAAACTCGACTCATTGTTTTTCCTCGAAAGCACAGCCGAAAACACAGGTTTCGTTTCCGACGTAACCGGCCTGATCGGCCAATATGCACACGGCAACGAACCTAGCCATCACGTAGCTTACCTCTACAGCTATGCCGGCCATCCGGAAAAGACACAGCAGGTGATCCGCGAAGTCTTCGACCGTTTCTACCTGGCCCAACCGGACGGTCTATGCGGTAACGACGACTGCGGCCAGATGTCCGCTTGGTATATCTTCTCGGCTATGGGCTTCTATCCGGTCAACCCGATCAGCGGGGAATATGTTTTAGGAGCTCCTCAAATAGAAAAGATTTCCCTATCTCTCCCCGAAGGCAAAACATTCACTGTCGAAGCCAAAGGTTTGTCTAAAACCAACAAATACGTCAAATCAGTAGAACTGAACGGAAAGCCGGTCACAGGTCTTACAATCAGCCACAAGGATGTCATGAATGGCGGGAACCTGGTGTTTACAATGACAGACCAACCAGGAAGATAATAAGATTCAGAACAGTGTGTCAAAATGTACTTGTCCCCGAACTTGACGCGGGAACAAGGTAGTTTTGACATACTGCCCTGAATTATGCCAATCAGCAAACCGAATTCAGTCTTGCATACTTTCTCTTATCTGGGGACAACGGTTGTTACCTCCTTGAAGGCATACCTTCGCCGCTCCCCATCGCGCAATTGGAGGATCAGATGGCCGGTCGGCTCGATGGCATGGATACGGGCTTCGAAAGAGCCGTTTTCATCAATATAGAAATAATAACCGTCACCATGATATAAGGCCGCCATATAGGCAGCTCGGATTTCTTCCTCCTTCTCCTGTAATAATAGGAAATAGTAGTTAAAGAAGATACGCAGGAAGCAGACCAATACATCTTCCCGATCATACGTCTTACCTGTAATCTGAGTCAGGGATACGGGATTGGGGGCATCACTACGAAATATTTCCTGGTTGATATTAAGCCCGATACCGACTACAGAACAATAGAGATGCTGCCCGGACAGATCATTCTCGATCAGCATTCCGCATATCTTACGATCTTTCCAGTAAATATCGTTCGGCCATTTTACCGTGACGGAATCCGTGTACTTCTCCAACGTTTCCTTCACACTCAGGGAAGCAATCTGGGAAATCAGGAATTGTCGGTTCGCAGGAAGAAAATCAGGATATAAAAGAATACTGAACATCAAATTTTTCCCAGCTTCCGACTCCCATGAGTTTCCGACCTGCCCCTTTCCGGCTGTTTGAAAATCGGCTATGACGAGGCTACCTTCCGGCAACCTGGCTTTTGCACTTTGTTCCCGCAGGTAGTTATTGGTCGAATCTGTCTCGACAAGCCGGATGATCTTCGGAGTTTCGTTTTTGTCATTCATTTTCGTAAGCTTCTCTTATTTTCTTCGGTAATTTGGCGATCACCTCGCGATAAGAATGATGGATCCAGTGCTTGATCTCGCTGTCCGGCATATCCCGGTCAAGGTAGATGGTGTTCCAGTATTTCTTGTTAAAATGCCAAGCACCTTCCACTGCCGTATATCGTTCGCGCAGATCCTCGACATAATCGGTGCTGCATTTCAGTGACACACACGGTTCCACGGCATCCAGAGGCAGGAGCAAAAACATCTTCCCCTCCACTTTGAACACCAGTGAAACATCATCGAAAGGGAAACACTCCGTCACATTCTTCAGCGACAGGCAATATTCCCTGGCTTCTTCTATATTCATAACTGTTCTTTGTTTTATTTGCGGCAAGGAGCATAGAAAGCATCTTCTATATGATCTATTTCAGACTCCTCTCCTTTTTTAATTACGGTTATGATGTCAAAACGGACCGGTAGTTCAAGATTGAAAAAGCGGACATACGCATCGGCTGCCGCCACGATACGGCGGATTTTAGGAGCATCGACCGCATCTTCCGGCGCCAAAAGATAATCATCCGAACGCGTTTTCACCTCTACCACAACCAGCCAGGTATCTTTGACTGCTACGATGTCCAGCTCATAATGATGCCAATGCCAGTTCGTATGGGTAATCTTGTAGCCCTGCTTTTCCAGAAAAGCACGTGCAACCGACTCACCGTCTTTTCCTGTTTCGTTCCGTTTAGCCATTCCATGTAATTTGCACAAATATACTGTTTTTCTTTTTTATTTGCGCTTTCCCCCTTACATTTGCAAACTATGACACTGAAACGTAAATATTCATCTCCACAGCCGAATCACCCACGCGTGCACAAGGTCACTTTCATGCTCAACGACGACGAGCAGAAGGCAGTGGAACGTTATCTTGCCAGGTATAAAATCATCAACAAATCCCGTTGGTACCGTGAGACAATCCTGTCCCACATACTTAAAACCCTGGAAGAGGACTATCCTACCCTCTTCAATGAAAACGAAATGAGAAGATGATGGATCCATTCAACGACGAATATTTCATGAAGCAGGCACTAGTAGAAGCCTGCTCAGCAGCCGAAGAGGGAGAAGTTCCCGTCGGTGCCGTTATCGTATGTAATAACCAGATCATAGCCCGCGCCCACAACCAGACGGAACGTCTGAACGACCCAACCGCCCATGCCGAGATGTTAGCAATAACGGCGGCAGTCGGCGTCTTAGGAGCCAAGTATCTGACCGGATGCAGCCTTTACGTGACGGTGGAACCATGCGTGATGTGTGCCGGAGCAATCGGATGGTCGCAACTAAGCAAGATCGTCTACGGAGCGACAGACGAAAAAAGAGGCTTCCAGCAATACGCACCGAAAGCCTTACATCCAAAAGCGACAGTCAAAAAAGGGGTTCTTGAAAACGAATGCGCCGAAGAAATGCGCAAATTCTTTCAGCGCAAGCGCTGAACAACTTATTTCACTTCCTCATAATCCACATACTCCCCCTCATCTTTTGCAAAAATCTTTTTACGGGAGACCTGCGAAGCATATTCTTCTCGTGCAGAGCTGTTACTGCGCGCGTCGGAAGAGTAACCGCTTGTTTGACGGCGTTGTTCACCCTTCTTTCCACTACTTCCGCTTCCGAACAGGATATTTTTAAAGGTACGCAAGATAGAGAATCCCATTAGAAAAACTAGCAGGATAAAGAAGAAGAACATAACAAACAAAAACTTAAACATATTCCGTCACTTAGTTGGTTTATTACACAAACACAAAGATACGAACTCTTGTTTACCTTCTTTTGTTAAAAAAAGACAAGGTTATATAGAGAATGACTGTTCCGGCAATGCCCAGAACACCAAAGAGAGTCACAAAGACCACCGCCCCGGCCACTAAAATATAGCGTAACTCATTGCCTTTCCATGCCAACGACTTTACTTTCAATGAGAACATCGGAACTTCAGATACTAGTAAAGACGAAAACAGGATCGCCGCAACTATCGTTCCGGCAATAAACCCGATGCTGTCCACTGGTACGGCAGAATGGAACGCATAGCCGATAGACGCCCAGAAAAGAGCATGGGCCGGGACAGGCATACCGATAAAAGAAGTCGTCTGCCTTTCATCGATATTGAACTTGGCGAGACGCAACCCGGAAAAGACCGGTATCACCAAAGCCATATACGGAACATAGCCTGCCGCCTCTCCCAAAACAGGAGCCGTCATACAAGCCTGCTCCAACAACCAATAAACGATCATTCCAGGAGCGACACCGAAACTTACCATATCAGAAAGAGAATCCAATTCTTTCCCCATCGGAGAGTAGGCGTGCAGGGAACGGGCGGCAAAACCGTCACCAAAATCGAAAACAGCCGCAATGACAATCCACAAGGTCGCCATCGGCAAGTTTCCCCTTAACGCCATAATGCAAGCGATACAACCAGATATCAGGCTGCAGCAGGTAACAAAATTAGGTATACTATTCTTGATGCTCATTTATTTCTCTTATTTTCCCAAACGGGCTATCGGAGTCTGGTTACCGGTAACCTTCTGATCCATTTCGACCAGGACTTCCGTCCCGACAGGCAGGTAAACATCTACACGCGAACCAAACTTGATAAAGCCCATCTGTTCGTCCACATGGCACTTATCACCGACTTTGGCATAGGTCACGATACGTCGTGCCAACGCACCTGCAATCTGGCGTGCCAATACATCCACCCCGTTACGGGTTGTAATGACAACAGCCGAACGCTCGTTCTCCGTGCTGCTCTTCGGCAAGTAGGCGGCACGGAAACGCCCGTTCTGATGTGATACATGCTTGACAGTCCCATTCACCGGGAACCAATTGGCATGTACATTAAAAACGGACATGAATATGGATATCTGCAAGCATTCCCTGTGCAGGATTTCATTCTCCATCACTTCCTCAATCGCCACAATCGTACCATCGGCAGGGGCGATCACCAATCCTTCCGAATCGAACGGGAAACGACGGAACGGGCTACGGAAGAAGTTAAGTACCAACAAGAACAGGACTGTGGTGACGAAAGTCGTGGTATAGAACACCCAACCTCTACCGACAGTATGATACAGCGCAACGTCCACGACAAAGAATATCGTGAAAAGCGTTAATAATAGACCTGTTCCTTCTTTATGTACTTTCATTCTTTAATCTAATCGAGTATTTATCGTAAGAATTTGCAAAAATATTCATTTTTACCGAATAACAAAAATATATCACCCTTTCACCGCTTCTATTTTATTTAATTCAACATACCAAAGGAAACCTTCAACCTCGTCATAACCCATTTGCCGGATCAGTTTCAGGTAGTTCCTTACCTGACTATGATAGCGTTGGTCGGCATGTTCCCCAAACTTATAGTCGACCACGACCACACGGTTTCCGGTAATCATTACACGGTCCGGACGCTTGGACAGCCCTTTTCCGAACAGGATGTCGACCTCGTTCAACACACGTGCCGTACCGTCATACCAAGAAGCAGCTTCCGGCAGGTTCAACAACTCTTCGAGGCGTGCGACAAGTGCTATCGCTTCCTCTTTGTCGATCACCCCTTCCTGATGGTATCGTTCGACCGACTGCGGAATATCCTTCCGGGTACGGATACGGCTCAACACCTCGTGCATCAAAGCCCCATGTTTCCGGCGGGCATTATCGAAGAAATAGCCTTTGCCATGCAGACGTAACTGCAAACGGTCGTCCGGAGAGATGGAACTAAGGCGTGCCATCCCGATCTCCTGAATGTCCCCATTCTCCTCCTTTGCAACCGGATGCCACCAGTCGCCCAACTCGAAAACGCCCGTTCCGGTATCGAAAGCGGCAGGTAACAAGATCAGCTTCTCACCCTCCCGTGTATCAGGCATATCCGTGCGCAGACCAGCCCACAAGGCATCGGTCAAAGTCGAAATCTTTTCCACTTCACCAGTTGCATCCTTCATCTTCTTCGGGCGCGGAGAGAATACAATCAACTCATCTTTCGAACGAGTAAAAGCGACATATAAAGTATTCAGGTTATCAATAAAGGCATGCAAGCGTTCCTTAAAGTAATCGCCTGCAAAAATCGTCTTTCCCAACGACTGGCCGTAGCGCACGGGAACCAGATGCAGGCGATCAAACGGCTTCTCTTCCGGATGGCACCAGAGGATGACTGGTTTTGTCGGTTTATGGTCGATCTCCCAATCCCCGAAAGGGATGATTACGACTTTAAAGCCCAACCCCTTCGACTTATGAACCGTGAGGATACGGATCGCATTCTGTCTATCCGGTGTGGCAATTGTTTTCCGGCAGCCCGTTTCGTCCCACCATTTCAGGAAACGGTTCAGGTCTGCGCTCTCCTTCTGGGTATATTCGGACACCATATCCAAGAAAGCCTGGACAAAAACCTGCTCATTTTCGGGAAAGTCGTCGGCAAAAAGGCGGAACAGACCTTCCGTTATTTCATAGAGGGACTGGCGGGAAAGGATTTGCAGGACAGAGACGACTTCCGGTGGAAAAGCCGGAGTTTCGACACCAAATCTCCCTTTCAACACTTGATAGGAATATAAAGCGATCTGCTCGTTCGTCCGATCTTCGGGGTTCTTCAGGTAACGCAACAAAGAAACCATGAAACGGACTGCCGTCGAACCACTGACAAACAGAGCCTCATCCGAAATAATATCGTAGTTGTAGCGGTTGGAAGGATGCTCTTCCTTATAAGCCAGTAAAGTATCTGCCACCTGTGCCCCTTCCTGATTGGTGCGAACAAGGATAGCAATGTCTTTTAGCGCATATCCGTTATCCTGCAATTTCTCCAACACGCCGGGCAAACGTCCGAGAGCTTCCTCTTTCCAATCTTTCTCATTATCTCCGGAGAGAAATTCAATCCGTACATGCCCGTCTTTCTGCATGAAAGGGGGAGGAACCTGTTGGAAACTTTTATCATAGGCGGACATGATCTTAGTGAAAAAAGCCGCTCGTTGTTCCTCGCTCAGGGAAGAGACGGACAGCGCTTCATTATAGACAGCCTGCAGGACACCCGGAAGTGTCGTAAAAAGGGCATTGTTAAACTCCACGATATTCCGGCAACTGCGCCAGTTATCCTTCAGCGTCTCTTCATGAACTACTTCAGGAGAAAAGTCGGCTTGCACCTGTTCGTCCAGCAACTTCCAGTCCGAGTTACGGAAACGATAGATGCTTTGCTTCACATCTCCTACGATCAAATTATCCCGGCTATGTGCAAGGCTCTCTTCGATCAACGGACGGAAGTTGTTCCACTGCATTCCGCTGGTGTCCTGAAACTCGTCTATCATATAATGGTCGACATGTGTACCGGTTTTTTCATAGATGAAAGGAGCATCGCTGCCTTCAATCACCTTACTGAGCAATTCGGTCGTGTCGGCAATCAACATCACATTTTTTTCTTCCCGATAAGCGGCTATCTGGCGGGACACATCGGTCAGGATCCCCAACGTATAATAATAACGGACAATTTCACGGGCGGTATTATAGGCAGTCAGATTACCGAACAGGGAAATAATTCCTTTGATGCAATCGTTCAAACCATCCTCAAAGGCACATCCGATGATCTGCCGGGTACCGAGCGAAACCGTTTTCGTGAAACAGCCGTCCAGATTATCCGCCAAACCGATAAAAGTAGCGGACGGCTCTTTCATCTCTCCCTGCACCAGACGGTCGAGAAGCGTCAGAGGCGAACGGCTGCCCCCTTTAAAATCGGTAACTTTAAGCCCATATTTATTCAGGATCGCCAGGCCGCGTTCTCCCAATTCTTTAGCAGTCGCTTCTACCGAACGGATGATGCCGTACAGCTCGTTCTTGTAATCTTCCAGCGCTTTCTTGTCCTCTATATCCCGGCCGACCGCTTCACTGAAAGCCTTATAGCTCTCCTTGAAGACCTCACGGCTCAGGGCCATAATATCTTTACGCAAGTTCCACTCCCCTCCGCTCTCTATCTTATCCTCCGCAAACCGGAGCAGCCAGCCTAACAAGTCCTTGCTTTCAGGCTTTTCGAGATCCGACAACAGATTATCGATTGCCGTCGTGAGCACCAGTTCCTGATCCATTTCGATCCCGTAGCCGCCCTGCAAACCGATCTCGCGTGTAAAGGCACGCATAGTTTGCTGGAAAAAGCGGTCGATCGTACTGATGTTGAACGCCGAATAATCGTGCAGGATATCGATCAGTATTTGGGCCGCCTGTTTGCGAACCTGGATTTCCGTCAATGAATAGGCCGACTTCAGCAATTCCACATAATCCGATTTCCTTCCGGAAGCCAAGTTGTACAGTTCGTCGACAATACGTGTCTTCATCTCGTCTGTCGCCTTGTTCGTAAAGGTCACAGCAAGGATACGGCGAAAAGCGCCCGGTCCCGTAAACAGTAAAGTCAGATATTCACCGGTCAGCTTGTGCGTTTTCCCGGCTCCGGCGGAAGCTCTGTAGACTGTCAGCATACGATCAGATTATACGACTTTTGACATAGCCTTCTTTTTGCAATATTTCCAGCACTTTAGGACGCAGGTCACCCTGTACGATGATTTCCCCGTCTTTGGCCGAGCCACCGACACCGCATTTCACTTTCAAAAATTTTCCAAGTGCTTCCAAATCGCCGGTCGTTCCCCGGAAACCGGTTACCAATGTCACGGCCTTGCCGCCCCGGTTCCGCTTATCCAAAGCAATGCGCAGCAGCTGCTTCTCTTTCGGAAGCGTTTCTTCTTCCTCTTCGTCTCCTGTATTATATTGAAAATCCGGGTTCGTAGAATACATGATCCCCAGACGGTCCTTCCAATCGTTACTCTTCATATTTCATCTTTTCTTTATGGGGTCAAATCTACAAATTAACGGCGGGATAAACAAGATACAACATTAGTTTCACTTTGTTACCCGTAAGTGAAACCCTTGTTTCATATAAGAGAAAATAAATTATCCCTTACATGAAAATAAATTTTCACCCAAGGGGAACTTCTAAAACTATTATAGATAAAGACCTGGAAGCGGTAGACTATTTCTGTATCAGCACCGTTGCATATGCAGCTATTCCCTCCTGTCGTCCGGTAAAGCCTAACTTCTCGGTTGTCGTCGCCTTGATGGAGATATCTTCTACATCCACTTGGAGGACGTCAGCCATCACCCGTTTCATTTCGGGAATATGTGGATTCAGTTTCGGACGTTCGGCGGCGACAGTCGCATCTATATTACCCAATGTATATCCGGCATCACGAAGCAATTCCATTGTATCGAACAACAGAATCTTGCTGTCGATGTCCTTATATTCACCTGCCGTATCGGGGAAATGATAACCGATATCACGCATATTGGCTGCGCCCAACAGGGCATCACAAATAGCATGAATCAAGACATCCGCATCACTATGCCCTTGCAGGCCCATCGTATGCTCTATTTTCACTCCGCCCAGCCACAAATCACGCTCCGGAACCAATGCATGCACATCATATCCAAACCCAACCCGTACTTTCATCACTTTCAACTTTTAACTTTCACCTGAACAAGTTCTTGATCCCGTCCATATCAAAAGACAGGGAGAAACGAAGTGTTTGGTCCAACGGGTTCTGCGGAACCGTACTAACCAGATAAGCAGCATCCAGCTGGAACACACTCATACGGAAACCGGCACCCACAGAAAAGTATTTACGGTTACCGACATTCGCATTCTCGTAAAAGTAACCACCACGGACGAAGAACTGCTGGTTATAACTATACTCGGCTCCGACCGAAACCATGATCTCCTTCAGCAGGCCGTTAGGTGAATCGGTAAAAGACTTCAACATACCGGAAAGGCTCGACCATGATTTATAGTCGTCCACACGCGTCTGGTAATCGGCATCAGTCTCTCCTTCTTCCTTTTGCGGAGCATACGGGACCATGTATTTGTTCAGGTCCAGATAAACGCCGATCTGGTTGTAATCGTCAATCGGATAAAGCAAACCGGTCCCCAACGTCAGCTTTGCCGGAAGGTACTGGTTCGTATTACCCCCGTCATACGAGATCTTACTCCCTATATTCGACAGGTTGAAACCAAAGCTCCACAATGCCTCGGCATTACCCATCAGCACATATTTTTCCAGATAACCGGAAATATCGGCAGAAAAAGCATTGCCCGCATTGCTTTCGTCATTCTGGTCCGTCCCCATATCCGAACGGATGTAACGCAAGGTTACCGCCATTGAATAGGACTCGGACAGCTTGCGACTATAAGCCACGTCGAACGCCATCTCATACGGGTTCAAACCATAAGGGACATCCCCGATGTTCTCCCATATATTCACTTCACCTAACGAGAAATAACGCAAAGATGCACTGATAGCCTGTAAATCGCTATTTCCTAATTTGTAGTAACCGGTCATATTCACCAAGGCCACATCATTGACCAATTTACGCAACCACGGCGTATATGACAAACTGACTCCCGCCTTACTTCCCATAAAAGCATATTTGGCAGCATTCCAATACTGCGAGTTGATGTCCGGCAAAGTCGCCGCGCCCATGTCTCCCATACCGCCGCCTCGTGCATCCGGAGCGATGTTCAACGAAGGAACCGCCATTTGGAGCAAAGAAGGATTATCCTGTCCCCAAATCATCGCAACCGAAGCGAAGAAGTTAAGTATTATAACGAGTGCACCGATTCTGAATTTACTTATCATATGTCTATCCTTAAATTTATTTTCCGATTCAGTAGGGACGATTCACGAACCGCTCCTACTGCATTATAAACTGAATAATCCGAACTTTATTGTATGCTCAAATAAAATTCCTACTTTTGTCTTTTGAGTATGAAAGATATACAATCGACAGGCAAAGTTAAAGCATTATTTCTTCTGATGCGCCCTTTCCAGTGGGTAAAAAACATCATCTTGTTCCTTCCCATGTTTTTTGCACAGGAGATAGGAGATACGGACAGGCTGTGGAATGTTGCAATCCTGTTTGCCGGTTTCTGCTTGCTCACCAGTGGTGTATATATTTTCAACGACTTGATGGATGCGGGTGAAGACCGCTTGCATCCGGTCAAACGATTCCGTCCGATCGCCTCCCGGAAAGTTTCTCCGATGGCCGCCCTTGTCTTCATGTTCCTGCTATATGCGACGAGTGCATTATGTTTCAGCTTCATGTATACAAGCAACAACCAGATCTGGTTGTTGTCAGGAGGATATATCCTCCTGAACTTAGCCTATACGCTTTACCTCAAACAGGTACAGATCATAGATGCCATGATTGTCGCCTGCGGTTTCATCATCCGGCTTGAAGCGGGAGCTGCCGCCGGGGAGATAGAACTTTCGCACTGGCTGATTATCATGACATTCATCCTCTCCCTGTTCCTCGCTTTTGCCAAGCGCCGGGACGATTTGCTCAATTTCATGGAGACCGGACAGATTTCACGTAAGAATATTACCGGATATACGATCGACTACCTGAACGTGATCCTGTCGTTTCTCTCTTCCATCATAGCCGTGACTTACATATTATATACGCTTTCGCCCGAAGTGACGTCGAGGAGCAGCGAATACCTGTATGCCACAGTTCCTTTCGTACTGGCAGGCATCATGCGCTATCTGCAAATCATCCTGGTGGAGAAGAGCAATTGCAACCCGACCGACATCCTCTTACAGGACCGTACTTTGCAGTTGACCGTGGCCGGCTGGTTTATCGTATTCGCTTTACTTATTTATTGATATGGCAATCGCAATATTCGACTTCGACGGAACCATCATTTCCCGCGACTCTTTGCCGGATTTTCTGATTCAGGCTTGTGGACGGAAGGCTTTCCTCCTGCGGCTCCCCTGGATTATCCTGCTGAAAGGAGCAGCCTTAACGGGCATTCTCTCCACGCACCGGGCCAAAGAGCTTGTGATCTCCTCTTTCCTGCGAGGAATGAAGACGGAGGATTTCCAACAGGCTTGTCTCGAATATGCCTCCCGTATACCGGCTTTCGTCTATCCTGCGGCCTTGGAAGAAATACGCAGGCATCAGGAAGAAGGAAACAAGATCGCCATTATCAGCGCGTCCATGCCCGACTGGATACGCCCCTGGGCACAAACTGTCGGAATCCGGTTCGTGGAAGGAACAGGGCTGGAAGTTAGGGAGCAGACTTTGACCGGGCGTTTTTCCACGCCCAACTGTAAAGGAGGTGAGAAGGTACGCAGGCTCCGCCGGCTATATCCGGATTTCGCCTCCGAGACGCTGCATGTATATGGCGACAGTTCCGGCGACAAAGAACTGCTCGCCCTTGCAGATGTCCCCCATTATAAACCATTCAACAATAAATAAACATATACTATGATGCCATCCTGCCTGTCTATCCTGTTTCGCGCTCTCCGGATCGAGTGGAGAGAGACTAAGCGCACGTTATTTCCGACGACCCCGATAGAAACCGGGCTTTTCCTTTTCTTCTTCCTTCTTTACGGGTGTATCGGTTACCGGATGCTCTTTCATACGGAACTGATCGATGTACCCAACGGGGGAGCGGGAAGTTACTTGGGCTATGACAATCTATTCCATCTCCACACGCGCGGAGGAGCATTCGACATCAGCCATCCCTTTTTCGGCATCTTCCATTTGTTGAAAACACTGTTGACAATCCTGTTGACAACCCTGTTCAAAGAGAAAACTTCCGGTATTATTTGCCTGACACTGATGAACCTGTTGATAACCGGCGGACTGGTCCTGATCTATCGTTACCTGAAGCAGATCGTCCGGATCTCTTCCCGGCGGGCACTGTTACTGACAGGGTTCACGGGATGCTTTTTCACGACTGTTGTCTTATCATTCACCACAGAATCTTATCCGTTCTCCTTTTTCCTGCTCGTCTTCTCACTACTAATGCTTTCCAGGGAATACATGCTGACCGGATATATAAAAGGCCGGACGATCCTCTTTCTCTCTTTCCTGTGTGGAGGAATAACAATCACCAACGCTGCCAAACCGGCAATGGCCCTGTTCCTGAATAAAACTCCGTTCTGGCATAAAATACGGACGGGGGTCAAAATCATGCTGCCATTTGTCATTTGCGTAGCTGTCATCATGGGCTTTTACACCCTCAAAGCGAAACTGTTCAACCCGGAAGGCCCGTCTCCTATCGAAACGACCGGGCAACTCGGACAGTATTTTATCCACGACGAGACATTCGGTAAACAAGCACTGGTCGATTTCTGGGGCAATACGATTATAAGCACGCCTCTCACACAACAGTTAGTCGGGAAAGAGGTCGTATTGCGTCCCAGCGAATACCTGCACAGTTGGAACAATGCCGTAATCATGTTTCTGTTGTTTTTAGTCGCGGCCTCGGCTTTGCTCAATCTGAAAAACAAATATGTACAACTGCTACTTATGTACCTGAGTATCGATTTCGTGATCCACTTTATCATCCGCTACGGGATGAACGAGGCGATCCTGTTCGGTGGGCATTGGATGTTTGCAATCCCGATCCTGCTGGGCTGGCTATACACACGATTGCCGGTCCGCATGTACCGGATACTGGACTGGGTTATTATCGGATTCTTTGTCCTGACTGCAACGATAAACACGATGGAGTTTATGCGTTCCTTCTTATTCGCCTAAAATGATGAATTTCCTTGCTTTTGTCGCGTCTTTGGAATTATCGGTACTGATAGCTGCCCGGTAGATATAAACACCGGGACGCATACGGGCACCACCGGATGTCAGATCCCAGGAAACCGTATAGTTTTCGAACAGACCGGACGTTCCGCTTTCTTCATGTTTCCAAAGTTGTCGGCCTGCCAGATCGTAGACCATAATACCCACTCGCATCCGACTTTCGGGACGGTTGTGCATAAGATGGAAAGTCACTTGCTCACGGGCGATACCCGGTGTTGCGATCACATCGAACAGGAAGGGTTTCAGTCCCTCGACCACTTCAAAAGTAAATGTCCGCACGGTCGAGTTATTCAAGATATCCCACACCCAGAACTCCGCCGTATGTTTACCCGGCTCAAGCGCCGGGATCGGGAACTTCACGATACCGGTCCCATCTTCGCCAGGTAACAGTTCGTAATAACTGTTCAGGTTATAGCTCAGGACGGTCGATTCGTCTATTACCAGCATCATATCATGCCCGACACTGCTTCCCGTGATATTCACTCCGCTCTTATCCCATAACTCAGCGACAAAATAGGGAGTCGTGTTCACCTGGCCGCCATCTACAAATGTCGTATCATTCAGGTAAAGGGCACGGATTTCCGGACCGATCGTATCGGTTTCCGCCGTGTCGGAAGTTCCTCCGACAATGAAATTGTCGAAATTACCCTGTGCCTCATTGCCACTTTCCGTATCGACGGCATAGAGATTCATTTTCCCCTGCAAATTAGAATAGGAAATATCCTTCGGAACCGTAAAAGTAAAGCTGAACTTTCCGTTGCGCACGGAGTCATTCCCTATAAAAATCGTATTCGGATAGTCGGTGAAGGTGAAAGCCGGACTGTCATCTTTATTGCTGTTCTTCAAGCAGGTGACAGTCACCTTGCTGTCTTTTACCGTCGGGTTGACTATACCAGTAAAATCAGTTACCAACTGCCCGGAAGCATCCAACACCTCTCCTTCGACAGTGATCTTTTCCAAAGCTTTAAAAGATATTGAATTTCCGTCTACCGATTGCCCGTTTACAGTCGTCACTTTCATTCCAAATTCTGGATAAGCTATTTTTACAGCTGGGTCTCCGATCAAGCAGAAACCAAGTTTGTAAACGGACGACAAGGTGTTTTTCGTTGCTTGCATCACTTCTCCCAGCGTACGACGACGCCCATTATTTCTTTCAAACAAATTACGGATAACATTGTCGTTGATCGGGAAATTAGGTCTGGAATAAGCGACACGAACAGTCGTAAACAGCGCAATGCCTCCACTGCTTTTATTCAGAAAGACATCTTCTCCGGCAGACGTATTCAAGTCATCGAATCGCGTAAAATCGCAGGTAGCCGTCACCCATACCGGCAGATGAGTATAAGTAAACTGGTTGATATCTGTTTGTGTTAACACTTTCTCATCGCTTAAAGCCGTTGTCCCTCCATGTCCGGTATAATTAAACAATAGAAGTCCGTCTTTTAGAAGTTTTTGCAAGCCACTCCTTACATCCGGATAAGTTCCTGCCGTCATGTCTTTTTTATAGGCATCATAATACAGCTTATTCACCAAAAACTCAGGATGTTCACTTTCGACATAACCTGCCAACTGATCAGCAAACTCCATATGCTCAGTCATAAATCCATCCGTATTGCTACCATCATCAGCCATAAAACACAGATTGTTTTTCCACGAACCTATATTTCTATTTTCCATATAAGAGATTACCTTATCCACCATCTGAGTCGCCTGCTCCACAGTCCTGATAGGAAAGCGTCCGATCCCCAGACATAGTTTTTTATTTTGAAGGGATTTCTTATTATCCGCATCATCCAGAAATCCGAAATAGTCATCAATCACATACGATTGACTACTTAATGAATTTTCCGTCTGATACGTCAATAACATATTGCTCATATCCACCGATTTCCAGGCGGAAGTCAATTTACGGTTGTCGAACGAGCCATCGCCGAACAGCAGTAAATATTTAGGAGCATCAGCTTCCGAAGTCTGCCGGTCGTAGAACATCTTCATAAAACGGCGATAAGCAGTTGCATCCGGTGTACCGCTGGAAAACTCGTTATAAATTGATTCTGGCGTCACCACCCGGACCGTCAGGTTATCCTTTGTCCGATGCGCTTCCGCCAAACGTTCTGCCTGCGTGGTAAAATTAGGCTGGGCAATAATGATCATATCTTGCTGTGGCAAAGCATGCAGATTCTGATTCACCACCTCGCCGACCGTCACGGGAGCTTTTATCTGTGAAGGTTTTACTACGACAAACTCCCTCAAGGAAGCGGAAGCAGGAATTGAAAAAGACAACTCTGTCCCGTTCAGAGACGTTTCCATCTGTTGCGGATTTACACCGTCGGTCACATCAAAAACCAGCGTACTGGCATCGGCTCCCTGAATCACAAAACGGGAAGCATTGCCTCTTGCCGAGAGGCTGCGGAAGAATGTATAATTGTCATATACTTTCAATTGCCTCTTCATCTGCAGACGGAAATAGTTCAAGTGCACATTCTTATGTCCGGTCGTACTGTATCCGATGTTGACCTTTACAGTCTCACCTTTATCAGCCGTCCAAGCTCTTTCGCGATACAGTTCCCGTGCCACTTCGTATTCGTCCGACGGGACAGACACGGAACCGGATATTAAAGCGTTTCCATCGACATTCATAGTAATCGTTCCGTTGCCACGGGAGATAAAAGACAGAGTGGCTTTTCCCTCGTCGTTCGTAATACCCGGAACCGATATCGTGAAATCACGGGATAAAGTAGAAGTAAACGATTCCCCATACAGTTCGCGCCCGGAACTGTTCACCGATACCAACTCTTCTTCGTGCAAAACATAGTCATCGAAAGTTGTCACTTGCAAAGTGGCTCCAGCAGCAGATGCAGCCTTCTCCATCGTACGCCCGGCTGTTTCTTTCTCGGTCACGAAATAATATCCGTAATTGGAATAGGGGTTGTTGGTGTGGATAAAGGACTTATCAGAAGAAGAATATTCCCATTTGCGCGGCCCTTTCCCATAAAACAACAAATAATCCGCACTCCTCCATACGGCTACCTCAGGGACATCATCAATATAGGTAGTAGAGAAATCTTCATCCAAAGGCCATCCTCCGTAGCCATAAACAGCTACTTTATCCAAATTGGAAAAGCCCATCTTTTTCAGATCGGCAGCCGTCAGTTTGTAAATACCATCTTCCGCCACCTGTATCTTCACCCATTTCCCGGAGTTCAATACCGACTCGGAGGCATATCGGCTACTATCCGCCCAAGCAGAAGTGAGCAGACCGAATACAAACAGCAAGACACATAAGATTCTCTTCATACGTTTTTTCCGTGTTATCTCACAAAGAAATCCAGCAGCTTCTGCTCGCCGATATATCCCTGCAAGTGGTCGTCTATCTTGACCGGCCCCACGCCTACCGGGGTTCCGGTGTAGATCAAATCACCTATCTTCAACGTAAAGAAACGGCTCACATAGGCAATGATCTTGTCGACCGGGAAAAGCATATCCTGTGTATTTCCCTCCTGGACGGTCTTGCCGTTAATATCCAGATGGAAAGGAATGCGGTTCACATCTCCCACACGCTCCAGTGGGACGAATGTCCCAAGAACAGCCGAATTATCGAACGCCTTGCTGATTTCCCAAGGCAGACCTTGCGCACGCAGCTTGTTTTGCAAATCGCGGGCTGTAAAGTCAATTCCTACCGTCACCTCGTTATAGTAACGATGGGCGAAACGTTCGGCAATGTTTTTTCCCAGCCGGTCTATCTTCACGACGATCTCCGTTTCGTAATGAATCTCCGAAGAGAAATCAGGAATGAAGAACGGTTTGCCGTCTTTCAGTAACGAAGAGTCGGACTTCATAAAGATAGTAGGCTCCGATAATTTTAACGAATGATGCAGCTCTTTATTGTGAGCAGCATAATTCATTCCTACGGCTATTATTTTCATATATCAGTGATTGATTGAATTCAAGCGGTTGAACATCACAGCAAGATGGGCATACATAGAGGTATTTTGCACCACGATATCTTCCGGCACACGGATACGGAACGGGGTAAAGTTCCACAAAGCCTTGATTCCTCCCGCGATAATCAATTCGGTCACTTCCTGCGCCTTGTCGACAGGGACGGTAATCACTCCGATCGTCGCTCCGTATTCCTTCTGCTTGGCAGGAAAATCATCCATGTGGTAGACCGGTATCCCGTTAATCTCGGTTCCGGCCAATTCCCGACGGACATCGAAGCCTCCAACAATCTCCAATCCGTATTGTTTCAGACCGGAATCCTGCAACAAGGCGGCTCCCAAGCTACCGACACCGAACAAGAATGCTTTATGCTGCGCCGTAAAACCTAAGAAATCCTCCAACACATCCACCAGCGTGCTGATTTCATAGCCGACACGTGTCTTCCCTGAAATATTCACAAAAGAGAGGTCTTTCGCCACCTGACTGGGGTCCACATTAATTTCTTTGGCAATCTGAGTAGATGATACGAAAGCTTCCCCTCTTCCTTTCATCAGTTTCAAAAAGGCAAGATACCACGGCAACCTCCTAAGAGTCGGCTCCGGCACTTTCCAGATTTGTTTCATTTCATCGTTAGCCATTGTTCAATCTTTATTAATGTAGCTCACAAAAGTACAATTTTTTTCTTTGGGAATAGAAAAATAGAACACGCTCTTTTCATAAAGCGTCCATCTGTTTTCGCCACCGATACGGACGATAACTATATAAATGTTCTTGCAAAACCAACCATCATACTATCATAATCGCCCGTATATTACTTTAAAACAACTCGTTACAGCATGATAGTTACCATTTTACACTATTATTCATCTATCATAACCATCATAGTGAAAAACGATAACATACTGTATGTCAATTATACAATAAAAACAGAGACCGTCCGGGAATAGGTGCAGAACAGGTTAAAATAGCTTCATTTTTCATCAAGACAAGCTTTTCTTTTGCCAAAAACGGCTTGAATAGCTGCTTGAGACCCGGGTGTAAGAGCCACGGACATCCGGGTGTGGAAGAGGTGCAGATCCGGGTCTGTGCGAAGCTCTTCCGGGGATGTGGGGATGTTTATCTGCCATGTTGAGGACACTTTTATGCCCTGTTTTTGCATCTTATCCGGCGAAAAGAGCGTTTTTTGTGCCAAATAATCTCGTTTCTGTCGATAGTCATTTTGGCCTATATAAATATAAGCAGCTCATTATCGGTTACATAAATAAACTATTAAATAAAAAGCATGATAGATGCATGATGGTAGAATGATAGTAGAAAACAACTACTATCATGCTTTAACATATTGTGAAACAACAGCTAACAACCAGCCATGATAGTATGATAGTTGGTTTGCAAATTTTTATAGAGAAAAAAGAGATGGCCTTGGATAGCAATTTTTGGTGCGGTTGCCCTGAAAACATACAGAATCAATGCTTTTTTTTAACAAAAGCCTCCCCGATATTGCTACCGGAGAGGCTTCATTTTGTGTCTGCCTTTTCTCTTCACAGGGATAATGGCAGATGAACTTTTTTTAATTTTTTACTTTAGTATTAATATTACCGCCTGTTCACCCATCACGGGATAATTAGCTTGAAAGCTGCACGGTAAAATTTAGAATTATTTGATTTATAAAATCTTATTCTTTTTCAGAGCAGAGATACGATTGCTCGTATCCCTACCTGATGATGAATTTTCTATTATTACTTAACGATAGCCTTAACAGCTTCTTCGCCTTCAACAGCTACTACAACTACACCCTGAGGAGCAGCAATTACAGCATTGTCAGAAGTGATAACTGTGTTAGCTACTGTCTGGCCAAGGATGTTAGAAACAACAACCTTCTTACCGGCAGCATTAGCAACACGTACAGCACCCTGCTGAGCGATTACAGTTACTTCTGATGTTGCAATTTCTTCGTTGTCTGTTGCCAATTGATCATCTTCTTTGTTTTCAACGTTGAAGATCAGGGCACCGTCACCACCAGTCTTAGCGTTAGAGAAATAAGAAGGATTCTTAGTCAAGACAACGCAACCATTCTGGATCTTCAACCAAGAGCCGTTTTCAGGAGCAATCTTTTCACCATCATAGTTGTTTGATTCGAACAAGAATTTGTTAGCATTACCTTCTTCTTCCACATTACCGGCAGCTTCAGGATTCACATAACGGAATGACCAAGTATAATTTTTGTGGTTGACGCCAGTCAACACATTCTTAATCTTGGTTGCACCAGCAGCCACCAAAGAATCATTTACAGCTTGTAATCTTGCAAAATCGATCTTATCATTTGCCAAAGCCTTGAATTCGTCTGTCAAAACCCACAATGTATCAGCCTGTTTGATAGCTTCAACAAAACCTACGCGAACATAACCAGCAGTTACATCTGTGTACGGTTTCTTGTAACCATTAGCAGCAGCAGAATCAGCGAAGCTAACTACATATTTACCTCTTTCAAATGCAGCCTTACCCGGAATAGCATGGATACAGTGGTTAGCATCTACCAAGTTACCATTTTCATCACGGTGAGTTCCGTCTGCTTCCGTACAAGGAATTGTATCTGTACCCGCGAAATCATTATGAGCAACAGAAAGTAGATACTGAGGTTTGATATCACCATTGTCACGGTAGATCACAGCTGTATCGATCTGGAAGGCAAGACCTGTAGCCTTGTTAGCAGTCCACATACCTACATAATTCACGTTAGCATCCATCAAACCACCTTCGCGGTTGTTTTCATCCATCAGATATTCTTTACGAACATTTTCAAAGAATCTCAAACTGTCACGACCATCTGTTGCACTTTCACCCAAAGCCGTATTGTTGAAACGGCGATACAGAGGAGCATCGCTCTTAGCGATAGCAAATACAGAAGTTCTTGTTTCAGTCAATACCTGAGCACGCAGCAGAGCATCTTCATCGTTGTCGACAACACCAGCTTTATTCAAGCCATTGTTATTAATCAAAGCATAATAACAAGTCAGATCTTCACCCTTCGTAAATTCATTGTTTTCTTTGAAATAGAAAGAAGTTACAGCATCTGTGCTAGCCGGATTTGTCGTTGCCATGATCTGGTGTTCTTTGTTTACATAGAGCTTACGTCCGTAAGGTGCAGAAACCGTATAAAGACGTCTTTCCAACTGAGCCAATGTCGGAATATAAGTATTAGCACCACGAGCATCTACATCATAACCGAATTCAGCAGCTTGAGCAGCTTCAATTGAGAAACGGCCAGCATCTTCAGTCAATACGTTCAAAACAGAGTCTTCAGCATTCTTGTTCAGGTATTTATCAGCTGTATAAGCATGCCAGTAGTTGAATGTATAACGATTTACATCCAGATCCTGATCTTCCAAAAATTTGTATCCATTGTGTTTGTCAGCAACAGCGTCAGCAGAAACCGGTTCAAAGACAACTTCTACACCATTCAACTTGTACTGGCCGTCTTTAGTACCTTTTCTCAACTGGATCTGATAATCGTTCTGTGCATCGAACTCACGGTTAGTTACCTGAACCGGAGAAATTTCTGCACGAAGAGCAGAATGATCTTTCTTGATAACAACCCACTGGAATGCAGGGATATGGTTAAAATTCATATTCTTGATAACATCACCTCCAGTATATTCAGCTACAGAGTCTGCATCATAAATGTGAACGCCATAATATTCACCAGTTTTCACATTTTTGATCGTGTAAACACCGTCAGCGATACTTGCATAATCAGAATCAATACCGTCGGCGTAAGCCAAAAGATTTACGTGGTTTTCAACAGGTCTTCCAGCAAGCACATCGTCATCATAGAAAGTAACGACATTCTTAGCTTCGTCTACCAAAGTACAATGTGACAACACTGTAAACAGCTTCGTATTATTCTGAACACCTGGTTTAAAACCAGTTGCCATGCTACCAGAAATTCCATCATCTACACGGGCATCATCATTCAACATTGTCCAATATGTCACTTCGCTTCCTTTCTGGCTTTTCGGAGCCACGGCATTTGCCAACTCAACAAACTGAGAGAAAGATTCGACTTGCAAAGAGTCTGTCAACAGGTCCTTTGTGAATTTGAAACGGAATGCATCGTCCGGCAAATTATAGCCTAATGTATCAATCACATTATAACCATTAACCGGTGTAACCAAATTGCCTGCGGCATCTTTTTCCATGATTGCAGCCGATGTTGTCAACTGATTATACAGTTTGAAAGAAGCACCAGTACTTTCATAATAAGACGTATCAAGACGTAAATAGTTATAAGACAATTCTCCTTCGTCATTCAATTTGTTCAAAAACAGATATTCATCTTGTGCTGGTGTATATCCACCTTTTTTGTTACGCAGAACTTCATAAGGAGAAGAAGGAGTACCACTACTTCTCAGGACCTGGGCTTGATACTTATCGGCAAACGGATTTTTGTCGATATCCTCTGCAAAAGACAACTGCATGTACTTAACATCATCGCCCTTTGTGTTCAGGTCTTCAGCAGACATTACCCAAGAACCCGGAGTCAAGATCTGTAAAGCTGTACCTGATTGCAGTTTTTGTTTCGAATCTTTTGCTGCATAAATAACGTTAGTAGCAGCATCTACACGAATCACCAAAGTAGAGTCACCACCGGCAAAGTCCATAGAAACAACTTCGGAGGCTTGTAAAGAGTTAGAAACATTGTAACGGCTGTTATACCAAATCCACTGTGTCAAAGCACCACCAACTTCAGCTGCATTACCTGAAACAGCAGAAGTAGATGTACCCGTTTCTTTTACTGCATTCTTCGGATCAAAAGAAAAAGTAGCACCTGTTGCCTTGTTTGTCATAACAAAACGAGTAGCACCACCATCACCTGTCACATTAGCAGAAACCGTCCACAAAGCGGAATCAACTTTTGCCAAAGAATTCAATGAGTTTGCTGCAACCGATTTAAAAGCGAGAGTTCCATCGGCAGTTTCTGTAACGCTTACAACATTAGTTGCCCCACTTCCTACGCCTAAAGCATAATACTTGGCCTGACGAATTTCAGGTTCACTAGAAAAAACCTGAGGATTAAACGTCTGCGCAGAAGCTCCGACACCAGAAGCCAGCAGAACACCGGCTACAAGAGTAGAAAACTTTTTGTTCATAATCTAATAATTTAATTAATAATACTATATATAATGAAATTCAGTTCTATAAATCCCTCTTTGGGATCATCCTATAAAATGACTAATGAAAACGTACGTTTTTTTTAGTCATTTTGGGGGAGGGTTTAAATGGTTTGTGATAAAAAGGTGGTTTTTCGTACATGTTAAGCTATCTAATTGATAAGAAAGAATATAGAAAAAGAAAAATCTTTGAGGAAAGAATTGCAGGTTCAAAAAGTATATGTATTTTTGTAGCTGAAAAATGACGAATTTAAACGTACGTTTTTTTAGTCATTTTATTTTAGGGACCTATCTTGTTGATATAAAATTAATTACATCCCATTTTTTACCTATTTTTACCCTCATAAACATACGTACGCGTGTACCTTTCAAGATCACAAGTACACCTAATAATCAATATATTACGAAATTGCCAAACTTGCAAAAAAGAGTTTTCCCGCAAAAAAACAAAAAAACATCACCTACGAGACAATATACATATCCTCAATATACATACAATTCCTACTTTTCATACCGAGAAAGGAGATCATTCAGCATGCACAACGCAAGAAAACTTCACAGTTGACATTGTGGCAACAAAAAAGCCTCCGATGAAAAAGATCCACCGGAAGCTTCCTATTATATTATTATATAATGTATATACGAATCAGATTCTCGCAAGCGTCGTAACAATAAAGTCCCACGTACGGGCAACAGACGGAATGCTGACACGCTCGTCAGGAGAATGCGGATGCTGCAAGTCCGGACCGATAGAGATCATGTCCATATCAGGATAGGATTCCTGAATGATACCGCATTCCAGACCGGCATGCATAACCTTAGCCTCCGGCTTCTTTCCGTACAAATCCAAATAAGCTTGCTGCATGATTTTCAGGATCGGCGAATCGATATTCGGCTGCCATCCGCCGTAACCATCCGAATATTCCACCTTCGCCCCGGCTAGAGAGAAAATACTTTCCAAACTCGAACAAACAGCTTCCTTGCGGCTCTCGGACGAACTGCGAACCAAAATTTGAATCTCGATCATTTCGTTCGAGGACTTGACGATTGCCAAGTTTGTAGACGATTCGACCGTACCCGGAAAATCGACCAGCATACTGATCACACCGTTCTGGCAACCTTCTATCGCATTGATCAGATCATCCTGAATCTCTTCCGGAATCAGAGTTGCCGGCATATCGGTCATTTCGGCCGTAAAATTAATATTGTGTTCAATGCCCTTATATTCGTAGCGGTACATTTCCTGATAATCGGACACAAGCTCCCAAAGAGCTTCCACATTATCTCCAGGAATTGTTATTACGGCAAAAGCTTCACGCGGGATAGCGTTGCGCAACGAACCGCCGTCGACAGATGACAGACGAGCCCCATAATCGCGTACGGCCTCTTTCAAAAAACGGAACATCAGCTTATTCGCATTCGCACGTCCCAAATGAATATCCACACCGGAGTGACCGCCTTTCAAGCCGGTCAGGCTGATTTTCACGGCAACATCGCCCTCCGGAATATAAGTATCTTCCTTAAATTGCATGGAGACATTCAGATCGGCGCCACCAGCACAACCGACAAACAACTCGCCTTCTTCCTCTGAATCACAGTTCAACAGGATTTCCCCTTTCAGGAAACCCGGCTTCAAACCGACTGCGCCATCCATTCCCACTTCTTCGTTAATGGTAAAAAGGGCTTCCAGAGGACCGTGCGTCAATGTCTTGTCCGCCAGGACAGCCATAGCAAAAGCAGCACCCATACCGTTATCAGCACCCAATGTCGTTTCGCGTGCTTTCACCCAATCTCCATCTATATAAGCATCGATCGGATCAGTTAGAAAATCATGTTTTACCGAAGAGTTCTTCTGCGGAACCATATCGAGGTGAGACTGCATGGTCACGGTTTTGTGTCCTTCCATTCCCGGAGAAGCCGGTTTACGAATCAAAACGTTTCCCACTTCGTCCTGCAAAGTTTCCAATCCCAATCCTTTACCAAAAGCTACCATAAAACGGGTTACAGCCTCCATATGTCCGGTCGGACGAGGGATTTGCGTAAGGTCATAGAAATAACCCCAAACTGGCTGCGGAGAAAGATTTTTGATTTCTGCGGACATAAATAAAACTGCGTTTTAATTGACAATTGACAACTTAATCAATGAACAATTGACAATTAGGTTAATAATTAATGTTATATATCGAATGGACAACCGGGCATTTAATTGTCAATTGTCAATTGTCCATTGTCAATTCCTTTGTTTACAAAAGGTAGCGCCACCACACCAAACAGTCCCGTAATTCCGAGCCAGGCAGTTTGCACCGTATGCACCACCAGAGCAAAAGCCGCAGCATCGGTTTCTTTTACTCCGAAGCACATCAAAGTGGCGATCACCATAAAATGCCACGGACCAATCCCCCCCTGCACGGGTACCGCCACAGCGATACTACTCATCGTAAAAGCGATCAGACCGACCGTCACACCCAAATCACGGGTAAAATCGAAAGCATAGAAAGTGATGTAGAAATACAGGAAATATCCTGTCCAGATCAACAGGGTTTGAATAACGAAAAGACCTTTACGCTTCATCAGCCAGATGCTCTTCATTCCATCCCAGACGTTCTGCAACATCGACTTTGCTTTCTTGACCAGCGTAAAGTTACTCATATATGTGAATATAAACCAAATTCCGGCAATAAAAATTACGCCGGCCACATAAATCCATATCGAGTTGAACATGGACTGAAAACCATCCAGCAACGCAGGGTTCTTCGCAAAGAAACTATGGAAAAAATCAAAATTGAAGATAATGATGGACATTGTGATCAGCCCGACCATGATGGTATCGCTCACACGGTCGATCAGCAGCGTCCCCAACAGGCGGGTAAACGGGATCTTGTCATATTTGGTTATCATCCCGCAACGCCAGACTTCACCGACACGTGGTAGCACAAGGTTCACAGCATAATTCCCCAACACAGCATAAATCACATTGCAGGTCTTCACCTTATCACCTAACGAACGAATCAGCAGTCCCCAACGCAATCCCCGGACAATATTGGCTCCCAAGCCAAACAAAAGGGAAAAAAGAATAATCTCATAGCGGACCCCCTTACGAATCACATTCCAGATCTCGCCAATATCCATCTTACTGTATAGATACCAAAGGAGTAAACAACCGAATGCAAGCGGGAGAATTATCTTGAGAAACGTGCGTAGAATTGCTTTAAAATCCATTATACGTAGATGACTTTAAATTATTTGTTGTATTTTTGTACGCCTGCAAAGATAAGCATTATATTTAAATACGAACACATTACACCAAAGAAGTGGATGAGATTAGTTAAGCCCAAAAAAGCATTAGGACAACATTTCCTGAAAGATCTGCAAATAGCTGAGCGTATTGCAGATACATTGTCCGATTACAAGCAGTTACCTGTACTGGAAATTGGCCCAGGGATGGGCGTCCTCACCCAATTCTTACTGGAAAAAGGACACGATCTGACAGTAGTGGAGCTGGATATGGAATCGGTCGATTACCTGGAACAGAACTTTCCCGTCTTGGAAGGCAAGATTTTGGCCGAAGACTTTCTGCGTCTGGATCTCGGCAAGTTGTTTCCGGACCAGTTTTGTGTGATTGGCAATTATCCTTATAATATATCCAGTCAGATATTTTTCAAAGTGCTCGACTACAAGGAACATATTCCCTGCTGTTCGGGTATGATACAGAAAGAGGTGGCCGAACGTCTTGCTGCCGGTCCGGGTAGTAAGACATACGGCATCCTGAGCGTCCTGCTACAGGCCTGGTACGAAGTGGAATATCTGTTTACAGTCAGCGAGAATGTATTCGATCCGCCTCCAAAGGTCAAGAGTGCGGTGATACGGATGGTGCGCAATGACCGAAAATCGTTGGGATGTGACGAGAAGCTTTTCAAGACGGTTGTCAAAACCTCGTTCAACCAACGTCGCAAAACATTGCGCAACTCCATGAAACCTCTGCTGGGTAAGGATTGTCCCGATTATTCGCTCCCGATCTTTAACAAACGACCGGAACAGCTTTCCGTAGAGCAGTTCGTGGAACTGACGCTGATAACGGAGCGAAACTTAAAAGATTTATGATTTCAGATTTATGATTTATGACTTATGGAGCTTGTATTGTTTCACAAATCATAAATCATAAATCCTAAATTCTCCAAAGCATGATTGAACTGACGAAAGAATATATAGACCATCTAAAAGACATCATCACGGAGAAGGATGATGCTAAGATTAAGGAGATACTGGACGAACTGTATCCGGCGGACATAGCCGAACTGTACCAGGAGCTTGATTTGCAAGAGGCTATCTACCTCTATCTGCTGATGGATGGTGAAAAGGCAGCGGATGTTCTGATGGAACTGGATGAAGAAGACCGTCACAAGTTGCTGAAAGAACTTCCGAACGAACTGATTGCCAAACGCTTCGTGGACAATATGGAGACCGACGACGCTGTAGACCTGATGCGTGAGTTGGACGAAGATACCCAGGAAGAGATTCTTTCGCACATCGAAGACGTAGAGCAGGCGGGCGACATCGTCGACCTCTTGAAATACGATGAAGACACTGCCGGTGGATTGATGGGTACCGAAATGATCGTGGTGAACGAGAATTGGAGTATGCCCAAATGTATCGACGAGATGCGCAAGCAAGCTGAAGACATGGATGAGATCTATTACGTCTATGTAGTTGACGATGATGAGCGCCTTCGCGGAGTCCTCCCCCTGCAGAAGCTGATCACTAATCCTTCCGTCTCGAAGATCAAGCATGTGATGAAGAAAGACCCGATCTCCGTCCGCGACAGTGACAGTATCGAAGAGGTGACCGAGACGATCGAAAAATATGACCTGGTCGCCCTACCTGTTATCGACAGCATCGGGCGTCTCGTCGGACGTATCACCATCGACGATGTCATGGATGAAGTCCGCGAACAGCACGAACGTGACTACCAGTTGGCATCCGGTATCTCGCAGGATGTGGAAACTTCGGATAATGTCTTCACCCAAACGGCCGCCCGCCTTCCTTGGCTCCTGATCGGTATGATAGGCGGAATAGGGAACTCTCTGATCTTAGGTAATTTTGAAGGAAATTTTGCCGTCAACCCCAAGATGGCGCTGTTTATTCCGTTGATTGGAGGAACAGGTGGAAATGTCGGCATCCAGTCTTCCGCCATCGTGGTACAAGGCCTGGCCAACAACAGTTTGAAGGAAGGAAACATTCTGCCTCAGATCTTGAAAGAGTCTGTCGTTTCACTGATTAACGCCAGCATCATCAGTTTAGTCGTATTTATCTATAATTTCTTTATGTTAGGCGACAGAGGCATCACCGCTTCGGTTTCCTTAAGCTTGTTTGCGGTCGTGATGTTCGCCAGTGTCTTCGGAACACTGGTCCCCATGACTCTCGATAAACTGAAGATCGACCCTGCTTTGGCCACCGGACCGTTTATCACCATCACAAACGACATTATAGGTATGATGATCTACATGTTCATTACGTCTGCACTGGCTGGATAAGCAAAAAAACAATCTCTTCCCCTTTCAGAAAAGAGATTGTTTTTCCACACCAGACATCACCAACCCGTGGGCTGTTTGATATTCGGATTAGCGGTTACTTCTTGCTGATGTAAAGGCCATGAATCGAATTTCGGGAAAACACAATTACGTGTTTCAATCGTCACATAAGAACCCTCATTAGGATTCCATGCTCCATAAATTGTACCTTGATTCGTTTCATTCCCGATTCCCCAACGACGAATATCGTCATAACGCTTTCCTTCGAATGCAAACTCGATACGACGTTCACGGCGATACAATTCACGTACCTTCTCTTGAGTATTATACACAGACTTATCCATATTTGGCATTCCAGCACGATTTCGAATCATATTAATATATTTCTCCACATCCGGATTTTGCCAGTCTCCTGTTTCAATCAGACACTCCACATAATCCATCAGGACTTCGGCATACCGATAAATCATAAAGTCAAGTGTTCCTCGTCCCGTAGCTCGATCTTGTTCATCCAAGTATTTTTTCAACATATATCCAGAACGCGAGGCTCCTGTTTTTCCAACAAAATCACTACTGTTAGGATCAAACGGATGATAAACATAATTAGAAATGGAAGTGCTGTCTTCTGGCATCATCACAGTTGCATACAAACGGGGATCCCGCGCTTTATATAAAGGATTCCGTTCATACTGTAAACGTTCTTCAGCCGAAAGAGACTGAATCGTTTTTCCATCAATCGTCTCATAAACGTCAACCAATGACTTCAACGGGGCACTTACACCTTGCCCCCCCATGACTGTCCCCATATTACGGAACCAAATATCATTGCATCCCTGGTCTCTAAATAATATTCTTTCCTTATTTTGTTCGCCGAGATAACGGAACAAATCCCGATAATTCCTGCCTGGATCATTATCCTGAGAAGATGTATAATACAGTTCAAATTCCCCTGAATCGATCAACGCCTTTGCTGCTGCTTTTGCCTGCTCATATTGTTTAAATTGCAGGTTGACATCCATTTTTAATGCTAAAGCGATCGATCTGGACATTCTACTCCGACGCCCTTCATCCCAAACGAACGGCAGATCTTCTGAATTTATAACCATATCCAATTCACGATTGATAAAATCCAGACATTCTTGTACCGTATTACGCGCCAAGTAAATATCACTTGGATTCAAAGCATGATCCACGATAGGAATCCCGTCATGCCGTCCATAATAATTCAGCAGGCGGATGTGATACCAAGCACGCCACACACGTGCTTCCGCTTTCATACGTGCTCTTTCCGATTCATCTGCAAAATAGGCATTATCAACATGTTCCAAGAATCGGCAACACCGACGAATATAAGTATAACTATTAGACCACTGATCTAAAACAACTTCCCAACTTGTTGGATCATTGTTTTTAGTAGGAGGTACCAAAGAGCCATTTCCTAATTGAACTATACGTTGATCAAAATTAGCAAAGAAATACATGTTGTCTGTAGCACCCTCCAAAAACATCAATCCTAACTCTGTCTCAGACTGCCCTCCTTTCATCCATAACTTACATTGTCCTAAAGCATTTTCACATTCATTCATCGTTTCCCAAAACTTATCATCTGATATTTCAGTCGGATGATTACGTGTTAAAAAATCTTCACATCCACAACAACTTATCATTACGGCAATCAGACAGATTACCTTCATTATTTTCTTACTATATTTTTTCATCTTTACTTTATCATTATATTAGAAATTCAAACTTACACCTGCCGAATAGGTCTTAACCAACGGATAAGAGCCTCTTTGTCCACGACTTTCCGGATCAACCAAATCCTCTTTTGCAATTGTAAACGGATTCTGCACATTCAGATATAAACGAATATTAGACATTCCAATCTTTTTCAATCCGATTTGGTCAAAAGTATACCCAAACTGAATATATTTAACGCGACAATAACTTGCGTCAAAACGCCAATAATCTGATGTATGATCATTATTCCCATAAGAAGAATTAGGAGCCAAACGAGGATATCTTGCAGTCGGATTTTCCGGAGTCCAATAATCTGTTTGAACTGCTAACGGTGTCTGACCGCCACCGGATGTATTCAATCCATAGGCATAGGGACCAGAATAATAACCATCAACTCCTGTAACCCCTTGGAAAAGTATTTCAAAGTCAAACTTTTTATAATTCAAAGAAATATTAGCAAAATAGTTCAAATCTGGCTGATCATCTCCACTGATAACACGGTCATCCGTTGTGATCTTACCATCCTCATCTGTATCCAAATAGTGGATATCTCCCGGTTTCTGTCCATCAAAAATCACAACACCTTCTTTGGGAATCCAATTTCCTGCAGCATCTTTCGTAAAATCGTCTTCTTGCAACAGACCATCCGTTGGATAAATAAAGTAACTATTCAAAGCATACCCTATCTGATGAATCCTGTTTCCATTATCATAAGGTGCACCAAAAAGATCTTCTATCTTGTTTTCATTATGTGTCAAACCAGCATGTATATTCAATCCGAAATCTTTAGTGACCTGTTTATTATAACTCACATCGAATTCCCACCCTTTATTACGGACTTTGCCCGAATTCAAGGGTGCTGCACTGATTCCCCCGATATAAGAAATAGGTGGGGTTATGATCATATCTGTCGTCAACTTATTATAATAATCGAACGTTACGGTCAAGTTTTTAAACAAACGGATATCAGCTCCTACATCCAACATGTGAACCGTTTCCCAAGTTATATCCGGATTCCCGAAGACCGTTTCATTACCATTTCCCGCATTTATCAATGTCTGATACTTATAAAGTCCGATATTCTCATTTCCTAATGAACCATAAGACATTCTCAGTTTGAATTCATTCAAAAAATTTTTCGTCGACTTCATAAATGCCTCTTCATGAATATTCCAGCCAGCACCGATAGAGGGGAACACTCCAAATTTGTTTCCCGGTCCAAAGCGGGAGGAACCGTCACGTCTCACCGTACCTTCCAACAAATAACGGTTATCAAATGTATAATTTGCTTTTGCAAAGAAGGAACTCATAGCCCACTGATCCCAGTCACCATTATTTGTCAGTTCCTGATTATACCCACCAATAGCAAATAACCGATGTTTATTTTTCTCCAAGGTATATTCAACGGTTCCCCCTAAATAATAATAACTGGAACGACTTTTGGATGCATTATGGATAGCTCCCCAAGTTTGTAGAAAAGAACCTGAATTATAATCGAAAAAGTTATAAGCATCTCTTTCTTCTTTTGTTGCTCCACTACTTATTCGATAAGAATATTGCCCACGGACAATCAGGTTCGGAATAATTTCCCAACGCGGAGCAATATTAATACTGATATTGTCTCCTAAATAAGTACGGACACCCCCCTTTTCCATCAAAGCTGCTGGATTCCGCTGCTCCGGACGATTTCCATAATATAAAATATCACTTCCTTCTTTCATCGGATAATGGATTACCGTATTCGGAGGTGTTGTATACAAATAATTAAGCACGGCTTGCAAAGGCTCATGCCTGTTTGTACGATACGAATTAAAATCCATATTGACCGACAAATTGTCCAACAAACTGACTGATGTATTTGCCCGAATATTCAAACGGTTATAACCTGCGTTATCAATCAAGGCTTCATTATCCAGATAATTGGCAGTCAAGGCAAAACGAGCAAGGTTACTTCCTCCGGATACAGAGACGGAATGGCTTTGGATCATACCGGTCTGATACATATAGTCGGTCCAATCTGTATCCGGATATTTGATAAGATCCGAATGGCTCCTCGTCGCATCAATTGCTTCTTGAGAATAGATCGGTGCTCCTCCTACATTCGCATTCGCAACATTTACCATTTGCATATAATCTGCCGCGTTAACAAACTCCGGTAGATAGGTCGCTTGTTGAAAACCTGCATAACCATTGTAGGAAATGCTGATCTTACCAGGAGTTCCACGTTTTGTCTTCACAACAATCACACCATTTGCTGCACGAGCACCATAAATGGCAGAAGCAGCCGCATCTTTCAAAACAGTCACACTCTCGATCGTATTCGGATCCAGTTGATTCATGTCCATAGGAATACCATCTACCAGCACCAAAGGATCACTTGTACCCAAAGTCGAAATGCCACGAATCTTTATTGCAGCTGCATCTGCCCCCGGTAAACCGGAACTTTGTGTCACATTCAACCCTGTGATTCCACCTTGCAGCGACTGGGACAAAGATGTGATCGGTTTGGTCGACAAGTTTTTTGTCACATCTAAAGAAGATACGGCAGAAACAGAGTTCACTCTTTTTTCTTCCGAAATACCTGTTACCACAATTTCATCCAATTCTTCGGAGTCAGAATTTAAAGAGACTGTCAAGTTGCTTATAGCACGAGAGACAACATACTCATAATCTTTAAACCCTAAATATTTAAAAATCAAAATATCTCCTCTCTTTGCCTTAATAGTGAAATAACCATTACCATCACTAATGGTCCCTAGAGATGTTCCTTTAATCAGAATATTCACTCCTGGTAATGGATAAGGCGGTTCTGAATTTTCAAGAACCTGTCCTTGGATAGTCCAAATCCTGTCATCAATAACAGTGTTATTGATGACATCCGATTCTTCGGATGTCTCTTTCCGGGCGATTGCGATATAATCCTCAATTTGTTTAAAAGAATAACCGTCGCCCAATACAGAGCGTAATGCTGTCAAAATATCAGAAGTCTGGATATCCACCGATACCACCCGGTCCTTTTGAAGTTCATCACTACTATAGGCTATTTTCACTCCCGATTGTTTCATAATAGCATCCAGAACTTGCTCCAAACGGGCGTCTTTAAAAGATAAATTCAACGTGTACTTTTGCTCTAAAAGAGTTGTTGATGCCGAAATATCCGGCGAAATACTTAATAAATTGATGAGTAAAAATAAAAATAACGAGTGCTTTAAGACTTTTTGTGCATACACAAAAGCCCCATGTCTGCTTTTTTCCATAAATTTGTATTTTACAGGTTTAAACTGAGTTATAAAAATGTTTAGTAATCTGTTACGGGAGACAGTATCTGGTACATACTGTCTCCTTTTTGTGTTTTCATGATATCTAAGTCATCATACCTCCTCTCTTTTTTGTTTAACATAAATGATATTTCCTTGGCTTCGTTCCAATTTCACATCTGACGTAAAACTGATCAACTCCAATAATTGCTCCAAACTGATTTTCCGGTCTATGACCAAAGAAAAACGCTTATCTTTCAACTGTTCATTTTGATACCGGACGGTAAAATCATACCAATGCAACAACTTATTAAAGATTTCCTCTAACGCGGCATCTTTGAAAATATATTCTCCTTTTACCCAAGATGTATATAAATCCGTGTCTACAACCCGTATCCCGGACTTACGGCTTTCCTTATTATAACAGAACTGCTCGGAGGGGACAATCCGGAATTCTTCGCCACCATTCGCTTTTACAGCCACAGAACCTCCTACCAGTGTGACACGAGCCATTTGCTCGGACTGATAAGCCGAGACATTGAAAGAGGTTCCCAAAACCTGGACTGCGACCTCATCCGTCCTCACCACAAAAGGACAGTCCGGATTCTTAGCCACATCGAAGAACGCCTCTCCTTTCAACCGGACCTCGCGCATTTCTCCTGCAAAGCGAGTCGGATAAGATAACTCCGATTCAGCATTCAGCCAAACGTGTGTTCCATCTGCCAACTCCAGTTCGTAAGCATTCCCTTTCGGTATCACCAAGTGATTCCAAGACAGCTTTTCTTCATCTGAAGGTTGCTCCCGGTCCGACTCATACGAAAGTTGTCCAACCAGATTATTCCGAATCACCATATTGCCCTGCTGAATCGAAAAACTATCCTGCTTCAACGGAATCCGTTCCCCATTATCCAACAGTAAAGTCGGTTGATTTATGTTTTTCAATACATCTGCCTCAGCAGTCCAATCCGGCTCCGCAGGTCTGTTCATAAAATAGAGCCCTATAGAAAACGCAATAGCGACCAAGGCCGCATAAGGCAACCAAGTTTTTAAGTTAAACTTTTTCTTCTTCTCTACAGTTTGGTTGCGTACCCTCATCCAAGCCTGTTCAACATCATATTCAGAATCATCCTGCTTTCCGACAGTCTCGAAACTGCGATATAGTTCACCTACTTGCTCGAACTGCCTTCTGTTGGCTTCCGAACAAGCAAGCCATTCATTCAACAGGCGATGCTCGTCTTCGGTCGCATCTTCGGACAGGACAGACAACATGATCTCATATATCGTTTCAGACTTCATTTGCAATACCTTTTATTATATGACAACAGTGGGCAGGAAAATGGGTAGGAAAAAATAAACTTTTTTCATGTATCTATGACAAATTCAGTCTGCATGTAATTTGTTTCCGGCAATGCCGAACATATATTCGTATATCTTCGACAATGTCGAACAGCTACACGACAACGTCAAAAACAGGTTTCATTAGCATAAAAAGCAAGACTGTTCCTTGTAAATCAATCAATTCTTCCCGCATAATTCGAAAAGCTTCTCCCAAATGATACTTGACAGTATTGACCGATATTCCGGACACTTCTGCTATTTCTTTATATTTCAATCCTTTTATACATTTAAGAAGAAATACTTGTTTACATTTAGGGGGTAGTTTACGAAGAGCCTCCCGCACTTCTTGTTTATACCGGAAATCATTCTCCTCTTCAGCTTGTCCATTCCACTCTTCTACAAGCGAGGCCAGAAAACTTTCTTTCGATAATTCAGCTTTATAGTAATTCAAGCAGCGGTTATAGACAGAGCGATAAGCATAAGGCAAAAAGTTATCCCCGTTGATCGTCAAACCGTCTTTTTCCCAAACGGCAATAAAAAAGCTTTGGACAATATCTTCTACAATTTGTTTATCTGACAAATAACGGGATGCATAGCGGCACAACTCCGCATAATACATCCGAAATAATTGCTCAAAAAGTAGTTCATTGACCATTTTTCCATTCAATTTTTCAATCTTATATGATAACTTAGAAGTACAAATATAGCGAAACTCGCTCACATACGGATAACTTTGGAGAAAATAATGTAAAGTGTTTGATAGCAAAAGGGATATGTCGTTTTGTACCACATTCTTCCGCAGGGGGCTTTTAGCAAGTTTTAGGTGGAGTTAGGAGGACAAATCACTACTTATCCGTTGCCTTTTCGGGATAAAAAAAGAGGCTTGAAAAACAAGCTTTCGTCTTTCATTGATTACCCCATTTACCACCGCAAAGAACGCTGTTTTTTCCATGTCTGCTGACGCAAACTTAGTCATATTTTTCCGTATCAGAAAAAAATACAGGCTTTGTTTGCAGGCCGAGGGGTCTTATTCTACGTTCCGCTATATTTTTCATGCCGTTCATTTGCTCTGCATATAATAATTTTGCAAACAAAGAAATTGATTATGAACCAGGCAAATGTAAAGGTGTCGTTCTACCTGAAAAAGAGCGAGGCGGATGCCGACGGGAATTGCCCCGTAATGGCAAAGTTGAATGTCGGAAAATATTCCGAAGCGGCATTCAGTGTGAAGATAAAAGTCCCGCAATCCCGCTGGTCTTCGGGACGTGCTTCCGGAAAAAGCGTGGCGGCAAAGGAAATCAACAACCGGCTGGATGAGATACGTGCGATGGCATTGAATATCTATATGGAACAGTCGGCTGTCCGTGACGGTGTGACGGCCGAAGAGGTGAAAGGCATACTGCTTGGAATGGCAAGCGGGCAGGAAACGCTTCTGGGATATTTTAGGCGGTTCATCCGCAACTTTGAAAAGCGTGTGGGGATAAACCGTACGGTAGGAAGCCTGAGAGCCTATAGCAATGCCTATAGCCATATCGAAAGATTCTTGCAGGCGCAATACAAGCTCTCCGATATTCCGTTTTCTGCGTTGGACCGTTCTTTCATTGACAAGTATGATTTGTATCTCCGGACGGAACGGAACCTCGCTCCCGGAACAATCATCAACCTGACCGTCCAACTGAAAACCATTGTCGGAGAGGCCATTGCTGACGGTATTATTACCGCCAGCCCGTTCATGGGCTACGAGCCGGTGCGTCCGAAGCACGTGCAGAAATATCTCACGGCAGAAGAGTTGCACAGGATTATGACCACCCCGCTTCACAGGCAGACCCTCTATCATGTCCGTGACATGTTCCTTTTTTCCTGTTTTACCGGCATTCCATACGGAGATATGCGCCTACTGACAAAGGACAACCTATGCCTTGCGGAAGATGGAATATGGTGGATCAAGAGTGCCAGGCAGAAAACCAAGATAGAATTTGAGATTCCTCTCTTGGATTTACCGTTGCAGATTCTGAAGAAATATAGCGGTACAGCTCCCGGTGACAAGCTGCTGCCGATGTATTGCAATTCCACGCTGAACCTCTACTTGAAAGAGATTGCCCGAATCTGCCACATTGACCGTCCGTTGGTCTTCCATGCAGGACGGCATACATACGCAACGGAAATCACACTCTCTCATGGGGTCCCCCTTGAAACGGTCAGCAGGATGCTCGGCCATAGTCAGATAGAGACCACACAAATCTACGCGAAAGTGACCGATGAGAAGATAGACGCCGACACCAAGGCATTGAACCGAAAAATCTCGGAGCGTTTTTCTGTCGTTATTTAATAACCTTTTAAATGGAAAGAATATGGAAAAGAATACTGAAAAACAGAATGTCAAACGACGCAGTACTTTTGCCGTGCTGTTTTATATTAACCGCACGAAAGTGCGAAAGGACGGAATGTGCCAGCTATTGTGCAAGGTGAGCATTGATGCCGAATGGGCACAGATAGGAACCAAAGTCTCTGTCAATCCGGGTATCTGGAATCCGGAGAAAGGCCGTGCCAACGGAAGGAGCGAGAATGCCGTTACCGTGAACCGTGCCATAGATGACCTGACACGTGAGATTGCCGGACATTATGAGCGGATAAGAAACAGCCTGGGGTTCATCACGGCTGAACTGGTCAAAAACGCAGTCAAGGGTATCGGACAGAAACCGCTTACCCTGCTGGCTCTTTTCAGGGAGCATAACGAGGAGTTCAGGAAACGGGTCGGGATAGACCGCATACAGGAAACATACGACTCCTATCAGCGTTCCTACAAGCATCTTTCCGCTTTTGTCCGGGAAAAGAAAGGCGTGGAAGATGTGACGCTGCGAAGCCTTGACCGGACGTTTTATGACGATTTCGAGGTATTCCTGCGGACTGACCGCAACCTGAAACCCAAAAGCGTGCATGAACACCTGTACCGTTTGAAAAAGCTCACGATGCGGGCTGTGAGCCAGGGCACGTTGCGACGCGACCCTTATTGCCGCCTGCATCCCGAACTGCCCAAAAGGAAGAGCCGCCACATGAAACTGGAAGACCTTAAAACACTCATGACCACTCCGGTGGAGAAACCGCAACTGCAATTCGTGCGGGATATGTTCATCTTTTCAACCTTTACCGGACTGGCGTATGCGGATCTGAAACGGCTTTCGGACAAGGACATCACGCAGGCCGGCGACGGCACATGGTGGATTCATATCCACCGGAAAAAGACCGATACGCTCTCTTCTGTCCGTCTGCTGGATATTCCTCTTCAAATCATAGAGAAATACCGCGGCCAAAGAAGCGGAGACAAGGTGTTCAATATTTATGCCCGCAGGTATTTTATCCTGTTGACTAGGGAATTGGGGCAGGTATATGGTTTTGATTTGACCTTTCACCAGGCCCGGCATAATTTCGGTACCCACATCACCCTTTCGCTCGGCGTTCCGATAGAGACGGTAAGCCGGATGATGGGACATACCTCTATTTCCACCACGCAGATTTACGCGCAGGTTACGGACACGAAAGTGGACGAGGACATGAAACGGTTGAGGTCCACAGGTTTCGGAAACAGGATAGACCTTTGCGAGGAGGATTTCACCGTCAGGAAAAAGCGGAAAATAAAATCACCGGCTGTATGAAATGGAAAACGGAGAAACTGCCTGCTGTCAGCCGGGCAGTTTCTCCGTGCTTGATTAAAGAAGCAGTACTATACCCAGCGCTGTTCCTCCCGGCACCGTTTGTAGGCATCGTCCAGTATTTTCATGATATCGGACTCTTTATAGAGTGCCTTCCCTTGCACCAGATAGTAAGGGATTACACCGAATGTACGGTATTCCTGCAATGTACGCCTGCTTACCCGCAGGACTTTGGAAAGTTCCTCGTCCGTAAGGAAACGTTCACCGTTGAAGAGTGATCTCGGTACATCTTCCATTACTGAAAGCATCCTCTCCATTTTCTCCAGTCCCTGGAACATCACGTCAATGCGTGGGTCTTTCTTGTCTATAAAATGATAGCTCATAATTTGCTCTTTATTAAAGGGTGGTAACTCAATTCCAATAATCTCCGTATATCTTCCGGTTTGTAGAAAAGCTTGTTCTTGATGCGACTGAAAGGAAGGAGACCTTTGGCACGATACGCCTGAAGGGTCTTTTTGTTGATGCGGAGTACGTCGCACACCTCCTGGTTGTCCAGCCAGTTTTTTAGGCCGAGATCCTCGACCGGACGGCACAGGCGTGTCACCCGGTCCTCAAATTCGCAAAAACGGACACGCAGTTCTTCAAAAGTCTGTTTGTCAATACATACAAGTTCCATATTCTTTCATTTATATTAATTTTCCATCTGTTTTTTCAGTCTCGCCGGCAAACGCCTGCCCTTTTGGTTGAGGAACGCCTCGACCTCGGAGGACTTGTAATAGGTACGCCCGTCTATCATGTAATAGGTCACGAGTTTCTTCTGGCGGTACCGCGCGAGAGTGCGTTTGGTAATGCCGAGCAGCTCGCACATGTCCTGGTTGTCCAGCAGCTTGTCTCCGTCAAGCGCAGAGGTCTGGCGGTTCATACGGCTCAGCCTGTCTTCAATCCTGTCGAACCTTTCCATAATCTGATGAAGCATCATCTGGAAGGTCTCACGGTCTGTCTGTATCATAATACGGTCTGTCTTTAAAGTGTAAATAATTGACTGGTTACACCTTGTCGCGCAACAGGTTATATTATGATATAGGGCTAACGGCGTGCCAATGGCTCTGTATTTCACGAAATGACATAGCTATTCCGTTGAAATACAGTACAATAAAAAAATAAAGGAGAAATATTTGATGGGAAATTAACCTTGCAGGATGCAAGGATTCTCGCAATCTGCAAGTTACATCCTGCAAGGATTACGATAAATCAGACGGCAGATGCCACCAGGCAGGACAACGGCCTTGTGTAACTGCCATTGCCGGACGGGAAAGATGGCCTGTATGGAATTCCCTTTGCCGGCGGAATAAGGAAAAAGGTAGATAATAAGTTCTTCCACAAGATTGTAATGGAAGAGGCCACGCAGGAGATCCAATGTTTCTGCATCAGAAACTTCTGCCAGGTAGATAAAGGAATCGCCTTTAGTGTCTTTTTCACAAAGAAGGTCTAGTATGTAATGGGGTAAAATCCGGGCATCACAACGCTCCCGCCAACGGGCAAAACCTTTCCTGTGGTTCATTACCCATCGCATCAGCACGTTGTCGGTTTCCGGCAGGAAGCCGTCCAGTGTCATCGCCGTTACAGCTTGGACTTTTGGCATAAATTCTGTTTTGATACCGGACCGTAAGCCGTCAAAAAAAGAAGCGTGCAAACACGCTACTTCTAATGGAGGCTCTGGAATGCCTTTGAAAGGAATAGGTGAATGCACGCTATGCGTAGGCATAGCATAAGCAATCACGCAATAGTTCCTTTCAATGTTAATTTTCCAGATTCCCATTAGAAACACCTTGCGGTCTTATGTCATATACAGTCAGCAATTGTCTTAGAGACAATATGTCGATTTTTCTCTATTTGTTTGCAAATGTACACATATTCAGTGAGATTTGCACTAACGGCAGGCTCATTTTTATTTCACCCCGTATTTCTTCATCTTCCGGTACAGTGTTGCTGGGTTGATGTTCAGCAGTGCGGCAGCCTGTTCCCGGTGTCCGTTGCAAGCTTTAAGAGCATTGATAATTTTCATTTTCTCCAATGACTCATCCTTCAACGGCTGAATTACCGGGGAGTGCGTATCTCCACTTTGGCGGATCTCAATATCCAATCCTTCCATATCCAGCATCGGAGTCTCCGCAATCAATACAGCACGTTTGATCCGGTTCTGTAAGTCCCGGACATTGCCCGGCCATGAATAGGTAAGCATCCTGCGCTTGGCATCTTCCGTAAAGCCTTGTGTTTCCCTTTTCAGTTCTTTCGAATGGCGTTCACGGAAAAACTCAGCCAAAGGGATGATGTCTTCCGGACATTCCGCCAATGAAGGCTGACGTATCTCGAATTCGCAAAGGCGGTGGTAAAGGTCTTCCCTGAACCGCCCTTCCTTGATGGCCAGTTGCAAATTCTCATTTGTGGCGGTAACGATACGCACGTCCGCTACCCGTTCCTTGTCACTGCCTATCGGAGTATAGGTATTCTCCTGTAACACGCGCAGCAACATGGACTGAATCTCATAGGACATTGTACCTATCTCGTCCAGAAACAGAGTTCCGCCTTTCGCCATGTCGAAATATCCGGTCTTGGCGGTGTCGGCACCGGTAAATGCCCCTTTCTCGTGACCGAAGAACAACGAGGCGGCCAGTTCACGTGGCAGTGCCCCGCAGTTCACCGCCACGAAAGGCATCTCCCGGCGTTCGCTGCCCAGATGGATGCTCTGTGCCACCGACTCCTTCCCTGTACCGTTGGCACCAAGTACCATCACCGACATTTCCGATGGAGCTACCAGTCTGGCAAGTTTCTCCACTTGCAGGATCTTCGGACTTGTACGGTGAAACAGTACCTTTTCCTGTTTCCGCACCGTAACCATGGGGCGGAACACATCTTCTGCCAGTTCCAGCAGATGTTCCTTGCGTACCGGCTTGGGAAGGTAGTCTATCGCTCCCAACTTAATAGTGCGTACCACATCGGGAACCGACACATACTCGGTCGTGATGATGAAAGGAATATCCTTTCTTTCCTTGCGCAGCCATTCCAGTAGAGATATTCCGTCCCCTTCGGGTAGACGTACGTCCGATAGAATCAGATCAAATTGTATTTTGCGTATCAGTGAACGGGCTATCGGTTCGTTCATAGCTGTCACGACATCATAACCAGCTTGTGCAAACCAGTCCTTCTGCATCTGAGACAGACTGATATTGTCTTCAACTATCAGTATTTTCCGTTTCATTTGTCTGTCTTTTTATTTCATTTTTTGCTGCTGCCATCAACATATCGGTATGATTTATTATCCGTTGAGTATATTCTTTTAAAGCAGTGTCACTGGCCCTTTCATCTTTTAAAAGGGAACGATAAGCGAACAACATTTCTTCATTATGTAATAATTCCCACATCGGCAGCATACGGTGAACCGTTTCACGCAATTTCTTCCTATTACAATTTTCTATGGCCGAATTGAGTTCTTCAACATCTTTTTTCGACTGGTCAATAAAGGAACATAATAATTTTATCTTATCGCTCACCTCACACAACATCATGCTGAAATCTACATCATGCTTTTTGTCAGGGCAACCTCTTTCTATAGTTGACAACAGACCGATCAACTCTGTAGATGAGAACGGCTTATAAATACAGGCTGTAAATCCGGCATTCAAAAAAGCATCTTTCTCCTTCTCTCCACGTGCAGTCATAGCGACAATGGGTATAGTCTTTGAATTGCCAATACTTGAGTTACGTAACAAAGTCAACAATTCAAACCCGTTGGTGTAAGGCATCAGGATATCTGTAAGCAACAGGTCATAATCTTTTTCCCGCATGGCTTTTACTACCTCTTTGACTGTGGTACAAGTTGTACAGGCCATGCCATTACGCTCTAACATTTCTTTAATGACAGCTTGCAACATACTGTCGTCATCAATAACAAGTACATTGTGATGCAGGTGTGTGGAATGCGTCGGGACATGTTTTTCGCTTTCCAACGGTTCATCCGTTTCCGGCATGGGAAGGGTCACACGAAATGTGCTTCCACAATTAATCAAACTTGTTACTTCTATTGTCCCATCAAGAAGATTGACAAGTCCTTGCGTGATCGGAAGCCCCAATCCGAATCCGTCCGCGTTGGTTGCAGAGGTCTGGCGTTCAAAAGGACGAAAGATACGGGAAAGTGTCTCCTCACTCATACCAACACCGGTATCCACTATTTCCATGACCAGCAGTCCATTGAGATAGTGCACATTGAAATTGATTGTGCCGGTCTCCGTGAACTTAACTGCATTGGTAAGCAGATTGTCTATAATCTGTTCTATGCGGTCTGCATCACCATATAACTTGACTTCCGTATCCTTAAAATCACAATTGAACAGGATACCCTTATTATTGATTATATGAGAAAAACCGGCAGCGGTACGTTCCAATAATTCATGCAGGTCGAATGGGACATCGTTCCGTATTTCTTTCGCCTCGTTTAACCGGTACACATCCAACAGGTTGTTAAGCAGATGTACCACATGCTTGCACACCCTCCTTATGTTATTCAGATGGATATTCCTCCGTTTCTTTTCACGTGTATCCATTGCCAGATCGGCACTACCGTCAATGACATTCAAAGGGGCACGTATGTCATGCGATATGGTCAGGATAATATTCTTGCGCATTTCCAACAGCGCAGTGTTTTGTTGTATCGTATCTTCCAAACGCTTCCTTGTTCTTGCCTTTTCCCGTAAATCTTTTTGAATAATCAGATAGGATATGACAAGCAGAATAATGGCGGAGATAATCAGCCAGGAGATGACACATATGGAACGGTTGTAAGATTCTCTAAGATGACATTCCTTCGCTTCAAGTACACGTTCTGTCTGGTTGTTCATCGTGCTTATCAGATGGCGAAGCTTTCGGTTGAGTTCCTTGTTGTGGTCGCGGAGGCTATCGGTATAAGCATTGATACTTTCCTGCCGTTCTTCCTGCATGGATAGCAATTCCTTGTTCAATGTCTTGAGAATTGTAGATGCGGAAGGAACTATCTCCAGAGTTTCTTTTGCCCCTAAAAATCCTGTAAAACCTTTCTTTTTACGAATAACAGTACGCGGTTGAGCTTCCGCTGGTAAATGAGAGAATTGCATACCTTCCTGACTGTTCTGACTATGGAAAAGTTGCATAATTTGGTATAAATGCTCTTCTTTACTGGATAATAGATAGCGCAGCGAGTCTATTTGACTTTGGCTGACAAATTCCTCATACCCCTTGTGCATGGCCTGCAACATGGAATCAATATGCAGACGAAGAGAATGATAGTTCGCAAAATCCTCCTCTTCCCAGGAAAGGGCTGTTTCACCATAAGTTGAGAGAATCGTGATGTGATGCTGGACTATATTTCCATTGTGCTGAACCCGATGAATTGTTTGTGCCTCAGTTTCAATCACCAAAACCCTATTCCGCTCACGTACCATGATTATAATCATACCGATTATAGCCACAATCAACACCATATATCCAAAGATGATTTTATATTGAATACTCATTTATCAATATTTGCTGTTTATTTAGACACTATATGTATGTGGAAAGCAACCAGTCTTTCTATCCGAAATTTAAGGGTGGCTTGTATAAACGGTAATATGTCTATTAGTACGAAAAGCGATTGGGTATATTGTATTCTAAAATCATAGTGTACTTTGAACTGCGATAATAAGGCTGCGGAAACTCTATTGTTTCGTATGAAATGAGAGTATTTCCATTTCTTCTGTATTACTTGTCTTCTTTCAAGGGTATAAATCCTATTTGTTCCAATTGAGCAATTTTTTGATCCGACAAGCTTCCTCTTCGATAATTCCGCCGTTGGACTGTACACCAACGCCCCAATGCCCCTTCACGGCATCCGGGCCACCGTCCATTTTGGACATGAAACTGGTGCAACTGTTTCAAGTAGCCTTGCCAGACCTGTTCCGCCGACCACACAAATCCTATTTGATCTAATAGTGTTTGACGATCAGGAGAGAGTTTCCCTTGTTTGCGCATTTTTCGTTGTGTATGACACCATCCACCCAAGTTCCCTTCTGCCGATTTAGGAAAACGGTGAAATTTTTGCATAAAAAACTTCAGTTCCTCGTAGTTCTTCATCCATTCCCCTTGAAGGTCCTGATCCCAGACAAAGCCGATCTCATCCAAAGCCCGGATACGCTCTTTGCTTAAACGTCCATCCTTCCGCCTTTCCCGCTGGGTATAACACCAAGTCGCAAGCGGACCGTCTTCACGTTTAGGCCAGCGTCCGCAAGTATCAAAGAAGACTTTCAACGTATGGTATTCTCTCATCCATTTGGAGTCGAGCTGATTCCATTCAAAACCGATCGCATCAAGCTGATCGCACCGTTCCTTGGCAAGACGGTCTCGTTTGTAGGCGATGCGCTGCGTGTTGCACCAAAGGCCCAATTTCCCTTCCGTTACCGAAGGCCAGTCGTTCTCTTCCCGGTGGAACTCGACCAGTCGCTCGTACATAATCTGCCACGGTTCCAGCTCGGCTAGGATCTCTTCGATGCGGAGTCGGATATCCGACAAGTAACCGGTGGCGAGGAACGAGGTTGTTCCTTCAAATCCGTGGGGCGATGGAAGATAAGAGAGCCGCTCCAAGTGGCGAGCCATCACGTCGTAGACCGATTTGCCCGACAGATTATTCACGAAATCCAAGACAACCGGCTGTTTCCCGCTTCCGGCATCCAGACAGCGCCCCAGCTGTTGCAGGGTGACAATGTAAGATTCAGTACGTCGCAAGAACAAGACGGCATCCACTCCCTCGACATGTAATCCTTCAATCAGCATATTGACGGAAAAGAGTACGTGTAACCGATCCGACTCTTCCCGGAAAGCAGCCAACAACCGCTGGTTCTCCTGCTCGCTTTGTACATGATGGATTTCAAATGGCGTAATCGATCGGCCTGCCTGCGTGAGCCAGTCACACACTTCTGGCACCATCTGTCTGAGATCAGCCAGGTCACGACAGAAGACCAGCAGTTTGCGTACGCTTTCGGGCAGGAACTTCCGGATTACCGACGGTGCACCCAAAGCACCTTTGAAATCGACCCGCGCCAGGTCCAGTTTCTTTTGGATGCGCTCTCTCTGGCGAGCTGAACAACCGCTTCGGTCCAAATTTCTCTGGATCCGATCCAATTCATTATCCAATCCGAAGGCGCTTTGCACCAGCTTCGGAACAGGTAGAATGTGATAATACCATGCCTGCGGCAAGGTGAGTTCATAAAAGAGGTTCCCTTCAAAATAGAGATCGACCGTATCTACCATCCCTTCCGGTCGGATAGGGGTGGCCGATGTACCCAGCACACGAGCTGACGGGTTGGAATCTATCACCTGTTGCAAGGCCCCGCCCCAGATCTCAGCTCCGAAATGGTGGAACTCGTCGATCAGGATATGACCGGCTTTCAGCGATTCGCAAGATCCCCGGTGATAAATCAGTGACTGGAAGGTTTGATAGCGGATATTGGGAGATTGAAATCCTACGGCCTTTCGGATCTCGTCCAGAATTGTCACATTCGGAGCAAACACCAAGATTTTTTCCGCCGCATGATCTGCAATATAGCGGGCTAACAGATACGACTTCCCCGTCCCGGTTGCCTGTACTACGGCACCGATGCGATGCTGTTCAAAACCTTTACGGATCGCTCGATAGGCTGCTTCATTGTGTGGATAAAGTTCTATATGCTTTCTGCTGGAAAGGCTTCGTATGTAGCTCTCATCCGAGATAGTCAGTCCATGCAGTTCAAAGGAGAGTGCTTCCGGTAGGAATCCACCATGCGCAACAATACGGAAATAAGGATTGCCTCGCCCTCGGCTTAGAGAGGAAAACTCGGCATAATAGCGTTCGGCATCCGCCCGATTCAGTGGCTGCTCATTCCAAACTTCTTTGACGATGGCATGCACCATTCCCGGCTTGAATCCGAGCCACAGAACCCCGTCAGATTCCGTGACTTCGTAACGGAGATGGAGATAGAAAGTCGTTAATGGGAGAGACATTATGTTTTTATGTCGCTAAGAGTTATATAACAGAAATGCTACTACCTACAAATACCATTTTCTCTTCATTGTCAACATGTTTTTTGCATTTAAATATTTTTTCCATACACAGCTTCATATTGGCCGGCTATATGTTCCCATGTATATCGCCGCATGGCTATTTCTTTCATAGCCATACCATCTTTTACTTTCCGATATACCAATTTCGTCAACTCATCCGAAGTCTTAAAGTAATAGGCTTTATTTTCCGTAGTTTCCCGATTATATACTACGTCATACGCCAAAATCGGCTTCCCGAAAAACATTGCTTCCACCAACGAGGGATTGGTACCGCCTGCGCTATGACCATGGATATAGCAAAAACATAAGTTCCGCAAAGCATATAGCTCGTCCAAATCATACACCGCATTCACCATCCGGATATTGCGGCATTTATCGTACTTCTGTTTTAATCCGCGGCTATATTCACTCCGTTCCCAGTTCCCAACAAACACGATGTCTTTTCCGTTGGCGGCAAATGCCTCACAAATTATGTGGCTGTTGTTTTCTGGTTCTATCCGGCATACGCTGACCGCATAATTTCCAGGCGTCACACCATATTTTCGCAAGATTTCTGTTTGTTTGTATTCCGGAATGTCTCTCAGTACCTGGTCTCCCCCGTATGCTATCAGAACTGCTTCTTTATGGTAAGTTTCCTTCACATAGTTTTGAATACCCTTATTATCGGCAATCACCACATCGGCATAGCGCACAGCCATAGCCTCACTGGTACGCAGAAACCACTTGGCGAACTTTCCCCATTTGGTGCGCCGGTGTTCCAGACCATCAATATTTACAACCAACCGCTTACGATAGAACAAACGGAATACAGGTAAGAAAATGCATCCGGACACACCCAATATTACCACGGTATCATATCCCTGCAAGCATTTTAGCATTGATATAATATCATAGGGTGTACTCTGTGCCCCATTGGCGTGGAACAGTGGAATATATTTCAAACGAGTTCCTTTGTAAGTTTTCATACGGGCGGTATAATCCTTACTGCTGCAAAAAACAGTATAACGGACTTCCGGGGAACAGTTATCACCGATAATGTTCTCTACCAAAGTCTCGAAGCCGCCATACTTAGCAGGCACTCCCTGAATGCCAACAATAGCAACTTGCTTCATGAAAAATAGAATTGATTTTAATTTGAGTTATATCTTAATGTCTTTTACTTGTCGCTTCATTGAAATCAAGTTCTTCACAATCACATTACCGTTTTCACCGTTCAATTGTTGTGACAAGGCTCTCATTATGGCACTCCGCCAATCGTTAAGCCCATACTTATTTTTGATACGTTCTGCTAAAATCGCGACATATTTAACCAAGACCTCCATATCCGTTGATTCGGACAACACCTCGCTATGAATAAAATCGATGACCGATTTTCGTAGCCGTTCATCCAATTTCATATTTCTCCAATGTGAGATTAATAGTTCATATAAATCTTCATCTCTCAATGCTTCTTTATCAAATGAGAATGTAAAGTTCAATACATCACCTACAATTTCAATATGTGCATTCAGGAATGTTATTCCTGATAAATCAGGTAAATAATAAGGATGAATATATTCGGTATAGGGATGTGTATGCCCTTTACCTCGATTACACTCCCAACACATAGGAACCAGGTTCAATCTACATAGAGCAAGAGCCTTATATTTATTTTTGGGCATATAATGATCCAATGTTGCAGGTTGCCCGATAGCGCAATAAGGGCACTTCATTACGTTTTCATTCAATTCTTGTCGGATATAGTAAAGAGGCTTATTTGCTTCCGTATCCTCATAATGGGCATGAATAGATTTGGCACCTTTTTCAGAGATAATATCATGTTGCGTATCCGTTACCTTACCTCCCTGCGCTTCATACTGTTCGACCAATAGATCCAAGGAATCCACATCTTTTCCTTTGACTATTCCTTTTTCCTTGAATATGACAATATCGCCTTTTGCGTCCTCTATCTTTGGCTTACAAATTCCCCACATACTTACTAGCGTTTGTCATTAATATACTTTGCCACTACATACTGGATAGTCTGGCTGCTTATGCCACCCATCTTTTTATCTATAGCATCTACAACCTCCTGTGCGTTCTTTGCATTTCTACAATCTTGATTTAGGTAAATCTCATCCACAGCTTTGAAATATTGTACCCTATCAGTTGTCAAATCAAAGACTTCCGATGAGATAGCACCGAAACTTTCTCCAAAAGTCTCGATTGAAGGCTGCACAAAACTTACATTTTCTCCCTCTCTACGGACAATGCGTACATTTTTCGCCAAGGTTTCCTGCAAAATAATTGGAGAATGAGTCGCTATCAGCATCACTGATTTGCGTTTATTCAATATCTTTCGTATTTCCGCCATCATGAATGATAATAATGGGGCTTGCAGATGATTTTCAGGCTCATCAAAAAGAAGCATGGCATTTTCTTCACAATAGGCAATGATATGCAGTATAGAGTGAAAAAAGAACTTACAGCCGGTACTCAGATTTTGAAATACATCATCCCAAGACCGACTGGCTACGAAATCAGAAAACATTAAGTTTTCCGCCATTTGATATAGTTCATTTTGACTTTCTTTCATGGATCGAACACATTCATTCCACTCTTTTTGCTTACTAATTTCATTTTCGATTATCTTATAAGCCTCTTTACTTTCTTTAGCCAATGCAGATTGTTCCTTTAGACGAATATTCCCTGTACGGAATGAAATCTGTTCGGTTTGATTGTGCTTTCTTGCCTCTATAAGGAGTTCTGCCTCTGCTTTTACATCGCGTAACCCACAGAAGACAAAGCGTCCGGTCCGTTCTTCTATATTTTTAGCCCATAATACCAAATCAGCATCTCCGTTCTCTCCCGGAAGAATGAAATTATCAAAGGGCGAATAGGAAAATATCATCAACTGTGAGATACCCAAGTTACTGGGTTCAATTTTTCCCACCTTCGTCATATATCTGCTCCTGTCGCTTGGGTCCGAATAAAGCAAGGCTGCCAGTTTATAGAGAGCTGTGCTTTTGCCGCTACCATTTTTGCCAATAAAGACAATTATTCCATTAGGCAGAACTGTAGAGTCTATTCCCTTGATGGCTGAAAAATCAAGAACGACCGATGTTTTAGAATCTGTATACTTTACTGTAACTTGTTTTTCACGCAAATTATATTGCATTCCTTCTTGAAGCAACAGTTCCCGTCCTTTCTGTAAGGAATAACTATCCATATTTCCACCGCGCATCAGCGAAGTCTGAAAGCAGACATCATCCTTTACTTGAGGATAATATTCGTCATCTACTTTCAAAATAAGCCGGAAATTCCGGATAAACTCCTCTCGTTCCTCTTTTGTCAGGTAACGTGCCAGTCCTTTATACACATCAATTGAGAATGTGATAGAATAGAAACCTTGAGGAAGTTCATGAAATATTTCTTCCCGCTTCAGATCCATCCTGACAAGGTTACATTCAGCTTCCTTTTGCCCCAATTTCATGATAAGAATAGACCCCAAATAAACAGCCCCTTCGGATTGAGTTGCCTGTCTTCGCGTTATATGAAGATGGTAGGTCGTGTAGTAGCTAAAATCGTTCCAATCATTTTCTTCCAACAAGAAATCTACATCTTTTTCAGTGTAATTCGATGCGTCTTGCCAGCATTTTTTTATCAAGCGAGTTGTAAGCATAATATATCTTGAGTTATTTATTCAAAATCGTTTGGATTCAGTGTGTCATATTCACTTCTTTGAATATGCCAATGCCTGGTTTGTCATGACTGAATAAGTTTCTTTATCGGATAAGATATTTCGGATGTAATCTCCTATTCGTTCTAGTTTTTATACTTCAACCTTATATCTCCGTTTACTCCGTCCTCTACCATTTCGGCTATACCTCCAACGATTGGCACGATTACCAGCAAGTCGACAGTCATCGCTTTATAAAATGCTCCCTTTTAAGTAATCCCTCCAATACCATTTTCAAAACCTTGGAACTGCCACTATAGTCATTGAAGAAGTGAAAACAGACAATGTGTTTCATTATTTTTTATTATTAGTTCAGCAACTGTACACCAAGCTATCACTCTTTATCTTCGAGTTCATTGTATAATTACTTTTTCCCAAGTAATCTGTTGTATATGCCCCTCTCAATCTATGAAAATCTTCTTTATAGAATACGGTATAAGGGAGAATGCTATTCTATTGACGAATAATAAAGGCATTCAAGTACTTACGACCATACCCAGTCCAACCGTTCAATATCTTCTTCAGAAAGAATATCACCGTACTGTACCTCGATGAATATCAAATCAGTAGTAGCCCGCACGGTGTGTTTCATGCCTTTCTTGATAATGATGGTATCTCCACGGCGGATAGGCATCTCTATTCCATTAAGAACGAGTTGACCTTCTCCGTCAATAAATGTCCATACTTCATCTCGGTGGCAATGTATCTGATAACTGATGCACTTGCCGGCTTTCACATGCAGACGTTTGGTTAGTGCTTTGTTCCCGTCAGGAAACTCCATAATATCAATCACCTTATATTCACCCCAACGACGTTCTTCATACATAGGGCGCTGACGCAATACGTCTACATATTTTTTAATATTCTCACTACGTTTTTTTTCAGTGATAAGGATACCATCATTAGAGGCTGCTATCACCAAATTGTTAGTTCCTATACATAAAATGGGTAGGTCGAGTTCATTTATAATGTTCGTATTGGCAGTATTACCGTCTGTGATAACATTCCCCACAGCGTAATTGCTTAGCTCATTTGTAAGCGTATTCCATGTACCAAGGTCTTTCCACATCCCTTTGAACGGAACAACAGCCACGGATTCTGCTTTTTCTGCCACTTCATAGTCAAAACTGATTTTGGGCAATTCGTTGTAGCGTGATTTAAGTTCTGCAAATGTGTCGGCTTTGACATATTTTTCTACGATGCCCATCATATAGCCCAATTTAAATGCAAAAACTCCGCCATTCCAAAATGCTCCTTCTGCAATCAGTTGTTCAGCATGGTTTTCATCTGGTTTTTCTGTAAAACGGTCCACTGCCAAAACGTCTTCATTTGCATTGGCTGATTGGGGTACGATATAGCCGAATTTTGTTGAGGCGTATGTCGGGCAGATACCCATCAGTACTAAATCAGCTTTGCCGTCTTTAACGGCCTTTTGCATTTTTATGATTGTATCGAAATAGCCTTTTTCTGTATATGGATCACAAGGAACTACAACTACAACCTCATCATGGCCACAGCCTTTTTCCATAGCCAGAAATGCCGATGAAAAAGCAATTGCAGGGAATGTGTCGCAGTGATCTGGTTCTGTTACCACATCTGCCGACGTCGTTCCTAACTGGTTCGTAATGATGTCGTTTTGCGATGCACTTGTTGCAATCGTGATGGATTCTGCAGCCCCAATTTCATTTAGTTGGCGCATCATGCGCTGGAACATTGATTCCATTTCTCCCGAAGGTGATTCCAGAAGCTTTAAGAATTGTTTCGAACGGGTATTATTCGAAAGCGGCCAAAGGCGCTTTCCTGAACCTCCTGATAATAAAATAACTCTCATTTTTATTGTATTAATATTTTTTACCCACCGATGATATTCTTGATTTTTATCAGCATGCTGTTTTCACTGAATTTTTTTGAATATTCTAATGCAGATTTTGCCATACGACAATATAATTCTTTATCGTTCAGCATTTCGCTGATTTTTTCGGCAATCCTGCCCAGATTCGCCACGTCGATTTTCCAGCCGTTTTCGCCGTCGTCCACCATTTCGGCAATGCCGCCCACGGTGGGAACAATCACCGGTACCCCGGCAGACATAGCTTCCAAAGCTGTCAGACCGAATGTTTCGATTGCTTGGTTTTTGTCTGTCAAATTGAGTACAATTGATGTACGGTTGTAGAACGGCACCACATCATTTTGTCGTGGATGCACCGTCAGATTCGCCGGCTGACTGATGCCGTTTTCTTTCCAAAATGCGGCAATGTTTTCAGGCGTTTCGTTCAGTACCAGTTCAAACTGATAGTCATTCAACCGTTGAGCCAGTTTTATAAACTCTAACGTACCTTTATAGCGTTTCAGCGACCCGAGTATCAATACGCGCTTGCGTTCGAATGCTTCTTGCGGATTTGGACACAGTCGGGCTACAAATGCAGCCGGAACAGCATTCGGCACGACATGTATGTCCTTTTCCCTTTTCAGAAATGAACGCTGATAGGCCGATACGCAGATAATTTCCGAAGCCAAGACCTGCATAGCGCAGGCTAATAGTTTGTAGAATGTACCTTTTGCAAACGCATTTTCGTGATAGTGATACACCACGCGTTTTCCCGTCAATCGTCCTGCAAAGGCGGCACCCACCGGCAGTATGGTGTTCACATAAAACGTTGTGTCCTTTTTAAACGCGTAGCATAGGGCGAGGCAGAATGTGTAGAACTGCACGCCGAAATAGCGTGTCATCGTCACCGTCGGATTGTTGGAAAAGCGATAGGCATACGCGCTTGTTTTCACGTTCTTCCATTTCGACAAGTCGCTTAGTGCGCCTTCACCTTTTGACGTTATTAAGTCGATTTGCATCCCCTTTTCAGCCAATTCACCCAGCACCATCCGCAACACCTTCGGACTTCCGCTAAAATCATTGAAAAGATGAAAACATACAAGTCGTTTCATTTGATATTGTAATTCTTTATTGCTAATTCATAGCAGTTTAATAAGAATTCTTCTCGAGCGTCCCATGTGAATTTTTGAGCACATTCGATTGTTCCATTAGCAAGTTGTTCGAATCTTTCCGGGTGTTCCAACAGTTTGTCTATTTCAATTGCTAGATCTGCCACACATTGGTCATAACTGTGAATTGGAATACGAATTCCACATCGTTCGCATATAGTATCGTGCATGCCACAATGGTCAAAGCTTATTGTCGGAACTCCATAACTCATAGCTTCCCAAATAGTGGTTGGATTACCTTCTTTTGCGCTGGTTATTACGTGTAAATGAGCATTGTTAAAAAGTTCAACGGCTTTGTTTCGGGGTAATTGTCCATGCCAATTGATAAGATTTTGTAGTTGAAGTTTCTTGGCTAATGTTTCCAACGTTTGTCGTTCAGGACCATTTCCGACAATATCAACAATTATTTTTTCTTTGTGTTTGACTAATGCCAATGCCTCTAAAAGAATATTAACAGTTTTTCCTGCGACTAAGCTTCCAATACTAACAATGTGATAATTGGTACAATCTTTAAATTTGGAAGTGTTGAGCTTGATTTCTGTACTTATGGAATTTTCTGGTAAATAGATACTATCTTTATTAAATCTTGATTTGAAAATCTTTTGGTTTTCAGACATGGCTGTCAAGAGTAAATCTGTTTTAGCCAATGCCTTTTTTAGACGTAATAGATATTTTAGTTGTAATTCATTTGCAAAATTGCGGAATGAAAATTTGAACTTGGCAAGTGCTGGCGATTTTGTAAGCAATATGGCAGAAGCTTTATTTGCACCTCCAATAGGCCCCCACATATATGGTAAGTTTAGTTTCCATAGATATCCAGGTTCACGATAGCCAATTGGACCGACAAAGTGTATCAAATCGAATTTTTCATGTTTGATTATTTTTTTAACTTTTTTGTACACTTGTTTTTGCCATGCTTGGTAAGCAAAATAAAAAGTATAATTCATAATATTGTGGCGATTACACCAATTCAACGCATTTGTCCATTTGTTAGGTTTAACGCAAACAAATGTAACATTTGGCAAGCCTTTTGTCTCTGCAAATCCTTCCATTTCGTCGCAGTCTCCCAAATGTATTCCTGATACTCCGTAGAGAACTGTCAAGTGGTTATATTTTGACATACGTGTGACGTAGTTCCAAGCCACGGAATATTCCGAGCCTTTTGTCGGAGATAGTTGATAGGCTAAAACTAAAATATTTTTCATTTTATTTTCCTGATAATACTAAATAGTAGGCTTTAATTTTCTCTGAAACAGTCCATCTTGTTGTTATGAACAGAGTAAGGCGGGTAAGGCATAGCATAACACGATTAAAATAATAATTCAGTCCGTGAAAGTTTTTTCTAAGATAGTAATTATAGCTTGTTTGTGCCATTAAAAATCGTTTGAACGATAATCCGTTATTTTCAAAACTTCCGCCTTCCAAATGTATGATACGAGGTCCCGGAATTACTTTTCTTGACAAGCCACGTAGTGCTATGCGATATTGCAGATCCGTTTCTTCATAATACATGAATATATTTTTGTCAAATCCGTCCAATCCTTCGAAAAGTCGCTTTTTGATAAACAGATCGGCACCGGTGATGTAGTCCACATCTTTTTCCTTTGTTATGTCATTTGGGGTTGGTAGCTGATATTTACCGAGCAAATAATTAATTTCGTTTGTTGCACATGGGAAAAAGCCGAAAGAGTTGTTGGGGTTTCCTTTTTTATCCAACAACCAGCTTCCTAATGTCCCGATTTTTTCATGTTGGTGGCTTTCTGCATAGTCAAAGATTATGCGGATGGCATTGTTGAGCAATAGTGTGTCGGAATTCAGAAAAAACAGATATTTTCCTGAGGCGCATTTTGCTCCCAAGTTGTTGGCTCTACCAAAACCTAAATTTTTTCCACTGTTTATCCACTTCATGTTGGGGAAACGTTTTTTGATATATCTTTCTGAGCCGTCATTGGATGCATTGTCCACTACAATTACTTCGAACGCAACATCTCTTGTTTTTTCAAACACTGTTGCCAGGCAGTCTGCTAAAAGCTGCTTGGTGTTATAGTTCACTATGATTATCGAAACATCCATTTTCTTTCTGTATTTGGAAATATCTTACTGTTGTAAACATCATCATTGCCCCCCAGTTGATAGGAACATTTGCCAATGTTGCCATACCTAAGCCCAACCATAAAAGAGTTTCAATTGAAAATATTTTTCGAATCATGCTTGTGTATACAATTATTTGCAAAATCAAAAAGCTGAAGAAGCCATAATCTGCAATGTTTCCAATCATTACAATATTACTAAAAAGTCCTTTGCTGAGCCCATAATCCACTCCGTGTCCAAACCACCCATCGATAGACGTTAAGTCCAGTTTTGTCAAAGTGTTGACTATCGGTATAATTCGAGCAGCCGCACTTCCGTCGGCTTGTGCCACCGCTTTGTTATCCAATGTTAGGAATGCGAGAAAGGAATCTCTAGCCCTTTGTAGTGGTACAAATTCTATATACATAATGGTAAAATAAGCAACAGTGATTAGTAGAATTGCCGATAAATAGTAGCGTGGTCGGATAAAATAGCACAAAAGAATCCCTAATCCGATAAATGCGGATCCGCTTCCCATTGAGAACATACACCATAGAAATCCCAATGTTGGCCATTTTGATTCGGTAAAGATTTCTTTAGCCGACAATTTTCTACCATAGTCCAATTCTATCATTCTGATTAATGACAGCATAGCAAACGAAAGAATAATTGCAGCCGAAGATGGTTCATATGTCAATGAATTAGCTCCGATTCCTCGGTCTAGAAATTGAACTAAATTAATAAGTGGAAATGTGCGTATACCAACAATGATGAAACATTGTTGTATAACGAGTACAATTGTATAAGCAAGAATTAATTTTTCGAGGAGGCGGTGGTAGTAACTTTTTGTGAAAACGTGTTCGGATACCACTAAATTATAAAAAGCTAAAAAAGTTACAATGAATGTTGCCATAAATATAATGGTACTCCACCGTATGGATGCCGGATGTATTACAGCAGCGATGATAACTGTAATGTAATATGTCAGAAACAACAGCATTGTTTTTCCTACTTTGGGTGAATATACCAGTATTATAAAGGGACATAAAGCAGAAACTGCTAATTTTAAATAGCTAATGCTATCCCTGCTTTCAAGTGGAATGTATTGAATGCAAAAAAATACCAATAAGAAACTGGCAATGTTGTGTGGGAGGATGTATGATCGTAATGATTTCATTTATTATTTTCCTAACGTAAATTTAGTATATTTATTGACAAGCGAAACCAGTAAATATTGGAGCGGAAGGGATGCAAAAAAGCAGTAGAGTGTAATGTCTCCATCAAAAGGTCGCTCCATGCCTTTTTCAATGAAAATGGTGAACAGTACAAGGACAATTGAATAGTGTGTTACCATAAGATTTAGAGAATGCAAGCCCCAATAGTTGAAGAAACCCAAAACTCTCCAATTCTGTACAGATTTTGCTATTAATAACAATCCTAACGGTCCAAATAGTGGTGCAAATAAACTCCAAACAGGGATAAGAAATGGTGGTAAATAATTAGCAGTAATATATGCGAATGTACAGGTGAAAATTCCATATATCGCTAATTTAAAATTAAATAATGTAAGAATCTTTTCCTTAAATAGGATATATGCAAAATTGCCAAAGGCTATACCTATCCATGCTCCAAGTATATTGCAGATGGTGCGGAAGGGAGCATCAATGATTCTGTAGATTGTTTCTGTTTTTCCACCAAAAAAATGACTATACAGATATTGATAACTGAGACTAAGGACGAGAGCAAAAAGTATCATCCTTGCTTTTTTAGTATATTTTAGCCAATGCCAAATAATTTCTCCTCCAAATAAAGCAGGAAGAAACCAGAGTGTTCCAATACCTCGAAATGTGATAGTTTTATAGATTTCAGTAGCGATATATCGAAGATCATAGTATCTGAAGCCTAAAAGAATAAAGTCGAACACAAGGATAATCGCTGACCACCATAAGTAAGGAATACCCAATTGCTTCCAGCGTTTTTTGATAAATTCCTTAAGGCTGCGTTGTGATGGGTGCATAGCAGAAACCCATCCGGATGTAACGTAAAAAGATGTAATCATAAACGATCCGACAAACACATTGACTTCATTGGGAAACACATTGTGCACATAATGAAGCAATGTAATACAAAGTATGGACAGTCCTTTAACAATATCAATATAACGTTCTCTCATTGCTGAGGTTACTTGAGTTTTCGGATAATTGTGAATATTTTTTCTGCTTGTTTTTCTCCAAGGGCTGCTTTTAGCTTCTTTTTAGACGCATCCCAAAGTTGTAGTTTTTTGGACGGTTTGATGCCCCACGCTGCATTAAACCGGTGAATGCAGTAAGTTTCTGGATTTTCGCGGTAACTATTGGCTATTTTGTTTTCACTGCTATAGCTTTTCTCCATGTCGTATTTGATAGGAGAGAAATAATGTGCAGGGCACACCATTATAGAATCGTTTATCAGTTGTGTTTTGGTTGGTAGCGTTTGAGGAAAGTTGGGATATGTTTTACATAATGCATCTTTCACAATGACAGGTGCCGTAATACTTAGGTTTACACCTCCTTGTTCATCCATAGAGAAGTGCTTGTCGTGGTAGAACTCCATTGCTTTCCAGCACCATTCTGTTCCCGGTTCTCCTCCGAAAATGGCTGCTTCTACGGCTTCCGTTGCTGCTTCAAATCCGATAAAGGCTTTGTGGGTAAGCAGAGCATTGAACGATTTTACCATTTCAACATCCGAATCCAGGTAGATACCCCCTTCAGTATACACAGCAAATAGGCGTATATAGTCGGCAGCAAAAGCATATTTCTTGGCTTCAAACGCCTCCTTTACCCATGCTACTGAATTGATGTCGAAGCGTTTGGTATCCCAAAGAATGATTTCATAGTCGGGAAGCACTTTTTTCCAAGTGTCAATACAATATTTAATCAGCGGTGGAAATTCGTCACCACTTAGCCAGCAGAAGTGAATTTTTTTTGGAATCATTGTTGTCGAATTATTGATTTAAAAACTTTCTCCAATTAAATTGATCGTAATATCTTTTGGGTAATATTTTATAATAACGGTATGAATCAGTGACAGCTCCGATTTTTTCATATCCTTTGATTTGAAATGCACATTTAATTTCGGGATAGGTTTTGTGGGTTAATGCTATCTTATTCGGATGGCTTAATTTATCGAATCGGAGTAGATCTTCATAAGTACATCCATCAGTTTCTACCAAAATGAAAAACATTTTCTTTTTGTTGATGCGTGCTACCCTTCTTTTCCATGCATCAACACCATCTTGAAATGTTTTATAATGGATGAAGTTTAAGTATATTTTTTGGTTGAGTAACCCCTCCGGTCATTTTTTTGCACCTGAAATATTTTGAAATTCCATTTTTGTGCTGTATTTTTCCAAATGTTCGATATATTCGATAAAATCAGTTGGAGGAATCATCAAATTAACTGTTGGACTATTAAAAGGAAGATGATAGTCATGTGCAACAAATGCTCCGATACAATTATTACAAAAAATAGAGATATCATTCGGTACTTTTCCTTGTCTAAACCAAGTGAAAAAAAGTAGTCGAATTTTTACTTGTATTTTATTCCAAATTTTCATTTGAGTGCTTTTATAATTTTATGAATGTAAGGATAAATTCTTAATAATGTCAGTAAAAATATAAGTTTCAACGAAAAAGGAACTCCTTTTGTGTGAATATACTGACAGTTAATTTCTGGATATGTGTTAATCCATAATTTATAATATTTTGTTGGGTTTTCAAGCAGTAATTTCCAAATGAAAGTGCGAGGGTAGTTTTTAAGTATAATTACTTCTTTTGAGAAATCTTTTAAAACAGATTGATGTTTTAAAAAATCAATCACGATGTTAACATTGCTGCATGCTTGATTATACCGTATGAGAGATGTTTCTGTTCCAATTTTCTTACATATTGAATTATCATTTGAAAAATAAAAATATAGAGGAGTAGAAACATATGTTATTTTCTTACAAAAGTATGTAAGTTGTATAGAAAGTGCGACATCTTCCATCATATGAGCTGTTGGGTATATGATGTTATTCGATTGTATAACATTTCTACTAACTAGTCTGTTCCAAAGGCTTGCAGATATGCCTCGTTTTACTAAACCTTGTAAAATATCTTTCTGCAATGAAGGAATTGTTTGTGTTATATGTTTGTGTTGTATTCCGTCTGTCTCAAACCAGTCACATATTACCATATCGCTTTCGGATGCCTTGGCAATATTATATAGTGTTTCATAGGCTTCTTTAACAACCCAGTCATCACTGTCACAATGGATGATATATTCACCATTTGCCGTTTTCATGCCGATTTCTCGAGCTTTTGCTGCTCCTTGATTCTGTTCGAAATTTATAATTTGGACCTGAGATTTTCGCTTGGGATATTCCTCAAGTGTAGTTTCAAGCACATTGATAGAGTTGTCAAGAGTACAATCGTTCACGAATATAAATTCAATATCATCCAGTGTTTGCTCAAACAAACTCCGGGCGCAACGCTCAATGTATTTTTCAACTCCATAAACCGGGATGATTACACTCACTTTTGGCATGGGGTTATAATGTTTTTTAAATATTCTAGAGAATCAATTCTCAACTCTTTTAGTTTGTTATTAACCATTTCATAGTCAATGGCTGTAGGGCAGAGAGTCGACAGTGCATTTGAGTCTGTCAGTCGGTTGATGCCCAATGCTCCCATCAGATTGATATAGCGAATGTCTTTACCGTCGTTCGTTTTGAGCGCATAGAATGTTTTTTGGAACAGTATTGAAAACGCTACGGCATGAAATGATGTAGCTAAAATACATTCAGCATGTTTGATAGCATTCAGAAAGTTGACAGGCGAAAATGCGATGTCGAACATATCAACCAATTCGAGTCCCTTCCGTTGAGCAAATAACTGTACTTTTTTCTTAAATTCCGGATCTGATGATTCTTCGTGAAGAAAATAGGTCAGTATATATTTTTTATTGACAATATTATGTGTTGTCAATTTGTTCCAATCATTGTAGTCGAGAAGGAGTGACGGATCCAATACTACTTTTCCTCGACGACCGGTTAGCTTTTCAACCTCATCGCAAATAGTCTTCTCACGGAATGAAAGACGTTTGAAGTTGCGTATATATTTCGAAAGCCGTTCTTTGCCAATCGTATGGAGTGATTGGATATTCGAACTGATCGCATACCCCTGAATACTGCTGGTTGCCGGTATTTTGAATTCTCCAAAATATACTGGTTCTATTTTGTTGCCGGTTGGATGCAGACTCCACATCTGGTCGGAACCAATCAGAAACACGTCGATGTCTTGTGGCATATTTTCACCTTTTTTGATTTTGCGACTGCAGTTTAGATATTTTTCTCGGAAAGCATTATACTTTTTTGCACGTTTATAGCGTTCCGGAAGCACCTTTAACAGATAGCCGACCATTAATCGAGGTCGGGTGAGACCTTGTTTCATAATGTCCCAACGGATGGGATTGTAGATTAATTCAGTGAAGGGCTCACGATAGTCTACCACTTCTGCCTCATAACCTAAATGGCGAAGGGTTTCTTGCAGGGCATAGCATTGAAGTACAGCTCCAAAATTGTTTGCTCTGTGAAATGTTATAATGCCGATTTTCATTATTTCTTAAATAAGAATCTTATTTTGTTGATAATGCGTATAATTAATTGATGAAAAGTGTAAGCAAATCCAATGTTACCATATTTTTTTAATATGCCTTTAAATCCATGTTTTAAATAAGTTTGCTCGAATTTTATTCTTTGAGGAGAACTCTTAGATGGATTTTTCAGATTTGGTTGCAAACAATTTTCTAAATTCGCTTTAATTATATAGAGATTTTTGTTGGCTTTATTAAAAAGAGAATTTCCTTTTTCAGTATTGATTAATAAAAGGGAAACTCCTTTATCGTCCGCATTTATGATAGCATCTGTCTTTTGCCATCCCCAAAAATCTGCAATCGTAATGTCACTCGGACGATGTATGTTTGCAAATGGACATTTTTTCGCATGAATGTCGAAACATTATATGTTTATAAAACAAGTACGTGAAATTGTCGCATGTAGCTTTGGTTCCGTTCTCAAAGCAGAATGATTCTTTATGAGCTGCCCAGCCTAATTCACTTTTATCTCTAAAATTGACAGTTGTAACTTTTGATTGATATAGATTTTCTAAGTATGTAATATAATCACGCCATATGTATGGTGACGGAACACCATGACAAACAATGTCGATTAAATATAATTTATCTTTAAGTTTTTTATTTATAAATGCATTTAAACCAGCAGTTTGGCAAGGAGTGCCAGAAAATAATACTGTTTTCCCCTCTGTAAGATCTTGTTTGACGGATTGAAATATTGACCCAAGATCACTTTGGGTATATTTGCTACCTTTAAATTCATCACGTTCCTTTTTTGTTATGGCACGTTTATGTGCTACAACAAAATGATCTTTATAGCCAGCTCCATATATGGCACCACCTTCTTCTAAAATGATGTCGGATAGTGCAATGAATGCAGCTCCACTTCTGCTAGTTTCAATTTCTTTTAGCTCTTTGTGTCTTGCAGCATAAGTTTTTGGCTCAAGGTAGTTCTGTGTTTTGTCATACTCAGAATTGAATGCACATACTTTTTCACATAAACCGCAATCAATGCAAAGAGCCAAATCAATTTTGGGATATTTAAAACCTAAAGCATCAGGAGCCATTGTTATTGCATTGCGGGGACAAATATTTGCACAGGCAGTACAACCACAGCAATTATATTGATTTTTGTTTATTCTCATTGTTTTCTGTGTAGCTTGAATGTTTTTAGCTTATTCTTTATTATTTCTTTTTCTTCGGTTTTGCATCCGAATGTGTAGGAGACAATAATAGTAATAGTTATGCTTGTTATAAGGGATACAAGCAATCGGAAAATACTTTCTTCCATAATAGTAGCTATTACACATGGTATGATTGATGAAAGTGCAGCTACTATAATAATACGAAGTAATTCTTCCTTAATGAAGCGTTTGACCGGAAAACTTATCATTCGTTTTAGCATGAAAAGTCTGAGAATGAGACATCCAATGGCTAGTATGATGGCAAGTATGATAGTTGATTCCGGTAGGTAACCTAATTTTAGAAGTACATAGGCCAATGGAAAATTCAGCATTTGGCACCCTCCAACAATCAATTGATAGTTTCGGATATTTCCGGTTGCCAGCATTAGTGCTACCATTGTAAAAGATATGGATTCTACCATTGTGTATATAATGATAAGGCGTACAAACCAGACGGTGTGTTCCGGTACTAATTTAAGCCACAGCACCAATATTTGATGGGCTTCGGTTATAACTGGGAGGGAGATTAGCAAAATTAGGAAAAAAGAGAATCTGGCACCTTGCAGTACTATTTGGAACGATCGCTCTGTTTCGCCTGCAGCATAATTCTTTGTGATTTGTGGATTTAGTGCAATGGTGAAATTATTAACAAATTGACTGACTATTCCGTTTACCTGCATGGCGATTCCGCGTGCTGCATTGACTGCCGGCCCACAGAATAAGTTGAGTAGAATGTTTACTCCCTGGTCTCGTAATATAGCCGAACCAGACCCAATAAAATTCCAACTGGCAAAATTGAAAATGCTTTTTTCTATTTGTCGGTTACGCCCTTTTGTATAGACACATTCCTCAAAGTTGCGTTTACAGTATATCCAATATACAGTCTGGCGGATAGCACTTTGGATTGCAGTGAGTATAGATAGTAAAATCAGTTTGTCTCCACCATAATAATAAATACAGAATGCTATGACTAGTTTGAATGCTGCTTCAAATATGGTCATATATGCAAATGCGGACATTTTTTCATGAGCAATAATGGCAGAGTTGTAGGGTACGGACAACAGGCCCACTGCGAACACAACAATAGAACTTTGTAGAACCCAATTGGCTGCGGTCAGACGCTCTGTCGGTATGGTCATTCGGTTGTTCAGAAACCATACGCCAACTGATTCTATGGTTATGACAACAACAATTGCCAATACAACATGGATATTGACAGTTGTTGAAAATATTTTTTTTAGATTGTTCGAATCTCCTTGACCAAGACCAAAGGTCATAAAACGGCTTGTGGCAGAAGATAATGAACCGGATAGTAGAGAAAACATGGTGACGAGTCCTCCTACTACATTATTAATACCATAGTCGTCAACCCCCAAAGCATTAAGCGTAATTCGTGCAGTATAGAAACTGACAAACATCATTATCAGCATTCTTACATACAGAATTGCTGTATTTTTGGCTATTCTCTTGTTTCCGTTTATGCTGTTGTTCATTATAATAGCAGAGATTCTATGATATGTTCGATTTTTTGTCCCCACACAGTCCAATTCAGTTTTTCTTTATATATATTCATTGCGTTTTTTGACATATTTTCAAGTTCGCCTGATTGGAGACAGACGTTGATCTTTTTTCCGAATTCTTGTCCTGACGAGCCTATTGGTAGCATATAGCCGTTCTTGCCATTTTCTATATAGTTGGATACCCCACCGGTATTGTAAGTAAAAATAGGAATACCATTGGCACTACTTTCACTAAATGCTATTGCAGAACATTCAGCTTTCGTAGGAAGTAACAAGCAATGTGATTATTGGATTATAGAAACCAGCTGCTCATAGTCGTCTGGATTATTTTTGTTAAGAAATCCATAATTCTTTACGTAGGGAAGATTTGCAATATCTTTGTCTAAATTTCGGATACCCACTATGTGTAAAGTTGTGGAAATACCATTGTCGTTGAGATATCTAGTTGTTTCTACTGCTATATCCCCTCCTTTGCGAATCCAATCGACACCTAAAAAAAGAATATGTAAATGGTTGTTATATTCAAATTTATGAGGAATTAAATCCTCTTCATCAATATTCGCTCCAAATTCTAAAACGTGTATTTTTGATTTGGGAATATCATAATCATATTGTGCAGATTGTTTTGCCCATTCTGAAGATAATATAACCGTTGTAGCTTTTGATAGTGCGTTTTTTTCAATTTTATTTGCTTGTTTGATATTCCAATTTGCTATTTCTTTGAAATAATAATTTACCATGACTGCAAATGTTGCATCAGATAAGTAGATGATAGGCTTTTCTGTTTTTAGGGCATATAGTGATGAGGAGGCAAATGGTGCAAACAAAATATCACACTTTTCAATATCTTGTTTTTTCAACGATTTGGATTCTATTTTAGCAATAGGGATAGTGTGGTCACGAAGTACTTTTGTGCGGATTGATATAGCTAACAGTTTGAAAAAGAAATTGACTAATTTATATAAAAAATTATGTTTGGGTTGAAGCCACATAATGTCTGCGCCAATTCTTTTTAATGCCTGACTCATTTGAAATGTAGTCCCGCTCGACGCTTTTCTGTCGAGTGGGGAATTCAAGCTGATAAATCCTATTCGAACTTTTTTTGAAAGCATAAACGTAGAATTAGCAGTTCTTGTACATTTCTTCGTAGTATTTTTCATAGTCGCCGGAAGTAATGTTATCCATCCATTCCTGGTTGTCGAGGTACCAGCGTACGGTTTTTTCGATACCTTCCTCGAACTGGAGCGACGGTTCCCAGCCCAGTTCTTTCTGTAATTTGGTACTATCAATGGCGTAACGTGCATCGTGACCGAGGCGGTCAGTGACGTAAGTTATCAAATCCATATCTTCACCCTCTTTTCTTCCGAGCAGACAATCCACAGTGTTGATAACTATCTTGATAATGTCGATGTTTTTCCACTCGTTGAAGCCGCCAATATTGTAAGTTTCGGCAATCTTTCCGTTATGGAAGATGGTATCGATAGCGCGAGCGTGGTCTTCGACAAATAGCCAGTCACGCACGTTCTCGCCCTTTCCATAGACTGGAAGCGGCTTGCGGTGGCGGATATTGTTGATGAACAGCGGAATCAGCTTCTCTGGGAATTGATACGGTCCATAATTGTTGGAACAATTGGTTACAATGGTCGGCATACCGTAAGTATCGTAGTAAGCGCGAACAAAATGGTCTGAACTTGCTTTTGAGGCAGAATATGGGCTGTGAGGATTGTATTTTGTTGTTTCATAGAAAAAATCATCACCGTATGCTAAATGATGCTCCAAAGAAGATGCCGTAGTGGTGAACGGAGGCTTGATGCCTTCGGGGTGGTTCATGGTCAGTGCACCATATACCTCGTCCGTGGAAATGTGATAGAATCGTTTCCCCTCGTATTTTTCGGGCAGGCTTTCCCAATAGAGTTTGGCGGCTTGCAGCAAAGAGAGTGTCCCCATCACGTTGGTACGGGCAAAGGTGAAGGGATCTTTGATACTGCGGTCTACATGGCTTTCTGCTGCCAAATGGATGATACCGTCTATGTGTTCATCCTGCATCAGTTGGTAGAAGGCTTCGAAGTCGCAGATGTCCATCTTGATAAACTTGTAGTTAGGCTTGCCCTCGATGTCTTTCAGATTGGCCAAGTTTCCGGCATAGGTCAGCTTATCCAGATTGATGATGTTGTATTCCGGGTATTTGTTTACAAACAGACGGACTACATGACTACCGATGAATCCTGCTCCACCGGTGATAACGATATTTCTTTTTGCCATATTATTTTTCGTTTTTGAAGTTGGCGATACATTGCTTCAGCGATTTCGTCCAATAAGGAATCTGAATGCCGAATGTCTCTTTGATTTTAGTCTTGTCGAGTACCGAATACGAGGGGCGTGTGACAGGACTCGGGAGTTCGTTGCTGTGGCACGGCTGTATGTCGCAAGCCATGGTACCATTGTACTCGGCAATCATCTTCGTGAAGTCGTACCACGAACATACCCCTTCGTTGGAGTAGTGATATACACCGGTCTTGGAATATTTCCCAACTTCTACCTCCTTGCTGTAATCAGCCAATACGTGCGCAATGGCTTTTGCCAAGTCAAGAGCGTAGGTTGGGGTACCCACTTGGTCGAACACTACCTTCAGCTGCGGTTTGGTGGCAGTAAGGTTCATCATGGTCTTACAGAAATTCTTGCCAAACTCGCTATACAGCCAGGCGGTGCGGATAATCACATGCTTACAGCCCGTAACCGCAATTTTTTGCTCGCCATGCAGCTTGGTCAACCCATACACTCCTGTCGGTGTTCCTTGCTGGTTTTCTTTACAAGGTACATTGTAAGGTTCTTTTCCAAATACATAGTCGGTGGAAATCTGGATGAGCAAGCCGCCCACTTCCTTCATGGCTATTGCCAAGTTCTCCGGTGCTGTAGCGTTCAGTTTCTCTGCCAATATTTCATTGCTTTCTGCCGCATCAACATTGGTATAGGCCGCACAATTCACGATGGCATCTATTCCGTTCGTTGTTACCATTTTCCGAATTGCTTGTAAATCGGTAATGTCCAAGAAAAGGGTTTCTACACCTTCTTGTTGACTGACATCCGTAAAAATATAGGTATCATTGCTTTGACGGGCTATAATACGCATTTCGTTGCCCAACTGGCCGTTAGCACCTGTTATAAGTATATTCATAGAAACTCCGGATAAAGATTGGTATTGTAATCAAAAGGTGAGTCAAGGTCTTTCAGACAGGGATGCTTTATGTCTTTATCTGAAAGAATGGCACTTTCAGTTGGAATTTGCCAGTCGATACCGAGGCTTGAATCCTTGATGCTGATACCACCGTCCGCTTCGGGAGCATAAAAGTTATCGCATTTGTACTGAAAGACCGCCGTCTCACTCAATACGGCAAAACCGTGGGCGAAACCTCTCGGTACAAAAAACTGCCGATGGTTATCTTCTGTCAGTTCCACAGCCACATACTGTCCATAAGTGGGGCTGCCTTTGCGGATGTCCACTGCCACGTCCATCACACTTCCTTTCACGCAACGTACCAGTTTACTCTGTGTAAAGGGAGGACGCTGGAAGTGCAGGCCGCGCATCACGCCATAAGAAGACATGCTCTCATTGTCCTGCACGAAATTGATTTTCCTGACTTTCTCTTCGAATTCCCGTTGGGAGAAACTCTCGAAGAAATAGCCTCTGGCATCATGGAACATCTTAGGTTCGATGATGACCACGTCCTCTATAGTTGTCTTTATTACTTCCATATCAATCCAAATTCTCCTTTCCAGTTCTTTCTACTTCATCTATGACCTTTAAAAGGTACTGCCCGTAGGGGTTCTTCAGCATGGGCTTCGCCAATTTTCTCATTTTTGCAGAGTCAATCCAGCCTTTGCGGTATGCGATTCCCTCCAGACAAGCCACTTTCAGCCCCTGACGTTTCTCGATTACCTCAATATAGGTTGATGCCTCTGACAAGGAATCGTGCGTACCAGTATCCAGCCAGGCGAATCCCCGTCCCAATGTCTGGACTTTCAGTTCTTTGTCGTCCAAGAACCGCTGGTTTACCGTAGTAATCTCCAATTCGCCACGAGAAGAGGGCTTGATATGTTTGGCTACATCCACCACTTTGTTCGGATAGAAATACAATCCGACTACCGCGTAGTTCGATTTAGGCTTTTCCGGCTTCTCTTCGATGGACAAGCAATTTCCTTCTTCATCAAATTCTGCCACGCCATAGCGTTCTGGGTCACTCACCCAATAACCGAATACGGTGGCCTTTCTCTCTTCCTCTACCATGCGGACTGCATCTTGCAGCATGGCGGTAAAACCGCTGCCGTGAAAGATATTGTCTCCCAATACAAGGCATACAGAATCGTTTCCGATAAACTTCTCTCCAATGATAAATGCCTGTGCCAAACCATCCGGCGAGGGTTGTTCCGCATACTCGAAACGAACGCCATAGTCCGAACCATCACCGAGAAGCCTCTTGAAACCGGGTAAATCATGGGATGTCGATATAATCAGGATATCCCGAATACCTGCCAACATGAGTACAGATATCGGATAATAAACCATGGGTTTGTCGAAAATAGGGAGTAACTGCTTGCTCACTCCTTTGGTAATAGGATACAAGCGAGTTCCACTTCCGCCTGCCAGTACAATTCCTTTCATAAATTATAGTGTATTAGTATTCATCTCGTTCAATAGCTTTGTCTGGTTATGTTTTATTGGGGAGAAAAGCATTTGCTGATAACGATGACAAGAATGTGTGTCGCATCCCATTCTATCATACATCCCATTTCTCAATATCCATTCCGCTTTCCCTTGCACACGCTTTCCGTACATACCCGCCAGCGATGGCAGATTCAACTGAAACGAAACATGTTCCTCTTTCAAAATCTTATAGTTTTCTTTCTGCATATATTCATATCGTTCCGGATGTGCCAGCAAAGGATAATACCCTTTCTTTTGGATGCGTTGCAGAACGTACAACAGATCCATCGGAGGGTTGAAGTAGGAGGTCTCCACCAACAAAAAACGTTTTCCTTCTTCCAAAGGAAGCAAATCCTCTTTCTCCAATCGCTCTTCAAAAAGATTATCGAGCATATATTCCGCAGCAAGCTTCAGCTCCACCGCGCCACGGTACTGCTGCAACAGTTCCCGGAACTTACGCTGCAGCGCAAGGGTCTCGTTGGGGATGTCTTCCATGATGTGGGGTGTGAGCCATACTCTACGAATCCCTTGTTGCTCCATTTCCCGCAAAATTTGCAGAGACTCTTCCATTGATTGTACACCGTCGTCTACTCCGGGAAGCAGGTGACTATGGCAATCCACCATAGCTTTGAGTAAGCCACTTCGAGAAAGGACTGTTGTTTTATGAAACAACCACATGATTACTTGGACCTGCCATTGTTTCCATAATAAGAACCGCTTCCATAACCATACTGATAGCCGTAACGATAACCATAACGTCCGCCAGAGCCTTCCGTCCCATTGAGGATTACAGACATATTCTTGTATTTCTTTTCTCGATAGATGTTTTCCAACTCCGAAAGCATGCTGCGTTCCAGCAAGCCTGCACGTACCACAAAAACGGTACGGTCGGCCAGTTTCTCTATGATTTGCGTATCGGCCACCAATTCAACCGGCGGGCAGTCTATCAATACAACATCATATTGCTGCTTTAAGGTATGGATTGCTTTCTGTAGACGGTCATCGAACAACAGTTCGGTCGGGTTGGGGGGGATAGTGCCGACGGGAATGAAACTGAATGAAGGGTGCTGCTCGTCCGTAACAATAATATCCGAAAGTTTGTCGATCTGTCCTCCTAAATAATTACTCAAACCAATTTTGGGCGAATGGATATAAGCTGAAGCAGAGGCATGGCGAAGGTCGCCGTCAATAACCAATACTTTTTTATTTTTGATGGCAAGACTCATGGCTATGTTCATGGTCAAGAACGATTTTCCACTGCCCGGATTGAACGAGGTAACTACAATCACATTGGAGGATTGATCTTTGCCAATCATGAATTCCAGATTGGTACGCAAAACACGAAAAGCCTCATTCATAATATCACGGCTTCCTTCTTTAACCACAATGGTATGTGCCTCATGTGATTTTACTCTTTTCTTACCACGTATAGACAAAGGAATCTCTCCGATAAAAGGAATGCTCAAGCCCTCCAGGTCTTTTCTTCCACGAACACGGGTATTCATGTTTTCACGCATGAACACAATGACTACCGGTATCAATATACCCAAGGCAAAAGCCACCAGGAAAATGTTCTTCTTTACGGGAGCGGTAGGAATCATGCTTCCTCCAGGCGTTGTTATAATACGGGTATTGTAGGCCGTAAATGCCTGAGAAAGCTCGTTCTCCTCACGTTTTTGTAACAGATATAGGTAAAGTGACTCCTTCACCTTTTGTTGGCGTTCCACGCTAAGCAGGTATTTGGACTGCTTCGGGTTGGAGGCAATCTGCGAGGTTGCCTTGCCTCCAATAGCCTCCAAACTTCTGATTTGCGCACGCA
>OBWO01000043.1_pt1 | contig 146627 bp, 135 predicted proteins | sample 1476401 | NCBI WGS metagenome assembly OBWO01 (sample SAMEA2580091, study PRJEB22360) | human gut metagenome | biome: human gut; feature: human-associated habitat; material: faeces | place: Denmark | collected 2008/2010 | reverse complement strand
TTTTACTGTCAAGTTAACTAATTGTTCTGCAAAAGCTTTCAAATCTGCCATTTTTTGTATGATTTTAATGTTTAATTTACTAAATAAAATGTGTTATAATTATCTTTCACCAAGAGTTTTGAGAACTCCGTGAAGGGTGTTGCCACCTGATTGAAGAGCAGAAATAACATTCTTGGCCGGTGATTGCAACAGGGCAACGATATCGGCAATAACTTCATTTTTACTCTTAATAGCTACGAGAGCATCCAACTGGTCAGCACCAACATAGAAGCTTTCTTCTGCGTATGCGGCTTTCAGTCCCGGAATACCATCTTTAGATTTATCCTTGATCAGTTTAGCAGGTGCGTTTGCAACATTGCAAAACATCACAGCTGTTGTACCTTTCAAAGAATCGTAAAGAGGAGAGAAATCACCTTCAATGCTTTCAAGTGCTTTATGAAGCAATGTATTCTTGACTACCATCAATTTGATGTCAGCCTTGAAACAAGCTCTTCTCAATTCACTTGTTGCAGCAGCATTCATAGCTGTTGTATCTACCAAATAGAAGTGACCATATTCCTGTACTGTAGCAGCAATCTGCTCAATAATCGTATTTTTATCTTCCTTTCTCATTGTTACTCTGTTTTATTAGATTTCCTCTACTGATTTCGGGTCAATTTTGATACCCGCACTCATTGTACTAGAAAGATAAATACTCTTAATATATGTACCCTTGGCTGCAGTCGGTTTCAACTTATTCAATGTAGAGATGAATTCTTTCGCGTTGTCGCGAATCTGCTCTGCAGTGAATGAAACCTTACCAATTGAAGTATGAACAATACCGCTCTTATCAACTTTGAAGTCAATCTTGCCTTGTTTTACTTCTCTTACAGCTTTAGCAACATCCATAGTTACGGTACCACTCTTCGGGTTCGGCATCAATCCACGAGGACCGAGTACACGACCGAGTGCACCAATTTTACCCATGATAGATGGCATAGTGATAATCACATCAATATCAGTCCATCCACCTTTGATCTTTTCAATATATTCGTCAAGACCAACATAGTCAGCACCAGCTTCTTTTGCAGCAGCTTCAGCATCCGGTGTACAAAGTACCAATACACGTACTTGCTTTCCAGTACCGTGAGGAAGTGAAACGACACCTCTCACCATTTGGTTTGCTTTACGTGGATCAACACCTAAACGTACATCAATATCTAATGAAGCATCAAACTTAGTAAAAGTGATTTCCTTTACCAAAGATGCAGCTTCTTTCAGTGAGTATGCTTTCCCTGCTTCAATTTTTCCTGCAGCTAACTTTTGATTTTTTGTCAGTTTACCCATTACAATTGAAGTTTATTAATTATTAACCGGGAACTCCCCTTTTACAGCGATACCCATACTTCTAGCTGTACCTGCAACCATTCTCATGGCAGCTTCCACAGTAAAACAGTTCAAGTCAACCATTTTGTCCTGAGCAATCGCACGAACCTGTTCCCAAGTAATCTCGGCAACTTTCTTACGGTTAGGCTCAGCAGAACCACTCTTTACCTTAGCCACTTCAAGCAACTGAATGGCAACGGGAGGAGTCTTGATTACAAAATCGAAAGACTTATCTGCGTAGTAAGTAATGATAACAGGTAAAATCTTACCTGCTTTGTCTTGGGTTCTGGCGTTGAATTGCTTGCAAAACTCCATGATGTTGATTCCCTTAGAACCTAATGCAGGTCCAACGGGAGGTGATGGGTTTGCCGCGCCTCCTTTAATCTGTAATTTGATTAGTCCAGCAACTTCTTTAGCCATTTTTTTATTAATTTATATATAACATTAAACGAAGGACAACTACAGCGTAACAATTCTGCGTTATTCCTTTTCCACTTGCATAAAGCCTAATTCAAGCGGCGTCTTGCGCCCGAATATCTTTACCATGACCTTCAGTTTCTTTTTTTCACTATTAACTTCTTCAATGATGCCACTGAATCCGCTAAAAGGACCAAAAGTAACCTTTACAGTTTCGCCTACAATATACGGAACATTTAAGTCTTCACCCGTTTCTTGCAGTTCATCCACTGTACCAAGTATACGATTCACTTCCGACTGTCTGAGGGGAACCGGTTTATCGGAACCTCCCAAGAAACCTATCACATTAGGAGTATTTCTCAGATGGTGAGAAACCTCACCAACCAAAGCAGCCTCCACCAAAACGTAACCAGGAAGATAACTTCTTTCTTTCACAATTTTCTTACCATTGCGAACCTGATATACCTTTTCGGTAGGAATCAATACCTGAGACACATATTCGCCAAGGTCGCTGTTTTTAATATCAGCTTCAAGATACTCTTTCACCTTAGCTTCTTTTCCGCTAATAGCACGCAAAACGTACCATTTCTTTTCAATCTCAGACATCGTAATTCCTCTCTTTTTAATGTGGATAAATTATTTTTTCCATAAAATTCTGGAAACAGAAGTCCATCGCGAACACTACCAATGCGATAAGCAGGGAAGCATATAAAACAACTACCGCACTGTTAGTTAGTTCTGAATACGTAGGCCACGACACTTTATGAACAAGTTCGTCGTAAGATTCTTTAATATAAGCTACTACTTTTTTCATTTCATAAATATTAGCACGGGAGGAGAGGCTCGAACTCCCGACACCCGGTTTTGGAGACCGGTGCTCTACCAACTGAGCTACTCCCGTTTGTACATAATCAGTTCCCGATGGTAAAACCGGGAACTGATTAATTATTGTTGTATTAGTCGATAATTTCAGTAATCTGACCAGCACCTACTGTACGTCCACCTTCGCGGATAGCGAAACGAAGACCGATGTTCAGTGCAACCGGATAGATCAACTCTACAGTGATAGTTACGTTATCACCCGGCATTACCATTTCAGTTCCTTCCGGAAGAGTGATTTCACCTGTACAGTCCATAGTACGCAGATAGAACTGAGGACGGTATTTGTTGTGGAACGGAGTGTGACGACCACCTTCTTCTTTCTTCAGGATATAAACCTCAGCTTTGAAGCGAGAGTGTGGTTTAATCTGACCCGGTTTACAAAGAACCATACCACGTTTGATTTCGTTCTTGTCAACACCACGAAGCAACAGACCTACGTTGTCACCAGCTTCACCCTGATCCAGAAGTTTGCGGAACATTTCAACACCTGTTACAACTGATTTCTTATCTTCACCCAAACCGAGGATTTCGATTTCATCACCTACATGGATAACACCAGTTTCGATACGACCTGTAGCTACAGTACCACGACCTGTGATAGAGAACACGTCTTCTACCGGCATCAAGAAAGGTTTATCAACATCGCGCGGAGGCAGTGGAATCCAAGTATCAACAGCTTCCATCAGTTCCATTACTTTGTCTTCCCATTTTTCTACGCCGTTCAATGCACCAAGAGCAGAACCCTGAATGATCGGAGTATTGTCACCGTCGAAATCATAGAATGAAAGCAATTCTCTCATTTCCATTTCAACAAGTTCCAACATCTCAGCATCTTCAACCATATCGCACTTGTTCATGAATACAACCAGCTTCGGAACGTTTACCTGACGAGCCAAAAGGATGTGCTCACGAGTCTGAGGCATCGGACCATCAGTAGCAGCAACTACAATGATAGCACCGTCCATCTGAGCAGCACCAGTAACCATGTTCTTTACGTAGTCAGCGTGACCCGGACAGTCAACGTGTGCGTAGTGACGGTTAGCAGTTTCATACTCAACGTGTGAAGTATTGATAGTAATACCTCTTTCTTTTTCTTCAGGAGCATTATCGATAGAATCGAAAGAACGAAGTTCAGAAAGACCTTTCTTTGCCAACACAGTAGTGATAGCAGCAGTCAAAGTGGTTTTACCGTGGTCAACGTGACCGATTGTACCAATGTTTACGTGCGGTTTGGTACGTTCAAATTTCTCTTTAGCCATAGCTTTACTTGTTATTTATTTGATTAATAATCAGCATTTACATCCTTTATGAGCTGTTACCGGGACTTGAACCCGGGACCTCTTCCTTACCAAGGAAGTGCTCTACCACTGAGCTATAACAGCGAAAAAAGAGAGCGGAAGACGGGGCTCAAACCCGCGACCCTCAGCTTGGAAGGCTAATGCTCTATCAACTGAGCTACTTCCGCAATTTTTTGTGGGCAAAGATGGATTCGAACCACCGAAGGCGTAAGCCAGCAGATTTACAGTCTGCCCCATTTGGCCACTCTGGTATTTGCCCTTTATACGAAACCCAAACATTGAAATAGATAATAAAACTCCCGATTCCACTTATTTAGGTTCTTCTTTTTCTTGAGCCTCTTGTCGGATTCGAACCAACGACCCCGAGATTACAAATCACGTGCTCTGGCCAACTGAGCTAAAGAGGCGTTTTTACTTAAAAAATGCAACCGTCACGTCCTAACGCGAGCGAAACGGCTGCAAATTTAGTTATTTATTTCTTTCCCGCAAAATATTTGCGATATTTTTATTTATTTCGTTGCTTTTCCTTGTATTTAACCAACTGTTTTTCCAATGCTTCCACACACAAGTCGACTGCTTCCTCAAAAGTATCGCATATTTTACTTGCATGAAAATCATTATTCGGAACCAGCACCGTAATGCCGGCTTCTTTATTCTCCGCAGTTTCTGGTTTAACTACCTTTAATGACACCTCCACTTTCTTTATATCTTCGTAATATTTTTCCAACTTAGACACTTTCTTCTGAATGAAAGCCTGCAATTGTTCTGTTGCATCAAAGTGAATCGATTGAATTCTAATTTCCATACTTACCTCCTTTTTTAGGCTCGTGGATGAGCTTGTTTATACACTTTTTTAAGTTCTTCAAAAGTGGTATGCGTATAAATCTCCGTAGTCGCCAGACTACTGTGACCCAAAAGCTCTTTCACCGCACCCAACTCCGCATCATTATTCAGCATCGTTGTGGCAAAAGTATGTCTCAACACGTGAGGACTACGCTTTTTAAGCGTTACCACCTTCGAAAGGTTCCGTTTCACTAAATTATAGACCAGATTCTTATAAAGCCGCTCACCATTCTCTCTTACAAAAAAGGCATCCGACCTTCCGGAAATCATTTCGTTTCTTATATCAACATACTCAAGCATCGTCTCTTTCAACTCATCGCCAAAAGGTATCAAACGCTGCTTATTCCTCTTCCCCGTTACTTTCAGAAGAGAAGCAGAGAAATCCACATCCTTATCATCCAGACCGATCAACTCAGAGAGACGCATGCCCGTAGCATAAAACATCTCAATAATCAGACGATCCCGACAACCTTTAAGCCCTTCACCAAAATCTGTATCATCCAGCAATTTATTCATTTCACTCTCTTTCAAGAAAGAGGGAAGTGGCTTTTTATTTTTCGGTCCTGTTATTTTACGCAATGGATCGACGCTCACCTCTCCCTGTCTGAGAAGATATTTATAAAATGACCGGAGAGAACTTAGCTTACGGTTTACCGAAGTTGAAGTATACCCCTGATCCATCAGTGAAACAATCCACTCACGAACCAGTTCTGGCTTCACCTCCGCCGGATCAAACTTCTCCATCCTTTCCTGAGCAAACTCCCGCAACTGCGAAATATCCTCGCCGTAAGCCAGTACGGTTTTCTCAGAATAATTCCGCTCGTACCGGAGATAATCAAGAAAAGAATCTGTTAACATAATATCGCTACATCTATAATTCTGCAACGAATGTATGAAAAGAATTCAATAATTCAAAGGAAATTACGAATTATTAATCTTCTACTTGCTGAAGTTTTTGCACGTAAACTGCACGTTCTTTCTTAAGTCTTTTAGTTACAGACGGTTTATCAAACTGTTGTCTGCTTCTCAACTCTTTTACAATGCCAGTCTTTTCAAATTTTCTTTTGAACTTCTTCAGCGCTTTTTCAATGTTTTCGCCTTCTTTTACAGGTACTACAATCATTTTGTTATTATTAAATATGTTATGGTTTAAAATTTCCGCAGTCAAATTGCGCCGCAAAATTACACATACTTTCTTTATTCACAAAACTTTCGGCAATTATTTCTCAAAATCAATGCAAAAGGTACAGAAAGTAGTTATCTTTGGAGAGTATAACGATATAATATATATAATGTATGAAACAGTCAATCAGTGAACGGATACATGCATTACGCATGTGGTTTAAACCCAACATTCAAGCATTCATCATTCCCAGCACAGACCCTCACCTCAGCGAATACGTAGCACCGCACTGGAAATCAAGAGAGTGGATATCAGGATTTACCGGCTCGGCAGGTACGGTAGTGATTACTGAAAAAAAAGCCGGACTTTGGACTGACTCAAGATATTTTCTACAGGCAGCAGAGCAATTGCAGGGAAGCGGTATCGATCTATACAAAGAGATGTTACCGGAAACTCCAAGTATCACAAAATTCCTTTCCGACGAGCTACAGCCGGGCGAATCCGTAGGTATCGATGGAAAAATGTTCTCTGTTGAACAAGTAGAAAGTATGCAAGCGGAACTTTCAGCAAAGAACATTCAGATTGTGTTCTGTCCCGACCCCATGGACGAGCTTTGGGAAAACCGACCGCCCATGCTGGAGTCTCCCGCTTTTGTATACGATATCAAATACGCCGGCAAAAGTTGCTCTGAAAAGATTGCAGCCATTCGTACAGAGTTGAAAAAGAAAAGCGCAGAAAGCGTGATGCTGTCAGCTTTAGACGAAATAGCCTGGACTTTGAATCTGCGTGGCAATGATGTACATTGCAATCCGGTAGTAGTGAGCTATCTGCTTATAACAGAAAAAAAAGCAGTATTATTCATTGCACCGGAGAAAGTGACAGAAGAGGTACGGAATTATTTAGAAGAGCAACAGATAGAGATACAAAACTATTCAGATACAGAGATTTACTTATCTGATCTCAATAGTTCAAGTATCTTAATGAATCCTGCAAAAACCAACTATTCTGTTTTCTCTTCGGTAAATCCCCAATGCCGGATTATACGGGGAGAAGCGCCGGTAGCTCTATTGAAAGCCATACGTAACGAACAAGAAATCAAAGGCATTCATGCAGCCATGCAACGTGATGGCGTAGCATTAGTCAAGTTTCTGAGATGGCTGGAGTCGGCTGTTCCCTCCGGAACAGAAACAGAATTAAGCATTGACCGTAAATTGCACGCATTTCGTGCGACACAAGATTTATATGCAGGCGAAAGCTTCGATACCATCGCAGGCTACAAAGAACATGGAGCTATTGTACACTATTCGGCAACCGAGGAAAGCAACGCAACATTGCACCCGAAAGGTTTTCTTCTCCTCGACTCAGGAGCTCAATACCTGGATGGTACTACGGACATTACACGTACCATTGCGTTAGGCGAACTGACTACAGAAGAAAAAACAGATTATACATTGGTTCTGAAAGGACATATCGCACTGGCGATGGCCGTATTCCCTTCAGGTACCAGAGGGGCACAGCTGGATGTCCTCGCACGCATGCCGTTATGGAGTCATAAAATGAACTTCCTACATGGTACAGGTCATGGTGTAGGTCATTTCTTAAGTGTACACGAAGGACCGCAAAGCATTCGCATGAACGAAAACCCCATTGTATTGCAACCCGGAATGGTCACCTCAAATGAACCGGGAGTGTACAAAGGCGGTAGTCATGGAATCCGTACGGAAAACCTGACACTGGTATGCAGCGCCGGTGAAGGCCTGTTCGGTGAATACCTGAAGTTCGAAACAATTACGCTCTGCCCTATCTGCAAGAAGGGAATCATCAAAGAGTTATTAACTGCCGATGAGGTCGACTGGTTGAATAATTACCACCAGCAGGTATACGAAAAGCTGTCTCCCAAGCTGAACGAAGAAGAAAAGGCATGGCTGAAAGAAGCTACAGCAGCAATCTGACAAATCGGAAAAATAGCTCAGTCCTTACTGGCTGCAAAATAGTTATTTATGCAAGTCAGCGGCTGAATTTGAAATAAGTATAAAACAACAATCTATGGCTTTAATAAAATCAGTAAGAGGTTTTACTCCCGAATTTGGAGAAAACTGTTTTCTGGCCGATAACGCCACCATCATCGGCGATGTAAAAATGGGACAGAATTGTAGCATTTGGTTCAGCACCGTGTTGAGAGGAGATGTAAACTCGATCCGCATGGGTGATGGAGTGAACATACAGGACGGAAGTGTCTTACACACTCTTTACGAAAAATCAACCATCGAAATAGGTAACTATGTATCGGTAGGGCACAATGTGACAATCCATGGTGCAACAGTAAAGGACTATGCTTTGATCGGCATGGGATCGACCTTGCTCGATCATGCAGTCATTGGCGAAGGCGCAATCGTTGCCGCAGGCTCACTTGTACTGAGCAATACCATCATCGAACCGGGAAGTATTTGGGGAGGTGTACCGGCCAAGTTCATAAAGAAGGTAGATCCGGAACAAGCTAAAGAACTGAACCAGAAAATAGCTCACAACTACCTGATGTATTCTGACTGGTATAAATAATTCCACCTCTACATAATATACAAAATAGAGGGTGTTCAAAACTCGTATTCACCACAGGCTGCACGGATTTACACAGATAAATATTATCGGTTATCAGCAGATTAAAAATCGTTTTGTGTAAATCTGTGTAATCTGTAGTGAGTTATGAAACACCCTCTATTTTATTTATCTCCTTTCGAACAGGAAACTTAAAAGTTTATCATATGCAGTACTTTCTCCGTTGCTCCGGAATTACCAATGACATAATTACCGGCATTCGTGCCGGTCTTCTTCAGGAATGCTTCATCGGTTAAAAGTCTGTCGAGCAATATTTTCAGTTCATTGTAATCCTTAATGGAATAGGCTCCCCCGGCTTCGATTAGTTGCATAGCTTCCATAAATTTCTGGTATTTGGGTCCGAAAATTACCGGAATGCCATATACAGCCGCTTCAAGCGTATTGTGAATCCCGACTCCAAAACCACCACCGATATAAGCAATTTCCCCATAACGATAGATCGAAGAGAGCAAACCGAAACAATCGATTATCAAGCAGTCCGCCTTCCGGACATTCTTTTCATCTGCACGGGTATAGCGTACAGAAGGACGTTTCAATTTACCTATAATCTCTACCAGATGATTTTCATCGATTACGTGAGGAGCTATAATCAACTTCATCTCAGGGTGACTATTAAAATATTCGATGAAAAGATCTTCGTCCGGCCCCCATGAACTTCCTGCCACAAAAGTAAATGCACCGTTTTTAAACTGCTCCACCAACGGCAACTCTTTTGCCTGCTCCCGAATCTGCAGGACGCGGTCGAAGCGGGTATCTCCCACTACCGTTACCCTTGTGATACCGATCTTGGCAAGAAAACGCTTTGAAGCCTCATTCTGCACAAACAGATGATCAAAATCTTTCAGTACATTTCGATAAGTCCCTCCGTACCATTTGAAAAAAATCTGATCTTTGCGGAAAATAGACGAAACACTGTAAACGGGAATACGACGTTTGTGCAATTCGTCCAGATAGTTCTTCCAGAATTCATATTTAATGAAGAAAGCCATACAAGGATTCACGATATCCAGAAACTTCTTCACATTACGAGGTTTATCAAACGGCAAATAGCAAACAATATCTGCTCCTCTATAGTTCTTCCGGACTTCATATCCCGAAGGAGAAAAGAACGTTTGCAGTATTTTATAATCGGGATATCGCTCCCGTATACTCTCAATTAAAGGACGTCCCTGCTCAAACTCCCCCAGAGAAGCGGCGTGAAACCAAATGTAACGCTCGTCTTTCTCTACCTGTTGGCGAAGAAGATCGTACACCACCCAGTGCCCCTTCATCATCTTCCGGGGTTTGCGACTGAATGGTGCAGCCAAATGCACCAGAAGGTCGTAAATTCCTATTGCCAGATCGTAAAACATACCTCCGGATCCTTATTTCAAAACCTCTACGGCACGTTTCATGCGAGCCAATGTTTCTTCTTTTCCCAACACCCAGGAAATATCGAACATATGAGGACCTTTGCCCTCACCTACCAGTGTCAGGCGGAAAGCATTCATAATATTACCTGTATGATAACCCTTCTCGGCAATCCAATCCATTACTATTTTTTCTTGACCTTCAATGCTGAAATCTTCAATTCCGGCCAATACCTCCGCCAGTTCGGTCATACATTTAGCCGAATCCTCTTTCCAGCGTTTCTTAACCGTCTTTTCGTCATATTCCGTCGGAGCCACAAAGAAGAAACTGCATACCTCCCATAGTTCTTTAACAAAGCTGACACGGTCTTTCATCATACCAACCACCGTCACCACTTTTTCGAAAGGAGCTTCTACTCCATGCTCTTTCAGCACCGGTACAAACAGCTCGGCTATCTCTTTGTCAGATTTCTGCTGAATGTAAGTATGATTGAACCAGATACCTTTTTTATAATCAAATTTTGCACCCGACTTGCTGCAACGATGCAGGTCGAACAGACGGATCAGCTCGTCCATAGACATCACTTCCTGGTCGTTACCCGGATTCCATCCCAGCAGAGCAAGGAAATTGATAACAGCCTCGGGCAGATAACCTGATTCACGATAACCGGAAGAAATCTCACCGCTCTTCGGGTCATGCCACTCAAGAGGGAATACAGGGAATCCCAAACGATCACCGTCACGTTTACTCAGTTTTCCATTGCCTTCCGGTTTCAGCAGCAAAGGCAAGTGGGCAAAAGCCGGCATAGTATCTTCCCAGCCGAATGCACGATACAGCAGCACGTGCAGCGGAGCGGAAGGCAGCCACTCTTCACCACGAATCACGTGTGACACCTCCATTAAATGGTCATCTACGATATTGGCCAGGTGATAAGTAGGCAGTTCGTCGGCCGATTTATATAAAACTTTATCATCAAGGATAGACGAATTGATAACCACTTCGCCACGAATCAAGTCGTTCACATGGATATCCTCGTTCGGTTCTATTTTGAAACGTACCACATATTGTTTTCCGTCAGCGATCAGCGCTTCCACTTCTTCTTTCGGGAGCGTCAACGAATTGCGCATTCCCACACGGGTAGACGCATCATACTGGAAATTAGCTATTTCAGCACGCTTGGCATCCAGTTCTTCCGGAGTATCGAAAGCGATGTAGGCCTTTCCGTTATCAAGTAACACTTGTACATACTTCTTGTATATTTCACGACGTTCCGACTGGCGGTACGGTCCGTATTCTCCTCCGAAACTTACACCTTCATCAAACTGTATTCCTAACCATTTGAAAGACTCCAGAATATATTCTTCCGCACCCGGAACGAAACGGTTGGAATCCGTATCCTCGATACGGAAAATCAAATCTCCCCCATGCTGGCGGGCAAACAGATAATTATACAAAGCGGTACGCACACCACCTATATGCAATGCTCCTGTTGGGCTCGGAGCAAAACGAACTCTTACTTTTCTTTCTGCCATAATTTGCGTTAGTATAGGTAAATCGTGGCAAAATTAAACCTTTTTTTCCACACTATTGTTTTTTTTTGTACTTTTCGCAAAAAATTCAAGGGTTATGGAACACTGGAAGAAGAAAAATAGTTTCTCATACAAAGATTTGTTATATAAAGCGCTGATTTTCGTCGGTACTGTGGCGTTCATTGTTTACTTCCTGCCCCGTGACGGGAAGTTTAACTATCAGTTTGACATTAACAAACCATGGAAGTATGGCCAGTTAATGGCAACTTTCGATTTTCCGATCTACAAAGACGAAGCGGTAGTAAAACGGGAACAAGACAGTCTTCTGGCTTCTTTCCAGCCTTACTTTGAACTGGACAAAGAAGTGGAGAAGAGTGCCCTCGCCAAACTGAAAGAGAATTATCATGCCCATCTGAAAGGCATATTGCCTTCGACGGACTACATCCGATACATCGAGAGAGGCCTGAAAGCCATCTATCAATCGGGAGTCGTATCGACAGAAGAGATGCGGACCCTCCTCCACGACAGCATCTCTTCTGTCATGGTGATTGAAGATAAGTTGGCCAACCAACGGACGACCGACGGCATCTATACCGTAAAGAGAGCCTACGAGAATCTTATATCGGGTGATACCGCCCATTATAACAGAGACATCCTGCGGCAATGTGCACTCAACGAGTACATTACCCCCAATCTCATTTACGATTCTGTACGTACGGAGACAGCCCGGAAAGAATTGCTCGACAACTACTCCTGGGCAAACGGAGTAGTACAAAGCGGCCAGAAAATCATTGACCGTGGAGAGATAGTCAACAAACAAACCTATAACATCCTGGAATCTTTGCGCAAGGAATCTATCAAGCGAAGCGAATCCATCGGACAGAAGCGACTGATCTTGGGCGGACAAATCTTGTTTGTCGGCATATTGATACTCTGCTTTATGCTTTACCTGGAACTGTTCCGCAAAGATTATTATGAACGCAAAGGCAGTTTATCGTTACTCTTCGCCCTGATCGTGTTCTATTGTGTCATCACGGCGCTTATGGTGACAAACAATATATTCAATGTGTACATCCTGCCCTATGCCATGCTCCCGATTATTATCCGGGTCTTCCTCGATTCGCGTACGGCATTCCTGACACATGTCATCACCATACTGATCTGCTCCATCACCCTAAGGTATCCCCACGAATTTATCCTGACACAAATAGCCGCCGGCCTGGTAGCTATCTTCAGCTTGAGAGAACTGTCACAACGTTCGCAGTTGTTCCGCACGGCCCTTCTGGTCATACTGACGTATGCAGCTATCTATTTCGCTTTTGAGCTGATCAGTGAAAACGATCTTTCGAAGCTGAACGTAAGTATGTATATCTACTTCATTATTAACGGTGTACTATTGCTTTTCGCTTATCCTCTGCTATTCCTGCTTGAGAAGACTTTTGGCTTCACGTCGAATGTTACGCTTGTAGAATTATCGAACATCAACAATGATCTGTTGAGAAGAATGTCCGAAACTGTTCCGGGTACCTTCCAACACTCCATGCAAGTGGCCAATCTGGCTGCTGAAGCTGCGATACGTATCGGAGCCAAAAGCCAGTTGGTACGTACCGGAGCATTGTATCATGACATCGGCAAAATGGAAAATCCGGCTTTCTTTACCGAAAACCAGTCCGGAGTGAACCCCCATAAGAATTTAAGTTATGAACAGAGTGCCCAGGTGGTTATCAGCCATGTGACGGACGGATTAAAACTGGCCGACAAGCATAATCTGCCTAAAGTGATCAAGGACTTTATCAGTACTCACCACGGGCGCGGAAAGACCAAGTTCTTCTACATATCCTGGAAAAACGAACATCCGGGCGAAGAACCGAACGAAGAAGTTTTCACGTATCCGGGTCCCAATCCGTTCTCGAAAGAGACAGCCATACTGATGATGGCAGACTCCGTAGAAGCCGCCTCACGCAGCTTGCCGGAGTATACCGAAGAGAGCATCAGTAATCTGGTAGATAAGATTATCGATTCGCAAGTACAAGAGGGGTATTTCAAAGAATGCCCGATCACATTCAAAGACATCGCGACGATAAAAGCTGTATTCAAAGAAAAACTGAAAACGATTTATCACACACGCATCAGCTATCCTGAGTTAAAGAAGTAAGGAGTCCGGCACAAGCATCCTCAAGTATGTCGAGCACGTATTCAAAGCCCTCCGCACCTCCATAATAAGGATCGGGCACATGATCGGCGGGAATGCGGGTGCAGTATTCCGTCATCCGGTGGATCTTTTTCCACTCTGCCGGAGAGGGTGCTTTCTCCTTCAGATCGTCCATGTTCCGATCATCCATACCGATTATAAGATCGAAGTTGTAAAAATCTTCCGTACGGACAGGACGCGAACGATGTACCAGTTCATATCCTCTGCGGGCGGCATGGGCACGCATACGGCTATCGGGCAGTTCCCCCTGGTGATAAGCCAATATACCGGCTGAATCAATCACAAACTCTTTTTCCAGACCGGCTTCTTTAATCAGATGAAGCATCACGCCTTCTGCCGTAGAAGAGCGGCAAATGTTGCCGAGGCAAACGAAAAGTATTTTCTTTTTCATGCTTTCTTACTTTTGAAATATAAAGATATAAAAATCCGCATGCAACAACGTGCCGCATGGATCTCCCAGCTACGCGTTTCTGCATGCGGTATCATATAAGTACAGTCAATAATTCTACAACGAATTCAGTATTTTGTTCGCCTTATTCACTGTTTCGGCAGCCGGAACTTCAGGGAAGTCTCTCAAGTTAAATGTGGAGAGCATTTTTTCCAGCTTCTTAAATCCGGTCTTGTTTTTCTTATCCGTAAATTCCTTGCGAAGGATCGTTATCTTTTCGTGAGCCTGAACACCCTCGATCAATTTTTCGAAACGAATGGAAGAGCGTGCTCCCGGATAAACCAGATAAGTGTCTCCACCGGCCCAGGCCTCAAAACGTGAATCGAGCAGCGGCTCTTTCGGCCAACTATTATAAGCCCAACGCAGATAGCCGTCAAGATGATCTTTGGCAGAATAATAACTCATCCAGGCAGCCTCGGCAGGATCGGAGAAGGTAAAGGTATTCGGGAAAGCTTCCGTACAGCACGTATAATAGGTAGTAGGAAGATTGTTTTGTGCACGACGTGCCAATACCTCCGCCGGATAAGAAGCTCCGATAGGAATACAATAGTCGTAGATATCCGCTTCCAGTTCTTTGTGGAAGTTACCCGCCAGCGATACTTTAAACTCAGAATCGGCTTTGCGGATCACCTGCAATGTTTTCTGCATAACCTCCATCGGACGTTCGTCCATGGCAATGGTACAAATATCGAACCAACCTTTCTCACGTAAATGTTTAGAGAATGACTTCAACATAGCCACCCACATCTCTTCGTAAGCTTTTTCGCCCGGAGCGGTTTTCACATACTGCATACTGTTTGTAGCCTGATCGAAATATTGGAAAGACAACTTCCACGGAACCATCGAGTAGCAATTGATCTGCTTGTCGATGCCCACGCTCATCATCATCTCTACCCACTTGTCGAACACATCATAATCGAAAGCCCAAGTGCCGTCCACTTTCTTTGTCCAGGTGACCATCGATTCAAAGTAGTCATAAGTCTGTCCGTTCCAAGGTTTATGCATGATGGAAGCCGTAATAATCTTCTGTCCGGCATCCGCCAGCATCTTCATCACAGGACGCATGGCATCTATGTGTGCCTGACTCCAGAGCGGAACCTGATAATAACGTGCCACGGCAAACGGACTCTGCCACAAATCGAGGTGGAAAGCCCACTGAGACGGGGCAGGCAACACGCGTGAAGAGACTTTGATATCCATCTTCAAGGTAGACAGACGGTTATCTCCGTCTTTCACCTCAACCGTACCACGATAGACTCCCGGTGACACAGTCTGGGGAACCTGGCAATTGATCCAGATGGCCTGAGTGCTTTTAGCTTCCATAGGCATCGAAGTCAGCAAGTGGTCAATCGGATCGGCAACCAACAGAGAGTCGTAAATGGAGTGATCGGGACGATAACCACAGCCGCCACGTCCGTCTTTATTCAATTCGTCGGTCATCACATAGCGGACAAAACCTCCGCTGAATGCATCGGCCGGAAGTACATCTCCCTTGGAGTTTTTAAATTCGGAGAGAGAATAGTTCAATCCTTTCAGGTCGGTACCGGTCCAGACAACAGCCTGCGCATGGAGTTTCTCACCGCGCCATCCCTCCAGCGTAATGCTTTTCTGCGGCTGGATCACAGGTACGGCATGTTTCGCATACCGGGTATCGGTATTTCCCCATTGTACCTGAGGGGCTTTGACTGCCGCCCATTCTTTTTCGGAAGGAGCAACCGGATCGGGCAATTCTTTATAAGACTGGATGGGGAACGGGGCCTGTCCGGTCGGTGTTCCACATTGTGTCACTCCTTGCTGGGCAAGAAGCGGGCCTGTACTAACCAGGCAAGAAAGCAAAAGTGTCGTGATTCGCTTCATGGTTTCATTTTTTAAGGGTAATATATTAAGATTGGTTTTCATTACATAGGATCTACATCATAGTAAACAATCAGCGATTTAAACCGTTCGTCTTCTATCATTTCACGTTGTACCCGCAAAAGTAATTCACGGGCACGACTCATCGGCGCATTTTGTTCTATTTTAACAACTATTTTTCGTATGAACAAAGTTTGAATACGGGCAACGGGCGGTTTATCCGGTCCCAGTATCCGGTTTCCGAACAATGCGCGCAGTTTCTCGGCCATGGTGTGTGCCATCACATCAAGCAACGTCTCGTTCCGGTTTTTCAGATAGACATACACCATCCGGTAATATGGAGGATAATGAAACATCTGCCGCTCAGCCAGTTGTCCCGCCACCATATCTTCATAATCGTTCGTCATCACCTGACGGATGATGGGATGGTCTATACTTTTGGTTTGCAACACTACCCTGCCCCGTTTATTTTTTCGTCCGGCACGTCCGGCAACCTGCGCCATCAACTGGAAGGCACGTTCGTACGAACGGAAATCGGGATAATTCAGCATCGTGTCCGCATTGAGTATCCCCACCACGCTGACGTGGTCAAAGTCGAGTCCTTTGGATACCATCTGGGTACCGATCAGTATATCGGTCTTTCCCTGTTCAAAGTCTGCAATAATTTTTTCGTATGCCGACCGCGTACGTGTAGTATCGAGATCCATACGTGCTACGGAAGCTTCCGGAAAAATCAGCTTCACATCATCTTCTATCTTTTCCGTACCAAATCCTCTGTGCATCAACTCGACCCCTTCGCAAGCCGGACACGAACGGGGCAACTGGTAAGTATACCCGCAATAGTGGCAAGTCAGCTGATTGATACCTTTATGATAGGTCAGGCTGACATCACAGTTCTTGCACTTTGGCACCCATCCGCACGTGCGGCACTCTATCATCGGAGCAAATCCCCGGCGATTCTGAAACAGAATCACCTGCTGTTTATTATCGAGTGCCTCGCGGACATATTGCAGCAGCAACGGAGAGAACTGCCCCGTCATCCGCTTCTTGCGGTGCAACTCCTTTATATCTACCGGAATAATCTCCGGCAATTGAATTTCCTTATAGCGTTCTTTCAGTTCCACCCACCCGAATTTGCCGGTAGTGGCATTCTGCCAAGTCTCCACCGAAGGAGTGGCAGTACCCAGCAACGTCTTTGCCCCATACATCGAAGCCAGCACGATGGCAGCATTCCGGGCATGATAGCGCGGTGCGGGATCTTGTTGCTTATACGTATTTTCGTGTTCCTCGTCCACAATGACCAGTCCGAGATTCCGGAACGGGAGGAACACCGAAGAGCGTACCCCCAGAATAATATCGTAACCCTCCTCCGTCAACTGCTTTTGCCAGATCTCTACTCTCTCGGCGTCGGGGAACTTGGAGTGATAGATTCCCAACCGGGAGCCGAACACCCGTTTCAGCCGTTCGGTGATCTGGGTAGTCAATGCTATTTCGGGCAACAGATAAAGCACCTGCCTGCCTTGCCTCAACGTCTCTTCTATCAGGTGGATGTATACTTCGGTCTTTCCACTGGAAGTCACTCCGTGGAGCAGACAGACATTCTTCTCCTGAAAGCTCTGCATGATTTCATGATAAGCCCGTTGCTGGTGCTCGTTCAGCACGTTCAGTTCTACCGTCTTTCCGACCAAACGGTTCAACCGCCCGATTTCCTGATAATAGACCTCGAATATCTGTTTTTCTACCAATCCGTTGAAAATAGCGGGAGAAGCAGAGGCACGTTGCAGAAGTTCTTTCTTGGACACTTCTTTGGATGCACCGTCCCCCAACACGCCGGAAAGCTCCACATACTTCATCAACAACGCCAACTGTTTCGGAGCGCGCTCCAGCTCGTCAAAGATACGCCGGAGATTCTCTTCACCGGAAGCGTCTGCCGCCAGCCGGACCCGGGCTTCCGTTTTGGGTTTATAGGTGCGGCGGAGCTCTTCTTTTACAAACAGAGCTTCCTTGTCGAGCAGCGACTTGATAACGGTGAGAATGTTTTTCAATCCGCTCTCTTTCTCAAGTTTGGTGACACATTGCTCGGGTTCTTTGGCAAGCAGGTCGAGCACCAGTTGCTCGCGTTCAGAAAGAGGAGCATCCGCCTCGAAGTCGGGATTATACTCCACAATCGTCTCGCTCTCCAACTTCAGGCCGGAAGGCAATGCGGCTTTGTAAACATCACCCTGCGTACAAAGATAATAATCAGCCAGCCATTCCCAGAACCGGAACTGACCGGGCAGCAGTATCGGAGAGGTGTCAAGTACGGTAGAGATCTCTTTGACTTCATATTCGGTCGGTGCATAGTGATGCACATTGCGAACAATGGCTGTATAGTACTTCTTCCGCCCGAAAGGTACAACTACCCGGCAACCTATTTGCACCTCTTCAGCCCCTTCGTCCGGAAGGGAATAGGTAAAGCAACGGGGCAGAGGCAAAGGTAATATGACATCTACATACTTTTTCATTGTGAGGACAAAGATACAAAAAATCCCCGACGCAAGCGCCGGGGATTCGTTTATCATAAAATGATTCTGTCTTCTTAGAAAATGTAAGCAGCGGAAATCTGCCACATTTTAGTCTTATAAGAGAAATCAGCCTCTTTCCATTCTGCCGTTTTATTCAACGGAATGTTATAATTGGCACCTACTTGTAAGTGTCTCAACAGCTTCACACCAGCACCTACATTGATTCCTACCTGAGCATTTTTTTTATTCAACCGTCCAAGCTCTCCATAGTTTTTATCACCGGAGAAGTTGAAATAGAAATCCGGACCGGCTGCTACATAGATACCCAATGCGCTACCCAAACCGATAGTATACTTTAAGTTGATTGGAATATCAAGCCCATTCTGTCTGATAGACTCATCACCGACTTTTACACCTCTCTGAGCAAATAAAAGGGCACCGTCAACACCCAGACCTACCAATGGAATAGTAACCTCAGCCATCGGACCGATAAAGAATCCGGTGAAGTTGTCTGTTTTTAAATCAGACTTATTAAAATCAGCTTTTGCCAGGTTTACACCACCTTTCACACCAAACTTGATAAGTTGTGCCTGAGCAGGCATAGCCATACCGATACATACAGCTATCATTAAAGCACTAATAATCTTTTTCATAACTAAGTTGTGTTTAAAATTCGGGACAAAGATATAGTTTTAAATTAAAAAAACATTAAATCTGTTTGCATATTTTCAGCAAAGCTTTCTATTCTATAACATTACGCTACCCTATTTTGTTTTTTGATAACGTTCATATAAAGGCACATGCCATCTATCGGAAAGCCCGTGTGAGCATCTTCCTAAGGCAGCATATACCAGTTGTGCAACTCGAGCAGTACCAGTTGTACAACTCGTCATACACCAGTTGCACAACTGGTATCGTCCGAGTTGCCCATCCGGTAGCTTCTCTCCTTAAAAGATACCCTTACCGTCTCAGGATGGAAACATTCAGATGCAGGCAAGAAGAAAAAAATACCTTTTCCGGAACAACGGACCGAAAATCCATGTACCTTTGTGGTACTTCAAGGAAAGATGCCAGAGTGATCGAATGGGCCGGACTCGAAATCCGGTGAACGGCTTGTCCGTTCCGTGGGTTTGAATCCCACTCTCTCCGCTGAACTAACCGGACAAAACCGGACAATGAACAGCCAAGTCCTACAAATTCAACGATTTGTGGGACTTTTTTTATTCCCTTATGTCTGCCCTACCGGACATCATTTAGACCCTAAAAGACAAAGTTAGTAACCTAACTCGTACCCCCGACAACTGAAAGTCCAAAAGGGGTACACTTAGTCTAAAATTGGCGAACTTCTGTCGCTATTTGGCGGGTCTGTATAAACTTCACTTTTAGCTAATTAACGTAGTTTTGTAACCAAAAAAAGTGAGTTTATGAAGAGTACATTTTCCGTTCTTTTCTTTGTGAAAAAGGACAAGCAAAAAATCAATGGCAGTTACCCTATTTTCGTCCGTGTCACGATTGACGGTGTGGCAAGTCGTTTTAATTCCAAACTTGATGTTCAACCCAAAGTTTGGGATGGTAAGGCAGGTAAAGCCGCAGGACGTTCTTCGGAAGCTACCCGCATCAACAGATTACTGGATGATATAAACGCATCCTTGAACACCATTTATCACGAACTGCAACGCCGTGACAATTATGTTACCGCCGAAAAGGTGAAGAATGAATTTTTAGGTCATAGCGAGAACCACGACACCATCCTTAACCTTTTCCAAAAGCACAATGATGATGTTAAGCAGTTGGTCGGTATATCTAAAACGATTGCCACTTATCGTAAATATGAAGTGACCCGCCGCCATCTTGCAGAGTTCATCCAAAGCAAATATAACCTGTCGGATATTTCTATAAAGGAAATAACCCCGATGTTCATTACTGACTTCGAGTTATATTTGCGTACCACCTGTAAATGCGGCTTTAATACGACCGCCAAGTTTATGCAGTTTTTTAAACGCATTATCCTGATAGCCCGTAATAACGGCATCTTGATAGGCGACCCATTCGCCAGTTATAAAATACGTTTGGAAAAAGTGGATAGAGGTTATTTGTCAGAAGATGAAATAAAGATAATCCTCAAAAAGAAGATGGTTTCTGAACGGTTGGAACAGGTGCGTGATGTTTTTATCTTTTCCTGTTTCAGTGGTTTGGCTTATGTAGATGTTGCAAACTTAAAGGAAGATAATATCCGTAAGTCCTTTGACGGTAATTTATGGATAATTACGAAACGCCAAAAAACAAATACAGATGTGAATGTTCCTTTGCTGGATATTCCTAAAATGATATTGGAAAAGTACAAAGGTAAATTGCCGGACGGAAAGGTACTTCCCATTATCAGCAATCAAAAACTTAATGCGTATTTGAAAGAAATAGCGGACGTATGCGGTATTAAAAAGAACTTGACATTTCACCTTGCAAGGCACACATTTGCCACCACGACCACGCTTGCAAAGGGTGTCCCTATTGAAACAGTTAGTAAGATGTTGGGACACACCAATATAGAAACGACACAGATATACGCCCGCATTACCAATAACAAGATAAGTAACGATATGCAGGGACTTGACAAGAAATTTGTCGGCATTGAAAAAATCTACAAAGAAGTATCTATGAAATAGGTATATAGGGGGACTTATCACAATTTGTGATAAGTCCCTTTATGCTTTCAATTACTCACCATTAAATAATAACATTATGGACTTACAAATCATTCAAAACAAAATCTTTGAGGTCAGAGGTTGCCGGGTCATGCTCGATTTTCATTTGGCAGAACTTTATCAGGTTGAAACAAGAGCTTTGAAACAGGCAGTTAAAAGAAACTTATCCCGTTTTCCCAGTGACTTTGCTTTCCAGCTAACAAAGGATGAATGGCAGGAACTTATCACAAACTGTGATAAGTTCCCTGAAAATATCCGGCACACACCGACCCAGCCTCTCGCATTTTTGGAGCAAGGTGTCGCCATGCTTAGTAGTGTCTTACGCAGTCAGACTGCCATAGACATGAATATTTCCATCATGCGTGCTTTCGTCCTCATGCGCCAAATGTCAATCGGTTACGAGGAACTTCTTAAACGCATCGAAGAACTGGAACAGAGTACGGATGCACAATTCAGCGAGGTGTACCAAGCATTGACCCAGTTATTAAGCAAACCCGAACCGAAGCCACGCAAACCGATAGGATATAAAACCTATGACGAATAACGGTTTAAGGTATTCGGTTGTCTAAGGGGTGTCACCAGTGATACCCCTTTTTCAGTTCCCTAAAGTAATGTATCTCAATCACAAATTTTAGCAAAGTTACAGCCCGGCGGGGACAAATACCAAATCCGAGCCGTTCCGGTTTTCTAAAAAATCTCCACACCTGCGGATCGTATTTTTTGAAAAGATTAGGTTGAAGTCCCCGCCAAACTGTGGGTGTCCGGCAAAATTTCTTATTGTTTAATTTAAAATTCAAGTGTTATGAAAACAACAGAATTTACCATGCCGGAAATCACTATCTCTTATAAAGACAATGTAAAAGCATCCGAAAGAATGAAAATACTTTCTTCTCAAACTTCTTATTCTTACTTAAAACCTTTCTATTTCGAATGTATGGAACACCACGAAGAAAGTTATGTAATGTTCCTCAATCGGGCAAATAAGGCTTTAGGCGTTTCCCTTATCTCTAAAGGCGGCATGGCTGAAACTGTAATGGACGTGAAAATCATCCTGCAAACAGCCTTAAAAGTCCATGCTTCGGGCATAATCCTCTCACATAACCACCCATCGGGCAATCTACGTCCGAGCGAACCGGACAAGCAAATCACCTCAAAAATAAAAGAAGCCTGCAAGGTCTTGGATTTACACCTGTTAGACCATATCATCCTGACAGAAGAAAGCTATTACAGTTTCACAGACGAGGGGCTTTTATAAGCCCTTTTTTTACTCTCTCATTACCCAATACAAAAAGCCTGATGGCTTTTACTTCTATCCTCTCAAACAAGAGAAAAATTTTCCCTAAAACTGATTGGAACATTGTCAAAGGTATATCCGTGCCTGTTACTGTTCAAATTATTTTTTAGAAATCTCCACACCTACGGGTAGTATTTCATAAATAATAATTTGCCCTGTACCATTCCCGAACCTTTGAAAAGACAATGTTCCCATTCAGTTAAAGGAAAAATTTATGTGGTGGGCGACAAGCGATGTAAACAATTAAAATTCAAAAGTCATGGAAGCGGTAACTTTATCAGAAGCAAGAGTTTATGTAGGTACTTACAACAAGTATAACAGTGGTTCACTTTTCGGCAAGTGGTTAGACCTTTCCGATTATTCGGACAAGGACGAATTTATGGAAGCGTGCCGGGAACTGCACAAGGACGACCAAGACCCGGAATTTATGTTTCAGGATTACGAGAATATCCCGGAAGCCCTGATTTCCGAAAGTTGGCTTTCTGAAAAGTTCTTTGAGCTTCGGGATGCCATCGAGAAACTAAGCGAAACACAGCAGGAAGCGTTTTTCGTATGGTGCGACCATCATAGTCACGATATAAACGAAGAAGATGTTGACGATCTTATTTCTTCTTTTGAAGATGATTATCAGGGAGAATATAAGGACGAAGAAGATTATGCCTATGAAATCGTAGAGGAATGTTACGACCTGCCGGAGTTCGCAAAGACCTACTTTGATTATTCGGCTTTTGCCCGTGACCTGTTTATGACTGATTACTGGATGGAAGACGGTTTTGTTTTCCGTTGTGCCTGATTACTAATCGGGTGGAGCAATCCACCCGCAACATACCAAGACAATGAAGGTATATAATAAGATAGCGACTTTTTTACGATGGTTCATACTTGCTTTTATCATCTATCAGGTAGCCACCAGCACCGCCGGGACATGGATAGCTTTAATCATAGGCTTTTTTATTCTCCAGTTCTTTCTCCGGTTGTTTATCTCCGCCGTTTACCTGTTGTGTATGGCGTTTATTTTCATTGTACTGCTTTCAATTCTGATTGTCTTATAACTCATTACAAATTATAGCAATATGGAAACTTTTAGCAAAAACGAGGTAAGCATTATCCAAACATTGAGCAAGATGGTGTATTAGAAAATAAAGCTAATAATAGATATTAGTATTCGTTTTTTTTTTATATTTACCTCAAATTTAGTAAATAAATCATGTATGAATATAGAAGAGTTGAAAGTTAAAGCAGAAAATATTGTTGAAAATATAAAAGATAAAGGTATTTATTTGAAAGAAAATACTTTTATAGACTATAAATTGGAATTAAAATTAAGTCCAAATGTTAGTAATGTACTAATATTTCTTAGGAATTTTGCAAAAGACATACTAGCTTTTGCAAATAAAGACGGAGGATTGCTTCTTTTAGGATTTAACGAAAATAAAGAAACAGGAGAAATAACAGATATTGGATTGAAAGAAGACGATATAAATATTCTGCGAGCGATTGATTTAAAAGACCTATCAGATCAATTTGTGAAAATGTTTGATGCTCAAATTGTAGTTGATATTCATGCGTTTAATATTGCAGCACGCAAATTTTACTATATATTAATAGAAAAGCACAACTCTATATTAATACCCAAAAATGACTTTTTAGACTATGGACTTAAAAAAGGAGATATAATATATAGAAGTGCAGGAAATAATTTAAAAGCAAATGAAAGAACGTCTGAGTTTAATACCTTTATAGAAGCGAAGGTGAATGAAAAAAATAAAGAGTTTATGCAAATATGGTCTAATTTGTTACCTGAAGTATTTGATATTAATCCCAAGGAAATATTGATTATAAATCCACTACAAGGAAAGGTGTATGGCTATAACTCTAAAAGTAATATATTATCTAGTACAGATATAGAAATAGATAATAAAGACGATGGTCCTATCAATGTTATTTTAAATGCTATATCAGCGGGCGAAATAGGAAAAATATCTACAAATAAGGGGAAGCCTATTTATAAATTAGTAGGTGAGATTATTCTAAATAATGAAAAAGTAAAAGAATCTACTTCTATGAATTCCATTCATGATGAAATAAAACAAAAAACTAGATATAAGATATCTAATATTCAGCTTAAGATGGTTATGTTATATTTAGGCTGGGTGAATAATGGAGCTTTCAATATTGATAAACCTAAAAATGATGATATTAATCCTGATTTTTCAGAATATATTTGGATTGAAACAGTAGATAATTTGAAAGGGAAAAAGAAGGTCGTTTTTTCACCAAAAGCTGTAGCTCCTTTATTGGAAATAGTGGAAGATTCGCCAAAACATGTTGAGATTTTTGGTGCATTACTAAAAACAAAATCTTAATAGAAAATATCTATTGTATGCTATTTGTGAAATGCGCAAAAATAGCAGTGGATTTATTCAATAGATACAACATGATTAATTTGCTTGTATTTTTCTGATAGAGAATGTATTTTGATATATAATGTTTCAGTTCTTGAATTGATAATTTCATTAATAGTAAATGGAACTATAGGCGTAAATTGCTTATAAGCTCTTTCTATTTCCTTTATCACCCACTTGGAATTATATACATTATTACTTATAATTAATACAATTACATCGCTATTGTCTAATTCTTCAAAAACACGTTTTTGTTTGTCTTGTGAGTTGTTATGTATTATATCAATATAAACATAGCCAATTTGTCTCAATTTTATTGAGATTTCTTTTAATCTATGCAAAGTAACTTCACTATCTTTCGTTGTATAACTTACAAATATATTCATTTAATAATTCCGTAATTATATGATACAAAACCTAAAGTCACTAATAGGAATAGAATACCATAAAAAACTAAGTGTGACATGTTAAATAAAGAACGGAGAATTCGTTTTTTATTTGTCCGGTTCTTCTGTAGTGTAAATTCTTCTTCACTAGTCTCGACAGAATTGACATCGTTATTTCTCTCACTAATATTTTTAAATCTATCATTCATTTTGGCTCTTAGCTTCTCTTGATAATAATATGAATATGAATCAAAAAGCCAAAATGACACAATAAAAAGGTATAATGAAATAAATAGTGACCTGTCTAATTTATTGTTACATAAATTTATAATTAAGGGAGTGGAAATTCCAATCACAACAAATAAGAGTTTTTTTATTTCTAAACAGTTTTTAGAAAAATTATTTGTAGCATTATGTAGTTGGTCTATAATTTTCCAATCTATTTCATTTTCTATATTTTTATCTTTTTCCATGTTTTATGTGATGATTATAACAATAACAATTATAGCAAGCATTTATATTTTGCAAAAGTAATTATAAAAGAAACACTCAACAATATTTTGTTGAGTGTTTCTTAGCACATTCATCCAAAAAGGTTTATTCTTCTTTTTTGCTACTTTCATTATTGAACGAAAAGAAAAGTTGATGTACCTGTCCGAAACTATCCTGAAAATACACATCTATTGTTTGCTGGTCGGTTGATGCAGAGGTATAGTAAAGCCGGAATGTTTCACCCGGAAGCAGGTAAAGATCATTCGGCAGTAAAACCGTCCCATCGGACATTTTCAGCGTTCCCGCCCCGTCCGGCTGGAAATAGCGGATAAAATACTTCGTTTCCTCATATCGCCCGTCCCGGTGAAGCTGGCAGCGAATTTCAGCCGTTTCACCTACCTTTAATTTCTTCAGTACAGGCATCGTTTCGATACTGAACGGGTAAGACTGCTGTATATCCACATTGTCACTACACGCACTTACCAATAACAAGGCGGCCACTATGTAGCACCCTGTTAGTATCTTATAAATTACATTTCTCATATACATTATATATAATTGGTTAGTTTATCACATTATAAATTTTAGCCCTACGCCGAACTGTGTATGGAACTTTCCGACTGAAGAACCGAACAGGCATCTTTCCCGTGCGTTAATCAGGAATACCACCCGGTCGGTGATATAGCTTTCCAGTTCCAGCGTCAGCACACCGCCATAGACAAAACCGTCCTTATCCGTCAGCATCGAACCATCGGGCAGCAGCTTGTCACCCCAGTTACTTGTTTCATACCCGGCAAGGGCAGACAATCCCAGCGAAAGGAAAAAGGTTTTCTTCCGGTCAGAAAGGAAATTCAAATAGTAACCGCCCTCACCTGTAAATTGGCTCACGGGTATCTGCAAATCTTTATAGGGGTAATGCTTTTCGAGATATTCCCCACCGATCACCCACCTGTTCCCGTTTTTGGTATAGGTGGAGAGAGCCGCCCCGAAGTAATAGGCGAAATCACTTTTACTGTTCCAGTGAACGCCGTCCGCCATGCCGCCCGTAACCTGCAAACCTTTCATTCCCGGCAGACATCTTTGTGCGTGTGCCTGGTTAAAAGTCAGGCACAGCACAAAAAGAGATATAATACAACATATCCTTTTCATGCTCATTTGATTTTAAGTTCGTTAATCACTTTGGCTGCCACTATATCCGAATTTTCCACCCGGATAGTTTGGTGTCTGCCCCCGTTCTTTTCCACCAGTTCAATGACTAATATCTTATCGTCAGGGATGGTGAATTGTGGAACAGTGTACACGGTGCGGACGGTACTTTTACCATCGATAACCAGCAGTTCGTTATAACTCCGTACCGGGTCAATAACGGTTTCCTGAATAGCTGTCCTTTTGGCTACTTTCTTATCCACAATTTTAAAGCGGATGAAATCGGTATCAAACGGCACATTTGAACTGTTCTTTAGTTGTGTGTGGAAGTAGAACAGCCCGTTATGCGAATAAATGCCTTTTACCAAGAACTGCACCCCAAAACGCTTGCAGCCTAAATGCCGTATCTCACGGTCATTGTTCTTGTAGATGGACTGCATAATCAGCTTTACCAAAAGCGGGCTTTCATTACCCAGTTCACGGAAATAGATATTCATCCGGGTATGGCTGAAATCCGTTGTGTCCTCATTCTCCAAGAAGTCTTTCATTTCGATGTTCAGCATTTCCGGTTCATGTGCGTATTTCGCATTAAAGGAATAAAAGCTGCCATCCTCACAGATAACGGAAAAATTGGTTTCACCGGGAAAGCCCTCTGTCGTAGCCTTGACCCTGACAACATTTTCCGCCCCGTCCGCTTTTCCGGCAATAATGTAGTTACTGCCTAAATCCACGTACTTAACGGCAGACGGGAAAATAAGGTGTACTGTTTTTGCAAACGTCACTTGTACACCGTAAGGTGTCACCATTTGACGGTAAGGCAACTTTTTAGTTATGCCCTGATACAAGTCGTTACTTTGTGCTTTCACTGAAACCACGCCCAAAAGCAGGGCAAACATGATAATTAACTTTTTCATTTGGATTGAAATTTTTATGGTTGATAATTGATAAGTAGATTATTGTTGTTTGGCATAAAGCATCACCTGATAGTTCGCTTTCAGGTGTACTTTTACCGTTCTGAACTTCTTAGCAAGGTATTGCGATCCGCCTTGCATCAAGCCCCTTGTAATATCCATTGCGACCTGTTGCCCGGCGGATTGTGCAAAGGATATGCTTGTCCCCAGTCCAGCCCCGATATTCGCCATCGCTTCTTTGGCAGCTTCCTGTTCCAGTGACGAGGGAACGGAAAGCCCCTTTTGCCCGTCACTGTCGTAAACGGCAAGTTCCACCGGAATGATGTTACCCGCATATTCAAGCGAGGACACCAATATTTCAAGCCGTTCACCCTGAACTTTGGCATTTCCTGATACAAGGCTGTTTTTCGGGACAATGATGTTTCCCGCTTGCAGGGGTTCTAACAGCCGGAGTTTAACGGTCTGCCCGTCCATAAGTGTTTGGTCGTTATGAACACACGCCCGGATAGTGTTCTTTCCCATCGAATAGCTGTTGCCGACCGCTGTATTAAATCCGTAATTGCGGGGCTTGCTGTATTCGGCGATAAATTCGCTGTTGCTCATGGGCTGTTGCAATCCTGAAATCGTCCTGTCCGCTACCGATTTCACAGGTGTGGCATTTCCCTTACTCTGAACGGGTGCGGACGGTGTGATCGGTACGACTTGTTCCGGTTGTCCGCCGTTCATATACTTTGCCGCCAGTTCGTATGATTTTTCCATAAGAGCCACCTGTTCATCCATGCTGCTCGCCCCGTTTTCTTTCGCATCGAGCCGGGCAGTGAGTTCTTCCACTTGCCGTTTGAGTTCTTCCTTTTCCTTATCTTCTTTCGGCGTTTCGTAGAAATTGCCTAACTGACGGTTCATGTCCCGGTAAGCTGCCGCCGAAGATTGGATGGAAGAACGGCTATTGTTAGGCGCACCCGCCCCGAAGTCTATTACATTGGTTTTCGGCTTTTCCGCCGGATCATCATCTATCAGGGTCAAATCTTCCCTCTTTTCGTTTTCCTCTCCCAGCGAAAAGGCAAAGTCCTGTAAGGAGCGCATCTTGTCCGCCTGTTTGTTCTCCATTTGCTCCCGTTCGTAGGCGGTCTTTTTATCGCTGATTATCCCGTCCCCTTTGGGTTGCGGAATATCGGCGTTAAATCCGCCCACGTTTTCCACTTTTGTTTCGTCCTTTTCAGACGGTGCAAAAATCAGGTACATAGATCCTAAGAAAACCAGTCCCATAAGCGGATAAATCAGCATCTTTTTTCGTTGCTGTATCTGTTGTGGGGTCAGTTCTTTTTTTTCCTTGTCCTGTTTTTCAGGTTCTTTTCCCTTTGCCGTTTCCGGTGCGGGAACTTCATTCTTCACTTCTTTTTCTTCCATTGTCTGATTGATTAAAAATGTTCGTACTGTCTTTACTTTGTAGCTGCAACTGCCTGATGTGTTCTATCCGCAGAATTTCGCCATCCTCTTTTCCTATCCGGTAAATAGATGATACCGTGAAGTAGATGGATAGCCCGCCGAAGAACAGGAACATAAGCAGTATGACCGCCAGCCTTATTTCCGGTGTCATGCGCCCGCACAGGTAGCGGAGCTTTTCATCCGCCCAGTCTTGTATGTGGGTAATCGCCCGATTAACCGGAGAGAGTATTTTCCGTATCATGGCTTACCGCTTTATGGTGTTCAAATCCTTATTTTCCGTTATCTCGAAACTTTCCATGATAAAGCCGTGCGGGTTGTTGTCACTTCTAACGGCGTTCAGCAACCGGCAACGGGTGACAAGGCTTCTTTCGGTCACGCTGCTTTCACGGATAATCATTTGCCGGGCATAGGTAGCCACCGCATATGGGTACACATCGAAATTGCATGAAACGCTGTCTATCCGTATGGTTTGGCTGATATTGCCCGATATGATACGGTTGTAATACCCTTTTTCCGAGAGGTCACGGTAATAATTGAATGCGCTCTTATCGGCAAGGAACAGCGACCGTTTGATATTGCTTTCGATTGCGTTCTTATCGGGTGAGAGCGTAAAAAAGAGTTCGTGGAAACGCTTCACGTGTTCCCTTGCTTCGACCGGACGGTTTTGTGTGAGGTCTTGCGAAAGCGCAAGCATCAACGACTTACCGCCGTCCAGCACATAAATCTTTTGCCGTTGCGCTTCGGCAAACGTATAGGAGTTCCAAACGGCATAACCCGTTATCAGGGTACACATGACGACAAACACAATTCCGAAAAGACGTATTTGTCTGAAACTGGTTTCAATGTTCTTTAAACTTTTAAATTCCATTTCGTTTTTTATTTATTGATTACCTTTGATTAGTTTTCCGCCAACCTTGCCGCCAGCGTTTCCGGTTGCTGCTCCGGCTACTGCACCCACTCCGCTACCCGTTTTGTTAGCAGCACTGTTTATATTCCGGCTCATATTACCCATTCCGCCCGCCTGAATAATCCAGTTCGATACGGTGGGGATAGTGAAGTAACCGATGATACCGATTATCATAAAAATTATGTACACGCTGTTGCTGTTGTCCGGTACGAAATTGGGGTCTGATAGTTCTTGAATATCCTTTTGCAGCATAAGCACCTGTATCCGGGCAAGTATGGAACTGAACAGGTCGGAAACAGGTAGCCACAGGTAAACGGAAATGTACCTTGTTATCCATTGGGTTAGGGTCGCCTGAAAGCCATCGTACACACTGATGGCAAAGGCTATCGGACCCAGTATAGCAAGGACAATTAAGAAGAATGTTCGGATAGTGTCTATCACAAGAGCAGCCGATTGAAAGAGCAGTTCCAAAAGCTCCCTGAACCAGTCCCGGACGGATTGCTTGATATTGTGGGCTGCCCGATCCATGTACATACCGCCCATTGTGGCTATGTCTTTGGCAGACCATCCCAGTTCGTCTATCTGCTTGTCAAACGCTTCATCCGAAACAAGGTATGCCGTTTCCGGATTGCGTACCATTGCTTCATATTCCAGCTTGTCCTTTTGTTCCCGGTAAGCGTTCATATCGAAAGTTTGCGTTTCGAGCATATTGTTGCAGCCCTTGACTACTGGCGACATAACGCTGTTAATCGTACCCAGTACGAAAGTGGGAAAGAACATAATACAGAAGCCTATCACGAAGGGACGCAGAAGCGGGTAAACATCTATCGGTTCGGCACTGGCGAGCGACTGCCATACTTTGGCTGCCACATAGAACAATGCCCCCAGTCCCGCTATTCCTTTGGCTACCCCCGCCATATTCCCGCATAGCGGCATCATATCCGTATATAAACTACGGAGTATCTGATGCAGGTTATCAAATTCGATTGCTAATAACATACTTATCTGTTTTTAGAAGTTACCAGTAACGTTCATCCGCCGAACCATAAAGAGCCATTACCCGGTCGGTGTCCTTTTGCTTTTTCGCCCGCAGGTAGGAAACGGAAATGTTTTTCCGGGTATAGTAACTTACCAAATCCCGGTAGTTCCTGATAGCGTTATACGTCCGGTCGATTACGTCCATCCGTTCCTTGTCCGACATGGAAAGCCCGTTGATGTTCACTACACCCTTCATTTCTTCCAGTACATCGGAACTTTCCTGCAACAGTTGGGTATAGCCGTAGGCGATGGCGGAAAGTTCATCCGGCGTGTAGTTCTTATCCGATAGCATCTTTTGAAAGCTGTTCACGTATATATCGGAAATCTCCCCGATAAGCAGGATAGACTTCTGCACCTTGCGGGCATCTTTGACAAGGTTATGCACTGATTTTAAGGCATCGTAATACTCCTTACCTTGATTGTACAACTTTACGGTTTCTTGAAAATTCTTTATCATATTTTGTGCGGTCGAAGAAGTCTGAATGATGTTCTTTGACGCATTGATAATTCCTTGTGCCAAGTTTCCGGGGTCACTCACTACCCACTGTGCTTTCACTTTTCCGGCGAACAGGCTGCAAAGCACGAGCAGCATTATAATCTTTGTTCTCATACGCTTATTTCTTTATGGGTTGGTTACTCCGTTTGTATTCTCCGCCGGGTGAAAGTAGAATCCGGTCGTTCTCCTTGTCATAGGTCAGCAGGACGGAAAGCCCCGTTTCGATGAACAGGTTTCCGTCCTGTTCCGAAATCCGATAGGTTTCCGTTTGGATAGTCCCCCGATAGGTCATTTTGCGGGTTGTTATCCTGTAATGCCCGTTTTCTTCAAAAAGGGTAAATGCCGGACGGTTCTTCACACTTTCCCAGTCGCCACGCATCGCCCGTAAACGGTCGGCGTTTGTCTCCTTACAGGAGGAAAGCCCCAGTAACAAGGTGCAAAGCAGCACCGAAAACAGGATTTTTAAATGTTTCATACTGATTGTTTTTTTTATTGTTGATTGATTACTTGATTGGCTTTTCAGGATTACGCTTGCTTTCGGCAAGCCGCTTAATAGCCAGTTCGAGATTGCCACCTAACTTTTCGGACAAGGCGAAAAGTTCCATCTTTTCCGTTTCTTCCGTTGTGAACGTGTAATATTCTTCCAAACTCACTTCTGTGGCATATACGGCGGATTGTGTACCGCCTAAGCCTATCCAAACTTCCTTATATTTCCGATTCGGATGATTGGCAAGGTTGATGGAAAGCACCTGTGAACGTTCTTTGTCGGTCAGTCCTAAAAGGGTCTGTATGCTATCGAATTTATTAAGATACTTCCTTTGGTCGAGCAGTATCTTACAATCCGAATTGTTTATAATACTCTCTTTTACAATGGGAGAAGATATAATATCTTCGACCTCTTGGGTAACTACAATCGCTTCGCCGAAATACTTCCTAACGGTTTTGTACAAATATTTTATGTAATCTGCCATATTTGCCGATGCAATCGCTTTCCACGCTTCTTCTATCAATATTAATTTCCTGATACCCTTTAGTTTACGCATCTTGTTTATAAAAACTTCCATGATGATAATGGTCGTAATCGGGAACAGGATTTTATGGTCTTTGATATTATCCAACTCAAAGACAATGAATCGTTTATGCAGCAAATCAAGCTCTTTGTCAGAGTTCAGAAGGTAGTCGTATTCGCCCCCTTTGTAGTAAGGCTCTAACACATTCAGGAAGTTGTCTATATCGAAATCTTTTTCCCGGACGTTCTTTTCTTGCAGGTGCGCCCGGTAATCGGTTTTCACATACTCATAGAACGTATTAAAGCAGGGAGTAACCGAACTGTTTTTGGTAATCAGTTCGATATAGGAACTTACAGCGTTTGACAAAGCCACTTCTTCCGCCCGTGTGGGTGCTTCATCGTCCCTTTTCCACAGGGTCAGGATCAGCGTTTTGATACTTTCCTTTTTCTCGATGTCAAATATCCCATCCTCTACATAGAAAGGATTAAACGCTATCGGGTTTTCAGTGGTATAGGTAAAGTAAATCCCATCTTCACCGTGCGTTTTCCGGTTTATCATTTCACACAACCCCAAGTAACTGTTTCCGGTATCGACCAGTAACACGTGTGCATTTTGTTCGTAATACTGGCGCACCATGTGATTGGTAAAGAATGACTTGCCGCTACCACTCGGCCCAAGTATGAACTTGTTGCGATTGGTAATAATACCCCGCTTCATGGGTAAGTCTGAAATATCAATGTGCAACGGCTTTCCCGTGACCCTATCCACCATCTTGATACCAAAGGGAGAAAGCGAACTTTTGTAGTTCGTTTCTTCGGTGAACAGGCAAAGAGCCTGTTCTATAAAGGTGTAGAAACTTTCTTCCGCCGGGAAATCCGCCTGATTGCCGGGTATGCCCGCCCAAAACAGGGTCGGCGTGTCGGTGGTGTTATGGCGTGGCTTGCACTCCATAAGTGCGAGCTGTGACCCCACATCGTTTTTAACGTGTTTGAGTTCGTCCCGGTCATCACTCCAAGCCATGATGTTACAATGGCATCGCACGGAGATAAGCCCCTGTGAATGTGCTTCGTTCAAATATTCCTCTATCCACGACTTGTTTATCTGATTGGCACGGCTGTATTTGGAAAGGGAGTGCATATTGCGAGCCATCTTTTCAAACTGTTTCAGGTTCTCCGTGTGGTCGTCAATAAAGATATACTGGTTATAGATATGGTTACAGGAAAGCAGCACCCCAACCGGAGAAGCAAAAGACAAACGGCAGTCGCTCCGGTCGGTGGATAGCTTTTCATAGCGGGTATCTGTTCCCACCTTGCCCGGCATATCTTCCGCATCCGAAAGGGTATGCAGACAAAGGATATGGTCGCCAATTTTCATTTCGTCAGCCCCCAGTGAAATATCTTTGAGAGTGGTGGTATCGGTCTGTGAGAGTGAAAAGTATTTCTCCACGATACCCGCCGTTTCCCTTGTCCCGGTTATCTCGTCCGAGTTCAGGCGGGTAAGGGTAATGAAACCGCTATCGTTCATAATACTTTCAAACTGCCCCACCGCTTCAATGAATTTTGCAGCCGTTTCCCGGTTTACTTCTTTGGGGACAAGAAAGCCCCGGCAAAGGGTGGAGAAATTGCTTTGCATCCGGCTACGTTCCTTTGTTGTTTTCGTCAGGAACAAATAGCAGGTATGGTTTAAGAACGGTCGCTCATTGAAATGGCGTTCAAAGGAACGGGAAAGGAAACTCAAATCATCCTTTTGGATGTCAGGCGCATAGTTTTCTTTGATGAACCAGTCCTGTTTATGTACGATGCTGTAATCAGGCAGCACATTTACCGCCTTGTTCCAAGCGGAATGTATCGCTTCATACTCGGTTGCCGTGACGGTGAACAGTTCGGGAAGTTCCACCCGGAATGCCACCGTTATGTCGGCATCTTTGGAAACGATGCACCCGTTTTCCACGGTGAACAGTGGAAACTTGTTTTCCAGCGTGGTAGCTTTTAATATATTTCTCATTTCGATGCTTGTTTTAAATGGAATAATCGGGATACGGCTTTGCGGTTGATGATATGGAAAGGGTGGTTTTTGCGTGCGGACAATTTCATTAACCCGTGTGTCCCGTACTTTTCGTTTAACCGGAATGTCTGCCATACAAGCAGCGTTGCCGAAGTAACGCCGAAGATGATGCACACCCACTGGTTGATACCCACCATGTACATGATGATGAAAAGCACGAACAGGGCTAATAACCCGCCCGCAAAAATGAAAAGGTACTGACTTTTCAACCCTCGAAACTCAACTGGCTTGCCTATCCCCCTGTTAATCGGATAGTCTGCCATGTCCGTTCTTTTAGAGGAAGAATGAACGTAAGATGGTGGCAGCCACAATCAAAAAGATACACGCACCGAACCACGAAGCCGCCGTTTTGCTCGTATCAGGGTCGCCCGAAGAAAATTTTCCATACACTTTCACGCCGCCAATCAAGCCGACCACCGCACCGATAGCGTAAATTAACTTTGTCGCCGGGTCGAAATAACTGGTTACCATGTTGGTAGCTTCGGTAATACCCGCCATGCCGTTACCCTGTGCAAAAGCGGAGGATGCAGCCAAAAGTACGGCTGCTGAAAAGAGAACTTTCTTTTTCATTATAAATACATTGATTTTTTAATTGCCGGACGGTTGGATAGTCCGCCCGGCGAAGTGATTAATAATTGAATTTTTGTGGTTGCGGGGAGTGTCCCCCGTGTTCAGAAAGGTATGTCTTAACCGTAATCTTTTTGTTTCATCCTCTTATTATTTAAAGTTTGCTATTAAAGAAAATCGTTCATGTCAAAGGCTGCCATTTCATTACTTTCGGCAGCCGGGACGGTGGCGGGTACGGGTATCTCATGCTTCTGTAAAAGTTCCGCTACCCGTGACCTGCCCCCGTTAATCTGTTCCACCAGCGAATGAAACAGGTCTGTTTCCGTCCGGCAGATGGTTTGTACCGCTTGCCGTTCTTCCGTTTCGGACGCTTGTTTTACTTGAATGACCTGTACCATTTGCGCCAGTTCTCCCAGCGTAATACCCTGTGCCATTTCCGGCTCACCGCCCCCCATGTAACAGGCGATTTCTTCCGCTTCGATTTCATCCGGCGAAATGTCCGTTTCTTGCACATTTCCCGTTTCAAATTCCATTTCAAATTCGGTGTCTATCGCTTGCGGAGCAGGTGTTTCAGTTACCGCTTCATCGCTTTGCGGGACAAATATAGAAGCATTATCAACCCCTTTTGAAAGGTGTCCTAAGATGTCCCCGTTTGTCCTCATTTGTCCCATCCGGTAGCGGCTTGCACCTACAAGACAATCACCGTTTCCGGTTTTCTCGGTCGGTTTGCTCTCCGGCTGTTCCGGCTCTCTTTTCCCGCCCGTGAACCATGTTCCCAAGCTATCCCGGTATCGCCATAAGAGGATGGCGTAATACAGGAGTGTTCCGATAATAAACCATTTCAACATATCAGAACGGTTTTTCAAATTTGCTTTCGTACAGTTCGTTGATCTCGTCCTGATACTGGTCGAAATGCCGGAGCAGGATGTTTTCAATATAGCTGCTCACGGTTGCCTTGCGTCCGCCGATAACGGTTACGATCTTCATCAGCTTTTCATGGGTGGTACGGCTGACGTATAACGGCTGGCGGTCGGTCAAGTCTACTCTTTGGAAATATGTTTCCCGGTAATCGCCCGGAACGTTCTTTTTCCGGCGAACAGGTTCTTTCACTGCCTTTTCTTCCCTTGCCGTTTCCTGCTTGTCTGTTTTATCATCCGGTTTATCCGGCGTTTCTATTTCCGTTTCCATTGCCGCCAATGGCGTTTCCTGTTTCTTCACGGGCAAGCCCTGTGAAATAATCTCTTTCATAAAATCCTCGTCAATTTGCGGTTTCCCGCCGCTTTGCTTTGCCATATCGTTACAGTTTTATAAGGTATGCGATTTCAGTTATCAATTCTTCCATGTTACTGCCCTTTACCAGCCGTTTGTCCGCCGGGAACAGCGTAGAACGGAACACGGTTTTACGCTGTGCGTCCAGTTCCTTTTTAAACCTTTTGGTGTCCGGGATAAATACTTTCATAAGGGGCAGTTCCAGTTCTCCGATGGTCTGCTCATACAGGGTGTAGAGGTCTGTTTTTTCCCTGCCATCTACCATGTTCCAAAACAGGTGCAGCCCTTTCAGTCGGCACGCTTCATTCTTTACCAGCAGTTTATGGATAGCCACCGCAAAGGAAAGGCTGCTTTCCAATACTACCCGGTCGGCGGCTATGGGGGTAAAAATATAATCCATCCCTGAAAGAGAATGGATAACGCCCTCACTGTTCACCGTTCCGGGCAGGTCGAAAAAGACCACATCGTAATCCGATCCGGCAGACGCAAGATATTCATCCGCCGTTTTTATCGCTTCGTCCGGTGAACTGCATAGCACCGGGTACGCTTTCTTTCCCAACGCTTTGAATTGGTGAAAGGCAAGCTGTTTGTAATAATCATCCCCGTTCACCTGTTCGGCATCCCGTTTGCGCATGGCACTGATACTATGTTGCGGGTAGTCGCAATCCACTACCGCCACATTATACCCTTTCAGGTAATACAGGTAACTTGCCACCAACACGGTGAACGTTGTTTTGCCGACCCCACCCTTTTGGGTGGAGAAAGCCACATACAAGGTTTCTTTCTTCATTGTAATACTGATTTATTGTGATACATCTTTATTGTTTTCCATCCGTGCAGGTTGCCGGATGGTTTGCTTTCATTCATTCGTGCCAGCAGGAAAGACAGAAATAATTTTGTCTTATTATCTTGCTTTCTTGTGTCCTTGTCTGCTTCTTTGTTTTCATTCATTCCACAAAGGCAGCTTGCTTTCTTTGCAGACTGTTTTCTTTCCCGATTGAAAGGCTGTTTCCTCTCAATCATTCCATCCGGTTTGTTTTCTTGCTTTCCTGAAAGATTGCAATCTTGAAATCTTGTTTTCAAGTTTTCAAATCCGCTTTCTTTCCGTCCGCATTTCGCTGCATATTTCCATCTATCCATATTGCTTTCTTTCTTAAATCCGGGACAAATAAACGCAGAAAAACGCCCCCTTTTGAAAGGTGTCCTCAAATGTCCCCGTTTGTCCTCATTTGTCCTATAACCCGCTATTTCACAGCATTTTTAATACCCGTTACTTTGCAACCGAAAGGCATCGGTCAGGCTAACCACCCCCCCGGTATCGGGAGTGTTCCAATATCCGCTAACTCCAATCCGTCCGTAGGCGGATTTTTATTTGCACTGGCAAATAGCAAGGTGTGTTCTGCGCTGCTTGAAATTCTTTCAGCAGCTTTGAACGCCTTGCCCAGACGAAGCCGGGATAGGGTCACTCCGAAGTCGTAACCCTTAAAAAAAGAAGCATGAAACAGAAAAATGAAAATGCGCCCCGTCCGGGTGGCGCAGGACGAAAGCCCAAAGCAGACCCGGCAGTGTTCAGGTACTCTATCAGCTTCAATGCGATAGACCATGCCCGCTTTTTGGCATTGTTCGACCAGTCGGGTATGCGCACAAAAGCGCACTTTATCACCGCACGTATCTTCGGCGAGCCGTTCAAAGTGATTAAAATCGACAAGGGGGCAGTCGAATATTATACCCGGCTGACCGCTTTATATTCCCAATACAGGGGTATTGCCGTGAATTACAATCAGGTGGTAAAGGCTCTCAATACCAATTTTTCAGAGAAGAAAGCACTCGCGTTTCTCTATAAACTGGAAAAGGCAACGATAGAACTTGCCGACCTGAACCGCCAAATTATCGAATTGACCCGTGAGTTTGAAACAAGATGGTTGCAAAGATAAGTGTAGGCAGTTCCCTGTTCGGTGCGCTTTCCTACAACCAAAACAAGGTCGATGAAGAACAGGGAAAGGTACTTTTAAGTAACCGGATGTTCGAGAGCGAGGACGGAAATTTCAGCATTCGGCGGTGTATGGAGTGTTTCGATATGCACCTGCCCGCCGATCTGAAAACGGAAAAACCGATTATCCATATCTCCCTGAACCCGCATCCGGACGATGTGCTTTCCGACAACCAGCTTGCGGATATTGCCAAAGAGTATATGGATAAGTTGGGGTACGGCAACCAGCCGTATATGGTGTACAAGCACTGCGATATTGCAAGGCATCATATACATATCGTTTCCATCCGGGTGGCTGATACGGGCAAGAAGATCAATGACAAGTTCGAGCATGTACGCAGCAAGCAAATCACCCGTGAACTGGAACAGAAGTACGGGCTGCATTCGGCGGAGAAGAAACAGGCAGCCGACCGCCCCGAACTTAAAAAGGTGGACTACCGGGCAGGGGATGTAAAGCACCAGTTATCCAATACGGTGAAAGCCCTTGCCGGAAGTTACCGTTTCCAGAGTTTCACCGAGTACAAAGTACTGCTATCTATATATAATGTACAGGCGGAAGAAGTGAAAGGGGAAGTGAACGGCAAACCCTATAATGGTATTGTCTATTCGGCGACCAATGACAAAGGAGAAAAGCAGGGAAACCCGTTCAAATCTTCTTCTTTGGGAAAGTCGGTTGGTTACGAAGCCATCCAGCGACATATCAAGAGATCCGCAAAGGATATTCAGGACAAGAACCTGAAAGAGCGCACCCGCCGGACGGTTGGCGCAGCGATGAAATCCGCCCGCAGCCGGGAACTGCTTATTACGGAGTTGAAAGCGAAAGGAATAGATGTGTTGTTCCGGCAAAACGATACAGGCAGGATATACGGTGTAACATTCATCGACCACGAAAACCGTACCGTCCTAAACGGTTCACGTTTGGGAAAGGACTTTTCCGCCAATGTGTTCAATGATCTGTTTACTGGCTCCCGTACTTTGACGGGAAACAGTAAGCAGGACGTTCGGGAGTATTCATCCAAAGAAAGCCATCCACACCAACAGACGGGACAACTTTCGGAGGGAACGGGAAATGCCATTGGCGGAACTTGGCTGTTACCGGGTGGTGATGAAACTCCACCCGATAACAGCCAAGTTCCGCCACCCAAAAAGAAAAAGAAGAAGAAACAAAAACGTATTTAGTAATCCTAAAAAAATCAATTATGCAGAATGAAGATGATTTAAGAGGGCTGGCAAAGGTCATGGACTTTATGCGGGCTATCAGTATTTTATTTGTTGTGATAAACATTTACTGGTTTTGTTACCAATCACTAAGAGAATGGGGTATCAATATCGGGGTTATTGATAAGATACTGCTCAATTTTCAGCGTACCGCCGGGCTGTTCTCCAATATCCTTTACACCAAACTCTTTTCGGTAGTGTTCCTTGCGCTTTCCTGTTTGGGAACAAAGGGAGTGAAAGAGGAAAAAATCACATGGAACAGGATTTATATATTCCTGACAATCGGTTTTATCTTGTTTTTCCTGAACTGGTGGCTGTTGGTTCTGCCGTTGCCACTGGTGGCAAACACGGCATTGTATATCTTTACCATGACAGCCGGGTATCTTTCACTGTTGGCTGCCGGAGTATGGATTTCACGTTTATTAAAAAATAACCTGATGGATGATGTATTTAATATAGAAAATGAAAGTTTCGCACAGGAAACACGCCTGATAGAAAACGAGTATTCTGTAAATCTCCGTACCCGGTTTTATTATAATAAGAAGTGGAACGATGGATGGATAAATGTTGTATCGCCCCAGCGTTCTTGCATCGTTGTTGGAAATCCAGGCAGCGGAAAATCATATTGTGTTGTAAATCAATTTATTAAGCAGCAAATTGAAAAAGGTTTCGCAATGTATTTGTATGACTACAAATTTCCCGATTTATCAGAAGTAGCTTATAATCATTTACTTAACCACTCGGAAGGATATAAGGTAAAACCTAAATTTTATATCATTAACTTTGACGACCCACGCAAAAGCCACCGATGCAACCCGATAAATCCGGCATTTATGACCGATATATCGGACGCATACGAAGCCAGTTATACGATAATGTTAAATTTGAATCGCAGTTGGATCACGAAGCAGGGGGACTTTTTTGTAGAAAGCCCGATTATTCTGCTCGCTTCTATCATTTGGTATTTGCGCATCTATCAGGATGGTAAGTATTGTACATTCCCGCACGCCATCGAATTTCTGAACAAGAAATATGCTGATACATTCACTATTTTAACGAGTTATCCCGAACTGGAAAACTATCTATCGCCATTTATGGACGCATGGGAATCCAATGCGCAAGACCAGCTTCAGGGGCAGCTTGCAAGTGCAAAAATTCCGCTTTCAAGAATGATTTCACCCGCCCTGTATTGGGTAATGACAGGGGACGATTTTTCATTGGATATAAACAATCCGGAAGAACCTAAAATATTGGTGGTAGGCAATAATCCTGACCGCCAAAATATCTATTCCTGTGCTTTGGGACTGTATAATTCCCGTATCGTGAAGCTGATAAACAAGAAGCACCAACTCAAAAGTTCCGTGATAATTGACGAGTTACCGACAGTATATCTTCGGGGACTGGATAACCTGATAGCAACGGCACGAAGCAATAAGGTAGCGGTCTGTTTGGGCTTTCAGGATTTCAGCCAGTTACGCCGGGATTATGGGGATAAGGAAAGCAAGGTAATCGAAAATACGGTGGGTAATATTTTTTCCGGTCAGGTGGTTTCCGAAACGGCAAAAACGCTTTCAGAACGTTTTGGAAAGGTATTACAGAAACGACAAAGCATGACTATCAACCGGAATGACAAATCAACCTCTATCAGTACGCAAATGGATAGCCTGATACCGCCCAGTAAAATATCCGGCTTGACACAGGGTATGTTCGTGGGTGCGGTCTGCGACAGTTTCGATGAAAGGATAGAGCAGAAAATATTCCATTGCGAGATTGTGGTGGATAACGAGCAGGTGAAGCGGGAAACAGGCAACTATAAGAAGCTGCCCCAAATTATAGATTTCAGGGACGGGGACGGAAACGACCGGATGCAGGAAGAAATACAGGCGAATTATAACCGGATCAAGCAGGAAGTCCAGCAGATTATCACGGACGAAATGGAAAGGATTAAGAATGACCCTGAATTGCAACATTTAATAAAAAATGAATAAATTAGAATACCTCAATTCTCTATTATCAATCAGAGAATTGAGGTATTCTAATTTATTCATTAACTGGGGTGACTTCTTTTAGTCCCCAAGTAAACCATAATTGTCCAAAAAAGCATTGAAATAATTCATTAGGAGTTACTCTTTCCCACGGAGCATACAAACACTTGTCATCTTTTGAAGTTAGATCTTCAATTTTATTTATCTCGAAATCCTTTTTACACCAATCAATTAATTTACACTTGTATACATTGTGGGTTAAAACATTTTCTTTAAATATGGAATATATTTGATTAATAATATTGAATACAGGTGGTATTACATCATAATTAACATTGTTATTTCGGATGTAGGTTAGAACATTATTGTTATTCATAATAACAGGACAGCCTATTTCTTCTAAAATCTCCTTTAAGGTTTTATTGGTGCGTATCTTTGTGCCTCGTGCAATTTCAATCATATAATACCTCTTTTTAGTCCTAAACTTATAAGCAGCATCAAACATTTGTATTATCCATTTTTTCATGTTGTCGTAATTCGAAGTGGTGAAATATCCTAGCATTTGATTTTTTGCTATTTCGTGAAATTGTTTATATAATTCCTGAACTGTTTTCCCTTTAGCTCCTGATAAATTCATAATATCTTTTCCTGTTACTAAATCGAATACTTCTTCGGGGGATTTATCTTTATATTTATCTTTTAATTGAATTAAACTATTGTATAACGCTAATCCTGGAAAAGAGTGCATTAAACAAGCATCACATATTGCAATAACTCTTATAGGGTCAGAAGAAAAGCCGGGAACAAGAAAATCACATATATAATTAACCGCTTCATACGGAAAATTATTAGGCTTTGGTATGACATCTTTATAAAGCGTATTTTCTATCAAATACGCCATTGATTCTGCAATGCTATGTTCTCCAACTCTATATTCATATTCCTTTCCATTTTTATCTTTAAATTTTAGTGTAAGAATTAATGGAACAGTATATTGTTTCCCATTGATTGTTGTTCCGCCATTTTGTAGATAAACATCTATTGTCTTTTCCCAACATATAGAGTTTCTGTATTCATCCTCGAATTTTCCATTGCCTAAACAAATAGCACGAAGTTGTGCATTAGAAAATAGCATAAATCCATCTTCTGGTTTTGGTATACATGGCACTTTTAATTTTCCATGTTTAGTAATATTGGTAGCCCACTTCATATAATCAACAACTATTGAAATATTTGAGACACCGGATAATGTTGTCAAGTCTTGAAGCAGATGTATGTATTCATGGACAAATAGAGCCTCTGCTCTCTCTGATAATTGGTCACCTTCAATTAAATTTTCGTAGTTTTCTGAAGAGTCAATATACATTGATAGAAATGATGGACAATAGTATCCTCCTTTTGTTTCACGGGTATGTCTGTTCATTTATCGTATTTTTTGGCAGTTATCTAATCTTCTATGACAATATGAAATCATTGACAATATTTCAAGTGCATCTTGTTCTGTTATTGTCCAGCTAATTTTAGGCTCATGAGCCTCGGGATTGCGAAACATTCCACATAGACCCTTTAATATATTACAAAATCCGATATGTTCATCTTTTTCAGATTTTGACAAATAATTGTTAATGATTAATACAGGATTACTACTAAATACATATTCGATTAATTTATTTCCATCTTCGTTGTGTAATGACAATTCTCTTATTCTATCAAATAAACCTTTGTTTGCTTCGAAAACAGCGTGAAAATAATTATTATCTAATAACTCAGCTTTGCAATATTTAAAAATTGCTACATGTACACTGCGATTTTCCAATGTTGTTTTTAAATTGATTGCTTTTTGCTGTGCTTCTGATATAGTATCGGCTTGTGTCGTTATACTAAATTTGCCGTTCTCATTTAGTTGATAACCTATAAAAGCTAACAGTTGATTTATGGCACATCTTTTTTCAGTAAAGGCATGTTGATTATTTATATATTTGGCAGGAGCTAATGCAAATCCAATGAAATTTAAAATTCCATTAGAACATCCATTGTTATTTTGATAGTTAGCAAAAGCACTATATATTCTTTTCCATTTTGTATTTTGAGAATCAATATCTTCTATTTGGCTTTGAGCCAAGAGATATTGAATTTCACTACCTGTTAATCCATTATTTGTATCTCCTAATATTTTAGCTATACCCTCTAAAATAGCTTGGGTAAAACATTTTCTTTTTGTTGCCATAGCTTATCTCTTATTAATTGGTTTTATATTTTTTGTAGAATTGATGCAAAAAGACATCATCCAAATTTTATGTTTAGCTAATACTGTGTTTTTGCAAAGGAAATGTATTATATTCTTATATGCAAACATATGATAATATTCCATCAAACAATATTTTGCATACGGATTATGAAAGACAAATGAAGCCAAACGAGGACTAATGAAGCCACCAATTCCCAAATCCTTAAATATACTCTATTTCATCCTTACTTTTACTTCCGAAATTTTTATTTACTCACTAAAATTCAAAAAGTTATGGATGTAAACACAGCCAGCCAATCCACCACTGACGAACAGATGATGGATATTCTTCTTGTACTGGATAAGGAGAAAAAGACAATCAGCGCAGTGAAAGGTGTGGATGAAAACGGGGAACTCCAAACCGTACCGCCGGAGAACAACAGCGAACTTCTGAAATTCGACCGCCACGGCGATTTCTTTTCTAACTTCTTTTCCAACATGATGAACCAGTTGAAGAACCCGACCCGCTTCAACTTCTTCAAAATCCCCAAAATTGAACTTCCCAAGATTACACCGATAATCAGGGACAACTTCGACCATCCGACACCTGAAAATGAAGCGGACATAGCACGCTACCGGGTAACACCCAAAACACAGAAACAGGAGGTGAAGAACGAACAACCGAACCAAACACAACAGCAGGTACAGCAACCGCAGCAGGAAGCAACGGCACAAGCACCGCAGCAACCTGACAAAAGCAAGTATGTTATCGACCCTGATAAGGTGGACTGGGAAGCCCTGAAAAACTTCGGGCTATCCAAAGAACAGCTTGAAAAGGCAAAGGCTTTAGAACCCATGTTAAGGGGGTATAAGTCGCCCGGTGCGTTCTCCATCGCAGGGAACTACAATTCCGCCATTATGAAACTGGACGCACGCCTATCTTTCCGGCATGACAAGGACGGGAATGTGGTTTTGGCGATACACGGCATCCGTCAAAAGCCGGAACTTGAACGTCCGTTCTTCGGGCATGAATTTTCCAAAGAGGATAAAGCCAATCTTCTTGAAACGGGCAATATGGGACGGATCGTAAACCTGAAAAACTACATCACAGGGGAAATGATACCTTCTTTCGTCAGTGTGGATAAGGTGACGAACGAACTGGTTTCCATGCGTGCAAGCAGCGTCCAAATCCCTGATGAAATAAAGGGTGTCAAACTTAGTAAGGAACAAAAGGAAGCCTTACGGGAGGGAAAAGGAATATTCCTTGAAAACATGATTTCCAACCGTAAAAATCCCTTTTCAGCTACCGTTCAGGTCAATGCCGACAAGAAAAGTCTGGAATTTATCTATCCCAATGCCAAACAGTCACAGGATCAGCGACAGAAACAGGAGCAGCCGAACAGCCTTGTTACCAGTGACGGTGTAACCATCCCCAAGAGCATTTCAGGAATAGAACTATCCCGTCAGCAACAGCAGGATTTAGTCGATGACAAGACCATCTTTGTTGCCGGGTTGAAAGACAAGCGAGGGGTCGAATACGATGCTTACATTCAGGTGAACCACGACAAAAAGAAACTCGGCTTTTACAGTGACAATCCCAGTTTTGACCGTTCAGCCGTGAAAGAGATTACCCCCGCCAGCAAGAACCGCACACAGGTAGCGGTCAATTCGGAGGGCAAGACCAACGAAGCCACCAAGAAAGTGAAAGAATCCTTGAAAAAGGGTCAGGACAAGCCCACTGAAAAGCAGAAAACCAAGCAGGATAAAAAGGAGAAGCAGGAGCAGACGGACAAACCCAAACAAAGCAGGGGACGCAAAAGATGATAGCGGTATTAATCCTTATCCCGGTTGTCGGTTTCGTCCTGTTCGTTCGTGCCTGTTTCAAAACAGACTGGAAAGCCATAGACGAACAGAACCGACAATATTATATAGATGGCTATCACATCTATTATGACCGGAAAATCCTAAGACAAAAAGATGTGGAACAATTAAAATCGAAATTAGAATGATTGCAGTAATCGGAGAAAAACCAAGCGTGGCAAGGGACATTGCCCGCATTTTAGGAGCGAGTGAAAAACAGGATGGCTACCTTTCAGGTAACGGGTATCTCGTTACCTGGGCGTTCGGCCATCTTGTAGGATTGGCAATGCCGGAAGCCTACGGCATACAAAGTTTCCGCCGGGAAAGCCTGCCTATCATCCCGGATAGTTTTCAACTTACACCCCGACAAGTGAAAGCGGATAAGGGGTACAAGGCTGACCCCGGAGCGTTGAAACAGCTAAAGGTAATCAAAGAGGTATTCAGTCAGTCGGGCAAGATTATAGTCGCTACGGATGCAGGGAGAGAGGGGGAGCTTATCTTCCGCTACATTTACCAGTATATCGGATGCAACAAGCCTTTTGTCCGCTTATGGATAAGCAGCCTTACAGACAAGGCAATCCGTGAGGGACTGCAAAACCTGAAAGCTGGTAGTCTGTATGATAACCTGTTCCGTTCGGCACAGGCACGTAGCGAAGCGGATTATTTGATTGGAATAAACGCAACACAGGCTTTAAGCGTGGCAGCCGGACAAGGAATATTCTCTTTGGGACGGGTACAGTCGCCCACGTTGGCAATGATATGCACCCGCTTTTTGGAGAACAAGAACTTTGTCCCGCAAAAGTATTGGCAACTGAAATTACAGTCGGCAAAGGATGATATAGCTTTTACGGCACTATCCGCAGATAAATACGATACGCAGCAAGCCGCCATCGACACGCTGCAAAGGATAAAGGAAGCGGAAACGGTACGGGTGAAATCCGTAGAACGTAAGGAAGTGAATCAGGAACCGCCCTTGCTCTATGACCTTACCACGCTGCAAAAGGAAGCGAATACGAAACTGAATTTTTTCGCAGATAAAACATTATCCATCGCACAAAAATTATACGAGGGTAAACTTATCAGCTATCCCCGAACCGGAAGCCGTTACATATCACAGGACGTATTCGAGGAAATCCCGGAACGGTTTATTAATTTGGAGCAGTATACCCGCTTTTCCGGGTATGCCGCAGGGATTTAAGGCAAAGCCTTAAATCCCCGTCCGGTAAATGATGGCAAGGTAACAGACCACCACGCCCTGATTGTGACCGAGAACCTGCCCGGCAAGATGGAAGCGGACGAACAGGCAATCTATGATCTGATAGCCGGACGGATGTTGGAAGCCTTTTCTGAAAAATGCGTCAAAGACATTACCAGTATAACACTGGAATGCGCCGGGTCGCTTTTTACGGTCAAAGGATCTGTTATCAAGTCCGCCGGATGGCGTGCCGTATTCGGTGAGAAAGAGGACGGGGAAGATAACACCGCTTTACCCGTGATGCAGGACGGTAACAGTCTGCCGCTTTCCGGTATTGAACTGTTGGAGAAGCAGACCAAGCCCAAACCGTTACACACGGAAAGCAGTCTGCTTTCTTCGATGGAAACGGCGGGTAAGGAACTGGAAAACGCAGAACTGAAAGCAAGCATGAAAGACACGGGTATCGGTACGCCCGCAACGAGGGCAGCCATTATCGAAACGCTGTTTTCCCGCCAGTACATCATCCGGGAGAAAAAGAACCTTGTCCCGACCGAGAAAGGGCTTGCCGTTTACAACATCATCCGGGACAAGAAAATAGCAGACGTGGAAATGACGGGCATGTGGGAAAATACGCTTGCCAAGATAGAAAGCGGGGAAATGAACCCCGAAACGTTCCGCAAAGGTATCGAGGTGTACGCAAGGCAAATCACGGCTGAACTTTTGGATGTTCAGCTTTCGTTCGCTTCGGGTGGAAATTGTGTCTGCCCGAAATGCAAGACCGGACGTATTCTGTTTTATCAGAAAGTCGCCAAGTGTTCCAATGTGGATTGTTCCGTTACCATCTTTCGCAACAAGAGCGAAAAGCAGCTAACGGACAAACAGATTACCGAACTGGTGACTACCGGGAAAACCGGGCTAATCAAAGGGTTCAAAAGTAAAAACGGTAAAGTCTTTGACGCTTCACTCGCTTTTGACGGGCAGTTTAATGTTACTTTCGTATTTCCTGAAAAGAAAGGGAAGCCCAAGAAATCAGATGGAAATCGTTATATTTGCCACAGAAAGTTTCATTATAGATAGATTTATAATTGAAATTTTTGTGGTTGAAGCACCCGGAGGGATACCGGGTGCTTTTTTTAAATCATTCCCCTTTATATCGGTAGGTCAGGCAAACGACCTGATTATCCAGTATCTTGTTTTGGGTCAGTTCCCACTTCGACCCGAATGTCTTTCCTATGAACCCGATACCGTCCCCCAGCATGACCGGGACAATGTACAGGGTAATTTCATCCAGCAGGGATGCTTCGATCAGCGAGGTTATGAACTTACCGCCACCGATAACCTGAATGTCGGTTTCCGAACTTGATTTAAGTTCATTTACCGCACGTAAAGGCATATCGGTAAGAAAGGTTACATTCTCCTTTTCCGTCACATTGGTATCGTAGTGGGACACTACAAAAGTCTTTTTACTTTTGTACGGCCATCCGCCACAATGTTCAAAAATATAAGTGTAGGTATTCACTCCGGCAAGCAATACGCCGGGTTGTTCGTAGGCTGCTGAAATCTCTTTCTTTACGTTTTCAGGCATCCAATCCAATTCATTATCCTTTGTGGCTATGAAATCATCAAGAGATAATGCAATACAAGTTTTTAAATGTTTCATAATTGGGTGTTTAACAGTTTCTACTAATAAACTGTTCGTCAGTGCATCAAAAAAGAAGCGTGAACTTACACTGCTTCAAAGTAGAGGTACTGGCATACCTAAATGACGAAACAGGCAAGCCCACGCTATGTTAAAACATAGCATAGACATTGCGCTGAAAATCTCGTCATTATTGAAAAGTGCCAGTTTTCTACTTTGAGACGTTCTGCGAACGAATATGTTATATATAAAGACGAAATTACAGGTTACTGTTCAATCGCCGTTATTTTCTTATGTAACTTTTGCAAAGTTAGCTAAATCCCTGAAAAGTCAGGCATACAAAACAAAGAAATCCTGCCTTATCTCACGACAAAACAGGATTAAAAGCCATTAGAAAAGAAAAAATTAATCGGTTTTCTCCCGTATTAACTTGTGCACGTCCGTAGCACGGTAATAACACCTGCCATCCAGCATAAGGAAAGGGAGTATTCCTTTTTTCCGGTAACGGGTTAGCGTCCGGGGAGCTACTTTCAGAAGCAGACATAAGTCCTGATTATCCAGCAGTTGTTCACCGTCCAAACAGTTACGCCCGTTTATCACCCGGTCTATCTTTTTGTCCTGCATATCGAACCTATCCATGATACGTTCCATCCATGCGGTAAAATCTTCTTTGTCTATATACATAAGGCTGCCTGATTAAATTAAACCAATCATAAAATAACTTTGGTTGGACGGGTCTTTGATGATAATTTCCCGTTCCCTCATGAAGCGGATATAGCTTTTTGCGGTACGTTCTTTCACGTCCAAAATCTGCTGTATCTGTTCGCATAAGTCTATGTAGGTGATGTGTTCCTGTCTGCCGAACACGTCACGGGCAACCCCGACCAGTTCCTTTTCCTTGCGTTTCTCTTTTTCCTCTCGTGGCTTTTCTCCTTTGTAAAGGTGCATTCCGGCTGTTTTATCCCATGCGAACAGCATCAAAGGGACATCCAACGGGCTACCATCCCTTACTTTCAGGGCTTTTACCACCGATTGTGTAGGTTCTTCATCCTTTTCAATGGAAAGGATAGTTGCCGCCTTACGTTGTAATTCCGAGCCTAAATGTCCCCGCAGTTTCAATCCATTGGGTACGAAATGCAGCACGCAAAGAATACAGGTATTATAAATTCCTGCCAGTCGGTACAGTTCATCTATCACCGCCACGCTTTCCACTTCATCATTGGCACTCTTTACAAGGTCGGCGATACCATCTATCACTACTAATTGTATGCCCCCGTATTGGTAATAAAACTTATCCATACTTTGAACAATGGCGTGCAGTCGTTCTTTTCGGGACATACCTGTCAGACAAAATGCTTTCAGTTCTTCCGGTTTGTCCGGTAACTTCGCACGTGCCAGCAGGTTACTTACATTCTTGAACAGTTGTACTTCGGATTGTTCCGTATCATAAAGTAATACCGCTTTATGTTTGCTGTTGGCGGCTATCTGTATGCCAAGCGTATCTACTTCCTTATCTGATTGGCAGATACAACCTGCTAACATGGCAGCTATATAATTACTTTTTCCTGTTCCCTCGCCGCCTGTAATGCCGAACAGGTTTCCTTGTGTCCCTAATGGGACATCTCCGGCGGAAATTATCACCTGTGCTTTTGCCGGAGGATTATTGAAGTCTATTTCACACGATTTAAGCATAATCAATGTATCACTATATAGGTTATCTAAAAATTCGATAAACAATTTCAGGAAATCTTCACGGGTATTCCCTGCCTTGAAATAGTCGGAAATATCCTTTTCCTCTTTTGTGCCGGGAAGCGGTAGGAGCAACCGTTTTATTCCAAATTCTTCCAACTGCTTTTCCTGTTTGCGTGCGCTTTCCTTGCCTGTCTTATCGGTATCATACAATAAGATAATATGTTTAAAACGGAATGTCAGTTTATAAATCAGGGTAGGCGGGATAGTCACCGTTTCACTGTTGAAGCAGATAGCATGAAAACCATGTGCCGCCAATGACATGACATCTTTTTCTCCGCCCGTGATGAATAGTGTATCACCCTTTGCGGATAGTTGCTCCAATCCAAAACAATAGTTTTCTCCAAAGCTGCCACCATATAAGAAACGGGTTTTCGAAAATGGACGGTATAACTTTATATACCGTTTATTCTTATACCCGTACATCGGTTCTGTAGCGGATGAAGTATAAGTGAACGGCGTTCCATCCGCCGTTACGCTCTGAAAATCCCGTAAGGAACACGCTTTATAGAGTTCCAATATTTCCAGTGTGATACCGTACTGTTGCCAATACATCAATTCAGCAAGCGGAAATTTCTGTTCCCTGAACTGGTAAGGTTTGCTTTCCTTTTCAGGTATTTCTTCCGGTATATCATCTACTATACGGCAAGAAGTGCAGGTAACAGGTATCGGATTGCCTGTTGCCAATCCCAATCCCAAATCCCGGTCTATGGTTTCCAGTATCTCCACAAAGTCCATCGAATTATTACAATCCAGTCCTTTAAGTTGCCCCACGAAAAAAAAACAATCACCGCTATAACTGTCGTTACCGAAATCTTTCATTTTGTAGATACCACTTCGGCGGTCGAAATAGATGTTACAAGACGCTTTATTATCTTCATAAAGCGGGTTTAAAAAATTTCGACCTATCCGCCAATTACCGGGTATATAGTGCTTGAATACGGATAGCCCGTTATTTGTCCTTCCTAATATTTCTTCTTTCCTTAACATATAGCTGGTGGTTGGTTATCAGGTCATTAATGCTGTCCTTATCTCGTTTAATCAGGCGTTCTTCCAATAAACGTTTTATTTCTCCAATTTTGTAGAAATAATGCCCTTTGATGTTGGAATAGGTGATAGTCCCGGCTGCTCGCAGACGTTGTAATGTCCGGTCACTGATTTTTAAGAATGTGCAGACCTCGTAACTATCCACCCAAATTTCATCTTCTTTGGTGTTTTCCGCTTCTGTGTGATTGAATATATAATCGGCGATAGCGGTAATTTTGTTGTCTAAGTCCTTATAGGCTTTTGACTCGAATGTTATTATCTCCATTTTGCTAACTAATTGATTTGCTGCAAAGGTCGGGAGTTACAAAAGATAAAACTTACAAGATACTACCAAGTTGGTTGATTTATTTTTTTGTGGGAATTGGTGCTAAAACAGGGTGAAACAAGGAGAAAAGAGGGTGAAAGTCTACTTTAGAATAGGGCATAAAAAAACTACCAAGTTGGTAGTAACTTGGTAGTTTTTTTAGAGGAAGTTTATTATAACTTATCGTCTTCGTCCATTTTTTGCAGGAGCTTATTTATAAGGTTGGTAAGGAATGATGTCTTATCTTTCTTCCTTTCTCTTATTGCAAGATAAGTCCGGTAATAATCCCCTAAATCTATTTTGAATGATGCTTCTATATAAGTCATTATCTCTTTTATATCAGCGTTTCCATTATTAAGTACTCCGGCAGCATAGATAGCATATCCCAATTCGATAGCAGCTATTTTTGTGCCTGTCCATAGGAAAGGATTGTCAGGTAATGAAGTCCTGCTATTTTCTATTACTTCTTTCCTTTCAAGTTCCTGTAATCGTTGTTGCAGATAGATTTCCAACATATCATAAGCCAGCATCTTAGCAACCCTATGGTCGCAGCAAGTTGAAAACAATGGGTCTTTATCAAACATACCACAGTTATGGCATAGTTTGTAATTCTCATGTTCTCTAAGAAAATAATATCTATCTAAGTGTGTGGCTTTAGAACGATAATATTGGTAGAAGTCAAGATTAGCATTGCAAAACTCCGTTATTGCCGTTTGCTTTTTTTTATAATATTCTTTTAGAACTTCTTTGCTGCCGTTCGGCTTTCTTAGTTCAAGTAGATATATGTCATTAAAATATATCAGTTTGCTTAAAATGAATGGCTTAATATCTTTGAAGAATAATATTTCTTCATTAGCATCCTGAAAAGTATATTGGTGGATAAACTCTCTTAGTTCTTCAAATAATGGTCTGATGAAATCAATCATATATATAGCTTTATCGGAAGATACGTCACTATCCATACAGGACGTTTCTATCTCTGTATTGATTTTAGACAATAACTTATCTATGTATTGTTTCATGTGATTTGCGTGAAAAATTGTTTGTACTATATTTCTTTAAAACAGTCCATGGAGTATTGATAATCTTTTAAAGAGACTGTCTTTTTATTTGTTATATTCTCTTTACCAGTAGGATAACCTGTTAATATGGGATAACATGGATTATATTGCATTTCTTCATTTCTACTTATAGTGGAATATGCAGTAGCATAACAATAACTGCATCCATGTTTACAGGTATTATAGACTCCAATATCAATACTTTCAATACATCCGCAATTCTTTCTCTGTCCAATATCTTTTCGAGCATTGAGCTTACAGCCAATAATACTTTCTATTTTTTCTTTATCAATGCAAGTCGAATGGTATAATCCATACGAACTGTAATCTTGATTTTCGCTACACATATAAAGTTTCAAATTATAGGCGGATGCAATATTCACTAAATTTTCCACTATATTTTCTTTCACCGTTAAAGGTATTTCGGTGAAATTTGGGCGGATATGCCTATAAATATCAATAAAACTAATAATACATTTATTCGTATATCCTGCCAACGATTTGCATAATTGTTCAAAACGATTTAATATCCAGCTTTCTGTAAACTGTTTATTGATAATTATAGGATCGAACCGCCAATCTACCCGATTAGTGCCAACTCTATCGCTTAGTCGTTGAAATACTTCTATAACGTTCTCTTTTTGTGGAAGATACTTTTCTACTTTATCATCATAGGCTGTAATTGTAAATTCAAAATAATAATCTTTATATCCTAAATCTTCAATAACATCTAATTTCCTTAGTAATGGCAGTGCGTTTTTAGTCCAAAAAACAATACAATCTATTTTTTGAGGAGACAATGATATACGGCTTAACTGATTTGGATTATATGGATTAGGAATTAACACATACCCTTCACGTAAACGGTTAATAAACCATTCTGAATAAAAAGCAGGGATGTCAGTTCTACGACTTACTGATAATATCATTATTAATCTTTTTAGATATTATTTATTGTTTTATTCTTAATCGCTTTTTCCCAGCCGATGATAGTTGCTTTTCTTTCTTTCTTCCAATGATAATCGCCTATAATTCCGGTATTACGTATTACTCTGTGACAAGGAATTACAAAGCCCACAGGATTATTCGCAACGGCTCTTCTTACAGCAAAGGTTGATTGCGTATCTCCTATATTTGTGGCAACTTGACTATAAGATGTTACACTTCCAAATGGAATTTCAAGTAATGCCTTCCAAACTTTTATTTGAAATGGAGTTCCTTTCAACCATAGCGTAAGTGATTTGTTTTCTGCATAAGGCGAAAAAATCTTTTCTGCAATCTCTTGAGCCATCCCGTCATTTTGAAAGAATTGTGCATTTGCCCATCCGTGCTTTATTTCATTTATTAGAGAGTTTCTATCGCAATCTGAAAATTGCATTTCACATATCCCTCTTGATGTGGAAACTATAAAACATTCTCCAAAAGGAGTTGCGGAAAAGCCATATTCAAAACGAATACCTGCTCCTTTGCTCTTGTACTCTTGTGGTGTGACGGCTTCTATTTTTACAAATAAGTCATAAACTCTCGATTGGGCAGATAGCCCCACTTTTTCGGCTGCTTCAATCAGGTTGGAAGTATCTTGTAACTCTTGTTTCAAGGCTTCTATCGTGAGATGTTCCAAAAATTTCTTTGGGCTTATTCCTGCCCATTCCGTGAATATTCGTTGGAAGTGAAAAGGACTTACGCCAATATATTGTGCTAATTCATCTAATGTTGGCTGTTGCTTAAAGTTTTCAACCAAATATTGAATAGCTTTTTCAATTCTTGTATAGTTTATATTTTCAATCATAATAACCATGTTTGATAAATCCTAAAGATGGTTCGCTCTCGGTACTATATGAAATAGGCGCAAAGATAGGGATTGCTACTAATGCCTACAACCCATTTCTTGCTATTGTATGCTAAAATGTTATATCACAAAATATTATATTGATGCTTCATTAGATTTTCTTATTTTGCCAGTTGCCTTTCCATAGATAAAAAAAGGAAGTGAAAATCATGGCATAATAAACAATATCCGAAGTCCAACATATTGCGACATCCATTTTTAGGTAAACCGCAATATATACGATGTAGCCGACATATATACATAGGCTGCACAACTCAATAAATAAGGTTGAACGTGTACTGCCTGTTCCCGAAACTGCAAAGAAATAGACAAAAGCTGGAACAGCAACTATATATGCCGACAACATTACCCAAAGTGACGGTAGGGCATTTGCTATCAAATCCGGAGTATCTGTATATATACGTAGGAACATCGTAGGAAATATTGCAATAATAATAGCCAATGGAATTACAAAACAATAGCAGTTTCTAATTATGTTGTTGCATAGTGGCATCACCTTTTTAATTTCTCCATTCCCTATTAAATTGCTAACAAGCGAACTACCTGTAGATGCAAAAGCATTGACAAAAATAAATAATAGAGCAGAAGTATTCCGTACTATGTTAGTTATGGCAAGAGAACGTTCTCCAAGATGTTCTATCGCAATGAAAAAGACCAACCATGAACCAGTAGATATAAATGACTGAATCATTGTCCAAAAAGACACATTCAATATTTCTAACAGGGTCTTTATTTTAAAGCCTGCAAAATGGAATAACCTATATAGTTTATAGTTTACCTTTTGGTGAGTGTATATACAAAAGAATATAACCGATACAGCTTCCGAGATAGAAGAGGCGATAGCTGCACCAGCAATCCCCATAGCTGGAAATCCTAATTTACCAAAGATTAAAATATAATTCAATATCATATTGGTAAGTACCATAACAATAGAATTGATTGTTAATGTCTTTGTCTGTGTTGTACCTATATAAAATGCACGGAACATCACTGATATGAAAGAAAAAAAGAAGCCATATACACGCCAGTCCATATAATCTATTGCGGCATGGTACACATCTTTAGATGTTATCATCAAATGTAGTAACTGCGGGGAATAAACTTTTGAGAGGATGAATACACAGGTTGCTATGACTAATAAGAATAATGTTCCTTGCATGAAAATAGCACCTATGCGATGGTACTGTTTTTCTCCATTACGGCGGGCTATTAAAATTTGAGCACCCACACTAAAACCAAACCCTAACATATAAATAGCAAGATAATACATACTTGCTACAGCCGATGCGCCTAATTCAACTTCTCCTACACGCCCTAAATATGCTGTATCTGTTAATCCTATCAGTTGTTGCATTAATAGGCTGATTAATACTGGATATGTGATATGACGAATTTCTTTACTTGTAAATTGCATAATTGAGTTATTTTATAAAATAACTGCAAATTACGTAATAGGATTTTATGGGAGCAACCCGATTCTTGCTTTAGGTGTAAGGTGCAAGTATATATCTATATATAGCTTGCACCTTACACCTAAGCTGAAACATTTATATTCAGACATTTGCGTAATCCAAAAAGAAGCAGTATCTTTGAACCGAAGTTTTAGGCAGACAATGAACAGTCAAAGGACGACAGATAAACGTCTTTTTTGAAACCCAAATTGTACCCCCTAAGGCATTGACATATTGATAAAGAGTTGAATTAAAGCGACATAAGGAGATGGGTTCATTACCCTGTCTTTCCGCAATAATTTTGTTGTTTGTCCGTCTCCCCCACAAGTGGAGTCACCAAAAAAGAAGAGATGCACCGAGAAATAAGAATCTACGGCACATCTCTTTTTTTATGTCAAATGCAAGCGGAAGCTTTCTATGCCGGACGAGAGCATACGACGCGACTTTCTTCTTGCGTCCTCGGCGAGGAAGGCTTCCTTACTTTTTGAAGTGAATCAACATCAATACCGGGTTGTCATCGGCTTTCAGGCCGGCTGCTATCTCTTTCAATTCACCGCTCAGCTGACCGGCTTCGTAAGCATCCATCAGGTCTTCGGACTTCAGAACAGCCAAGCCGCAATCTTCGGGATAGCAAAAGAACATGATACCTTCCACACGTTTCGAAGCATCGTCTTTATTCTTCAACAAGTAACGGCAGACTTCCTGCGTGCGACAGTCGTACAGCCACTCTTCACTTTTCAGATCCAATGACTCGATACTGTTCATCGGCACTTCCATAGGTTGCTTAGTCAGAAAGAAATAAGCCCCCGCCGCTCCCCGTAAAAACAAACCATACTTGTTTCCCTCCTCCGAATGTGAAGGAGTACGGACGAGCAATGGCTCTAAGGTGCGGTCCGGATTCATTGCAAACAAGGTATCCGAGTCGGGATTACCGATATAAAAGCGGGAGCCATTACGAATCAAAGAGGGTTCCAGAAGATAAGCGTATGAATGGTTTTCCGCATTGACAATAAGCTTGACGAGAATATTTCTTTTCTGCACATAGTCCAGTGAATCCAGATGCCCGTCCCGGGTGGAGACCAAAAGATAAGGATAGAAGTTGGCATCCTGATCGTCCGGCACCTTTGACTCCTGTTCCGCTATCAAATAGTCGGGAGAGAACAGGCACATGCGACTCATCCGTTTCCCTTCAGGGAAAGTAAAAGAGTGCTTGAACTTTCCGTCCAGAGAATAGACGTGAATCTGCTGACGGTTCATCTCCTTCAGGTAAAGTTCGCCGTTCGCCGGGTTTACATCTATCGAACCGATATCCTTGTATTCACCCGGGCCGTTACCGACCCTGTGGATGCGGTTGAGTGCTTTTCCCTGCCGGCTGAAGAAGCAGACGTCGTTTCCCCGATGTCCTTTGGTTATCACATATTGATCGGTGACCACTTCAACCGAACCGTCGAACAGAAATTCGTCGTTAGTCTCCAAAGGAATATAGCTTATGTCAGCAATATCCTGCAACACGATCTCCTTTTCAGGATAATCTTCATTCATATCAATCACAGGCAGAGCCTGATTCACTGCTTCCTTGCCCCCCTGACACGAAGCCAATGCAAGGGATGCCCAAAAATAAAATGGGAGTCTTTTCATAGTACAAATTATTAACCGACGGGAAAGATACATATTATTACTGAAACCGATGTACTACTATACCCTAAAAATAAAAAAGAAGGAGATACCCGAACGGTCATCTCCTTCCTCCTACTTACTGAAAATTATACTTCATATTCCTGATATCAATGATTGGGCTTAATATCGAGTTTCACCGGATGAATCATATTTTCCGGTTTAAGGATCGTATCGAGGTCTTCTTTTGAAAGAATGTCATGTTCCAGCACCAGTTCATAGACTCCCTTACCGGTCTCCTGTGCTTCTTTGGCAATCTTGGTAGAGTTTTTATATCCGATAACAGGATTCAGTGCAGTCACCACACCGATACTGTTGTGAACATCTTTCCGGCATTTTTCCTCATTGGCCGTGATGCCGTCTATACACAAGGTACGCAGCGTATCGAAACCATTCATCAACAAATCGGCAGATTCGAAACAGCACTGGGCCATGACCGGTTCCATCGCATTCAGTTCCATCTGGGCCGCTTCACCACTCATAGCTACACAAAGGTCGTTACCTATTACTTTATAGTCAATCTGATTCATCACTTCGGGAATAACCGGATTGACCTTACCCGGCATAATGGACGAACCGGGCTGCATGGCCGGCAGATTGATTTCGCCCAACCCGCAACGCGGGCCGGATGCCAAAAGGCGCAAGTCATTGCATATCTTATTCATTTTTACAGCTATACGGCGCATAGCAGAAGAGTAACCTACCAGACAAGAAGTGTCGGAAGTAGCTCCTATCAGATCATCGGCCAAACGGATATCCAATCCGGTAATCTTCCGGAGAGCCGCTATGCATTTGCTTGCATATTCCGGCTCGGCGGTGATTCCGGTTCCGATGGCAGTAGCTCCCATATTGACGGTCAGGAAGTCCTGAGCAGCAAAGTCCAGGTTCTTGACTTCATCCTGAAGGATACTGGCAAAACCATTGAACGTCTGTCCGAGCGTCATCGGCACCGCATCTTCCAGCTGGGTGCGCCCCATCTTGATCACATGTGCAAACTCTTCGCCCTTTCTTCTGAAAGCATCGATCACCTCCTTAAAATGTTTCACCAGTTTGAGGTGCGTATAATACATACCGATATGAATAGCGGTCGGATAAGCGTCATTGGTAGACTGCGAACGGTTAACATGATCATTGGGCGAACAATATTGATATTCCCCACGTTTATGTCCCATCAACTCGAGTGCGCGGTTGGCTATAACCTCGTTGGCATTCATGTTGGTGGTAGTTCCGGCTCCACCCTGGATCATGTCTACCGGGAACTGGTCATGATGCTTCCCTTCCAGAATTTCTTTACATGCACGAAGAATGGCATTTGCCTGCTCTTCGGTCAGCAGTCCAAGTTCAAAGTTAGCCATAGCGGCTCCCATCTTGGTAATGGCCAGTGCATTAATAAATAAGGGATACTCACAAAGATGATATTTGCTAATGCGGAAGTTCTCTATTCCCCGAAGGGTTTGTACGCCATATAAGGCGGTTTCGGGTACTTCACGTTCACCTATTAAATCACTCTCTGTACGAGTTGCTTTCGATAATTCTTCTTTCATAATATATCTTTATTAACAATTACATTCTTAACTGTGTTTACAATAACCAAACTTAAGCAATATTGTTTTGAAAGCATACATATTCGCAATTTAGTTAACATACTTTAAACAAGGAACAGTTTTTATACATGAAGACAAATAGATGTATCATATTGTAAACCTCCCCTCCCAACAGGGATTTTAATAAAATCTCCTTCATAATGAAAAAATATACTAATAGACAAAAACCTATTAACTTCTTTTTTGTTGATTAGCATATCATTTACCGATTCAGAGACAATTTATTCAATTATCTTTGCCAAAAATAAAAAAGAAAGATATGATTCTACAATTGGCTTTTGTACTGACAGCTATCATTATCGGTGCCCGTCTGGGAGGTATCGGACTCGGAGTAATGGGCGGCGTAGGTTTAGGAATACTTACTTTTGCCTTCGGATTGCAACCCACAGCTCCTCCAATCGACGTGATGTTGATGATTGCCGCAGTCATCTCGGCCGCCTCCTGCATGCAAGCAGCCGGCGGGCTGGATTATATGGTGAAGCTGGCAGAAAAGTTATTGCGTAAGAACCCGTCACATGTCACCATATTAAGTCCCATTGTGACCTACCTGTTTACTTTTGTTGCGGGAACAGGGCATGTCGCTTACTCCGTATTGCCTGTGATTGCAGAGGTAGCCACCGAAACAAAGATTCGTCCGGAACGTCCCCTCGGCATAGCCGTCATCGCTTCGCAACAAGCCATCACGGCAAGTCCCATCTCGGCAGCCACGGTCGCCTTACTCGGACTGTTGGCCGGTTTCGACATTACCCTGTTCGATATTCTCAAAATAACGATTCCCGCAACCATTATCGGCGTACTGGTAGGTGCACTTTTTTCTATGAAAGTAGGTAAAGAGCTGGTAGACGACCCGGAATACCAGAAACGATTGGCTGAAGGATACTTCAACTCAAAGAAAATAGAGATTAAAGATGTACACAATAGGCGCAATGCAATGATATCGGTGTTGATTTTCATCTTAGCTACCGCCTTTATTGTATTTTTCGGCTCTTTCGACGGCATGCGCCCCACATTTCTGATCGATGGCGAAACAGTCACCCTGGGCATGTCTGCCATTATCGAAATCGTCATGCTTTCGGCAGCTGCACTTATCCTGCTGATCACGAAGACAGATGGTATCAAAGCGACGCAGGGTTCTGTTTTTCCGGCAGGGATGCAGGCGGTAATCGCTATTTTTGGTATAGCCTGGATGGGCGATACGTTTCTGCAAGGCAACATGGGGCAACTGACCGAATCGATCGAAGGACTTGTCCGCCAGATGCCGTGGTTGTTCGGCATTGCCCTGTTCATAATGTCCATCCTGCTCTACAGCCAGGCTGCTACGGTACGTGCACTGATGCCGTTGGGTATTGCTCTCGGCATTTCACCGTATATGCTGATCGCCATGTTCCCGGCTGTAAACGGATATTTCTTCATTCCGAACTATCCGACGGTAGTGGCCGCCATCAATTTCGACCGGACCGGTACAACAAAAATCGGTAAATACGTATTGAATCATTCGTTTATGATGCCCGGACTGGTATCGACCGTTGTAGCCATCGCGCTCGGATTGCTCTTTATCCAGATATTCTAAAAGAACGGAACTATCTATTTTTTTAACCTAAATAACAGTTGAGTCATGAAAGAATTAAAAAGACTAAGCTTTGTAGTGGTCACACTACTACTTTCCACGATGATGGCTTTCGCGCAAAAGCCTAATATTCACATCCTTGCTACGGGTGGCACAATTGCCGGTACAGGCGGTTCTGCCACTTCCACCAACTATACGGCCGGCCAGGTAGCAATCAGTACGCTGCTCGATGCAGTACCCGAACTCAAGGATATTGCTAACGTGACCGGTGAGCAAATTGTACGTATCGCATCGCAGGACATGAGCGATGAAGTGTGGCTGATACTCGCCAAGAAGATCAACCAACTCCTGAAACGCCCGGACATCGACGGTATCGTTATCACTCACGGAACAGATACGATGGAAGAGACTGCCTATTTCCTGAACCTGACCGTAAAAAGTAACAAACCCGTGGTACTTGTAGGAGCCATGCGCCCTTCTACCGCGCTGAGTGCCGATGGCCCGCTGAACCTCTACAACGCCGTAGTCACTGCCGGAGCCAAAGAATCTATCGGCAAAGGTGTGCTGATAGCCATGAACGGACTGATTCTCGGAGCCGAAAGCGCAATAAAGATGAATACGATCGACGTACAAACTTTCCAGGCACCCAACTCCGGTGCATTGGGCTATATCTTTAACGGAAAAGTATTCTATAACCAGGCTCCGCTCAAGAAACATACGACCCAATCTGTTTTCGATGTAACCAACCTGAACTCTCTTCCCAAAGTAGGCATTGTCTACAGCTACTCGAACATCGATCCCGATATGGTGACCCCACTGTTGCATCATGACTACAAAGGTATCATCCATGCGGGAGTAGGAAACGGCAACTTCCACAAAAACATTTTACCGGTACTGCTGGAAGCACGCAAGAAAGGAATCCTCGTGGTTCGCTCCTCCCGCGTACCTACCGGTCCTACCACAATGGATGCCGAAGTAGACGATACTCAATATCAGTTTATTGCTTCTCAGGAACTGAATCCGCAGAAGTCACGTGTATTGCTGATTCTCGGACTGACCAAAACCAATGACTGGAAACAGATTCAGCAATATTTTAATGAGTATTAACCGGACATCGGACCGATAAAACCTGAACACTTATGAAAAAATTAATGGCCATGTTGCTCCTTGCGGGCAGCATACAAGGAGTCTATGCCCAAAAGACGGAAAAGAAAGAGATGTTTCTTGAAAATAAATCGTTGTATGAAGAGCTGACCAACGTGCAGAAGAAGACGGATAAGTTCAATCTGTATCTCAATATGCAAGGTAGTTTCGACGCCAACTTCCGCGACGGTTTCGACGAAGGAGTATTCAAGATGCGCCAACTTCGTATCGAAGCCAAGGGCAACCTCAACAGCTGGCTCTCCTATCGTTATCGCCAGCGTCTGAACCGTTCGAATGAGGGAGGAGGAATGATCGACAACATACCGACTTCGATTGACTATGCCGGTATCGGTGTAAAGTTGAACGACCAGTTCTCTTTCTTTGCCGGTAAACAATGCACCGCTTACGGCGGTTTCGAGTTCGACCTGAATCCGATTGACATCTACCAATACAGCGACATGATCGAGAATATGAGCAATTTTATGACCGGATTGAACATCGGTTATAACATTACACCTACCCAGCAGCTCAACTTGCAGATCCTAAACAGTCGCAACAGTTCGTTCGACAAGACGTATGGAATCACCGAAGACTCGGAAGGCAAACTTCCGGACCTCAAGTCGGGCAAGATGCCTTTGGTCTATACCCTGAACTGGAATGGTAACTTTAATGAGGTATTCAAGACCCGCTGGTCGGCTTCCGTCATGAGTGAAGCCAAAGGCAAGAACCTCTATTATTATGCAGTGGGCAACGAACTGAATCTGGATAAGTTCAATATGTTCGTCGATTTCATGTATTCGCAGGAAGGCATCGACCGTAACGGTACCATCACCGGGATTGTAGGCAATGCCGGCGGACACAATGCTTTCAACGCCGGCTACTTGTCGGTAGTGACCAAGCTCAATTACCGTTTCCTCCCCAAGTGGAATGCTTTCGTGAAAGGCATGTACGAAACGGCCTCCGTCACCAAAGCAGCCGACGGCATTGAAAAAGGTAACTACCGTACTTCCTGGGGCTACCTGGCGGGGGTAGAGTTTTATCCAATGAAGACTAATTTGCACTTCTTCCTGACCTACGTAGGGCGTTCATACGACTTCACACATCGTGCCAAAGTACTGGGACAGGAGAATTACAGTACTAACCGATTGTCTTTAGGCTTCATCTACCAACTGCCGATGTTCTGACCTGAAATAAAATAGTCCCGATAAACCGGATGGTTTATCGGGACTATTTTATTATTTTCAATCAATTCGTTCGTATCAATACTCCTCCTCGTTGAAGAAGAAGTCCTCTTTACTGGGGTAATCCGGCCAAATATCTTCTATGCTTTCATAGATTTCGCCTTCATCTTCCATTTCCTGAAGGTTTTCAATCACTTCAAGAGGAGCACCCGACCGCATGGCATAATCAATCAGTTCATCCTTAGTTGCCGGCCAAGGAGCATCTTCCAGTTTAGATGCTAATTCCAATGTCCAATACATAAGCTTTCGTATTTAAAATGTGAATATTAATCCTACTCTCTATTTTTCGGCAAAAGTATAATAAAATATTTCACTTGCAACTATTATTCCAAAATATTTCGTCTTTTCCTTCATTAAAATTCATTTTACGGGACAAGACAAATAAATAATCCGATAAACGGTTGATATAGGCCAGTAAATCGGCTGAGATTGTACAGCTTTCGGATAATGCAAGAATCCGGCGTTCGGCCCTCCGGCAAACGGTACGGCAAACGTGGCAAACCGCAGAGCCACGACTCCCTCCCGGAATAATAAAAGAATGTAAAGGTGGAAGAATTTCGTCGGCGGCATCGATTTCGCGCTCAATGGCTTCCACCTCAGCGGGAGTAATAATACTGACATCATTCAATTGCACCTTCTCCTGATCAGTGGCCAGATGCGACCCGATGGCAAACAATTTATCCTGCACGGACTGCACAAAATTCAAATCATGCTCGTCCATCAAATAAGTTGCCAGCAAGCCCAGATTCGAATTCAGTTCATCGACCGTTCCATACGCTTCCAGACGGATATGGGTTTTCGGAACACGTGTCCCGCCTATCAGGCCGGTCGTTCCCTTATCACCCGTTTTTGTATATACAAGACTCTTTTTCATAATGATAGTATGTTTATTATTTCTGTAAAGGTTAACACATCAAAGGATTCAGAAGTTGACGAGATAGTGCTGTTTTATCTTGGTACGGTCGAAAAAGACAATTCCCAAATCATACAAATCGAATGTAATGCCTGTCCGGTCGTCCTGCTGTATCTTTTTCCAGAGTGCTTTCATCTTCTTCGTATAGCGGATGCCCTCAATAACAAAGAGTCCTCGTCCGGTGGTTCTCGATGCACAAAGGTCAAACACCTGCTCCACAAACTCCTCATTCCGATAATGGTGCAAATACAAAAAATCGACAGGCGTATCTTTCTCCAGAAAGAGCTCCGACAAATCGGAAGCACCCACATAATCGGCTTTAGCATGTCCGGCCTGCAAATACAAAGACGATGCCGATAATGTTCCGGCATCCACAATCGTATCGGGCTGAATATAGTTGACCAGCCGAAACAGCAACCGGTTCACCTTCTTCGATTCATGCTTCCATTTCCTACCGGAGTTTGCCGACATTTTTTTCTGTTCGGCTTCCAACGAACTGTAGGCATAGTAAGGGGTACGCTCATAAATGACGTTGGTTATCAAGTCGAAAGCAAATGGTGAATGAACCCCATATCCACAACGGTGGCGAAAGCGGGCCAACCAGATAAAAGGACGTTTCAAAAGAAAAAATCCGTTCATAATAAATTGAAATATATCGCGTTCAACGCACAAAGATATATAAAACCATTTGAGAAGTAAAGTGTTATATGCAAGTAATTAAAAACCTAAACCTGGAGATTTATGAAGAAGTTAATGTTACTGACCCTTTTGAGTACCTTTATATTTTACAGTTGCTCGGATGATGATTCATGCACAACCTGTAAGGAGGATAATGGAAGTTTGGTCACCCCCGATTTGAGCGTTACCCTATCCGATACACAAAGTCCGATGACGGGTGTATTGGAAGCCTACCCTTGCCAGGCAGGAGGTGCCATTTATTACGGCAATTATATCGAAGGCAAACTGACCCCCTTTCCGGGAATGTATTACCTCCAGAACGGAGAGATCTATGGAGATAAGAACAGGGAAATATCTCTCCCGGTGGGCACTTACAACATGATATACTGGGGTACCCCGAAATATGAAGAGCCGATTTACAGCAACCCGGTCGTCGTCGACCCCCAAATCACTATCGGAGGAGACCTTTCACAACAGTATTTCGGGCTCCGGAAAGTTTCGGCGGATACGACCTATTATCCGGTATTCGACTTAGTGTATACAGTGAAACCGGCACATATCGGCACGGAAGAACTGAGTGCAGCCATGCAGCGTGTTGTTGCCGGGCTGAAAGTAATCGTCAAAAACAAAAACAACGGTATCCTAAGTTCCAGTATTGCCGGCATGGAAGTACATGTAGGAGGCATTGCCGAGAAGCTGAACATGTATACAGCCGCTCCGGTCAACCAAACCAAAACAGTATCTTTCCCGCTTGTACTGTCGGCAGACGGTACACAGATGAGCAATGCCACGGTCATGCTTTTTCCATCATCCGCCAAACCAATGTTCAAGCTGATCATCAAGCTTAAAAACGGAAATACCAAAGTCTACCAGCAACCACTCAATGCTCCGTTAAAAGCTAATAACAAGTTGACTCTGACATTAACCTTGGGTGATATCTTCTCGGAAGAAACTTCCGGGGGATTCACCATTGATAACTGGCAAGAAGAGAACGAAACAATAGATATACCGACACTGGAATAACCATCAGACTGGCTTCACCGGCATCCGGACTCCACCCGATTGGAGATCAGACTGATCGCTCTTTTAGCGTACATTCATGCCGGAAATACCAAAAAACCGGAAACCTCCTCACGGAGCCTTCCGGTGTAACACTAAAAGTACCGGACAGGCAGAGAACTAGGTAAAACTCCCGCCTGCATGTGTTCCGGTATGTTTTTTTCTAACCGATGCCGAGCGTTTTCCGCGCCTCGGCCTGTTGATTTTCGCTTAGCTTGTTCTGATAGGCTTCGTACAGATAGTTTCCTACGGGACTGCCGGCATGTTTCACAATCTGTTCCAGCACGAATCCGCCGAAAGCCTCTTTAATTTCATTTATCTCTTTCCCGGTAAAGTCCCGCCCTCTGAATTCGTCGAGAGCCATCAAGGTTTGCATCATCTCCTCGTTCAGTCCGGTTCCTTCCACCAGTACGATATCTCCTATTTTTGCGTTGATCTCTCCCGGTTCCAAAACCACGGGCAGAGTAACGGGAAAATGGTCACTGTCAGTCTCCTGAATAAAGAGCTCCCTCACTTGCGGGGCAGTCACTTTTCCATTGAACACAAAGCGTCCTTCACTGACTGTAGTGCTGTCATATCTCACCACACCTTCTATAGCGTCCCGCAAATAAATCGTCCTGCCTTCCAATTTCTCGTTAGTCACCACCCCTCTGAGGTGGTAGGCCCCCTCTTTAGGCGTATGATTACAGGCTCCCATGATGAGGCCCATCAGTAAGACCCCTGTCAAATTCCTTTTCATCTTCTTTATCATCCTATAAGTTATAAAAAATCACCCCATACGTACCCGAGGGCAGAACGGGGTGATCTTTTCGTAATATTCTGGACTTATTTAAAATCTAAATCCGAGTTTCAGGTTGGGCAACGCAAACAAGTTGATGTTGTGATGCCCCACCTTGTAGGCCGACATGCCTTTGGGGCATATCTGAATCATATCGTAGCGGTAAGCTACCGGCTGAACTTCAAATCCCAAAATCAGTCCCTTACCAAGGCTGTATTCGATACCCGCTACAGAGGCTGCGCGCAGTCCGAATATCTGCCCGGTCCGGGTGTTAGGGATATAGACTTCTAACGGAGTGCCGTTGACATCGCTGCCATCGACTACCGCCGCATTGTCCTGCGAGTTCGGGTTTTCACTCGGGTTCAAGTCAGTTCCTCCGGGCGCGTCAGCATCGTCTGTACTCATGTCCGGATCCTCGACCATAATTCCCGTATAAGGAGTTGTTGTCTGGATTCGTCCCATTTGCCAACCTAAAAGCCCACCTACGTACAGATTGATACGTTCGTTCTTTGTATTGAAATAATAGTTTGATCCAATATTGATCGACCAATTGTTCTTGATTTTTCCTTCCAGGTATTGTTTTGCCGGAATTTGCATATCTTGAACAGTTCTGTCTCCCTCAATATAATCTTTCTTGGGCGTAACACCAATATTCATGCTGAACATCAGGTTGATGTCCCAACGGTCAGTCAGAAAATACTTTCCCTGAACACCTATGATATTAACCAAACTGTTATTATTCAAATCTCCTAAAGTGAGGTAGTAGGCCGGATCTGCCGACTGGTGCCCGCTTCCGTTTCCTATTCCTATGTTCGGTGCCAAGGCACTCTTCCCATCCCAGTATCTGGGCAGCAGATAGTCTTCCGTACTGTTGTTGAACATCTGCGAACTACCGAATACCATGGAAACCTGCCACTGACCTTTTTTAGGAGCAAACGACGCATCATCGCTGCTGCTGTATTGCTGCGCCGAGAGTGGCGCAACAGTACATACAGACAGAAGGATTATGCATAGTTTCTTTATCATACTATTTTTCTTTAGAGTTTTTTATTATTCAGCTGCATAAGCATCCAAAAGTTTCTTCAGTGTAGCGTTCAGTCTATCAACCTCGGCTTGCATGAAAGCAACTTCCTGCTCTGCATTCGTAATAGCAGTTTGCAAATCAGACTCGAATCTGCTCTTATCGTCTTTACCCAAAGTCTTGTAGGCTTCAAGTTTTCCTTCAGCGGTAGCAACGGCATCTTTAGCTGTCGCGATCTTGCTTTCCTGATCGGAAATCAATTTCTCAATAGTACCTTCGACTGTTTCAAATTTATGATTCACCGGATCGTAAGTTACATAAGTAACCTGTCCACCATTAGTGATCGCATTCTGAATTGTTGTCATTAGACTGTTTAATGCCTGAATCTGGCAAGCAGAAGAATTGCTGACAGAATAAGGATTGTCAGAGCTCAGACTCTGATTGTAATCAAGCAATTGCCGTTCCAATTCAGCTTTCCAAATAGCATCTTGCTTGTCGGCGATACCGGCTTGCAGTGTGGCTACATTGTCTGCTATCGTTTTCTTGGCATCATCGAATTTCTCCAGATCAGCTGTCAGGCTGTTGTCTAAAGCAATCCATTTCTCGATATTGGTAAAGATGGCCACATCCTTCATAGCTGTTGTATATAGATAATAGCTGCAAGTATGGTTTCCGGCTTCTACGTCTTCCGGAAGGTAGTATTTGTCACCTACTTTCTTCGGTTCAATAATATCGGTTAACTGACCACCTTTTCCAAATAAGGTATTGGAAGCAAGAATCAAACGTTGGATAGCTCCATCAAAATCTGAGAGAGTACTGTTATAGAAAGAAGTTGCTAACTGCTGGCTACCTAATATCCAAGCAGCATTACTCTGAATAGTTGAATTAAAGTTACTAAGTGTCACTTGATTGCCTGTCGGAGTTTCGCTATCGTCAACGATTGTGACATTATAAAGTCTGATTTCTTTATTATCTACGTTGTATATTTTTCCCGTTGCTCCGTCCACAGCGTCTCTCAACTGTCCGTAGGCTTTCAAGTCGGCGAGCAATGCGTTGGCTTTGTCTTTAGTTTGCTCGGCAGGGGCTAATGCTTTATATGTATTCACTTTGGCAGCAATAGCATCCCAAGTAGTAGTCTGCTGATAGTTCTTGTAATTAGTCAACGCTGTCATATAAGCCAGGTAAGAATCCATCCATGCTGTAGAGTCTTTCTGGAAAATCGCATATTTGTCTGCTTTATCGATAGCCATTCTGGCTAATTCGCCTTTGGCTTTGGCTATTTCGGCATCGGTAGGTTGAATAGAGGAATTGTTTCTGTAGGAGAATACACGCTCATAAGCATTGTTAAATAATTGAATATAACCAACATTCTGACTGCTGGAACTGGAATAAGCAGATCGAATATAGCTTACCACACTCGTTGCCTCGTAATAATTATTTAATGACAAGCCAGACAGATTTAAATCAGCGATCATCGTATATTCGCCCGTTGCACCATCTTGTTTGAACACTTTGTTGAACTCATCAGATGTTAAAACGTTGCTTTCTTGAACAAATCCGGCCAGATCATTCTGCAAAGCTGCGTCTACCACCGGTATGGTAAAGCTTTTATCTTTCGTATCCAACTTGGCGTTCTCTCTTTCGATATCGGCAAGTACCGGCTGAATCTCCGCTGTTTGCTTAGCGATAGCCTCACTCTTCGCTACCACATCAGCATTGACTGCGGCAATCTGCTTAGAGATTTCCGCCAGTTTCGTGTTCCATTCTGAGGTCGGAGTAGCGGCGAAGGTCTTCATATCTTCCAATACCTTTTCTTGAGTAGCAAGGGCTGCTTTGGCTTCGTCAATACCTGCATTCAGTTTGTCTTCCAGGTATTTGTTATCTGAAAGGAAGTCCAACAAATCACTTTTGGCTTTTAGCAAGCGGGCATTAGAATCTTTGAGGTAATCTAATGCTCCATAAGTGTGCAATTCTCCTTCAGTAATGCCTGCTAAAGCTTCTTTTACGTCCTTGATAGCTTCACCGAACGCTTCGTCTTTTGCAGTAACCATTGCCACTTCTAATGCAGCCAATGACTCTTGAAGGTCTGCGTTAGTATCGGCTTCTTTCTTCTGGATAGCCAGCAGTTGTTCTTTTAGTGAAGCAGCCAGTGTGTCCTGACGCGCCTGGAGAGAGTCTTTCACCCAAGCAGCAGAAGCCTGTTCTTTTTCGAGAGCCACTTTCTTTAATTCCAGGTTCACTTTGTCAGATTCTAAAGACACCTGTTCTCTTTCAATTTTCACTCTTTGGATTTCGGTTAATACGGTTTCAAAGGCAGCCTTTGCCTTAATGAATTCCGCTTTCGCTCCGCGAAGTTGTTCGATTCCCGCCGGTTCATCGTTATCGATACATCCGGTGAATGTTGTAGTTGCTCCTCCCACTAAGAGCGCAGCTACGAGATAAGTCCATTTTCTCATACCTCTGTTTTTAAGTGTTAATAAAAAAAATGTTATGTAAGTAAATCAATGTTTTCTCTTGCCGATGACGGCCTTGCCTCTATCTTATGTAATACCTCTATCTACAGTTACTTTGTAGGTAACCCCAAACAGACTATTGAAGGATGCAAATGGCGTTTTGCCAAAAGGAATAGCAGTAAAAGGGAATCCTTATTTATAATAAGGTATAAAAAAGAATAGTTCTTTGTTTCTGTGTGAAGCAAGGAAAGGAGAAGTATGCAATTCTCTGGATAACTTCCCAACAAACCGAAGTCTGTAGAAGCTATTATCTGTCTATGAATGAATTATTTTCTCTCTGTCTTTGAAAAAGATGTTTTTTAATTTGCTTTTTTGTGAAAAATGGTTTATGTTTGTCGGACACTTACAATAAAGTTACCTACAAAGTAACTCCACAGAAATCAGCACTTTATCCCTCAAAAGATCGTTTGGCATAACCGATAATACTTAAATTTGTTTCATCCAGTTTCTTTATATTGAATGGTTTCAGATAAGTCTCTGTTACTTTGATAGACGAGTGCCCCATCGCCTCCCGGATAATACCCGGGTGCACTTCCAAATAATAGGCTAAAGTGGCCCAAGTATGGCGGGCTGTATATGAAGTCAATTCGGTAGTCAGTCCCAACAGTTCTCCCAATTTTGTCAGTTGATAATTGAAGATGCGCAATGCCTGCTGATACTCCCGATAGATGGTATCCTCTCCTCCCTCTGCACTCAGAATAGGGAATAAATAGGGAGACTCCGTAGTAGTATCCATATATTCCCGAATGATATTCATGGCATCTTTAGTAACTGTAATGGTGATCTGACGTCCGGTTTTCCTGCGATGATAGGTCAGGATATTCCCATTCAGGTCCTTCTTTTGTATATAAGCCAAGTCGACAAAAGGAAGCCCCCTTAAAAGAAACATCAGCACGAACAGGTGATGAGTTTTCTGCAATAGTTCCGATTGCTTCCGGGTGCACTTCGTGTCGAGCAACTGCCCCATTTCTTCGGCTTTCAAAGCTCGTTTGATATCAGCCTGAGTACCGGTATATACAGCTTTGAACAGATGTGGCACGTGAGGTGCCAGACGCCGGTCGACCGCCCGGTTATAGACAGCCCTGAGTACCCGCATATAAGTAGACACCGTGTTCCAGCTGTTTCCCCGCCGTCTGAGAAACCGTTCGAACTGCTTCAATAACTCAGGCCTTACTCTTTTGAACGGAATGTCGTGTGCTTTCAGAAAAGCAGAAAGGGCATTTCTGCTCGCTTGATAAATGTGAGCCGTACCTAATGCATATTCCGCTTTTCGCTCTTCAATCATGCGATCCATAAAACGGATTAAATCTTTTTCTTTCATCTTATTTTTGTTTTACCTAGTTTATCCGATCAAGATATTGATTTTCGTACACAAAGAAAAATTATCCGCAGGGTTTGTATGTAACCACAGTACTACGATTGAGTACGTTTTATTATAGTCTCATTCGATATACTTTCCTAATATTGCCATCACGAATCATTAATCGAATTATGGCATGAACACAAAATCAAAACAACCCTTACTATCGTTCCCGAAACCCAAGTTTACAACAGGAATGATAAGGTTGAGCATCACCTTGCTCTTTTCCACTCTATGCATTGGTTCATTTGGACAGAAGAAGTCACCGATCACCGTAGAAACCCTCTTGGAAGAGATGACTTCATACGATGAAATGACCCGCTATCCCGCCCTGCCCTACCGCAGCATGCAGCAGAGCAGTTACGATCGCAGATCCGTTTCTCCCGATCGGCCCGGCTGGTTTGCCAATGACGATGGCGAAGGATTTATCCGCCTTGAAGAACACGACGGACGGAAAGAAAAAGTTCTTTTCGAAGACGAAGGTCCCGGCGCCATTACCCGTATATGGCTCACGACCTTTGGCAGCATACATACAATCTTGCGCTTCTACTTTGACGGAAAAGACGAACCAGGCTGGGTGGTACCCTCTTATGATCTCCAGAAGTTCGGTGTACGAGGACTCAAGAAAGGATTAATCGAACCGGACGATAAATGGATCAGGGGCAGCCTGATTTATCTACCCGTCACCTATGCCGACGGTTGCAAGGTAACCATGGAGGAACTCACTCCCGAACGGACAAACAGACATTTTCTATTCAACTACCGCAAATATCCCACAGGCACCCCGGTCGAAACCTTCTCCCGGAAAGTTGCAGAACGTATCCCTCAATCGGTCGAAAAGACATCGGCTGCATTGTATAGAAATATAGATAAGGGGGTTGATTCACAGGCCCGCTATGGAAAAGGTGCACTGATCCACCGGCAAAATCTGTCATTAAACAAAGGAGAAAAGCAGCAACTAAACCTCCACAAAGGGAAAAGAGCGATCAGCCTTCTCCAATTCAACGTGAAAACGAATCCGGATCTGAAACCCGGAACAGATGATTTCGCCCGGTTGATGCGCAGTCTGATCATATCCATAAGCTTCGACGGACAGCAAACCGTATGGGCACCATTATCCGATTTTGCAGGCTCCGGTATGGGAGCATTTGCATCTCGGAGTTTTTTCTTCTATTCTGATGGTAAAGGAATCGTTTGCAGTAAATGGCTGATGCCCTATCGACAGAATTGTGAGCTCTCTGTTTTAAACCTCTCACCCTACAAAACCGATGTACATATCGATATTGTATCACAACCTTACAAGTGGGACAACCGTTCCCTCTATTTCCATACAGCCTGGAAACAAGAGCGCGGACTGCCCGTTGTCACTTGGATGGAACATGAAAAATGCGTGGACTGGAATTTCACCACTATCTCCGGCAGAGGAGTCTATCGAGGAGACCTGCTGTCTCTTTTCAATCATACAACAGAGTGGTATGGAGAAGGCGATGAAAAAATAACAGTAGATCACGAAGCGTTTCCCTCCCATTTCGGGACAGGTACCGAAGACTATTACAGCTTCGACGGATACTTTAAAAGCCAGACTCCATTTGCCGGACAGCCCCGACAAGATATGAAGGACTTTTATGGTTATAACAGTTTCTTCAGAGTCAGATGTTTGGACGGCATACCTTTCAACCAGCAACTAAAATTCGATTTTGAATTACTAGGTTGGGAAAATGGCACAGTAGACTATTCCTCGACTGTATTCTGGTATGGAGACTTAAACTCTCAGGCAGCGGGTTCTTCCGGTATAGAAGAAATAGAAGCAGGTTTGCTACCCACCCCCACCCAGTCCCCCGTCTGTAGCATAGCCAATGCTATCGACTTCTGCCAAATCCAACCAACCTCCAAATCTGAAAGGCTGCGTTATGACAGACAAAGGCTCAGCGGACATCCGGGCAAGTGGAATTTAAAAGACCATCTGGTGTGTCATGGCGGTAAGGAAGGCGATTACATCGAATTCGAATTCTCCGGTTTTGAGGACCGTGAATACAGTTTGAATCTATTCTGTACCAAAGCAGCCGATTATGGTAATATAAAGTTTTACGTAAATCGTCAGGAAAACGGTAAACAGCTGGACTGTTACAGCCAGGAAGTCGAGGCCACAGGTGCCATTGATTTAGGTACATATAAACCTGTAAATGGCAAATTTATCCTGCGGATAGAATTGATCGACCGGAATCCGCTATCAACAGGCACATTGTTCGGACTGGATTGTATACGGATCGAAGAGATGCACTAAACCACTTAATAAACCGAATAAAGCCATATTATGGAGGCAGAATCTATATAGCAAAATACTATGTCTTTTAAAAGTAATAGCTAATGCCTTCCGCCTCCCACCAGTTCTCCATCAATCCAAACTTCAAATGTATACCAATTTGACGAATTAAATAATTTTGAAAAATTCCCTGTTAAACTTCCTCCGCCAGCCCAAAAAGTTAATTTACCCTCAGATGATTCGATAAAGTCCCCAGATGATTCGCAATAAGCTTTTATCTTAATATTTTTTTCACATTCATTCGTTGTATAATATTCGATATTCAATTTTCTGGACGAAAAGTCAAATGAAGTACTCGTTACTATTATCGGGTATCGAGATGTCACTTTATTCACTATAGCTTCCGACTCTTTTCGCTTTGAAACTTCTTGTTCACATTTGATTTCAAGCGCTTGGATCTTATTACTTTTCACAATAAGATTTTTATTTAAATCTCTAATTGTATCCTGAGCCAATACTAACTGATTTTCCACATCTGCCAAATTCAGTTCCGTCTTATTTAAACTATTATATAATGCAAATAATCCTATAAAACACCCCATAACTAATATGAATAGTATCACAACATTACGAAACTGTTTCTTCTGTTTCTGGATTTTATCATTCAGTTCGTTTAGTTCTTGATTTTGTTTTTTTAATTCTATATTTTCTTGATTCACACGACTAAGCACAGCTTTATAACTATTCATTTGAACTGTATTATAGTCCTTATCCTTATATATAAAAGTGTAACCATAAGTGTGTGACGCTTCAACTATCTCATTAAAATTATCTTCGATACTAAAATTTTTTATCGAATTTTTGGCAACAGCAAAGTTAATGGAAGGAAGTTTTCTGGAATTCTTTTCAAAATTCAAAAAACCTGCTCTTAAATGCTCTACCAATAGGTCTATATCGGCCTCGTTTTTATACAGCTTATTAACACTTGTAACAATGTCACCAGCTTCATTATAGTGAATAAGAGTACCCTTGCTTACCAATGAAGCAATAATATTTTCAAATAAAGAGACAAGGCTATCAATCCTTGTCAACATGATTCCATTAAGAACAACACATAAACCAAGATACTTGTTATTTTCTAACTTTCTAATATATCCATAGTACATCAGATTGCCATCGCGATGAATGGCAATCTGAGTTGTTGCTTTTGAATTTGCATAAAGTCTATGAAATATTTCCGATGAACTATCTTCCGGATATTGGGTATATCCTTCTGCCATTTCACCAAATAAATATACAGAGCTATTCATCCTATTAATAACGTGTGAAGTTAATGGTTTTATTGACATTGTCTACTTTTACGGAAGCAAGCTCATCCAAAACATCATTGCCCAATAAAATTGGAGCATTCTGATTAAGTGCCACCGTCGCCTCTACATTATGAAGCACAAGCCCATCCTCACCACCGATCTCGACCTCACGAAGATTGATCAGACCATTCTCAACAATACTTCCGTCTGCAATCTGTGAATAGTTGGAACCTATAATATCATCTTCAGAGAATTTACCATTCTTAAATAGAGTTTGTAACTCGTTCAACGATAAGTGTACCCCAGAACATCCAGTATCATAAATCATACTCATAGTAATTCCATTAAGTTTTACTGGAATGGTTTTAACACCATTAAGTTCCGTATAAGGAATGCTAATATCTGTAACTGAATTCAAACCAGATAAGTCTACTGGAGGCTTTTTACCTTTTGTGTTGCAAGATGAACAGGCAAGCACCATTACCAGAAACACAATAATATTTACTATTCTCATATCAATCTGCTTTTATAGTTTCTTGTGACACAGTAGAAACCCCTTGGATTGTCGAGCCTCCCTTCTTGGTTTTCTTGGAAGCCTCTCTGGACGCTGCCTTAGAATCTTCTTTTCTTGACTTGAAAGCTGCCTGCATCTCTGTAGAGGTTTTTTGTATCGCTGTGAGAGTTGCTTCAGCTTGTTGCGTTAGCTTTTGAACCTTTTGCTCTATTTGCTCTATCTGTACCTTTTGATCTTCTAAGGTATAATTATCCTCATTAATTTTAGCAGGATGACTATAATACCATACACCAATAGCAACAACACAACACAGCAGAACACAATTGATCACCGAGATCCAAGTTTTGAATAAATTAGACGCACCGTGATTATTAAAATTCTTTTTCCTGATTGAACAGCCCTTCCTAGGATCATCAGGAAATCGACTCGCCATCAGGCGAGCGAGATTTTTAAGTGGTTCTTTAATTTGAGCAACAGAATTATTAATATCTTTATTCTCACCAATAACCTTGATATCTTCCCTAAGCTTCTTTATTTCGTCTTGTGCTTTCTTATTGGTATTTGTCAAAATTTCAACTTCTTTTTCAGATTTATCTAAAGCACCCTTTGTTTCTTCCAACTTCTGTTTAAATTCCCTAGTTGTATCAGTTACAACACTCACAAGTTGAGATTCAAGTGATTCTACCTTTTTCTCTAAAGGTGTAATTTGATTCTGAAGTACAATATTACTTTGCTCTAATGCTGCATATTTATTTTTCCATTGCAGAATTTCTGACGATAATTGCTCACATTGCATTCTTAAAGGTTGCACTTGTTTTTGAAGTGATGCGTTTTCATCTTCTTTTGAAATGTAGTCGGGAGAAACAAGTATCTTTTTTGATTTGAAAGATTCTATGAAAGCAGGACTATCTACATCGGACAAACTATACTTGACAATTCCTGTTGGTTTAGCAGAATCATCCAAAGCTAAAAAACTATTAGTTAGCAGTTTGTCTATCTGCTGACTAAATGCAGCATTTATTTTCTCTAACGTTAGAGTATCATCAATGAATTGCCGAACCAAATATCGCACTTTCCTTCCATCCTGTTCTATCAACTTACCAAGACATAGCTGTTTATATACTGCATCAAAAATCTTATACAACAGATACACATTGCTACAATATAAATTGCTAAAACTTAATGTAATACCGAAATAGGAGCCTGGTCGACTTTCAGCATTATCTACATCATTCTGCCGTAAATAAGAATAAAAGGTTTTATTACGTAACGCTTCTATACAAAATATTACAGACTCTTTTACATCCGCATCGTGATTGTAAAATGTTTTTATATAACTCAAATCTTCACTAGCTCCCCAAATATCATGACCAATAGGAACGCCATGTACATACAAATTAAACTTTGCCATATTTTACCCTTTAAAACATTTCACGAGATTATTCCACAGAGTACTAGGATAGATATCTTCACTTTCAGTATAAGTGAGCGTATCGTCTTCCTTATTATAGTAACCTGTACAAAATGGAACAAATTTATAATTAAAGGGACACCAAAGACTAGTGAGCGGATTATTATTCTTAAATAGTTTCTTCAATCCCTTATATTCATCACTCATAGCCTTTTCAGCTTCCTTAATATGTATTCTACCTGAGTCAAAAAGTTCCGGTTTCTTGTCAATCTTATTATACAAAACTAATTTCCGGTCTTTATCTGTCATCAACTGAGACTTACAATTCGCAATACGGCTGACATATGCTTTTTTCATATCAGACTCCACTTCCCATTCTGCCTCCGTAATGAACACCCAAATTTTTCTATTTGGCAAATTCCTTATGATCTTAGTCATATATGGAGGAAAATTAGTAGCACTTACATTCTTAGGATCAAAATAATGCTCACCCGGAGCTTCTAAGAATTGACAAATAGTTTTCCCATTCTTAATTATTTTAACAAGAAGGAAATCAGTATATGCATTACCAGGCAAAGCCTCTTTCGTATCCAGATTATTAAGAAAATTGTCACACTTTTCCTTATAATTATCATCTGATTTAAAGGTCTTATCTACTACAATTTTAAAATCACATTCTCTAAGGTAACGAGAAAGTCGCACGAGAGACATTGACTTTCCACTACTTCTTGGACCAAAAAGCATCACTATAGGAGATTGGTGGTCACCTATCGTAACATTATTCTTGTTATTATTAGTAGACGAATTTTGCTCCATATCATTATTCGAAGCAGGTCTAATTGATTCTCCACTAATGTTTGTCGATGATGTCTGTTCAACATGAACATCATTCAAATTAATTAAATCTTCCATATCAATATACGTTATCTTGTTTCTTAAATGCTATATCAAAAAAGATGAAAGCTGCCACATCTACAAGAATAGACAGTATCACATAATACCAAAAAGAAGCAGGGTATTTCCCGTGTAAAAAATCTACAAAGAACACATCAATCACTGATGCCATTCTCTTAGTACGGGTATCACCGTTCTCTTTTGTATAAACCTCCTTATCATCAGTTTTAGAATCAAAATCAACAAATTGTTTATTTGTCGCTATTATATTATAGCCATCGGTCAATAGTTTCTCTACCTGTTTGATTTCTTCCTCCGATACAATCCCCACAGAAAGATGGTCTTGTATAGAGTCATTCATTGCTTCTAACTTAGTTTTTGCAACTTTTGAGTTTTTTACAGTTTTATCACTGATAGTATGTGTTCTCAAAGCACTTGCCAGAGCAACATTGATTTGCGCATGATACTTACTTAATATTTGTGGGTCCGTACTATTATAGTGTGAATCTTGTTGAATGCTTGAATTCAAAATACCATTGATAATGTTCAAGTGTTCACCAATCTTAACTCCATTCCCACGTTTACTGGTAGGCCCATCACCATTAAACTCAGCAACAATAAGTTTTCTCTGTTCTTCAACTTTATCTTTCATTCTTTTACCCACTGAATCAAGAATCATAGTTGAACCAGTACACTTATCTATTAGCTGAAGTAGATATTTATTGGTAGTTTCTATATCTTTTGTTATAACCGATCCTATTTTGTCATTGTAAAAGAATGTATGAGTATTAGTCGGCATACTCATAATAAACCAAAAGAAAAAAAGTAGTAACACTCCCCCAAACAATTTCAAATTACGATTATCAATAAAATCAGGCGAACTAAGCGTGTCCACAATTAATTTGCTACCATACGAGGCCATGACAAAGAAAGCAATAGTAATGCCCCATACCAAAACTTCCGGCCATCCTGCCGGTAATAATAAATGCAATGACTTTTCCGTAGCCCAGCAGCTAATTCCTGCTAAAATTAAAAAAGCCACAAGTGATCCCAAGATTTTAAACTTTTGTCCCATGTTGTAATTAATGTTATTTGTTATGTTAATAATTCATGATTTATACATATACTTGAGAAGGATTTTGTTGTATAACCCGCATTGAACAGTTTCAGCCCAATATCGTTAACAACTCAAAAAGAATCAGTAGTAATTTTGGCGTTTTATCCAGACATCTTTTTTCAGAAAGAGATGTTGACCCTTCCCGAAATCGACCTGATATTGCGAAGACATTCGAAAAGCAATCATTTCAAGTTTTTGATTCATAAACTTGTCATGTCTTTGCGAGAATGCAATTGCCATGTCGCTAAAACAAGATAAAATGATCTGGACATCCCTATTATTTGCGTGTTTTTTGTCTATTACCATACCTGTGCATTTCATAATTGATTTTAATACAAAAAGCGCAAGCCCATTTGCCATCGCGCCTCTCAGGTATCGCCAAACACCTCTGCACTCAATGACCAACTTTGCTTGCGCCCATTATACTATAGGATGAATATCTCGCTCTGAAAACAAGATATAGATACGGATACGATAATATAGGGTAAACAATCGTTGAAGCATATTTCTTGTGCAGTCTCAGTAATTTGGCGATTTCAGAGACAAGAATCAGCTTACGCTCGTTAACTAAAATATGATAAAGTTTCGCTCAACCCATCATTAATACTTGCAAAAATAGGCAAAAAAACATAAGTTGCAAAAGATTCTAAAAATAAAAACAGCACGCATCTCGCCTTCGTAAGTAACATTCAACGAGATGCAGTGCTGTTGAAAACGTTCCTGCACAGTCTTTAAAAAGTTTGGCGATTCGGAGAGACAAGAACTTTTAGCTATCTTATAAGTCAAATGCCCATAATCACAAACATCACTACAAATATACAATAATTAAATTAGCGACAAAGATATTAAAAAAACAAAAAGAGCATAAGTGCAAAATGATGCCTATCAGGTAAAAAATGATACTTATACTGCAAAATGGCATTAGTTTGCTACCCTTACAACTCCACCACACAATAGAAATTCCCATTTTTCATTTTCTTGCAAGGCACTCCCAATTTACGAAGTATTCTGCCAAAATGTACTATCTTCGTAGCCGACAGTTTAAAACCACTTTTCTTTTGTATGCGCCCCAAAATATCGACAGCGAGCAGCGTTTCGCACTTTTCCCCCTCATCGGCAGAGCGAAAATACTGTTGAAAGAGGTGTCCAACCGGGGTTTGCAGCTCAAATTCCTGGTTGTTCTCCATCAAAATGGCCTCTTCTTCGGGAGAGAAATAAAAGCACTCACCCTCACGGAGTTCCTGCACTGCCTGCGCATAGAGTTGCAGATAGTTGATGACAGCATCATTACGGATCCTGCCGGTGATATTGATACAAATGAAGCGGCGGCTTCCCGAAGGATCGGAGAGCAAATCATTGTGATTGCTGGTCGCTATGAACGAAGCATAACGCTTCAGTTCGCTTACGGCCGATTCGTCGCAAGGTACGTACGTAACGGGCCAGCACCCGGATGCGGTCCTTCCCATCCCAACGAGGCAAGCCATACAAGAAGTCGGTAATGGGAGAGTATACCGGTACACGTTCGGAGTTAATCCAACGTTTCACATCCCGGTCCCAAAGCTCAAGGGTTCTTCTTCAAATTTGGTGGTAAGTTTTCTTTTACTCATGGAATCTAATTCAGTTTTCGGAAGTGTAAGCCCTCTTTTATAGTTAACAAAAAAGCAAGTATCCCGGCTTTCGCCCGAAGAGTCCATCCGTGAGGTGAAGAAGCGAATCTTAGAATAAACCGTCTGAAAATCAACATCTTTAAAAAGTAAGATTTCTGTCCTCAAAAGCTTTGTTTTAACACAGAGTTAAAGCTTGTTCTTGGGATGTGAATAAGAAGTTCTTTAAATGCAAAAGACTTGTTATTTGCGCACAAGAACCTGCCAACTGTAAAAGACGTTAACAATGTTAATTGAAGAAAGGTATAAGGATGAAGACACCGGTTCAGGCGGCGTAAACTCACTTCCGAAACTTGAGCTATCTTATTCAGCCGGTGTCTGTTTTTTCTTATTAAAGCAAGCAAAAAGGACAATTATCAACTTGAAAATAAAGAAATAAAGAATTGACCACCAAATTTGAAGAAGAAACAAAACCTTTTAAACGAGACATGAAGTCCTCTATTCACAAGAATCATTTACCACAAACTGCCTGATCTGACAGGACGTACCCTTACTCTGCGGATGATGGTCTTTCGACATCCGAAGAGTCAGACGATGTTTTCCCATCGGTAACTCCGTATCGAACATATACACCCAAGGGATATACAGTCCGCCACTCCAGGCTGTAAACGTATCCAACTTTTTGAATGGGGCACCATCGACACTATATTCCAGTATCCCGGCAGCCGGACCACTCACACAAAAGATACCGACAGCAGTCCCTTCAAAGTCAAGTGTTAACTTCGCTCCGGGACGATTGGTCTCAAGCATAGGTACGTCGACAAAACCCGGACGCGTTTCGGCAGCAAGCCAGGGAGTCCATGGAGCAACCAACCGCCAACCTTTACCTATATGGGCTTGCCGGATATCGACCAATCTGCCATTTGTATAACTATATGCATCCAGTGGCACGGCAGGAAGAGCATGAGGCTTGGTAGCATCTTTGGCAGTAGCGCAAGGGGCATACATTTCATCGAGTACCTTGTTTATGGTAGCTGCATAATAGGCATGTCCCAAAGGATTAGGATGTGTGCCGCCAAACTGTTCCCATGTGAATTCACCACTCCGCATCCGGGCAGCAATCTCAGAAGCAAGATTAACAGAAGGAAGCAGGTAATGATTGGCCACCCGCTCATGGTTCAGAATTACATCAGGCATCTGCCCTTTGTCCAACTTCGGAATAAAAGGATCGTAAATGAAATGTAACATCATGATATCCATTGACGGATTGGAGACCAAGGCATGCCGGACAATGCCTTCCATGCCTCTTACCTGCTCAATGGCACTAAATCCATTGGTGTCATCGTTCACCGCAGCCTCTACAAAAAGCAGATCGACTTTGCCTTTGGACAACACATCATCCGTCAGGCGGAATGCCCCGGGAGTACTGCCGGTCGAAGGAATTCCGGCTGCAACAAAAGTGAACTTTGTATAAGGAAAACGCTGTTTCAAATCTTCGCAAATCATATCCCGCCATCCCTTCATTTCGGTGATGGAGCCTCCCAGGAAAGCAACCGTACCCACCCGTTCTTTCTCAAACTTCCGATATGAATTCTGATAATTGCCTCTCAGCGTATAACATTGTCCGGCTTCATAGCCTGCCTGATGGCGAACAATAAAATCGACTACCGGAGTGGGATTCTCCAGACTGTGGGGATGATGATCCACCCCGGGTTTCAGAATAAGTTCGAACGGAGCTCCCATTGCTGTATAACGTTGACGAACCACTGCCGAATTTTCGGAAAACGGCACTACCCTGTCACTATCGCCACATACACAAATCACCGGAATACGGGCATCCGCCAGAGGTTTCAACCGGTCGATCGGATTACCGGGAAATGTATTCATCCGGGCTTCTGTCAATCCCCATTCGTCCAACATTCCTTTCCATAATCCGGCATTTCCGGACGAACGTCCCGGCCAGCTGAACACATCACAAACCGGAGCATCGACATAGATACAAGCCACTTTATCCGGATGATCGGCTGCCCAATTATAAGCAAACAATCCTCCCCGACTAAAGCCTTCGAGTGTCACACGGGGAGAGAGACCGTACATCTGTACCATATTCCAATAGAAATCGGTACCTGACTTCCGGGCACGCGGACTTCCGTAAAGGTGGGTTAAGTCATAATAAACCACATGAAAACCCCGCTTCAGCAAAGCCTCATCTACCGAAGCAAAAGCACCGAAAAAAGCAGGACGCCAAATCCAGGGATTACCTGCCGCCGCCCGTTCGGGGCAAACAACAATCGCCTGACGATCCTGATAGGTAAAAGTATATTGATCGAATCCCTGCCACTTGCTTTTATGACCGGGGAAAGGCTGGGAGACGTGTTCAGGTGCTTCTTTACCCGTCAGTTGCCGATAAATGACCCGGGCAATGCAGGCAGCGGCCTTTTCATTGGGATGCACATGATCGGCAAAACACTCTTTCATACCTGTCAGCGGAGTATGCAGATCGATTACTTTCAATCGATATTTAGCAGCCAGCTGATCGATAACAGGCATCACGCCGTGTACAATCGTACTGTCATTAATCCCCCACTGTACAGCATAGGCGGGAATAGGGTAACACAGGTAGATTTCAGGTTTTGAGGGTAAAGCGCGAATCGTCCGTATCATCGTTTCCATATCCTTCTTAAAATCTGATTTGTACCGCCAGTTCTGCGGTTTCGTATCATTGGTTCCAAGCTTGATGGTCACAATATCGGGATTATAAGCCAATGCCTGCCGATAGCGTTCCTCCTTCATATAAGGATGGTCACCCTTCATCAACATGGTACGGGCACTGACTCCAAAGTTCCGGACTTCATAACCGTCGCCCAGCATCTGCCCCAGCACAGCGGGATAACTGTCTTTCGCAGGATTGCGCGTACCTACACCATACGTTATACTATTGCCGATACAGGCTATCTTAATCACTTTTTTCTGTGCCGTCACATACTGGGTGACCATCAAAAGCAGGAGTAAGGAAACAATTGCGTTTTTCATTTTTCTATTTGTTTATTCGCCCCCAAAGATACACAACGATTTTCAATAAACGGACGCAATCCTCCTCAAATATCACCTTGATAGAAGAGCCCAATCCGACCATACATTTTATAGATACTACTTTATAAAATGAAATAAAACAATCATACAGTTATGTAAACCTATTCCATCATTATACAGAAAGGGAGTCCATGCCAATATCTCTACATGTACTCCCTCTCTTAGAATAGTGTTTAATCCGTGATAGCCACCTAGCTATCTCCTCAATAAATTCCCTCGTAACGAAGGTTTTGTTGCATAATACCTCTCCAAAAATAACTTATGTTTATAGATTTGCATTGCCAGATCCATAATCGATTCGCGTAAATTGAGTAAAGCCTGTTTGTATTGGGGTGAAATAGTATGCACAGAGTTAATCAGGCTATCAGCCCGCAAAGTCAACTCCTCTGAAACTTCAATCATCCGACGTACTTGAGCCTCCGCTTTTCGGGGACGAAAACCCGCTTTCCGGTAACGAATAAAAACATTGATAGAATCAACCGCCCGATTTTGCAGATCGGTAGCGGCCGCATAAACATCAATGGCTTCCGAATCTTTCCCTACCTGTGTATTAGCCTGATTTAGCTGCAAAAAATAATCAACTAAATCATTACCTTTTCCATTCGCCAGGATTCTACTCCGAGCCGCCTCCAGTTGTTCCACCCAACTCTGCCGATCGTACACTTTCAGGTAGTCTTGCCAACAGAAAAACGGCACATTCCGTCCGGATTCCAAAACTCCCTTTTCAAATTCACTATACGAATAAGGACGTTTCAGGAATTGCCACAAGGGGTCAAAAGGCATATGAGTCTGAATGAAGCGTTCCGGCAACTGCTTAAAGTATACATCATCCGGCGCCGATACAAACCGATAGTCCTCAATATATCCCGTATCATAAGTGGGATCAAAGAAATACCATTCTCCATTCACCTGCGCAACGCACCACTCGTGCACTTCTGGAAGCACCACATTGCCACTCTTCCCGTAACCGTCAATCAGATATGCCTTTATCCCGACTTTACCGGCTAAAGTTTTAAAAAGCAGGGCGAACTGCCGGCATACTCCTTTTCGGGTCGAAAGTGTCTCCTGCACCTCCTTTTCCTCGCTATAAACCTCGTTCCGGGAGGTAAAAGTAGTGAAAACATTATAGGCCATACGGTGGGTCATCCACACATAAATAGCACGCATTTTCGCTTCATCTCCCTTAAATTTCCGGTTAATATACTCCGCAAAAGTATCTACCTTCTTCGTATATTCATCCGGAATACTTAAAATAGCGGCATCTACCCGTGCATATCTGTTAGAGGAAGGCTGAGCCTCTCCATAAAAAGGTATGCAAATTGCCATAAGTGACAGAAACCAAAACCGTTTTAACTTCATATCTATCTTTCAATAAAGAAATGATCAAAACATGATGCCTATACCTATATTCGCTTCGACTTGCTTAAATTGGTTGGTCTGTACCCCAAGCGAAACAGCCACTCCGCCAAAACGAGCGACAGCGCCCAGTTCCGCCTCAACACCTTTGTAACAGTCACTGTTAATCTTAACATATGGATTTTGTATCCCATCGACTTCCCCGTCTACCTCTTTCGCATAATTGCGGGATCCATATCCGACACCCGCATAGAGATAAAGCGTCTTCCAGTCACGTTGAAAAACCCGTTGAAGAACACCCGCAGTAATGGCAAAACGACTTTGTTGTTCTCCACCGGTATACCATCCGGAGGCCTTGTCCACCGGATCTAAATCAGAAGAAACACTGCCAAAGTCAGTCTTTACTTTCAAATATCCTCCAGTCTTTTTCACTACGCCCACCATCAGTCCGTAAGAAGTCTGCTCAAACGAACCGTAACTAAACACCGGCATCACCAAGGTTCTGATTTTGTTGTTTTTATCTTCAACCAACTTGATAGACAGTTCATATACCACTTGCTTCTCTATTTTTTCCGGAAACTCGTACCGTAACACACCATACTTTTCGTGCTTCAACGTCAGTCGGCGACAGCCTTGAGTGACATATACCTGAACTTCACCTTTTCGGTAAAGAGGAGCACCTATCACATTTCCTTCAAATTCAAAGTCCCTACCTGTAGTCTCTATTTTAATAAGCGCGCACGGATTATCATTCAAATCCAGTCTCGGTCTGGTACGGGCCGTTAAATCACGTTCCAACTTCTGAAAGCTCTTCACTTGTATCTCCTGAGCTGCCACGTCAGCAAACATCAGTACCGAAAAGAGTATCGTAAACAAACAAAATTTCTTCATAATCATCATTCTTTATCAAAATTACATATCCGTAACAGAAGGTTTTGAGCCTAGCGGATGACCGGCACGGGTAGAAGCATGCGAACCGACAATGCCGATAAAGCCGCGCGTCGATGCCGACGGGTTATTATTCTGCAGATAACATTCAAAAGGAGCGACATCACGCAATGATGGGACAAACACACTGCCTTTTTCGTAGTAAACGCTACCATCCCACCAATTATCCAGATTCAAAGCATACACCTTTCGGGTACCTGTTACCCAGTCATAAGTGCCATACATGGAATATGCACCGCCATCCGTGGGAACTATTTCCGGGGTTTCGCCAAGAGACACATTGTCAGCCTCGAAAGTGACATTACCCGAGATGCAATACTCACTGGCATACTCTTCCGCATTGGGCATAGCGATCAGATATGGTTTGTTGGCCTCAATCGCAGTGACATCTTTATAGGTTCCGTCCGCCTGCAATTCACGAAGCCAAAAGCGCTTCCAGATACCATCTCCCTCTGCCATGAAAGGAGCCAGCCGATTTCCGTCCTTATCAGTAATGGTCTGTACAGAGAAAGGAAGAATGATCGTCTGCCATCCGGCGGCTTTTCCGGGAATGGTTTTCATCGTAAACTCACGAGTATAGGATATTTTGTTAGCCGTAAAGGCTTTTGGACACAGATAGCGCTTCTCGTTTTTCAATACAATAGTCTGAGCGACCCCACCCGGCTCTATTACATTCTTCCAGGTACTGGGACATTTCACATCGTGAGAAAGATACAGCAAACAACTTGTGGAATTCAAATCAATAATATTGGGAACATCTCTATTACATTCCCAAAAGATAGAAGTTAAGCGGGAGCATCCGTTCAGAATACCTCCTCCCACGGCAGTGACCGTTTCGGGGATTGTGATAGACCTTAATCCTGAATAAGCAAAAGCTGAACTATTAATCTCAGGGGTTCCTTCTTGAGAAAGATTCATTTCATTCAGACTGGAACAATATTCAAAAGACTCATCACCTATGGATGTGACACTTTTAGGAATCGAAACGGACACAAGACTAGAACAGCCTTGGAAGCTTTTCCCTCCTATGACTTGCAGGCCCTCATGGAAAGTTACGGTCTTAAGATTAGCACAGTTCTTAAACGAAAAAGAGTTAATCCACGATACAGATGCGGGAATATCAATAGAAGCTAAATTTTGACAACCCTCAAAAGAGTTACCGCTATAATGATCATTTTCTGTTCCTATTCTCTTTAGATTATCGGACAACTTTACGTCTTTTAAGTTAGTACAGTTCTGATAAGTACCGTTTTCAAGCGTTGTAACCGTATTGGGCATATCAACAGAAGTCAAGCTCTTACAATTAGCAAAGGCGCCAGTTCCAATACTGACTAAAGACGGAGGTAATGGTATATCAACAAGACTACCACAATCCCGAAAAGCATCATTAGGAATAGCCTGTAAGCCTGAAGACAAGGTTACTGTGGTCAGTGTATTGCAACTTTCGTATGCATTTTTATTCAGCGTTGTCACCGTATTGGGCATAACAACAGCAGACAAACCATCACATTCCCTAAAAGCAGAAACTCCAATACTAACTAAGGACGAAGGTAATGGTACATCAGCAAGACTACCACAATACTGAAAAGCATAGTCAGGAATAACCTGTAAGTCAGGAGACAAGGTTACCTTTGTCAGTTTGCCACAACTTTCAAAAACTCTTTCACCTAAAGTTTCGGCATTCGAAAGGTCTACTTTTTGCAAATTGGCACAAGATTCAAATGCATGTGCCCCTACCTTTTTCACAGTAACCGGAATCTCAATCGAAACAAGGTTTTGATTATGATAAATGCCATAATCTTCTATCTCGGTTATATCTTTAGGCAGTGCCAAAGTCACTAACGAAGAAAAATATTGCAGCATCCTTTTGGTTATAACGCCTTTCTTTAACTTATAATGTTCTTCCCGATCCTCCGCATCATACGTTTTATCACTTTCTATCAACTCTACCTCCTTCATATCCAACACCTCCAGTTTAGGCATTTGATAACGAATCGTATCGATATCACTCGCATCCAAAGGACCAGATACCGTCAATTTTTGGATCGTCTCCAGCTCTCCCTCCTGAAAAAACGATGCAAACTTACCGGCTTCCGTCATCGCCACGGTTTTCTCCACCAAAGCTGCCTTCGTCACCGGTTGAGATGTACTCTGATCAGGATTGACCCATTCCTCCACATCACCCTGGCATGCGGAGAAGCTTCCTATAGCTGTTGCTAACAGCAAAATAAGTAATGATAAATTATTTCGTTTCATCTTTTCTAATTTTTACTTGGATTGTCAATGTCACCCGGCTCCGGCGCTCTTTTCGTTGAGTATTGTTTCACAGGACCATAACTTAGCCCATGTTCATTCTTTGCATAGGCCCGGATATAATAGGTGGTACCTAACTTCAACCCCGAAATGGTAGTTTTTATCTCATTTCCTGCCGCTGCCGTAACAGAACCTCCTTCCGCGTTCGACTCAGTCGTTACCACAGGCTCTTGGCTGGAAGTGCTATAACAGAATCCCTGATCGGAGATGATTCCTTTGCCGGACTCTCCCACCGCATTGGTTCCATTATTATTTATATAGGTACTGGCGGTAATTGAGCTGCCGGTGCTGCTAAAATTAATATCATTCCGTAAAGTAGGTTTCATCCATGGAGTTAATTCCGTCACACTTCCAAAGCAACCATTGTCCATGAACTGACTTTGAGCGAATGCTTTCACACGATACGTTACTCCCACTTCCAATTGGATGGTTGCTGTAAACCCGTCATCGCCACCGGTTCCCTCTAAGAAAACACTGCTTGCGGAAGGCTCGCCGGTGGTACTGTAATAAAAACCTTTGCGAGCCAAAGATCCGTACCCTGTATTGGTCACCTTCGCTTTCAGCGTCATAATCCCATTTACCACACTGGTGGTCACTTGCGAAAGGACCGGATCATTGATCACCCACTGATCTTTGTCAAATACTTTCACTTTACTATATCCTGTCATATTACCCAAGTTTACCACATAGGCATATAGGTAATAGGTCGTGTTCGGTTTAATGGTGACACCAGCGGTGAAGCCTTTCTCCGTATCTGCTCCGGACACCTTAGTCATATAGTTAATATCATTCCTGGTTCCCCAATAGAAACCTTTCTCACTAATTTCTACATTGCCGGAACTCACTACGGAAGAAGATAGTGTGAGTACGTCCGGAGTAGCTTTGTCCCATGTGTAAGAAAGTTCTCCAACCACAGGAACAACCGCCTTGGTCGGTTCAAACGAGTAACAATAATAACTATACCCTTTTCCGCCTTCATTAACCGCATACGCGTACACGTAATACACCGTGTTTGCCTTAATGTCTTTTACCAAAGCGCTGAAAGTCGCATCAGTACCTTCCGCCACAACTTTATTCATTTTAGGGATGTCCGTTTCCGGGTATCCTGAGACCGAAGCCGTGCTCCAATAAAATCCCCTTTCGCTCACCGTTCCTCCTCCGGCATCAGTCACCTTAGAGCTCAGTTTCATCTCTTTCCCTTGGGTTGAAGAAGTTATCTCACCCAAAGCAGGTACACTGACAGGAGCAGAAGTTACTTTCAAAACCTCTCCAAACCCTATTTGCTCAGCATCATTCACCGCAAAAGGACGGATATAATACACTTGATTCTTCGCTAAATCTTTTATCACTGCAGTGAACACATCTCCTTCTATCTTTCCTTCCAAATGAGTATCCTCCTGATCCGGAGTCTGGTGGGTGGTACTATAATAAAATCCTGCCCGACTGATCGTCCCGTTTCCTGTATCCGTGATGCGGGCGGAAACAGTCAGAGTCATCTTATCAACGTCCATGTCATAGGTCGGCTCACTCACAACCGGCGCCTTCAATGACTGAGTTGTAAATTCTTTCCGCCCGCCAAAAGCCAGTTTGGTTACCTCGCTTCCAACCCTGTTCTTCGCATAAGCCCTCACCGAGTAGGTCGTATTAGGAACCAAACCCGACACTTTATAACTATATATATTGTCGTCCGATTTCTCTTCGACTTTATAAGTCGTCTCTTTATCCGGACTGTTCTTCTCACTCAGATAGAACCCTTTTTCAATCATTTCTCCTTTACCCGGATCTTCGATAACCGCCATCAAGGTTACCCAATTGGCCCCTACCTCACTTATCTCCTGTGTAGTGAGCCGAGCAGCTTCCTGAGAGCTGGTCGCTTGGTAGATCACACTGCTCTTTCCCTCGTCCTTAGTGTTGATGGCATAAGCATAAATCTCATACGTTGTTTCAGCCGACAGACCTTCAATCGTAATCTCAAAAGTATCATTGGTTCCATCCTTGAATTTAGAGGTTGCTTTTCGAGTGGGTTCTCCGACCTCCCCTTTCACCTTATAAGCAATTCCGAATTGCTGAAGTTTAGAGCTACCCGAATCCTTTATCTTACACTCGATCGTCAAGCTATTTTCCCCAATCCCGATAGCCAAAGGCTCTTCCAGTTCTGGGGCCGAATTAGACAAGGTTCTGAACTCCTTAATCGGTGCGCTTCGAATAATAGCGGAACCATTACTGGCATACATACAATAATAATATTTAGTATCGGGCTCCAGATTGGTCAAAGCTACTTCGCAAAGCCCACCCGTATCAGGAGTGGCAGAAACTCGTATCGCATCTTTTGTAGGCACTGTGGAAGCAGTGGAATACATAAATCCACATTCAAAAGCACCCAATCCATCGGGAATGACGATACGCCCCCTTAAAACGACCTCCGAACGCCCTACATTGTTATGCTCTATCTCCCCATTGTCAAACTCGGGCTTAAACGCCGAATTATCTCGATCATCACTGCTGCACGCTCCCAGTACAACAAAGACAATCACATTTAACCAATTCCATATTTTTTTCATATTTATATTCAAATATTATATTTCACATTTAGCCCATTACTCCACTTCAAAATCATCACACGTAAATATCTCCTCTTCGGGCAGCTTCGTTGTAGCATTCAGCATTTCGGGTTGCCAGGTACGAACATGAATTTTAGGTGCATCCTCGTTTGTAAAATCCCACAATAAAAACAGATAGCCTTCGTCGTGATAGCTGTCTGATGTGTATCCCTGCTTCAAAGTCACTCCATAAAAGCCCTCTTTGGCGGGATGTTTCACTACATTTATTTCATCAAATATCACATGAATCCGTTTATTAGCTCCAAAAATCGTTTTCAACCGCGAGAGGTATTCTTTCTTTGACTGTTTGTTATAGACCACCTTCTCAGAGGCTACAAAATGATTCATCTCAGAAGGTACAGAACGAATCACCTTACCGGTAATGATCAGAGCATCATCACTGAATATCTGATTCAAGAAAATAAGATCTTTCGTATTGTAAGCTGTACGGAACTGTTCGACGTAATCCAGAATCAACTGACGGTAACGAAAATCCGCCACCTCTTTCCCTGCCACTAGAACTTTTGTATACAGATTAGTGCTAATAGCCAAATGAAAATCAGTAATCTTAGCTTGAGAGTCAAAACCAATCACTCCCTCTTGATATTCGTCTTTCGAACCGTCAGGCTGCGATAAGAAAAGAGGAATATTACGTACCTGATAAGTTCCGTTCATATTCAGACAACGTTCTATCACTTCTGTTTCGGCACAACGAAAAGGAGTATTTTCCCATAGCATGCGAATGCTATTCTGCACCTCCATCGCCATGCTGATCTTTGAAAAATCAGGCAAACGCTTTTCAACGTAAGCACTATTTATTTCCGTTAATAAATTGGTGATATTAACTTGTACAGCTTCTTTTAAATTTGCATTATCCATATCTGTCAAATGAAAATCAGTAGCATATTGTGCTTTAGCAAAGACAGATAATTGAAGAAAAGCAATTAATAAGATAAATTTGATTTGTATCGTTTTCATGACTATATTCTTTTTATTTATGATCCATTCATTTAAAAAACTTGAAACCAAATGACTCCATGCCCTTTATAATTTTTCAAAGCATCAGCCGTATTTGTTTTAAGATTCGTACGCTCTTTAGCCCCTTTATTCAAAACTGTTATCAACCGCTTATCTTTAATGATAACCAGATAAGAGGCTTGAGGATTCTTTATGGTTTTCACATTACCGTATATTAATTTACCTTCTCTTTGCCCTTTCTCCAAGAATGAAAGCACTTCATCGAAAGAGTTCAGAGCCAATAAGTTCATAACAAGAAGCCGGTCTGTGTCAGGCAAAGATTCTACTGCAGATGGAAGCTCTTCTATTTCAATCGGTGACTCCGCACTTGAGGTCTTGCCAGTAGTAGCTACCGGAGTTATCACTTTGGAAGGCGCTTCGGGCGTAGTCATAACAACTGTAGTTGGAGCAGATGAATATAGGGTAGGAACCGTATCAGCCACCACCTGCTCCGGCTTATTTACTACCGAACCATCTTCCGTCTCAACTCCTACTTGATTCAGCAGACTGACTATACCACCTACTTTACGTGTATCATCAGCCGTCAACTTAAGTTCCGATTCCGCATTATCCTGCTTTAAAGAGTCTTGTTGCACGCGTTCAGCCTCCGCTCTCTTCCATTTCTCCAGTGCCTTGCCCGGATTTTTATGAAAAGCAAAAGCATCTTTCAGAATATAAGTACATACTCTAAATAAATCCCCATTCTTAATCACTACATTCTGACATTTGTCCTCAATCACATCCCAAATCTCCTCTACATCTTTTGGGTCCCTCTTAAACCGTTGAGAAAAAATCCCAATCACATGCACATGAAGTAAGTCCAACGAATATTGCTGAGCCTCTGACATCCCTACTGGAGTAGTAGCTTCTGCATATACATACTTCTCGCTTAACTTGATATCTCTCACTTTTTCGCGAAGAGAATCCTGAGAAACAGTAATTCCCTGTGAATACACAAGGAGTGGCACTAGGCCCATAGCTAAAAATAGTGTAATACCTCTGACCATAATTATCTTATATTTATTAATTTTGTCCACCAAATAAATTACGCAAATTGTGTATAGGAACAAATCCGTACAATTGCATATTCATTTTATATCTATCGGGATACAGCAAAATACGAATATCCGTATCAAAATAGAGCAAATGATTATACCCCAAAGAGCGATTTACCATAAAAGCTATTCCCCAAAAATGATTTCCAACGGAACGTTCCATACCTACGTATACATCGCAACCACTATTTTTACAATAATCAACCAGCTCACACAACGGTAATTCAAAGCTGTTTTTCCGATTACCGTACATACATTGGGTCACCTGTACTTTACATCTTTCATCCGCACTAATCGTAAATAAATTAGAGATAGATTCTACAGGTGAATGAATATCTAAAATCGGAGTAAATTTACCGTCAGTTCCTTTTTTATAATATTGGCTGGAAGAAATAGCTTCAATGCCATAAAAGTCTTCCCCCGTCACATAGCAAGAGTCGTTTAAAGCCTTCAATGATTGGGGTATGCATGCCGGAGAGGGCCTCCGACCAAGACGATAATTTTCCAAATTCATGTAAAACAGATTTTCTGCTTCAACTTTATTCATTCCCCAAATTAATTCATATTGAATAGGGAAACGCAAAGAAAAAAGCATTTCTTTATCATGATACCATACCATAGTATAACGACTATTATCAGTAGTAATAATAAAAGAATGGGCTGAATTCATTTCCCTTAACACTGACAATAATCTGGCATGAGTGAGCAAACGATTATTTTGTCCCAAACGAACCATCACTTTACTTTCTTCTAAGAGATGCCGCATCCCTTCATCATTATCTGTTAACAATAACTCCAATAAATAACGTTCAACAAATGTATATACAGGGGAAGGATTCTGTTCCATAACCGTACGATCGAATAGTTCGAACCCGATATGATTAACCGTACGATATAAGTCAGTAGTAACAATAATTTGTTTATCCGGGCATAAAGGCTTTAATAAGATACGTTGTTTTACCGAACAATCAGCCTGATATTGTGAAGAAAGCCGGAAGGCTATATTTTCAAGTTTTTTAGATACAAATTTTCCCTGTTCTTGCGAAAGCAAAAATGTTATATCACAAAAACAAAATAAAATGACCCAAGAAATTCTACAAGTCATTTGTTTCTTATCGATACTACCATACATGTGTGTTTTCCAATTCAAATTTAACACAAAAAGCGCAAGCTTCATCAGTCATTTTGTCTCTCAGGTATCGCCAAACACCTCTGCACTCAATGACCAACTTTGCTTGCGCCTATTTTACTATAAAACAGATTTGCATTTTACTTCCAAAGCAAAATACAAACACAGATACGGTAATATAAGGTAAACAATCGTTGAAGCATTTTTCTTGTGCAGTCTCAAAATTTGGCGATTTCAGAGACAAGAATCAGCTCACGCTCGTTAACTAACACAACTAAGTTTCACTTAACTTAGTAATATTCGCAAAAATAGATAAAAAAAAGCAAGTTGCAAAAAATTCCCTCAAAATAAAAACAGCACGCATCTCGCCCACGTAAAAACATGTGACGAGATGCAATGCTGCTAAAAACGTCCCTGTACAGTCTTTAATATTTGGCGATTCGGAGAGACAAGAACTTTTAATTATATTATATATCTATTACCCACAAACATTATCACAAATATACAATAATTAAATAAGCAACAAAGATATAAAAAAGGAAAAGAAGAATAAATGGTAATAAAAAGGGGATATAGTAAAAAAATAGAGATTATTTAGCAATATTTTAAGTTGTGAACTTATCACATCGTCATTTTTCTTCGATATTTTATTAATGATTCTGCACCCGTCAAAGAATTAGCACTATATTTGCCCTACTTTAAATCATTATCTAATATCCCAATAATGGAAAAAAAAGACGAAGTCTGGCAGGTAGTCAGCAGTAAATATCTATTTCGGCGCCCATGGCTAACCGTACGTTGTGACGACATGCTTTTGCCCAACGGCAATCATATTCCGGAGTATTACATCCTTGAGTATCCCGACTGGGTGAACACCATCGCCATCACCAAAGAAGGAAAGTTTGTATTCGTCCGCCAATTCCGTCCGGGAATAGGTAAACAGCTATACGAACTCTGTGCCGGCGTATGTGAGAAAGAAGACGCTTCACCACTTGTTTCGGCGCAACGGGAGCTACTTGAAGAGACCGGATACGGCAAAGGCAACTGGAAAGAGTATATGGTAATTTCGGCCAATCCGAGTACTCATACCAATCTGACACACTGCTTTCTGGCTACTGATGTGGAGCAAATCGACACACAACACCTGGAAGACACGGAGGCGCTTACAGTACATCTGCTCAGCCTTGAAGAGGTAAAAGAACTACTGGAAAACGGACAGATCATGCAGTCACTGCATGCAGCCCCACTTTGGAAATACATGGCAGAACATAAACAGATCTAAATAAAAAGCCTTGGAGCGTAGGGAGTTTCTCATCGGGTGTTGTCTTTATAGGAAAGAACCTATAAAACCAACAAACATTATGAAAGAATTTATGCTGATCGCTTCTCTCGTCTTGTCATTCTGCATTCTTATTTTATGTAGAGACTATATCGTATTTATGCTGAAAAAATGAAAAAGTTTCGCTTTTATGCTTCTTTTTTCGTTTTGACATGACATTACAAAATAAGGAATCATTATTTTGCTTTTCTTTGCAGTGAGAAAGAAGAGCATCATGGATTCCTTTGATAAATATATATCCCGAAACCTTCCGCTGGTCAGCCTGATCAGTGCGGTTTTCATCATATATCCCAATATAGCCTGCACCCCGTGGGAGCTAAACTCTTTGGAACCATCGGAATACCTTGGTTTCTTTTCTTACTTCATATACCGTTTCCTCTTCTTTTGGGGGATGATCGGTTTCCTGATAAACTACAATCTGCGGCAGATCCCGACAGCGCTGTTCAGGAAACGCCTGACTCACAACTTCCTGTTTGCACTGACCGGTTATCTGTTCTTCGCATCCGTTTCGTATACCATCTCTTCGCATGGTTTCCATACGGATTTTCTGGGAAGCACTTTAATCTCCCAGTTCTTCACGCTCTGCTTTTTATGCACTTTGGTAGGATACATCTCCATGCTTTATACCCGGCAAAGAGAAAAAGAACAGGAAATAGAACGTCTCCGTTTTGAAAACTTGCAAAGCCGTTGTGATGCACTGGCCAACCAGGTAAACCCGCACTTCTTCTTCAACTCACTGAACGGAATATCTTCACTGATCCGAAAGAAGAACGATGAAAACACGCTGACGTATGTCAACCAACTATCCGATATTTTCCGGTATATCTTGCAGAGCGACCGCAAAGGAGTGGTTACACTGAGAGAAGAACTGGAGTTCATCCAGTCCTTCCGATACGTAATGGAGGTACGCTTTGCCAATAAACTGAGTTTTACTATCGACGTGGATGAAGCACAGAAAGATGTACTGACACTGCCTGTACTCTCACTCCTGCCATTGGTAGACAACGTCACGGTACACAACAGGATAGACAGTGAACACAAAATGGATATCTCCATCCGGCTGAACGAACAATACGAACTGGTGGTATCCAATCCCATTTACCCCAAACTGTCACCTCCCGACACCAACGGAACGGGATTAAGCAACCTTGAAAACCGCTTCAACTTATTAATGAATAAACAAATCCGGATAGAAACTGATGAAAAAGTGTTCCGGGTATATTTACCTCTAATATAGTGGCTGTTATGAAAGTATTGATTGTAGAAGACGAAACTGCTGCCTATGAAAATTTAACGGATATTCTCACAGAGATAACTCCCGACATCCGGATCATGGCAAATACGGAAAGTGTCACACAAACCGTCGGGTGGTTACAATCTAATCCGGCTCCGGATCTGATATTCATGGATATTCATTTATCGGACGGATCGGCTTTTGCTATTTTCGACAGAATAGAACTGGAGACTCCCATCATATTCACAACCGCTTATGACCGATATGCCATCGAAGCTTTTAAGGTGAACAGCATAGATTATTTATTAAAGCCGGTCAAAGTGGAAGATGTAGAACACGCACTGGAGAAATACAGCAAGCTGACCCGGCAGGACTTATTACAATATTTGTCACAACTTACTCTATTGAAACCTGCACCCAGATACAAAGACAAGTTATTGATTGCACACAAAGACAAACTGTTACCGGTAAATATAAAGAATATTTCTTATTTTTACGCAACCGGCAAAAACACGTATGTATGCTTAAAAGACGGCAATCGTTATCCATACTCCAAGACTTTGGAACAAATTGCTTCCTCACTGAACCCGGAAGACTTCATCCGGGCCAATAAGCAGTTTATCGTAGCGAGGGATAGCGTAACGGATATAACCATCTGGTTCGACAGCCGTCTACTTATCACGCTCGATACAGAAGTACCGGAACGTATTTATGTCAGCAAAAACAAAGCATCGGAATTTAAAACATGGCTTGTAAACGATAAATAACAAACTCAATAAAAACAAACGCAATGTTACGAAAAATCAGATTAACATGTGGCATCATCTGCCTGACACTGATCACCTTGCTATTCCTTGACTTTACCGGAACCCTTCACGGTTGGTTCGGCTGGCTGGCAAAGATCCAGTTGCTCCCTGCAGTACTGGCATTGAACGTAGGAGTAGTAGTCCTTTTAATCATCCTGACAGGAGTATTCGGCCGAATCTATTGCTCGGTGATTTGTCCGTTGGGGGTATTTCAAGATGTAGCAGCCTGGATTGGCAAAAAGCGGAAAAAGTTACCCTACTCCTATTCTCCCGCTCTCTCCCTCCTACGCTACGGGGCATTGGCAATATTCATCATCACCCTGGTGGCAGGAGTAAGTTTCATCGCAACCCTATTTGCTCCCTACAGTGCTTACGGGCGTATCGCAAACAACCTGTTCCAACCCATTTGGCTGTGGGGAAACAACCTGTTCGCCCATTTAGCCGAACGGGCCGGCAGCTATGCATTTTATGAAGTAGACATCTGGATAAAAAGTCTGCCTACTTTCATTGTAGCCGCAGCTACTTTTGTCATCCTGATATTACTGGCATGGCGGAACGGACGCACTTACTGCAATACAATCTGCCCGGTAGGGACGGTACTGGGATTTCTTTCACGTTACTCCTTGTTCCGCATCACAATAGATACGGAAAAATGCAATAAGTGCGGACTTTGTGCACGTCATTGTAAAGCGGCCTGCATCAATGCTAAAGAACATACGATCGATTACAGCCGATGCGTGGTTTGCATGGATTGCCTCGGCAAATGCAAGCAGAAAGCACTCAGTTACCAATTGCGGATAACCAAGGCCCGGCCAGCAAAAGCAGAAGAAAATACTCATGCAGCCTCATCCAAGGAAGTCAATGAAGCACGTCGCAATTTCCTTACCGTAACGGCAATGGCCGCTACGGCATCAGCCCTAAAAGCACAAGAGAAAAAAGTAGACGGAGGACTGGCGGCCATAGAAGATAAAAAGATCCCGAACCGCCAGACTCCCATTACACCTCCCGGTTCGTTGAGTGCACGAAACATGACAGCACATTGCACAGCTTGCCAATTGTGCGTATCAGCTTGTTCCAACCAAGTATTGCGTCCTTCCACTAACCTGATGAACCTGATGCAACCTGAAATATCATATGAACGCGGATACTGCCGTCCAGAATGTAATGACTGTTCACAAGTATGTCCGACAGGAGCCATACACCCCATTACAGCAGCCGACAAATCTTCCACTCAAATCGGACATGCTGTCTGGATCAAAGCAAATTGCGTGTCGCTGACCGATGGAGTGAAATGTGACAACTGTACCCGTCATTGTCCAACAGGAGCTATCCAGATGATTGTCGCCGAACCGGAAAAAGAGGCTTCTCCCCAAATTCCGGCGATCAACACCGAGCGTTGCATCGGCTGTGGAGCATGCGAGAATCTTTGTCCGGCACGTCCGTTCAGTGCCATCTACGTCGAGGGGCACGAAAGGCATCGTATCATATAACACATCTCAAAAATAAAGACATATGGAAAAACAGAATAATCATATAGACCGAAGAGGATTCCTGAAAATTGTGGGCATCAGTGCCGCTACAACAACAGCAGCTCTTTATGGCTGCGGCTCCGGAACTAAAAGCAGCCAGGGACGGAATGCCTCCTCTCCTGTTCCGACAGACCAGATGACTTACCGCTCAGTAGGCGGAATCAAAGATAAAGTATCCCTCCTGGGATATGGCTGTATGCGTTGGCCTACCGTTCCTTCCCCGGAAGGAAAAGGAGACCTTATCAATCAGGAAGCTGTCAACGAATTGGTAGACTATGCCATTGCTCATGGAGTGAATTATTTCGATACATCACCTGTATACGTACAGGGCTGGTCGGAAAAAGCAACCGGTATCGCTCTCAAGAGGCATCCGCGCGAGAAACTTTATATAGCCACCAAGCTATCGAATTTCTCTAACTTCTCACGCGAAAACTCACTTGCGATGTATCATCAATCATTCAAGGATATGCAAGTGGAGTATTTTGATTACTACCTGCTGCACGCCATTGGCGGAGGCGGGATGAAGGTATTCAACGAGCGTTATATCGATAACGGTATGCTGGATTTTCTTCTCAAGGAACGAGAGGCCGGACGCATACGTCATCTCGGCTGGTCATTCCATGGTGACGTTGAGGTTTTCGACCAGGTACTTGCCATGCACGATACGGTGAAATGGGATTTTGTACAGATTCAGCTCAACTATGTGGACTGGCGCCACGCAACCGGAAACAATGTAAATGCGGAATACCTGTACGGCGAACTGGCCAAACGAAATATTGCCACTGTGATCATGGAACCGCTATTGGGCGGACGGTTATCGAATGTACCGGAGCACATCGTGGGACGGCTAAAACAACGACGTCCCGAAGACAGTGTGGCATCGTGGGCATTCCGCTTCGCCGGTTCACCGGAATTGGTACTGACCGTATTGAGCGGTATGACTTATATGGAGCACTTACAGGATAACATCCGCACTTATTCACCACTGGTTCCGCTGACCGATGACGACAAAGAGTATCTGGAAGAAACCGCGCAACTGATGATGCAATACCCTACCATCCCCTGTAATGACTGTAAATATTGCATGCCCTGTCCATACGGCATCGATATTCCTGCCATTCTCGTACATTACAACAAGTGTGTCAACGAAGGGAATATTCCGCAAAGCCAGACAAGTGAAAACTACAAAGAAGCACGACGCGCTTTCCTTGTAGGCTACGACCGCAGTGTACCTAAATTGCGACAAGCCAGTCATTGCATCGGATGCAATCAATGTACCCCGCATTGTCCGCAATCCATCCACATACCGGAAGAACTGCATCGCATCGATCGTTTTGTAGAACAGCTCAAGCAGGGGACACTATGATGGAAAAGATAATTGATCTTCTACACTCCGGAGGATATTCCTGTGTCATCGGAAACGGAACAGAGATACGAACCTTCACCCAACGGGGCGTTGCCGATTTATATGACTTATTTCGGCAAGATCCCTCCTTTATGAAAGGAGCCGGCATCGCCGACAAGGTAATTGGAAAAGCAGCAGCAAGTCTAATGGTATTGGGAGAAATCCGGCAGGTATACGCGGATGTTATCAGCCAACCTGCACTTGCACTCCTGCACAATGCCAATATAGAAGTAAGTTATGTACGGCTGGTGCCTTTCATCGAAAACCGGGATAAAAGTGGATGGTGTCCGTTGGAAACAGCTTGCTATGGAATAGAATCCATACAGGAAATATTCCGGATCATCGAAAACTTCCTTTCCAAGATCAGGATGAAGAAAAACCTACTCGGCATTCTATTGGTATGCGCTTTTCTCAGTTCATCTTTACAGGCACAAGTCCGGAAAGATACGACACAAGCAGGGCATAATTATGAAATAGACGACGTGGTAGTGACCGGCACGAGGAATGAAACCGATATCCGTCACCTGCCAATGACAATCTCCGTGGTGAACCGTGAAACCATCGGGCAACGCTCCGAACCTTCCCTGCTCCCCACATTGACAGAACAGGTTCCCGGATTGTTCACCACCAGTCGTGGAGTGATGGGATATGGAGTGTCAAACGGTGCGGCAGGCGGTATCAGCCTGCGTGGTATAGGTGGCAGCCCCACTACAGGATTATTGGTATTGATTGACGGGCATCCCCAATACATGGGATTGATGGGACATCCCATTGCTGATGCTTACCAATCGATGCTGGCCGAGAAAGTGGAAGTTGTGCGCGGCCCCGCATCCGTACTTTATGGCTCGAATGCCATGGGTGGAGTAATCAACATCGTAACCCGCCGGCAACGGGAAGACGGAGTGAGAACCGGAGTCCGACTGGGATATGGTTCGTATGACACATGGATGACCGAAGCTACCAACCAAGTAAAAAAAGGACGTTTCAACAGCATTATCACCGGATCTTATAACCGGACAAACGGTCATCGTCCCGATATGGAATTTGAGCAATATGGGGGATATACGAGGTTGGGTTATGAACTGGATCACAGCTGGAACGTATCGGCCGATCTGAACCTGACACATTTCAATGCTTCCAATCCGGGAACTGTCAGTACACCGGTTTTTGATAATGACTCGCGCATTACACGCGGCATGACTTCTTTTGCTCTGGAAAACAGATACGAACGTACATCGGGGGCACTCAAGTTTTTCTATAATTGGGGCAAACATCACATTAATGACGGATATGGTACGGGAGAAGAACCGTTAGACTACCGCTTCAATTCCAAGGACCGGATGATGGGAATCTCCTGGTATCAGAGTGCCTCTTTATTTTCCGGCAACCGACTGACTGCAGGAATAGACTATATGCAATTCGGCGGTGAAGCCTGGAACCGTTTCATTGCGGACAAACATAAAGAAGGCATCTCGGATAAATCGGAAAATGAGATTGCCGGATATCTCGATTTCCGCCAGGCAATCGGCAGTTACCTGACAATGGATGCAGGGCTCCGTATAGATCACCACACCGTCACCGGAGCGGAATGGATACCACAAGTCGGTTTGTCGGTACAATTGCCACAAAACGCAAGCCTGAAAGCAATGGCCAGTAAAGGATTCCGTAACCCAACGATTCGTGAACTGTATATGTTCCGACCGGCCAATCCCGACTTGTTGCCGGAACGGCTGTGGAATTACGAACTATCTTATTCACAACGCTTACTCAAAGGTACTTTTTATTACGGAGTCAACCTTTTTTACATCAACGGGGACAATATGATTCAGACCATTCGCACAGACGGACGCCCACTGAACGTAAACACAGGCAAAGTCGAGAATTGGGGAGCAGAAGCCGACATAGCATATCACATTCACCCCATGTGGAGACTGACAGCTAACTACAGTTGGCTTCATATGGAGCATCCCCTGATAGCCGCACCCGAACATAAACTATATACAGGCATCGATTTCACACAGAAGAAATGGAGTTTCTCCACCGGAATACAATATGTGACAGGACTCTATACGGCAGTCGATCCTCAGGAAAAGAAAGAAAACTTCCTCCTGTGGAATCTTCGCGGCAGTTATCGCATTTGCTCTATTGCCGACCTGTTTGTAAAAGGGGAGAATCTGCTGGCACAACGTTATGAAATAAACGCAGGTTACCCCATGCCGAAAGCTACATGTATGGGAGGAATTAATATTAACTTTTAATTATTACATCATAATTATGGAAACAACATCTATCAAGCTTTATTCATTGAATTACAATGATACGAAAACGTATCTGGCAACACTGCTATTCGTAGTGGGCAATATGGCACTCCCCCAACTTTTCCATCTCATTCCGCAAGGTGGTATCACTTGGTTACCCATCTATTTTTTTACTCTGATCGGAGCTTATAAATACGGATGGAAAGTAGGGTTACTGACAGCATTTCTATCGCCTATTTTAAACTCATTATTGTTCGGCATGCCCCAACCGGTGATCTTACCCGCCATACTCTTAAAATCGACACTTCTAGCGATAGCTGCCGGTTATGCAGCCCACCGCTACAAACGTATTTCCATCCCTATCCTCCTCCTGGTCGTGTTATCCTATCAGGTGGTCGGCACTTTAGGCGAATGGATCCTTGTCAACGATTTTTTCAGTGCCGTACAGGATTTCCGTATCGGTCTGCCGGGAATGGCTCTGCAAATATTCGGAGGCTATCTGTTTATAAGTCGTTTGATTTATAAATAAATGCGATAACAGACAATCTGCTTGATATAGCCCAACCACAAAAAAATGGAAGATATGACTTTCCGAACCGTCTATCTTCCATTCTGCTTATTTATTCTGCATTCTTCTTCAGCCATTCCACTCTGCGCTGGTCCGGCAGATGCTTCACCTGGAAGTATTCAAACTTAGCATTGAATCCACTACCATCGGGACAAGCCGCCATCAGTCCAACTTTCACAGGAATATGATCCTGCAACCAGGCATTACGCATCAGCGTGTAAGTTTTATCATCAAATGAATAGAAAATCTCTACTGCATCCAGCCGCCTGACAGCCTTTATCCAGATATAAGGTACCGTTTTATCTAACGTTATCACACTCCAGTCACTCGTTTTATGAGTAACAACGGTACTTAAATTAAATTTCCCATCGACAAACTCAATACCCGCTTTAATGTAATTTTCATGATCGATACGGAGCATCAGACCGGCCTGATCGAAACGTTCTTTATACTCTCCGACAACCTTGACTTTCGCTTCAAATTCACCGCCATAAGTGGCATAATAGAAAGGTGCGTCATCTACTGTAAAACCGTAGTGAGAAATACGCCAGTAATCACTTTGCGGAGTAACGGACATGGACAATACATTATTTTTTATCTCCCATTGTTCCGGTTCGTTGAACCATTGCATTTTTTCCAGTGTCTGCCCAAAGGTCATTTGTACCATCAGTCCCATAAGCAGGCTTAAACATACTTTTTTCATTTCTACTTTTTGATTATGTTTATTCTATAATAAATATTTTGTTTTATCTTCTTCCGTAATTTCCCGAATCACGCGACAAGGATTACCCGCAGCAATCACATTGGCAGGAATATCTCTATTTACTACACTTCCCGCACCTATCACTGTGTTGTCACCAATCGTCACGCCCGGTAATACGCACACTTGTGCCCCAATCCACACATTATTTCCGACACGAATGGGACGGGCATATTCCAACCCTCGATTTCTCTGTTCCACATCCAAAGGATGACCCGCGGTATAGAAGCCACAGGATAGAGCGATAAAGACATTATCACCGAACGTTACTTTAGCCTCATCCAGAATGACACAGTTCATATTGGCATAGAAATTTTCACCAATCTCAATGTTATAGCCATAGTCACAATAAAAAGGCTGTTCCAACAGAAAACGTTCTTTCGTCTTGTAAAACAGCCGACGGATAATGGCCTCCCGTTCAGCTATCTGCGAGGGAGGCAAATGATTTAAGGTATAACACAACTCTTTGCAAGCCTGACGTTCGGCTATCAATTCTGTATCATAATTAGCATCGTAAAGCCTGCCTGTACCCATTTTTTCTTTTTCACTTTCCATAAATAACTATGTTTTATGATTACCTTTGCAAAGGTAAAAGCTTGTATCTAAGTACACAATGCTTATTAATAACCATTTCTTTTCCCGATATGGACATTGTTGACAAACTGAACAAAGAGTTCCTGACTCAACCCTTCTGCAAAAACGAACAGCTGCCGGAAGAACTGAATGAATATAAACGAATCGCATACAACTATGCACGAATAGAAAATTCAATCGCCGTTCTAAGTGATATGCATACCAATATCAGCTATATCTATTATGGAGGAACAGCTGAGACATTGGGCATAGCCCGAAAAGGAGACAATCAAAATCTTGAATCAATCTGGGAAAAAGAAGTCTTTAAATATATCCATCCGGATGACTTGGTGGAAAAGTATGTACAGGAACTTCGTTTCTACCATTTTCTGAAACAGATTCCACACAAAAAACGTGCAGATTACTTTCTTATGAGTAAACTCCGTATGCGTGATCCTTCCGGGAAATATATCCCTATCCTACACAGGATGTTCTATGTAGCTACCCACTCAAACGACAGTATGTGGCTGGCTCTGTGTCTTTACAATTTGTCGGTCGACCCTACTATGAGTTGTAGAGTGATCAACTCGACAAACGGACAGGTCATAGAACTGGAAAAGCAAGATTGCAGCAAATTGCTATCCGATAGGGAGAAAACAATATTACAGTTGATCGATATGGGGAAAACAAGTCATGAGATCGCCCGGGAACTGTTTATAAGCAAAAATACCGTCAGCCGACACCGACAAAATATATTGGAAAAGCTTCAGGTAAAGAACTCCATTGAAGCTTGCAGAATTGCCAAAGAACTTAAGTTACTCTTCTAATCAGTTTTTTTAGACTGCCTTTCATTAATAATGCGGTCAGTCGTTCATAAGCCTGAACAGTTAGAATAACCTATCGGAAGACTCCAAGTCAAGCAAGATCTTCTTAGCAGGCAGCCCACCGCCATACCCTACTAATTTACGGTCACTGCCGATCACACGATGACAAGGCACAAGTATCGAGATAGGGTTCGCTCCGTTGGCGGAAGCTATGGCACGGATAGCTTTAGGATTCCCCAACTTTTGAGACAACCCTGCATAAGAGATTGTTTTTCCATAAGGAATGTTCAACAGTTCGTTCCAAACAGTTTTCTGAAAATCAGTACCTACAAGAAGCAAAGGAATATCGAATGTAGTTCTTCGTCCGGCAAAATATTCATCCAGTTGACCGATCGTTCGTGTGATTACTTCAGATATGCCCTCCTTATAAGAAGCTTGCAACTCTTTTTGTATTTTTCTGTCGATGATGATCCTGCGTTCTTCTATCTTCCAATCACATAAGCAAAGTTTTTCCCGATATGCCCCCAATATCAGTTCCCCACATGGCGATTGATAATATTGTATCTGAATAACATTTTCCATATTTTTTTCCTTTCTGTTTAATAAGAAATTAATGATCACCTATACATACCACATACCCGCAATCTATGCCCGACACAGCAAATGTACAGAATTTCCGGATGAAACCAGCCGGAGAGTTACTAAAATTACTTTCTATTTTTTGTTTTTACCTAAAGATCTTACCACAGCTAAAAATATTAATATCCGAATTTTCTCTACTGCCATAGACTTCCATTATATCCAATCCCTACAGTTGCTCACGTTTCGGAGCCATACTCCGTAAAATATCTAAAAAGGCTGTGCCATCATGACTCTTCATCATGGACACAGCCCTTCATTTTACCGGTTTTATCAACTATTTTTTATTGTACGACTCCATCAGTCATGGTATAACCTTCCAAGGAGCCTGCTTTCACCTGAATACAAATAAAACCGATAGGACTGTCAGATGCAGCAGAAATCTGACGTTTTCCATCCGGAGCAATACGGAGCCAATCCCCAGCCTGCAATTCTATCTTTTCGCCATCAATAGTGATAAAGCCCTTCCCCGAAAGGATGCCGTAAATTTCTTCATTCTGTTTATGTGAATGAACAAAAGGGACTCCGGCACCGGCCGGAAGATGATTGATAGATACTTCGGCACCCGTCAGGGCAAGACTGTCATGCAACTCTACACGTGCATCTTGTGCTACGCTCATTTTTTGATAATTCTTCATAACTCCTTTATTTATTAATCAATAATAGTATTAAAAAGATCTCCTTTTCTGTGTTTGAGAGATGATACAAAGGTAAGTAGTTTATAATCATCTAGCAATAAGGTACTTCTATGTCAGTCACTTACCTCTGTGTTACTAATATTGTTTATTAAGTTGTTCAGAAAAGCAGATTTAACCCTCATTAACAGAAAAGACTCCAAAAGCTATCTATCGTAGCATTCCACTTTTATCCCAATGATAGCAAATTATGGCAAGACATACCTCTTCTTACACAAATTACAGATATCATAACCTTGATTACGGATATAAGTGACAAGGAAGAACAATATTGGCCGGAACATCCTATCTTCGCAGGAAATAAGTGACTCCTATGAAAGAAAGAATATTAAATATAGAGACCGTCCATCAATGCAACTGCTGCCTGGGCTGCAAAACACTCCATCCGCTGGTAAGTGTAATCGACCTGTCAAAGAGCAATCTGGAACAGCAAATTATTAAATTTGATTTTTATACCATCCTGATGATGGAAGGGGAGATTGATGATGTTTTATATGGGCGCAAGTACTATGATTATTCCAATGCATCATTGGTATTCCTCACGCCGGGAGAATCTATCAAAATAAACAAAAGCAAAGCACTTCCCTCAAAAGGGTGGCTGCTGGCATTTCATCCGGACTTGATTTCTCAAACCTCTTTGGGAGAACATATAAAAGATTACTCCTTCTTTTTTTACAATCCGGAGGAGGCACTCCACCTATCTCAACGGGAGAAGGCCAAGGCTGTAGAATGCATATGCAACATCGAAGAGGAACTTCGTCATGCGATAGACTGCCACAGCCAAATTCTGATTTCACGGTACATAGAATTGTTATTAGATCATTGCAACCGTTTCTACGAACGTCAGTTTATCACACGTTGCGAAGCTAACAAAAAGATTATGAAGAAAACAGATGTATTGTTGAAAGATTATATTCTATCCGGAAAATTAAAATACAATACATCGCCTTCATTGGGATACTGTGCAAAAATACTTCAACTGTCATCTCATTATTTCAATGACCTGCTGAAATTTGAAAGTGGAAAAAATATCGATGAATATTTCGAGTCAAAACGTTTGGAAATGGCTAAAAGCATGCTGCTCGACTCTAATAATACGGTAAGTGTAGTTACGGAAAAACTGGGATACCCCAATATACGATACTTTAGCCGTTTATTTAAAAGAATTACCGGAGTGGCTCCGAATAATTACAGACTCTCACAGAATTAGAAACTTTTTCTGATAATAATGGAGGAACTACATCACGTAATTCCTCCATTGTTTCTACGACAACAGCCTATGCTGGATATAAAGCCAGCGTCGCACCCAAATTCTTTTTCATAATATCTCTTTTATTCTGAATTTTCATCCTTTTTACTTATTCCACAGATTGTGAGTGTTCTCACATAACATGCTCTCTGCATACGGATTTTATATCCTCTACTATTTGCTCTACGGATAATCCATTCTCTCTCATCAGTTCTTCAGGCCGAAAATCTGTGGGGAATGATTTCTTTATTCCATAATTTTTAACCTTCATATCCGATAAACCATAAAAACTTGCAATTGTTTGCCCGAATCCTCCTTCCACTATGCCGTCTTCAAGAGTAAGCACAAGTTTATGGTCCGTTTTTAAGCACTCCAGCAGTTCTTCATCAATACCTGTGATGAATTTAGGATTTATCAGTGTTACATCATTACCCGTCAGGATTTTATATTTATCGGCAATTTGTACACCCAGTTCAAAGAAATCTCCAAGTGCAATAATCGCAACACCTGAACCTTTTCGTACGACCTGATATTTATTTAGTAAAGAGTAATCCGTGGTATCCTCAATTCCCGTCTCAGGCATCATCATTGGAATTCTGATAGCAATGGGATGCGCTTTCTGTGTAGTGGCATACTTAAACATGGCAAGATACTCCTCCTTGCTCGTCGGAGCAAGATATACCAGATTGGGTATATGTGAAATCATCGGAATATCATAGATCCCCAAATGAGTATTACTATTCATCCCATATACTGAAGCCATAAACACCATGATTACAGCCGGATTATTATTTAAACACAAGTCTGACGAAAGTTGGTCATACGTTCTCTGCAAGAACGGACTGAAAACTCCAAAAATCGGTGTTCCTCCATTCCTGGCAATACCACTTGCCATTGCAACAGCATGTTCTTCCGCAATACCTACATCAACAAACTGTTTGCCGGCACGCTTCCGATAGTCTTCCGTAAATCCTATTACAGACGGCGTTCCCGCAGTAATTGCAACTACATCCGACCTCTTTTCAATCAAGTCTAAAACAGACTCCCTGACAGTTTCATTCACCGGCCATCCGGGTCCTTTGGGAGAACCGTCTTCGATGTGAAAAGGACCTCCTGCATGCCAGTATTCTTTATTTTCTTCTGCATATTTCAATCCCTTACCTTTGATCGTATGGATATGCAATACTACTGCACGGTCTATATCTTTGACTGACGTAAATAATTTTATGAGTGCTGACACGTCATGCCCATCTCCAAGGTAATAATACTCCAGCCCCATAGCCTTAAAAATATTATCAGGACTCTCCCCATTCGTGTCTCTAAGCTCTTTCAATCCTTTATAAAGTCCTCCATGATTTTCAGCAATGGATTGATCATTGTCATTGACTATAATAATCATGTTAGACCCAAGCATTGCCGCATTGTTGAGTCCTTCCAAAGCCTCTCCCCCACTCAACGAACCGTCACCGATTACAGCGATGATGTTTTCTTTGCCACCTGTGAGATCACGTCCTTTTGCAAGTCCCATTGCCAGTGAAACAGATGTTGAAGTGTGTCCTATCGTAAAGAAATCATGCTCGCTTTCATCCGGATTAGTATATCCGGTGACATCATCATATTTAGCCGGATCAAGAAATGCAGCCATTCTTCCGGTAAGCATTTTATGAACATAGCTCTGATGGGATACATCAAAAACTATTTTATCAATGGGAGAGTTAAAAACATAATGCAGTGCAATTGTAGTTTCCACCATACCAAGATTCGGGCCGATATGACCACCGTGTTCACTTAATTTCCTGATTAACGCAGTTCTTACTTCCTCAGCCAGCACACTTAGTTGTTCAACTGACAATTCTTTTATGTCTTTCGGTGAATTAATATTTTCTATATACATTTTTCATACCTCCATTTAATTTACAACCTAATTTTTTCAAACCATTCCGTAACCAGATCCCGCGTTATCCGTCCATTTAAAAGTTTTCCATCTTTCCACACGATATCCGGATATGCTTTATGAAGATTCTTTTCACAATTTCCTATGCCGCTGCCTCCCGATGTAGCGAACGGAACAACTATTTTACCGGCAAAGTCATAACTTTCCAAAAATGTATTAATTATAGTAGGGGCAATATACCACCAGACCGGAAAGCCTACAAACAGAACTTCGTACTTTTCCGGATGAAACAACGTACCGGAAATGGCAGGACGCGAGAGAGCATCTCTCATCTCCACCGAACTACGGCTTTTCTTATCATTCCAGTCCAGGTCAGCCTCCGTATAAGGAACCTCCGGCTTAATTTCATACAGATCTGCTCCAGTAATTGCAGCCAATTTCTCTGCCACAGCTTTAGTTACGCCGCTACATGAGAAGTACGCCACTAAAATCTTTCTGTCATTCATAACTCTTTCTCCTTGATCTAATTCTAATAATATTTAGTACTCTACATTCACTATGCAAAAGTATGCCGTTACAACAAAATCTACCGTATACAAATTACGGATAAGTGTAACACGATTACGGATTTTGCAAGATATCCGGACGGAGCTTGAACAACAGACCTTTCGACAAATTCCCGATAGAAAAATGTACATACGGTACACCTCATTACATAACACTTGAAAAAAAGGACAAAATTTTCAATGCCGACCTATCAGCCACTCCGCAACTGGCAATACAGAGGGATATATTTATATTCCAAACACTGATAGGCTGTCGAGTGAGCGACCTATACCGCATGACGCAGAGCCGACCCACGCACGCTACCCGAACTTCTGATAGAAAGGCATGACATTCTAATTGAAAAAATTGGCACACGGTTGAAAACCCATGCCACAGAAACAGATATAGCACGATTGTTGATCGCATTAGTGGAATACCGTTTCATGCGGCAGTGTCCCATCAAGACTTTCAGAAATGCCTGTACAACCAGTTTAATAAACAAGAAATCGTTCATGAAAGAGGTATTCAGAAAGCATACAAAAATCTCATTTCGCCACTTGGAAACGGCAAAAAGTTGATAAAAGACGTTGGCGAAGACCATGATGCCATCGAAGAATTGAAAGTCTATTTATCCGATTAAAACTCGTTTAATTCGCTTTTGGATTTCACAAATTTAGCTAACTGAATATCATTGTTTTACGATTGATTTTCATTATATATTTACGCCACTATCCTAATCGGGGTAGTGGCTTTTCGTTTATAATACTGCCAGAACGAGAAGCCTTACAACCGGCAGTTTTAAGAAGCCTATGACAGACTTATTGGCAATTATCCAAAACGGAAACGGCAACATCAAGCTGTAAATCAATGACGAGGATATGGCAGCAATGCAGACTTTGGCTTACGACAGTCTGCGGAAGAACCCAGAAAAAGTAGAGGATTCAAGTTATAATTCCGTTCTATATAATACAAAAGATCAATTAAATAGCTAATTTTGTATTCGGATAAAGGCAACTCTTTCCAAGACATTAGAGAAAAGAAGAAACGTTATGTTTATCTTGTAGGTGAAAACGTAGGAAATTTTCAGACTGATGTAAGAGATAGCATAGTGGTTCTCACGCATATAGCGTGGACCGTTCTTGTTTCATCTGCATCAAAGGTTTCCTATGAACTTCACTTAGACGTGGCATAGGTGGCTCACGTTCTTTCATTATAAATTTAATAACCCAATAGAGCCATAGGGATTATTACGAATATGAATAAATTGCTTATGCCATTTATGACGCTTGTTTGCTTGCTTTTTACGGCTTGCAACAAGGATGATATTTTACCCGGTGGACCGATGCTCTGGACGTATGAGATTCTGACACCGGAAAGTGTAGAGTATGAAGGTGGCACCGTAGGTTGGATACCTAAAGAATGTTTCAAGGCAAACGGTAATGAGGGATATATCGTGATGACTTGCGAGAATTTCGATGTGCTCAATCCTATTTCGGGCGGTTCTTACACATACGATTGTGGATGGGCAACGCTCAAGGTGGAAGCCAATCAGTTGAAGATTCATTTTCCCCGTCAGGTTTCGGAAGCCCCGGATGCATACGAGGAGATTACAATCTCGACAAATGATGGAAAGAGAACAGCAAGTACAATTATCTGTTTGTCTAGAACCTTTAAGGACGAAGGGCAACCCGATCCAGAGCCGGAACCTCTGCCCGAAGAAGCCAAGTTCAAGATGAAAAAGGCATACTTCACTCCGTTTATGCACCTTGACACCCAATTCCCGGCACCGCTCGATCTGGTGACGTTCAGAATCACGGATATAAACGACAATTACACCCCGCTGGGCTTTCCTGAGTTTACACAATATTACGACTCTATTGTTTGGAGTGCCGAGGGTTTCCCTCATACGTTCAGAGTCTATGAAAGCAATACAACGGAGGGAGGGACGGAAACACATCTTGCTACGGAATGGAGTTCGCACTTCTTCAAAAGCGGTACCATCAAAAATTACCTGAAAGGCTATCGCAAAGGAAAGGTTGAATATGAGACCTCGCTCGCTGTGAGACTGTACGAACGTGATTTCTTGGGGATTGAATGGGGGACAATCGTGTTGCAGAGCCCACAGAACCTTACAACCTATTGCCTGCTGGACACAGATTATGAGTATCAGGTGTATGACATCGTGGCAAAGGATTATAACCCCTTTTCTAAAATAATCCCGGTGAACCATAAGCAACTCTCGGATTCAGACTTCCCGGCAGCAGCGCAAAAAGCCATCAAAACACTGATGGAGAATAACATTGGTGAAGGGCAAAATGCTGGTGGAAAAGAGAACCTGTTCAAATGCCTGCCCGAAGAGGGTGTGAAAGCTGAATTGTATTGGGAAAACAAGACTACCCGTATACTGATGTTGCATCAACTCTCCACTGACCCCAATGACCTGACACAAGAGAAGTATTATCTACACGTTGAACCTAAACAATAAAAAAATGAATAAAGTAATAGTCACATTCCTCCTTTTAATTGGTATAGTAGCATCATCTTGTACAACCTCTAAAAGTGTAATATCACAAAAGGCGGACTTGTCGAGGTATGAATATGCCTCAATTATCAACAACGACACTTATCATATTCCGGCTCAACTGATGGAATATGAAATACAACTATTTGATGCCATAGAGAGTTCCCGTCTTAAACTTGTCAATGATATACGTATTGACGAACTTTCTCCGAATCAACAATCAAAGTTGCTTATGGTAAAATATGGAGTAGATATTTTAGAAGAAGAATCTGTCGTAACTGTAAATTTCATAGATTATCTCACTGGTCGCCCGATAGCTTCATGCCGTGGCGCATATACAACCTTAGGATTCAGCGTATCAGCAGACATTAGAGGTGCTATAAAACGTGTTGCTAAACAAATAGCAGAAACATTTCCTAAGTAATTTATTTCATACAGCGAATTTATAATGGTAAATGAATTGAATAAAGAAATGGATGTGGATAAATACAAAATAAGAAGTTGGTCTAAAGACGATTTTTCCACTTTAGCTAAATATCTTAATAATAAAAAGATATGGGATAATTGCCGTGATAGCCTACCATATCCTTATTCTGAAAACGATGCGCAACAATTCATCCTGTCCGTTTCAAGTCAAAACGAACAAAATAATTATTGTATCGAAGTAAATCAGGAAGCGGCTGGTAATATAAGTTTTGCTCGTGGTATAGATGTAGAGCGCTACAATGCAGAATTAGGTTATTGGCTTGCTGAACCATATTGGGGTAAAGGGATTATGACCCAAATGTTAGCACTGGCTATTAGCAGCTATTTTCATCATACAGATGTGATGCGCATTTGTGCAAATGTTTATGCTGGCAACATAGCATCGATGAGAGTATTAGAGAAAATAGGTTTTCGTAAATGTGGCATACATCGTAATGCCTGTTTCAAGAATGGAGTATTTACAGATTGCCATTATTTTGAATTGCTAAAAGAGGAATTTAGGAATTTGGTTAAATAGTACAAAAACACCCGGCTTTACATTATTGGGTATAAAACTGGGTGTTTATTTGCAAATTACTAATTTTCAGCGTTTATTGCGGAAAGATAGGCTCTCAGACCTCTAAAACATAAAACTGAACCCTCTCTTTTGTGAAGCATTGAAACGTTCAATCTCCAAAGAGAGGGATTTCTTTAATTGCCTTGCCATAAAGTCCAAGAAAACCTGATTGGTTTCTTCATCCTGACATTGGCGTAGGGAAAGGATATATTCTTCTCTATCCTCTTTAAATATCTTCGTCGGGAAAAGGTGATAGCAAAATTGGATGTAGTTCATCAGCAACCGAGCCATTCTGCCATTACCATCCACCCACGGATGTATGGTTACTAAATTCAGGTAGGCATTGAAACTCAGTTCATATTGTTCCCGAAATGTCCCCACTGTTTTCTACTTCGCTTGCAGTATAGCGCAAAGTTCATCTACCTTAGCAGGAACTTTCAGATAGTTCATATAAGCATGTCCACCGACACCAGCCGTAACACCACATAGAGGAAAATCCCCTTTCGAAGAATCGAAAGAACCGCCCATTACACTGCGTACACTGCCTGTAGTGCGCATCAGTGTTGCATTCAACCTTTGTAGCAAGGCAGGAGTTATCTGTACAAGGCTACTGGATCCGGTTTTGGCAAGTTCATACGCTTGCTTCAAATCCCCATTCATCAGATGATGCACAAGCGGTTTCCCTTTCGCTGTTACTCCCTCGTCAAAAAGAAGCTGCGTATCAAGTTCCGTAAGCGTTGAGCCTTCAATGGCTGTGGAATGGGTAATAAGAGAATACAGGTAGTACTTATTATAGTCCACCGCTTCATTGATACCAAGTTTCTGAAACTTTTGGCATAACTGTTCTATCTCTTGCCAAACGCCTTGTTCCATTGCTTTTTATTTAATAGGCTTTATTCTTTTCAAAGGTAGTGTATTTACTATGTTCAGCCAAAGAAAAACATTCATTTAATATCGTATTTTTTGCACGTATGGGGAAAATATGAGGAAAATTCAGATAAAAGAAAAAGCTAAGTAATTGACTATTCAATACTTAGCTTTTTTCTTCGTACCTAGACCCGGTACAAACTATAGAAATCATAGGAAAATAAGAGAAAATAACCAACTGATTATCAGACGATTTATATTTTCCATTTTTGCCATTTTACACCCTTATTTTGTTACTTAGTACACTTTGAATTCTCATTTTCTTTCGCACCTTTGCAACATCGGAAAACAAAAGAAAATCAATCACTTAGCACTTTTTACCGATTATGTACCCAAATCGGGATAAAACCAGTAGCGTATGGCAAAGATAGAGAATAAAACGAAAGAAAACCCCAAGTTAGAGCAAAATAAGCTCTCGGATGGTAGAATCAGCCTGTACTTAGAGTATTATTTAGGTAGAGAAGAGAAGCCCGTTTTAGATGCAAATGGCAATCAGGTATATTATGAAGATGGCAAAATGCAAGGCAAACCCAAGTTTTCGGTGAAGCACAACAGGCGAAAAGAGAACCTGAATCTATATCTTATGGATAAGCCCCGTACTCCTGCCGAACGTCAACAAAATAAGGAAACACTGGGGCTTGCCACAAAGATACGTGCCGAACGTGAACAAGAGTTTAAAGAAAGTATGTTGGGATACCGCCTAAAGAAAGATTGTACCATCAACTTTCTTGATTACTTCCAAGCCTACATAGATAGCTATACAAAGAAAGATTGCGCATGGTGCAAATTGCACTTAGCCGTTTCAAAGACTTCCTGAAAGAGCAATACCCTCTTTATGAATGTAACATCAAACCTAAATTTATCACAAAGGATATGATAGTACAGTTTGTGGACTATCTGCAATCCCGTAGTGTTGGCGAAGGAGCGAAAAGTATCTATCAGCGTTTCAAGAAAGTGATACGCTATGCCATCGAACACGATGTGATACTAAAAGACCCGTGCAAAGAAGTAATTTGCAAGGTAGACGACCCAATGTTACGGAAAGATGTGCTTTCACTGGAAGAAATTCAGTCTCTTATCAACTGCCACTATGAGAATGAGAACCCGATGGTAAGACGTGCCTTTATCTTCTGCCTGTATTGCGGTTTACGCTTCTGTGATGTGAAAGACCTTACTTATAAGAACGCAGACTACTCAAACAAGCTATTGAAGTTTGAACAGAATAAGACCAAAGGGCATTCTTCTGCTAGTGGAGTAGTCATTCCTTTGAATGACGGTTTGGTCTCTATTATTGGTGAACCTCTTGCGGATGGCAACAAAGATGTGCTTATATTTAATATACCATCCTATGAAAGCTGCTGTAAATCAGTGAAGCGTTGGGTGAAAAGAGCCGGAATAGACAAGCACATAAGCTGGCATTGTGCCCGTCACTCATTTGCAGTGAATATCCTTAACAATGGTGCTAATATTAAAACAGTAGCCAGTTTGCTCGGACATAGCGGGTTGAAGCATACGAAGAAATACACCCGTGCAGTGGATAAGTTGAAGGAAGAGGCAATTAATAGTTTGCCCGAGTTAAAGCTTTGAGAATAAAAATAGTAACTTTGCACAAATAGTAAAAATATGAACTTTGAATCGTTAGTTAATCATGCCAATATTAGACTATGATATGCTTGGCTTAGAGATTTGGCGGTCAGCAACCTCCAAATTTACTACACCCAAATTGGCGGATACCATCCGCCGAATTAGAAAAGCAAGATTCGGCACACGCTGTGTGCCAAATTCATAATGCTTAAAAACAGGCGTTCTCTTATACTAAAGATTGAATAGTTCCTTATATAAACAGCTTATAAATTATGGAATTACAGGTTATTCAGAATAAAATATACGAAGTCAGAGGTCAAAAGGTAATGCTTGACTTTGATTTAGCTGAACTTTATGGGAGTGAAACCAAACGACTGAAAGAAGCAGTAAGAAGAAACCTCAAACGCTTCCCCAGCGATTTCATGTTCGAATTAACAAAAGAAGAGTTTGAAAGTTTGAGGTCGCAAATTGCGTCCTCAAACAAAAGAGGTGGTACACGATATATGCCTTTCGCTTTTACTGAGCAAGGCGTTGCTATGCTTTCATCTGTACTAAACAGCGAATCTGCCATCGAAATAAACATATCTATCATGCGTGCTTTCGTTACAGTACGTCAATACTTGTCTTCCTTAAATAGCACAACTAAGGAAATCGAAGAACTAAAACAACGCATGAAAATGTTGGAAGAAGGCAACGAAGACACAATAGCAGCAGTCAATGACCTTAGCGAAGATACCCGAAAAGAGCTTGACGATATTTACTTAGCATTGTCACAGTTAGCAGAGAAACAAAAGCATGTTAATAAACAAACAGAACGTAGACCTATTGGATTTGCTCACTATAAAGAAAACAACAAAAAATAGGTACTCAAATAAAAGTTGGCGAAAAGTCTTCTTTCTCTTTCGCCAACTTTTATTTTGCGATATCGATACAAATAAGTTTAGCTTATCTTAAGCACAACCTTGTTTTTTCGAGAAGAAAATAGAAATTCTTTCAAATATTATGTTGGATAAAAACTTCACTACTAAATTTAGCAAATACGAAATCCATCCTTCTAGCAAAAAGGGTATTTGTATTACGCTTAAAATTAATGTTGTGGTAATTCTAATACTTTAAACAAATTGAAAGGACCATTCATACATTTGTCCTTTTCAGCTATGTATTGTTTTCCGTATTCACTAATTACAAAACAACTCCATCCACTATTATATGTAGAGTATCCAAAATCACAGCCAAAGTCACTATATTCTAGGAAAATGGGAAGGAAGATGCTGGGATATAGAAGACTTCATTATTTCATTGAATTATCAAAGCAAGTTACAGTTAACAATCTATCCCCAACAATATCTTGCCCAGTCAGAACGTGAAGTTCAATTACAAACCAACTCCAATAACAATACAAATTAGCAAAATACTTAAATATACACCTATAATAAAATGTCCAAGAGAAGAAAAATCAAGAGAACAAGTTGATTAATTCTAAATATAAAGACCTGCAAACGACCAAAGTACACATTAATCTATCAGCAAACCAACGAGTTACGGGGAGTAGAAAAGAAAAGCGGAGAGAGTTTTTCAACTTTCTCCGCTTCAGTACCCAGACCCGCATTTGAAATATTAAATACAAATAGCCGGGAACAAATCCTATTCACAACAAAAATCAGATTATTTCACTGTATATAAACGACTTATGAACAAGATTAAATCGAACTAAATTTAATGAGATTGAAATTATTTCGGGATAATTGGGAACAATTTGGGAACAATTCACTAACTTTGCAGTGTTCAATCCAGAAATTAAATCGAAGATTATGAAAGTGACTGCATTTATTCGGAAGACTGCCAAAAAGAACGATATAGATACTAAGGCAACTATCTATTTTCGTTTGCGTGATGGAAAGAAGGACATCAAGGCAGCAAGCGAACTTGTTATCAACCCTAACCATTGGAGCGTTGAGCGGCAGGGTTATAAAGACCGTGTAGCTCTGGTGCCAGAAAACGAGAAAATGGACTTGAACCATAAAGTGCAGGCATTGACCCGAATGATTGAGAAAGAATACAAAGAGGATGCAGGAAGTGAATGGCTCGGGGAAGTCATAGACAAATTCCATCATCCCGAAAAGTACAAGACAGAAGAAGAATTGGCAATAGAGAATCCACCTACTTTTGCCGAACTTTTCGATGAGTTTTTGGAGAAACACAATCTTTCGGAGGTACGGAAGAAAAACTTCCGTGTAGTAAAAAGGGCTCTCATGCGCTATGAATTGTTTGTCAGAAAAACAAGGCGTGGAATGAAACATTTTACCCTTGACATTCATACTACCACCAAAGAGACGCTTGCCGATATGTGGGATTTTATGGAGAACGAATATATGTATGCAGAAGAATATCCCGATATATACGAGACCATTCCCGAGAAGCGGACTCCTCAACCAAGAGGGAAGAACACTCTTATAGACAGTTTCTCACGCATACGTACCTTTTTTATCTGGTGCTATAATCAAGGTAAGACCACTAACCGACCGTTTGACAAGTTCCCTTTGGAAGAATGTCTTTATGGAACTCCGATTTATATTACCCTTCAAGAACGTGACAAATTGTTTGAAGCTGATTTGTCTACTCGTCCACAACTTGCCATTCAACGTGACATTTTTGTGTTCCAATCTGTTGTAGGTTGTCGCGTAGGCGACCTTTATAAACTCACAAAGAAAAACATCGTGAACGGAGCGTTGGAATACATACAAGAAAAGACACGCAGCCATAATCCTCGGACAATAAGAGTGCCACTGAATAGTATTGCGAAAACTATACTTGAACGTTATAAAGATTACGCAGGCGCAACCCTACTTCCCTTTATATCAGAGCAAAAATATAATCAAGCCATCAAAGAGGCGTTCCAGTTGGCTGGTCTTGACAGAATTGTCACAGTGCTTAACCCACTTACTCGCAATCCTGAGCAGAAGTATTTGTATGAAGTCGCAACCACACATACTGCCAGAAAGACATTCATTGGTAATATGTATAAGAAGGTGAAAGACCCAGATCTTGTTTCATCGGTATCGGGACACAAGGAAGGCAGCAAGGCATTTCGCCGATATAGGGAGATAGACGAGGAAATGAAACAAGAACTTGTTCATCTGTTGGACTAATAAGAGAAAGACTATGGCAAAACAAGATTTCGAACAATTCAAACAAGATGTTAAAGAATGGCTCAACAGCCATCCTGAAGAATATGACCAATTTGTTGCCGAAGTAAACAACAAATCGGCAATCGGTTTGCATAAGGTTTTCAAATTAGGATGGAAACTCACTCCTCAAATGATGCGTAAATATCAAGACGAGTGTCATGGAGACCTTGCTGACGAACACCGTCTGCAAAGTTATTCGGCAGATGCCGATGCTGCAAAACTATTGGTTGAGGAATTTCGCAATTTGCAAAACGACTCAATAGCTCCTGCAATGTTGGCATGGCTGTATTACGGCAAGTGCTATGAAACTATGGTTACTCAACTGGAAGCTGAAACACATAACCCGGCGAACAACTTTTTTGAGAAAAAGATAGCTGCTTTAATGATTAAAGTAGTTATCAATAGCAGTATCCGTAACAAAATGCGAACAAAAAAGGATTGGCAGAATTTCCATCAGGAGAAAAAGGCTATTGAGGATGATTGTGTAGTAGAAACAACCATTGATAGATTGTCTTTTGATGATAAAACTATCGAAGAAAAATCGCCAACTGGTGAGCAACAGCCATCACGCACATTGAAAGATTATCTTCACGGAAATCAAGAACAGATTTTGGAGAAGATAAAATTGAGAGTTTCAACGCAGCATACAGGCACCGATTTGGCACGATTGTATTTTGCCCTTCAAGAGGAAGAACTGCTGACAAGCTGTGATGCGACAACATTCCATAAGCTACTTGCCAATGAACTACCAAGTTGCAACTTGAAGACTGTGCGAAACCTCCAAATTTCTATTAAGAAGTTGAATGACAGTACAAATAGAGGGAGAATAAAAGACAATGGTATTGAACGGTCGCTTATCAACGAGTGGAAAGCTTACCTCACAGAAGCAAATAACTAAAAGTATGAACCTATTTAATTTAATGATATGGATAAAGACATCATCGCCCAAGAAATAAATGCCGAATACCTGAAGGGTCATATATACAACATTAGAGGGGTTCGCGTAATGCTGGATATGGACTTAGCCAAAATCTATGGCTATAGCACCAAAGATTTTAACCGTCAAGTAAAGAACAACATTGAAAAGTTTGAGCAGGACTTTATGTTTCAGTTGTCCGATGAAGAGCGTGGAATCTTGAGGTGCAAAAATTCCACCTCAAGTTGGGGAGGTCGTAGATACAATCCTTATGCCTTTACGGAACAAGGAATATATATGCTTATGACTGTTCTAAAAGGAGATTTGGCAATAAAGCAAAGTAAGGCTTTGATTCGCATCTTCAAACAGATGAAAGACTATATTGTAGATAATCAGCCATTATTGGGGCAAAGGGAGTATCTGCAACTTTCCTTGCAGACAACTCAAAACACACAAGACCTGCTTGATTTGCGCAAATCCCTATCAGCCGTTGATGACAAAGTTGCCGATATAATAGACGCTTTGGGTAATGTCGTTACGAAGTCGGAACTGGCAAATGTCATGCTTGATTTTGGCAATCCTTCAGTAAGGAGAGGTTGGTTGATACTCAATGGGCAACCCGTTGAATCGGATTTGGCTTACCAACAGATTTATGCAACCGCCAAGAAAACGATATTTGTAGTTGATAATTACATCGGATTGAAGACACTGGTACTTCTTAAAGATGTTCCGGCTAATGTGAATGTTGTGGTATTCTCTGACAATATCGGTAATAGGTTGCACCAAACTGAGTTTAACGATTTCTGCCGTGAATATCCCAATGTTACCATTTCATTGCAAACGTCTGGGGGAATATTCCACGACAGGTATATTGTCATTGATTACCAAACGGCTGATGAACAGATTTACCATTGTGGTGCTTCATCGAAAGATGGGGGCAATAAAGTTACGACAATCACAGCGGTTACTGATGGAGCCATTTACCATCCAGTTATAGACCAACTTATTCAAAATCCAGTATTGACATTGAGATAAAACCATTTTCAGACGAACCAAATTGATTGTCTTACATTTCGTTTCTTTCGTTCTGCATTTCAGCGAAAATAGCGAAATTCAAATCTTTGAATTATAACGAATTACGTTTGTACTTTTGCGTCATCGTTCCAATATCGGAACGGTGGCGCAATCATTTATAATGCTGCCAAAGTGATTGTGTCGTACTACAGGCAGCACATATATGCTATGACAGATTTAATGCAAATCATCTCCAATAGCACAGCTAATATCAAATTGGAGATTACGAGTGAAGACTTACGTCACTTCTCTGATGAACTTATTAGTCGCGCAGTGAATGAGGTGGCTGTTGCGCTCAAAGCCACTAATGAAGACAAACTGCTGACACGTGAGGAGGTTAAGGAAATGTGTGGCGTTTGCGACACCACCTTATGGCTTTGGAACAAGCGCAACTACCTGAAAGCAATCAAGGTGGGAAACAAAGTAAGATACCGTTTTTCAGACGTAAAGCGCATCTTAGGAGAAACCAACAAAATATCTGGTTATGGAAAATATTGATAATGAACTTGTTACTTCTGAAAGTGGGAAAGTTGAGAATATTGAAGAGGAGTATGTCCGCATCGGCACAACTTTGTTTCGTATAATCAATCAGCCGATGATGAATGGGTCATTTCGCAAAATGCGAGTAGAATGGAAAATGAGTATATTCCGATTAGACCACGGTAAGGATGAAGCGGCACTCATTCCGAAATATGACGGATTCTGCACTATGCCAAGTCATACAGATTACCGTTTGAACGTGAATAACTTTTATAATCTCTATGAGCCAATAACCCACATTCCAAAAGAAGGCGAGTTTAATCATATACGCTCTTTGATTGAACACATCTTTGGTGAACAATATGAATTGGGAATGGATTATCTTCAACTGTTGTACCTAAAACCGACACAGAAGTTACCGATACTTCTATTAGTGTCGGAAGAACGGAACACGGGTAAGAGTACGTTCCTGAATTTTCTGAAAGCGTTGTTTCAAGAGAACGTGACATTCAACACCAATGAGGACTTTCGGAGCCAGTTTAATGCCGACTGGGCAGGCAAACTGATGATAGTGGTGGACGAGGTACTACTCAACCGCAGGGAAGATAGCGAGCGATTGAAGAATCTCAGTACGGCACACTCATACAAGATGGAGGCAAAGGGCAAAGACCGCTATGAAGTACAGTTCTTCGCCAAATTCGTATTGTGTTCCAATAATGAGAACTTCCCTGTTTACATTGAACCGGAAGAAACACGTTATTGGGTGAGAAAGATTAGTAGATTGGAAAAAGACGACACCTCTTTTCTTCAGAAACTGAAAGATGAGATACCTGCATTTCTGTACCATCTACAATATCGGAATCTAACCACCAAAGAAGAAAGTCGTATGTGGTTTTCTCCTTCACTCATCCGCACGGAAGCATTGGAGAAAATCATCCGCTGCAACCGTAGCCGCATTGAACTTGATATGGCAGAACTGTTGCTTGACATCATGGACACAATGCAAGTGGATGTGGTTGATTTCTGTATCAATGACCTGTTAGCGTTGTTCAATTACTCTATGGTAAAGGTGGAGCGTTATCAGGTGAGGAATGTTCTGCAGCAGTACTGGAAGCTGGAGCCAGCCCCCAATGCACTATCTTACTCCACTTATCAAATTTCCGTGTTACCCGGTCAGAAGTATTCTATATCATCCAAAAAGGTAGGACGCTTTTACACTGTTACCCGTGAAAAATTGAAAGATTACCGTTGAGATTGTTGAATATGATGACACATAAGGGATTTTGCCTGCCAAAAAAGAAAAAAGATAATGTAACGCATCTTTAATTTTCTTTTCCCTTTTGTTGAATCATCTTCAACAAAGTCAACAAAATCAACGATGGAATGAATAATCAGAGAACCCAACTTAAATGATATTCGCATGAAGAAAATAGAACTGATACAATCTATCAAACAGCGAGACCCCATTCTGGCAAATGCGGTCAGCAAAATGATAGACTACATTCAAGACAAATGGGCAGCACCATATCCCAGCAAGGAACAGACGGAGGCGGTCAATGACTACCTTCGCTCTGTTCATGCGGACGGTGACGGAACGATGGAAGAAACCGCCATTGCGCACCGAAAGATGGCCACACAGAAGATAACCATCAATGCCATCCGTGTGCTTGACCATGAACAACTCGACCGACTGCAAGATGTGTTGAACCACATAGCAGCAGACAAGGAGTATCATATGCCAGAAAAGAAATACGGTATGTGCAGGTAGCTGAGTTGCCGTGGTGTGATGGACAGGGCTTGCCCTGATATAGCCCACTATAACTACACGCTTCGCTTCCGTAGTTGTGGGCTCTCCCGAGGGGCTTATGGCTCTGCCCTAAGAACCCGGCAAGGACTGTCAGCCCTGTGCAACCCGACCAAAGAGTGGCCCTCTCTTTGGAAACTCCGCTCAGTGGCTTCCACCCCTGAGAACCCCGAGCAGGAAGTGACCCTCTCCCTGCACTCTCCGATTAAGGCGATGCCCTAATAACCCATTGTGAAACCCGAATAAAGTAAATTTATGATACAGAAGACATCCATCAACATCAAGCCCTGCAACATCGGCAGTAGCGAACCCCATAACAGGCGGACAGCAGAATACCTTACCCGTATCAACAAAGAAAAGTTCTATATACGCACTGACCTCATGCCGAAAAACGAAGCATGGGTAGCACCTGACTTTGGCAATACATCGCTCACTGAACGCTACAATCAGATAGCCGTAATGGTCAAGGAAAAGACAGGTCGGGCAATGCAGACCAAAGACCGTGAACGGGTGAACAAAAAGACAGGCAAGGTGACCATTGTCCGTGGCAGCACTCCGCTCAAAGAGGGTGTGGTGGTAATCAAGGAAGATACCACAATGGAACAGTTACGACATTTTTGTGAGGTGTGCAAGGAACGCTGGGGTATCACACCCCTGCAAGTGTTCATCCACCGTGACGAGGGGCATTACAGCAACCCCGAAGACATTGCCACTTGGAAGCCCAATCTTCACGCACATATCGTCTGGGACTGGATGAATCACGAAACAGGCAAATCCTGCAAGTTGGACGAGAAAGCCATGTGCGAAATGCAGACCGTTTTGGCTGAGTGTCTGGAGATGCAGAGGGGCATCTCAAAGAAGCAGACAGGCAAGGAACATTTGGAACGAAACGACTTCATCATCGCCAAACAGAAACAGGAAGCCGAAAAGGTCAAAGCCGAAAAGGAAGCCGCCCTTGCAGCCAAGGAGAAAGCCGAAGCCGAGCGGCAGTCCATCGAGGGCGAGAATAAGGCAAAAGAGCAATACAGCCTTTCGCTGGATAATGAGATTGCCGACAAGGAAAAGCAGCTCAAAGATGAGCGCAAGACAAAAATGGACAACATACTGGATAGTGTCGGTAGCTTTGTCGGGGTCGGCAAATCTGCCACAATTGAAAAGGAAAATGCCCAACTGAAAGCCGACATCGAGCGTATCAAGAAAGCCTTTCCCAATGCCGTAAAAAACAAGGTGGAAGAACTGACAAAGACTTTGGTCGAAGCAAAACAGAGTGCCAAAGCCGAGCGAGACAGAGCTTTGGCTCAAAGTCGTTCATCAGCCATTGAGAGGAACGAGGCTATTAAGCAACTTCAAGAGCAGGAGGCTAACATACAGCTGCGCATCAGTCGGGCGGTTCTCACAGCCTCCAAGAAGAAAGACAATACAATCCGCTTGTTGCAGGGAGCATTGGAAGCCAGCCGGAAAATTCAGAATGTCATAGCTGATATTCTCTACCAAGCAAGCGAGGTGTTCAAGCGAGCCGTTGATGTGATTATCCATTTCGGGACAGAGCAGTACAAATCAATCTTTTCTCCATCCGAAGCCGCTGACATCAAGAGCGTGATGAAGGAATATGGGGAAACGACAGAAATGCAAAAGGCTATTGGCGACTGGTTGTGTGGCTATGCAGAACACAGACAGCCTTTTGATGAAATAAAACATCGCCACACACTCAAAGAGGTGGGCGATGTTGCAGAGGGGGCATATGATTGGAAGATTAGAGAGCAAAGAAATCTCAGTAGATAATCGCATATTAGTTAGTTCGGTTATTTGCAATATTAGTATCATCAGTTGCTGCTATTGGTTCATACACGGGCACTATGAATAATCGACGCAACCCTCAAATGAAAGGGGAGTTGCGCCGATTGTCATAGACTTCCTTCTGTTTATTTCATGCCGACTAAAACTTAAATTGGGACGGTCTTGAAATCTTCGGAATAATTTGTATTATAAATCGTTTATTATTTTCCTCAACCTTCATATCACGATTTATTCCATTGAAGCCACTACCTGCAATAATAATCTCTGTATTATAATTCCTAAAATTTAATCCTTTTGCTCTCCATCTTTGATATAAAGCTAAGGCACGGCGATAACTTAATTTGTACATTTCAAGATTATCAGCGTTATATGAGTGCTCCCTTAATTGTTGCCATGGAATTGCGGCGTTTCCTTCTATGACAAGTTGAAAATTAAGATTAGGATTCTTTTCCTGTAACCGTTTAACGATTTCTTGTAACGATTTTCCAACTTTATCTACAGTTTCAATATATTCGGATTTTATCACGTCATTATTAGGGTTAAATATCTCCACGCCGATAAAATCTTTGGCCACAAACATTTTCTTTTCTTCAACATACTTTAAATCCGAAGATTTACTTAGTTCTTCAAATTGAGTTTCCAATTGAAGAATTTGTTGTAGTTGCTCATTGGAGGCATTCGCTTCTTTTAAAGCAGTATTTAACTGAGAGTTTGTCATTTTCATCTTACAAATACACACAACAAACAAAACCAACATGATGAAGAACAAACTCGTCATCAAATCAGAATAACTGAGCCAAAATGAATCCTTATGCTTTTCCCTTGCCATGGCTATTTTTGATTTCGTTAAGGGCTTTGGTCATAGAATCTATGGCGTTCAGCATCGACTTGTGTAAATCGATTGATTCTATCTGTGCGTCTCTGTAATCTTTCCGGAGATTTAAAATTTCGCCTTTTAAATCCTTATAGCATTCTGCTTGTACTTGTGTATATTGCACCATAGTACCAAGCACTTCATGAAATTTATCAAATGTTTCAAAGAAGTCTTTGTTATTCGCTATGAAGTTTTGTATATATTCTGTTGATGCCGTAAGCTGTGTGGACAGACTTTCAGAAACACTTTTTCCTTCTGATATAAGCATATCAAATTCTTTTCTCCAAATATCTCTTGCCTCTCCTCCCGTGGGGAAATGAGTTGTTATAGCCTCTTGAAACTCTCTTTGAAGTTCTGTTGCCTTGTTTTGATTACTGACTACAACAGAAAGACCTGTGGCAAACTCATTAAAGTTACCGATTAACGTTTGCATTTGATTAACCATTCCCGACACATTTGCAATAGTTGAATTAAGTTGCTCTTGGTATGTGCGGAATACATTGAGCGAGTCAGAAGAATCTTTCAATTGCATAAATGTTTCTGCTATTTTATTCGCAGTCTGTGTCAAACTCAGTTTGTTTATCTCAGACAAAACAAGATGTTGTTTTTCGAGATTGTCATTTAATAACTCGGCAGAGTCTGCATAGGCATCAAGATTACGCCCGAACTTATCTACAAAATGTCCAAGAACTCCTTTCAATGAACTTAAACTTGAAGCCATACTATTTGAAAGTAAAGGCATCAATTCTCTTCTTAAAAAATTAATGTACTCTTCTGTACCTTCATTAGATTTAGAAACAGCATTTTTATATGATATGGCACTATTATAGACTGTAAATCCTAAGCCTAACAAACTGGCGAACATTGCAACGATCACACCATACAACAGATGCTGCAATCCATTCAAATTACTTTCACCACCAAAAATTTGACTAAAATCGACACCTATGAGTCCTGTGATGATACCCACAAAAGTTCCGGCCAAACCTAAATACAGAGGTACATTCAGGCTATTATAAATTTCATCCTCCAATGCGCCTTTTTGGTTGTCACTAATATCTCTAAGAACACTTAGGTCGGCACTCGTCCCTGTATTTTTGCATAGGTATTCATTGGTTCTATGGATAATAATACCCAACCGTCCTTTAGGCATTCCTCCTTTTTGAAATACTATTAGCGATAAATCGGTAGAATCCTCATCGAATCCTTCTTCATCTTCAATTCTTGAAGGAATGTTTGCTAAAAACTTCTGCAAGGAGAATTTATCTCGTAAAATATCAGAAGTTATGGATGTTTCTTTCAATGAAAGGTTATCTACCTCCTTGAACAAGTCCCGCAACTCAACAATTCTTTTCTTTGTCTTCAAGAAACTGGAAAATTGTAATACAATGACTGCGAAAACGACAGCCACAGCGATAATTAAACCGATATACTCTTGCATATTATTCCTTTGTATTTAATTCGTCAAACATATTGCCAATTTGTGTATTCTTTTTTGTCTTGACACTTTTTCTTAACTCTTTTTTTATTCCTTTCTCTTTGGTTCTTTTCGCTTCTATTTCCTCTTCGCTCATGGGGGTGTAACCTTCTGTTCCATTGGGGTAATTTCCTTCTATGTATAATTTTACCAACCCGGCATGAGACAGAGGCTTTGAAACATCCCGAAAATCCGTGTTGGTATTATAATCCAACAAGACTATATCCCGTATTTTATTTCGTTCTTTTATCCTTTCCACGACACGATGAACTTCCGGCACATTATCCAATACCCATTTGTATGTAGGCAAATAAATCAGCATCCTTGCCTCGAAGTAGCCCAACAGTTCTTTGCCGTAAGCACCTTTACGATGTCCTTTGGGTATGCCAAACCTTCTTACCGTCCGCTTCAAGTTTCGCATCGTATCATTCTTGAACGTCGAAAAATCCACATCCGCACTTTCAAACACTTTCAATCCTTGCCATACTGCTTCCACGCAAGTAGCCTTTAGCCCATCCGTAAAAGGAATAGGGATATTTCCATGAGGATAGAACGGACTTAAAATTTGGGCATACCTTGTTTCTGAATTGGAAGTAATATCCAAGATGTCAGCATCGGGATGCTCTTCCTTAATTCGTTCTATCTTTCTTTTTCTGTTTTCTATGTATATCATATATTTTCAATGTATTTTAGTGGAACAAATGTCTTTACCATAACTTCCGCCTGATGCGGTTTGAAATCCTCATCGTTTCTTGAAATGTAATGCCTTTTTGTAGCTGCAAAATTTACTCTTTTCAAATCTTCCAAGCTGCTTCCATGAGTGTGGAGCTTGTCTGCCGCATTGATGTCAGAGAACAATGTTTCTTTCAATAATGCGACATCAATTTTGATGCGCAAGACCTTTATATCGCTACCCGATTGTTTTAAACGATAGGCCATGGGATGGTCATCGCAAAAACTCAAACGCACATAATCCTGCAATCCGTATTTCTTGTCTAATTCTCTTGAATCGTAGTCACCGCCTTGGCATGGGATATTTATATTATTGTTCTTGCAATAATACCATGAGAACAGACCACCATGTCTTTTTATTGAGGGAATATTCCTTGTGTCCGTGAAATGATATAAATAACGAATGCCGTTACTGGCAAGTACCTGATAAAAATCATTCCAATTTTCTTTTCTCTCGGTTGATAATATTTCCAACCGTTGCCTTTCGGATTGTTCTGCTTGCTCCCTCTTTTTAGCCTCTTCGGCACACTTGTCCACTTCTTCCTGCCGTTTTCTACGAAGTTCTTCTTCCTTGCGTTCCTGCTCTCTTTTGATTCGTTCCTGTTCTTCTTTCCTCTTACGTGCCTCTTCATTTTTACGCCTTTGCTCTTCTGCCAATCGGGCAATCCGTTTTTGCTCCAACGCATCTTCCAACTTCGTCAAAGCGTCTTGCGCTTGAATGTATCGTTGTCTTATGACAACATCTTTTATTCTTACGATTTTATCACGCAGGGAATACAGGGATTGTTTAGCCTCTTTGACTTTGCCTTGTGCAATACAATTCTCGGTTTCTTCCAGCAAAGTTGAAATTTTCTCTTTCAAGAGTTTCAACTCACGTGCTTCTCTTTTTAGCCTCTCATCTTTCAGCGACTTTAAAGTGGGGAACTCTTCCCATTTTTTTGAATGGAAAAGTTCCAATATCTGCCGAACGCTTTTTGTTTGAATCTCTATGGAATACCAATCTATAGGGGATTGCGTTAAACCCTCCTTTTCTTTCTTCGCTTCCTTCTCCTTTTCATTAAGTCTGTCGTATGTAGAATTAGACGTAGAAGTATCTACTTCTTTGCTTTCCTGTTTTGACAAAGAAGTATCCATTTGTATTCCCAATATTTTTTTCAGCCATTCAAACATAATCGTCTTCCATTTTGCTGATTACAAAAAAAGCGCAGACAATCGCCATACGCTTCACGGTTCACCACAAACCACAACTAAATATGGGATGCCTGCGCCCGTATGGGTGCAGTCCCAATATTAGTTGTTGCTCTTTTACTTGTGGTGGTGATTGTGAAGCTATCGAGCAATATGTCTTGGACATAGGTTTCCCTAATCCGAATACAAAAGTATAAAATTTCATTGAAAAAACAGGAGAAAATACCTAAAATAAAGCTCCTATATATCAACTTTATAACAGCTTATCTCTAAATTAGTCTACTAATTGGGTTATTCTCCGTTTTCAACAGTTTACAAACATACTTAGTGGAAAATACTATTTTCAATTGGAAATGTGCATCACGTTCTCCTATATAAAGTTCGCGATGAAATAAAAATCTATAAAAAAACTATGCAATCCCATGAAATTTCAAAAGGTCACCATTATAGAGTTTCGCTTCAAATCATGTTTAATGACATTCAACCACATTTAGCGAGGAAAGAGATGAAGTTCTGTGGGAACAAAATGGGAACAGATAAGGCAAAAAGAAAACGGCTAAGTGTTGATATTCAACTACTTAGTCGTTTTACTCGTACCCAGACCCGGGGTCGAACCGGGATGGAAGTGAATCCACTGGTGTTTGAGACCAGCGCGTCTACCGATTCCGCCATCTGGGCATTGGTTTCAAATGCGGTGCAAAGATACGGCTTTTTTTTGAACTTGCAAGAGTTTTATAAAAAAAAGGAGAAAAAAAGAATAAAAGATCGCATAAACACTTCTATTTTCAGAGAATAAACCGTATTTTAGCAGAAACATTTAAAACAGTCAATATCATGACAAGCAAAGATAATTATTGTGTCATTATGGGCGGAGGTATCGGCAGTCGTTTCTGGCCGTTTAGCCGCAAGACAATGCCTAAACAGTTTCTGGATTTCTTTGGAACAGGTCGTTCACTGTTGCAACAGACTTTCGACCGATTCAACAAAATTATTCCTACGGAGAACATACTTATCGTAACCAATGCGATATACGCAGACTTGGTAAAAGAACAACTTCCGGAATTAGATCCAAAACAAATCTTGCTGGAACCGGCAAGAAGAAATACGGCTCCGTGCATTGCATGGGCATCATATCATATACGTGCTTTAAATCCAAATGCCAACATCGTAGTTGCCCCTTCCGATCATCTGATCTTAAAAGAGGGAGAATTTTTAGCCGCTATAGAGAAAGGACTGGACTTTGTATCAAAATCTGATAAACTTCTCACTTTAGGTATAAAGCCCAATCGTCCGGAAACCGGATACGGATATATCCAAATAGCAGAGCAGGAAGGAGACAACTTCTACAAAGTAAAGACATTTACTGAAAAACCGGAACTGGAACTTGCTAAGGTTTTTGTTGAAAGTGGAGAGTTCTATTGGAATTCAGGCCTCTTCATGTGGAATGTCAATACAATCATTAAAGCAGGAGAAACTCTTCTACCGGAATTAGCATCTAAACTGGCTCCCGGAAGAGAGATTTATGGTACACCTGAAGAAAAAGACTTTATCGAAGAAAACTTCCCGGCATGCCCTAACGTTTCGATAGACTTCGGAATTATGGAAAAGGCTGATAATGTATATGTCTCTTTAGGAGACTTCGGATGGTCAGACCTTGGAACCTGGGGATCATTATATGATTTATCACCTAAAGATGAACAAAGAAATGTAACTCTAAAATGCGACTCATTGATTTACAACAGCAATGACAATATCGTTGTATTACCCAAAGGTAAACTTGCAGTGATAGAAGGTCTGGAAGGTTTTTTGGTTGCCGAATCAGATAATGTATTACTGATCTGCAAAAAGGACGAAGAACATGCCATACGCAAGTATGTGAATGACGCACAAATGAAATTAGGAGAAGATTATATTTAGTATTGTACGAAGTTAATTTCCTAATTATACGAAGTTAACTTATTACAGCTAAGAAGTTAACTTCCTATAATTATGAAGTTAACTTTATAAGTGACACGAAGTTAATAAGAAAAAGGGGCTGACGTTGCCCGTTCAGCCCCTTTACTATTATTTAATGAAGGAAGAATTTTATTTGGCTGTTTCGTAAGCAGAACTAATAGCTTTGGCAATAGAAACAAACTCATCGTCTGCCAGTTTCAATTTTGGATTAGAGAAAAGCATATCCGATTCTTTTTGAATAGGAATCAAATGAATATGAGCATGTGGAACCTCAAGTCCGATCACTGCTTCACCCACTTTTTTACAAGGAAAAGCTTTTTCAATAGCACGGGCTATTTTTTTGGCAAAAACGTGCATTGCAGCCAGATCTTCATCACTCAAATCAAAGATATAATCAACTTCCTGTTTAGGAACAACCAAAGTATGTCCCTTCACCAACGGATTGATATCAAGGAAAGCAAAAAACTTTTCGTTTTCAGCTACCTTATAGCATGGAATTTCACCCGCTATGATTCTACTGAATATTGTTGCCATAATCCTAATATATAAAATAGGGCAAGCCCGAATATGGACCTGCCCTCATGTTAAAACGAAATGTTTACTACTTCAAGACTGATTTTACCCTGTGGAACTTGGATCTCAGCAACATCACCTACCTTTTTGCCAAGTAATCCCTGAGCAATCGGTGTGCTAACGGAAATCTTTCCTTCTTTCAGATTTGCCTCGCTTTCTGAAACGATGGTATAAGTCATTTTCATACCATTCTTGGTATTCTTCAATTCTACTTTATTCAGAATCTGTACTGAATCTGTTTTCAGTTTCGATTCATCAATAATCTTAGCATCTGCTATAACAGCTTTGAGTTTGTTGATTTTCATTTCAAGCATACCCTGAGCTTCTTTCGCAGCATCGTATTCGGCGTTCTCCGATAAATCACCTTTATCGCGCGCCTCAGCTATAGCCGCAGAAATTTTGGGGCGTTCCACTGTTTCCAGTTCTTTAAGTTCCGCCATCAATTTCTTGTAACCTTCTTCTGACATATAAGCCATGATGTTTTCCTCCTTTTATTTTTAACGGTCATATAAAACAAAAAAGAATTCCAACATGAGTCATGCTGGAACCCTCTTTTCAATTATTTCTTCGCAAAGATAACCTTTTAAATGACATGTGTCAAGCAAAAAGCAATGCTATGTAACATATTTAAACGAAATCTTCTAATTTATAACAACTTAAAGCATAGACTTGATAGTACCTTCCAGATCTTTCACCGTCTCCCCACGGGCCCTCAGTTCATTGTTTCGGTTGATCAGGAAGAAAGCCGGCAGGTTCTGTACGCCATACAAAGCTGCATTGGTTGAGTAAATTCCATTCTCATCGCGCACGCATACCCAAGGCAGATTATCAGCTGATGTTTTCCAGAAATGCTCGTCGGCATCCAATGAAACCTGATAAATCTCCAAACCCTGACTTGCATACTTATTGTATAAATCACGCAGCATCAAGTTATGAGGAGCTGCCACCGCACTTTGATAAACAGTAAAATCAAGCAGAACCACTTTACCTTTCAAGTCAGTCAGCTTACGGATATTACCTTTCATATCTCTCAAAGCAATATCAATCACACCGGTTTCTGCAATTTTTTCTTCCGGTATCTCAATGGTCTTCTGTTGTGGAGTACGGGTATTCTTCATACCTTTTATCACTATATTATATAGATTCTTTGAACGCACCGCGTGCGGATAAGTATTGTTCAGACTGGTAGCCACTGCACCAAAACATTTAATATCATCCTTATTATTCAACGGATCAAAGATCATATAATTGTTTAATTTCTGAAATAGTGCAAAATAAGCAGAAGCAGTATTGGGTGCCGCAAAGATATAATTGATTTTCACATCATCTTTATAATTTTTCAGTAGTACGGCCAAGCTGTCTTCAAAAACATCGTTACCCAATTGATGAGCCTGTGCAGCCTTTACCAACGCATCTACATCTTTTTGCAGACGAACCTGTTTCAGAGTCAGCTCTTTAATTTTTGCAGAGTTCTCCGACCCTTCCACTGTATAAGCAGTAGAGAAATCTGTATAAGGTGCTTGAATGCTAACAGTTTCTGTTGAGTCAACCGAGAAATTAATTACTTTATCTTCAACCCGTAAACGATAAAACTCAGGAGATTCGGGACGCAATTGTTTAAAACTGAATGAACCGTCTCCTTTCAATTTTATAGAATCCAAAGGCACAATTCCTTCAAGTCCGGAAGCTTCCAGATAAAGCATTTTTCCATCTGCTCCCGAAACATCTCCCTTTACATTAAATTTAGGGTCAGAATTACAAGAACTTAAAGCAAGAGCCACAAGAGCTACTAACGTTACTTTTTTCATAATATGCGTGTTATTTTTCAAGCTGCAAATATACTTCTTTTCAAGATTAGTCAAAGCATTTTGCCGCGTTCTTCGTTCCAAAATTGAAAAAAATCAAATTCCTGCTAACTTTTTATCTCATTTTCACGATATTAGTGCAATAAATGTATATCTTTGCGGGAATTTTGAAAGAAAGATATTAGATAAAACAATTTTTATGATTAACCCAATTGTTAAGACGATCGAGTTGGGAGATGGCAGAACCATCACACTCGAAACGGGAAAGCTGGCAAAACAGGCAGATGGTTCTGTGATGCTTCGCATGGGAAACACCATGTTGTTAGCTACTGTTTGTGCCGCTAAAGATGCAGTTCCCGGAACAGATTTCATGCCGCTTCAGGTAGAGTATAAAGAAAAATTCGCAGCATTCGGCCGCTTTCCTGGTGGTTTTACAAAAAGAGAAGGAAGAGCATCTGATTATGAGATCCTTACTTGCCGTTTAGTAGACCGTGCTCTCCGTCCTTTATTCCCCGATAACTATCACGCAGAAGTTTACGTAAACATCATCCTTTTCTCAGCAGACGGTGTAGATATGCCTGATGCATTGGCCGGATTGGCTGCTTCCGCAGCACTGGCTGTTTCAGATATTCCTTTCAACGGACCAATTTCAGAAGTACGTGTTGCGCGTATCGATGGTAAATTCGTTATCAACCCGACTTTCGATCAGCTTGAACAAGCTGATATGGATATCATGGTTGCCGCTACTTATGAAAACATCATGATGGTAGAAGGTGAAATGAGCGAAGTGTCGGAAGCCGAACTACTGGAAGCAATGAAAGTAGCTCACGAAGCCATCAAAGTACATTGCAAAGCACAGATGGAACTGACTGAAATGGTTGGCAAGACTGTTAAACGCGAATATTGTCACGAAGAAAACGACGAAGAACTCCGTAAAGCCGTTCATGATGCCTGCTATGATAAATCATATGCTATCGCAGCTTCCGGCAACAGAAACAAACATGAACGCCAGGATGCTTTCGATGCAATCCGCGACGAATTCAAAGCACAGTTCTCGGAAGAAGAACTGGAAGAAAAAGGTGCTCTGATCGATCGTTATTATCATGACGTAGAGAAAGAAGCGATGCGCCGTTGTATTCTTGATGAAGGAAAGCGTCTGGACGGACGTAAAACAACTGAAATCCGCCCGATTTGGTGCGAAGTAGGCTACCTGCCCGGACCTCACGGATCGGCTATCTTTACTCGTGGTGAAACTCAATCATTGACTTCAGTGACTCTGGGTACTAAACTGGATGAGAAAATCATCGACGATGTTCTCGCTCACGGAAAAGAACGCTTCTTATTACACTATAACTTTCCTCCTTTCTCTACAGGAGAGGCTAAGGCTCAACGTGGTGTAGGACGTCGTGAAATCGGACATGGAAATCTGGCTCACAGAGCATTGAAAAGAATGATTCCGGAAGACTATCCTTATGTAGTACGTGTCGTTTCAGATATCCTTGAATCAAACGGTTCTTCATCGATGGCTACCGTATGTGCCGGAACTTTGGCCCTGATGGATGCCGGTGTGAAAATTAAAAAACCTGTATCGGGTATCGCTATGGGATTGATTAAAAACGCAGGTGAAGAAAAATATGCAGTGTTGTCTGACATCCTTGGAGACGAAGACCACTTGGGCGATATGGACTTCAAAGTGACAGGTACTAAAGACGGTATCACAGCTACCCAGATGGATATTAAGGTAGATGGTCTGTCTTACGAAATCCTGGAACGCGCCTTAAATCAGGCAAAAGAAGGACGTATGCACATACTCGGTAAAATAGAAGAAACAATTTCCGAACCACGTACTGAGCTGAAAGATCACGCTCCTCGTATCGAAACAATGACTATTCCGAAAGAATTCATCGGTGCTGTAATCGGCCCGGGCGGAAAAATCATTCAGGGAATGCAGGAAGAAACAGGTGCAACAATCACTATCGAAGAAATCGACAACGTGGGTCGCATCGAGATCTCAGGAACTAACAAGAAATCGATTGATGACGCAATCCGCTTGATTAAAGGTATCGTTGCTGTTCCCGAAGTAGGTGAGGTATACAAAGGTAAAGTTCGCTCTATCATGCCTTACGGTGCATTTGTTGAATTCCTTCCGGGAAAAGACGGTTTACTCCATATCTCTGAGATTGACTGGAAACGTCTTGAAACTGTAGAAGAAGCCGGCATTAAAGAGGGTGACGAGATCGAAGTGAAATTGATCGATATTGACCCGAAGACAGGTAAATTCAAACTTTCAAGAAAAGTTTTATTGCCACGTCCGGAAAAGAAATAAATAACACAAGTCTTTACTGACAGAGTGATAACCTGGCTATTATTAATAGTCAGGTTATTTTTTTATGGACAATCAGTATAAAAGTCATTCTTTCATTTTGATATTACGAAAAGTTTATGTTGCTTTGTCATAAGAAAATCCAATTAACCTTTAAAATCTATTCATGCCAAGCAACAACAGCCTTCACACCATGGACTTATTCAGCCAGTTCTTTCAAGAAAACCAGAAGAAGTTTCTGTCGTTTGCTTATTCATACACCCGAAATAAAGCCGCAGCCGAAGATATTCTGATGGAAGCAATGGTCAGCCTGTGGGAGAATCGCGAAAAATGGGAAAAAGATTCCAACCTGCATGCATTGCTGCTTACTATCATCAAAAACAAATCACTCAATTATCTTGAACACGAACAAGTGCGTATGAAAGCTGAAGAGGCGATCAATACACATAAGCAACGTGAACTCGATCTCCGTATCTCCACCTTGGAAGCATGCGAACCTGCGACAATTTTCGATACTGAGATACAACGCATCGTATATAAAACACTTGAACAGCTGCCGGAACAAAGCCGCCACATTTTCATATTAAGCCGTTATCACAATACTCCCAATAAGAAGATAGCCGAACAACTCGGCATTTCTATCAAAAGTGTAGAATTTCATATCACCAAAGCATTGAAACTGTTGCGTCTCGAACTCAAAGATTATCTTATATCCCTACTTTTTTAAAAAAAACTTCATTTTCTTTTAGGGTTGTTCCAGGGTATCCTGTTATATATACAGAAGGAGGAAATAAAGCCTCTGACAATACATAAACTAAAAACATTTTATGGAACAGGAACTGCTATACAAGTATTTTAAAGGAACCACTTCTGAAGAAGAAGAAAGGCTGATTCTGGATTGGGTGGATGCCTCCCCCGAGAATCGGAAAGCATTTCAAAAAGAACGCATGCTATATGACATAGCCTTATTCACAGACGAAAAACAGATGAACCGGAAAGATAGAAAAGCCCGGATCATCCCTATGCTGAGGTGGAGTGCACGTATTGCCGCCGTAGTCATTGTAGCCATCAGTTTCGGATTCTTGTTTAAGAACTATCAGTATGAAAAATCAGCCTGCCAACAAACCATAACAGTACCTGCCGGACAACGTGCACAAATCACACTGGCGGATGGAACCAAAGTATGGTTGAACTCCAAATCGACCTTAACCTATGCATCCAACTTCGGTCGTAAAGAAAGAAATGTAGAGCTGGATGGAGAAGCCTATTTTGAAGTAGCCAAGAATAAAAAAATACCATTCTTCGTCAATACGGAGATTAATCGGGTGAAAGTGGTAGGAACCCATTTCAATGTCTGCGCCTACAAAGGCAGCAACGAATTTGAAACCACTTTAATTGAGGGAATTGTCGACATTTATCCGATAGGGAGTGATCAGGTAATTACCCGGTTGACAAAAGACGAATTTTTCGGATCGTACAATGGAAAATATAAAAAGACCACTTTGCCTTCGTACGAATATCTGAGATGGAAAGAGGGATTATACTGTTTTGATGATGCACCCTTTAACAGCCTGCTCAACAAACTGGAAAAATATTATAATGTGAACATCAGCGTGAGAAACCTGAACATACTCAACTACCGTTGTACCGGTAAGTTTAAAGAACAGGATGGCATAGAACATATCCTGAAAGTTATTCAGAAAGATCATAAGTTCACCTATAGTATCAACGAAGAGAAAGACAGCATCATCATTGAATAGAAATAAGGAAAGAGCTCAATATAAACCTTAAATTAGTACGAACCATTAAAAACCAGATACGCATGAAAAAATAGAAAAGAAAGTCCATTATTCTCAAAAAAAGAGAATCGGAAAGTACCCCCATACTTTCCGATTCGAAACAGTCAAAAATCGACCTTAATCAATTTATTAACTTAACACGTTACAAAGATATGAGAAAAATTTCTTTGCCGAGGCATTTATGCCCAAAAAATTTTGTTTCAAAACAAATATTGTTAGCCATGAAGATCACTTTATTCCTTCTCTTTTTCGTAGCATTCCAAGCTTACAGTGAGAATGGATACTCTCAAAGCACTAAAATAAGCATACCGCGTTCTAGTCTGAAAGTAAGCGAATTACTATCAAAAATAGAATCTCAGACAGAGTACCTGTTCGTCTACAATAAAAAAAACGTAGACACCAGACGCTGGGTAAACGTGCAAGCCGATAACAAAGCTGTATCCGAAGTTCTCGACCAAGCATTCAAAGGTACCAACATTAAATATGTGATGGAAGGTAACAACATTGTTCTGACCAGAAACAATGATAATGCCATAACTGCACAACAGGACAGAGTAACCGTAAAAGGAGTTGTTACTGATCAGAATGGTGACCCCATCATAGGTGCCAATGTACTCGAGAAAGGTACTACCAATGGCTGCATCACCGATATGGAGGGTAATTTCACCCTCAATGTACCCAGTAACGCCACTCTTGCAATCACCTATATCGGTTATCAGCCACAAAATATCCAGGTGAACGGACGGCAGAGTTTCAACGTTAAACTGCAAGAGGAAGCCATGGCACTGGAACAGGTAGTGGTAACCGCTATGGGTATCAAGAAGAAAGAAGCTTCCTTGACTTACTCAACCCAACAAGTGGGCGGTGACGAATTGACCCGTGCCAAAGATCCAAATATGATTAATGCCCTTGCCGGTAAAACAGCAGGTGTACAAATCACTAAAAGTTCATCCGGGCTGGGTGGTTCGGCCAAAGTTTCCATTCGCGGTAGCCGTTCGATCAGTGGAAACAACCAGCCTCTGTATGTTATCGACGGTGTACCGATGCTGAACAGTAGCAATGAACAAGCTTCCACAGCTATTGGTGGTACAGCCGATGCAGGTAACCGTGATGGCGGTGACGGTATCTCAAACTTAAACCCGGACGATATTGAAAGTATGAGTATCCTGAAAGGAGCCTCTGCAGCAGCTCTCTATGGCTCACAGGCTGCCAACGGTGTGATCTTAATTACCACAAAGAAAGGCAAAGCCGGTATTCAAAAAATCACTTTCTCTTCTAATCTGACTGTAGACCACGCCATTTGTTTGCCCGAATTCCAGAACAATTACGCCATGGACCCTGAAGCCAAAAACAGTTGGGGAAAGAATCAAACACTGAAAGATTATAATAACGCCGATAATTTCTTTCAGAATGGTGTAACAGCCATCAACTCCGTATCTTTTATGAACGGCAGTGAAAAGATGCAAACTTACTTCTCTTATGCCAATACTACAGCCAAAGGTATCGTTGAGAAAAATAAGATGCAAAAACACAACCTCAACTTCCGCGAAACGGCTAACTTCTTTAATGATTACCTGAAGCTGGATGCCAACGTGAACCTGATGACACAAACTATCAAAAACCGTCCCACCTCCGGTGGCTATTATATGAATCCGTTGGTAGGTCTCTACGGTTTCCCGAGAGGTGAAGATTTATCCGAATACAAGAATAATTTCGAAGTCTTCGATCCTGCCCGTAACATGAACGTACAGAATTGGTATACTTCTTATCAGGACATGGAACAAAATCCCTACTGGATTACCAACCGCATCAACAGTAATGATAAACGCACACGTGCGATCGCTTCACTAACAGCCAACGTAAAAATTACCGACTGGCTGAATATCCAGGCACGCGGTACAGCCGACTACACACACGACCAGTATCAACAGCGCATGTATGCCTCTACCGCTCCTGCCTTAGCGGGACAAAACGGACGTTACATCGACCTGAATCATACTGAAACATTGTATTACGGCGACGTCATGGCTATGGTAAACAAAAAATGGAATGACTTTTCATTGAACGGAGCCATCGGCGGCAGTATCAACAGTACAAATGTAAACTCCCTGAGACTGGATTCTAAAACAGCTTCCCTGTACTATCCGAATGTATTTACGGTAGCCAACATTAAAATGACACAGGCTGCCTACATCGACGAACAAATGAATCAGAAGCGAGTGTTGCAGTCTTTGTTCGGAACCGCTCAGTTGGGTTGGAAAGAGAGTCTGTACCTGGATGTTACCGCACGTAACGATTGGTCGTCGACACTGGCCTATACCAAGCACAGCAGTTTCTTCTATCCCTCGGTAGGTCTGTCATGGGTACTGAACAATACAGTGAAACTTCCCGAATGGATTTCTTTCGGTAAGATCAGAGGTTCTTGGTCTAAAGTTGGCAATGACCTTCCATTGTTCATCAGCAACACGATCCCTGGCAGCAATGATATCATCGGAGCAGGTGGTGCCATCGTGACTTACTCCAAAGCCCCCTTCAACGATCTGAAACCGGAAATGAGTACTTCTTATGAAATAGGTACCGAATGGAGATTCTTCAATTACCGGCTCGATTTCGATATTACTTATTACCGCACCAATACCAAAAATCAGTTATTCACATTGCCTTCATCAGCAGGTGCCGACTATAAATATTACATGGTAAATGCCGGTAATATACAAAACGAAGGTGTTGAAATCACTCTTGGAGCTACTCCGGTAATGAACGATGCTTTCCGTTGGAAAACCCAATTTAACTTCTCCACCAACAAAAACAAGATTATCAAGCTTCATCCGGATCTCAAGACATTCGTTTATGGTGACGAAAGCTTCTCTTCTTCTTACTCCATGCGTTTGGTAGAAGGAGGTTCATTCGGCGACATTTACGGTAAAGCATTCGAACGTGACGAAAATGGCAAAGTGGCATTTACTACAGATAAAGACGGAGACAAGATCCCGAACGTTATCGGTGGCGGCAATACAGAAAAAGTAGGCAACTGTAATCCGGACTTTATGTTAGGATGGAGCAATACATTCACTTACAAAGGTTTCTCACTCTACTTCTTGATCGATGGACGTTTTGGTGGCGATGTACTCTCACAGACTCAGGCCGAACTCGACCAAAGAGGTGTCAGCCTGAACAGCGGTAAAGCCCGAGATGCAGGATATATCAATATTGACGGAACACAAGTGAAGCCGAGAAAATTCTACACCGCAGTCAGTGGACGTGACGGATGTACGGAGTACTATATGTACGACGCTACCAATATTCGCCTCCGCGAACTCTCTTTGGGCTACTCACTCCCCCAAAGCTGGTTGGCTAAAGCCGGCGGTGCATTTAAAGATGTCCAGTTGTCATTTGTAGCCCGCAACCTGTTCTTCATCTCAAAGAAAGCTCCGTTCGATCCGGATGCCGTTCTTTCGACAGGTAACGATAATCAGGGTATTGACGTATTCGGCATGCCGACTACCCGTAGCTTAGGTTTCAATATTAAGTTCACATTCTAAAAGAGATTCATCATGAAAAACAATATCAAATATATAGCAGGCATACTCTTAGGAGGATTGATCGGATTTTCAGCTTGTACTGATTCTTTTGAGTCGTTCAACACCAACGAAGCAGGATTCGATAATGATAGTAAAAAACAGGATTTCAATTATTATGGCATCCCTTTGGGAATCATTCAGCAAGGAATCTACTTCAACTACGACTGGGGAAGCGGCAAGAACTGGCCTTTTCAGACCATGCAAAACCTGGGGGCAGATCTATTCTCGGGATATGTGCATGACTTCAATCCCTTCAACGAAGGAAAGAACAACAGCACTTACTACATGATGGACGGCTGGAACGGTTCTACATGGGATAACACCTATGGATACATTATGCCGGAAGTACAGAAATCAGAGACTATTAATGAAAAAGACAATATAGGATTCTTCGGTATTACCAAGATACTGAAAGTGGAATTAATGCACCGCTTATCCGACCTGTATGGACCGATCGTCTATACTCAGTTCGGATCAAAAACGGGTTCTACACCCGATACACAACAAGAAGCATACAAAGCTTTCTTCAATGACCTGGATACAGGTATTGCCAAGATACGTGAATATCAGAAAGCCAATCCGGACATTGAGAGTTTTGCAAAATTCGATATCCTGATGCCGCAGGGAAAACGCACATTCAGCGAATGGATACGGTTCGCAAATTCTCTCCGTCTGCGCCTGGCTGTCCGTATTGCCATGGCGGACTCTAAGCAGGCTGTGGCAGAAGCCCAAAAAGCACTTACGGATGAAGAAGGATTGCTGGAAGGCAATGATGAAGTCGTAGCCGTTTCTACCTCTTCAGGTTATACTAATCCTTTCGGAGAAATCAATAAAGCATGGGGCGAAGTGTTTATGAACGCCAACATGGAGTCTCTATTAGTGGGTTACGAAGATCCCCGCATGGAAAAGTATTTTGATAAAGCAACCGGCTCTGATGCAACAAGCCTTATCGACTATAAAGGTACTTACAAAGGTATCCGCCAAGGAACAGGCTTTAGTCATAAAAACTACAACGGACATTCAAAAAGTACCATTACCCAACAGACAGACGCCGTACTGATGACTCCTGCCGAAGTATGGTTCCTGCGTGCCGAAGCAGCTCTGCGAGGCTGGAGCAGCGAATCGGTGAAGGATTGCTATGAAAAAGGCGTAAAAGCATCATTTGCACAATGGGGTGCTGCCGGTGCCGAAGCATATCTGGAGAGTGACAGAAAGCCATCCGACTATGTAGACGCTTTCAAAGCAGCCAATAATGTGAAAGCAGTCAACACACTGACCCCAAAATGGGACGATGCCGCCGGCAATGAAGACAAGCTGGGACGCATCATTACACAGAAATGGCTTGCCATGTTCCCTGAAGGAGGAGAAGCTTGGGCAGAACAACGTCGTACAGGCTATCCGAGACTATTCCCTGTATTGGTCAACCAAAGTGAAGGTACGGTAGATACCAACCTCGGACCACGTCGACTGAACTTCTTCGTAGGTATCAAAACGACCAATCCCGAGCAATATACCCAATTGGTAAATGCATTGGGCGGAATCGACAACTGCGGCACTCGCCTGTGGTGGGACACCGGAAGAAATTTCTGACACACAAAGGTATAAATTTTAATTAGTGGGTTTTCTTCGTATTAGTTGCGGGGAAAAGATTGGGAAGGGGCAAAGTCGAGGGGGACTTTGTCCCCTTTTTTATTAAAAACAGAATCAAAATAACAAAGAATGAAGAATCCAGATCATGATCTATAACAGATTAACAATAAGCACATTACTCACCACAAGACGTTTCAAAAGACGTTCGTCTGATGCAACAAAGATAAGATGCTTTTTTTACTTGTGCAAATCTTTTCGCATCGTTTTAATTATCAGTCATTTATCTATTCCCTTTGCATTTTGTACAGAGAGCAAGAATCCTGTTTCAAAAGACGAACGTCTTTTGAAACACCACCTGTGTATTCAAGACAGTTATATCTGATTGGAATACACAAACTTACGCATAATAAAAGTTGTATCAAACAGTCTTTACCGACTTATACCCTTATGTATAAGTCGGGCAAGAGATTTTGATCTGATTATTCATTAAATAAATTTAGAATGAACAAACTTTTGATTATGCGGACACACCTCCTATGGATCGGAGTAATGACGGCATCCAGCCTTTGGTTGAGCGGATGCACGCAAGAAGAAAAGTATCCATTTTTTCCGGAAAAAGGTTATGATTCCGGTACTGTAATCCCTATTAAAATCAGTATGGCTGAAAATGGAGAGTACGATTCCTATACTCCGGAAAACGACATGGCTCCTCGTTACAATGCTCCTCTGATTGCCGAATGGGCAGGAGTACAAACTCTAAGCCGTACCCGTACAAAAGAATCTCCGGAATATAATGGCCCCAGAATCGCATCTATGGAACTGACAGAAAATACTCCTTCCACCCTAACTACCCGTGCAAACACTCTGTCTACAGGTGTTTACTTTCGTCTGATCGTATTCCGAAAGTCAGGGAATAACTATGTGTTCCAATCGGCTGCAGACTATACCTCAAATGGTGCTTCTTCACCTGTACTGAAGAAAGGAAAATTACTCACACGCTCAGGAACGATCCGGGTCATCGGATACTCATTCAATACAACTGCGGCATTGGGGGATATCCCCGCATCATATACATATAATACCACCAAGATAGATATCCCCAACATGAATAATGACTTTATGACTTATGATTCAGGAGACATAGCCAATGTGAACAGTCTTAATTACAATCTTCCGGTAACATTCAAACAGAAACTGTGTAAACTGACAATAAGCATTAGTGTAACCGGCTTCACAAGTAATACCATCAGCGGGTGTACAGGGGTATACGTAAAGCAGGGAGGTAATTCAACCTCGTGGGTAATTGGCAGTTCAGCAGTGGCTGCTAATACCAGCAACACAGCTTCATTCAACCCAAACACTAACCAGACTACTACGATACACATGGTTCCTTTCGCAAGTTCCCGGACAATAACAGTACACTTCAACAAGCTGACAGTAGGAAATCTAATTGCTAATAATGCGGATAATATCGATATTGCTTCAACTCAGAGTGTCCAATTGAAAGAGGGAATGAGCTATACAATGAAAATCCAGTTTAAGAGAAGTCCCGGAATAAATGTTCCGGCAGGTAGCATCAATCTGAGCAATCCGAAAAAAGCATGTACCAATGATGATAAGCAAAAGTTATCAAAATTGGTATTTGCCGACGGCAATTTAAAAAGTACCGGTGCAAGCAACAATTATGTATGGGCAACCAACAAAGAATATGGCTACTATTACCAATGGAAAAAAGACTATAATGGAAACAACATCGATCCATGTGCCAGACTAAATCCCACAACTTATGGTAGTGGTTGGCGGCTGCCTACACGCAATGAATTAGAAAGATTGGGAAGATGCAATAATGTAAAAAAGGTCTCTAATGGAGTGAATGGTGTGTGGTTCCTAAATGCCACAACCGGTATTTTTTTACCGTTAGGTGGCTGGCGTAATACTAACTCGGGAACAACGGCAGAAGACTGGCCTGGAACGTATGGTCAATATTTTACAGATGAATCAATTAATACTAATGATTGTTATAGATTGGATATATCTCCCGGAGAAGGTAAAACCGATGTCAATAGCACACCAAAGAAAATGGCATACACAACTCGTTGTGTCAAAGGACCTAAACTATAATATTTCCCCTTAAATAAAAGAAGAGTAAAAAAACAAAGACAGAAACAGTGGTGATAACCTACTGCCTGTTTTTTCGGAGATATTCCGTAAATTACAAAATACAAGGCAACTAATTCATTTCGAATCAGTTGCCTTATTTATATTTTAATCATTTCTCCAAAAAATTCCGAACACCTCAATCGAGGGAGAAGTCTAAAAGAAATCCCCTACTATTAGATAGTCAGTACAACTCGTCAGGAATCTATTATGAACCAACTTTGCAAGCATTGCCATACCCTGGATACACCAAGTCTTTCGATATTAGCAACCCTAAATACTCTGATAGTAACCGTCCAAAAAGCAAGTATAAAACTCAAACAAAAGAAATGTTCACTTCTCTAATAATAAATATCTTATGTTATAAGAATCATGTTTCAAAGGACGTACGTCTGATGTAACAAAGATAAGACGCTTTTTTTATCTGTGCAAATCTTTTTGCATTGCTTTAATTATCAGAAGTTTATCGACTCCCCTTGCATCCAGTGCGGAGGGTAAAAATAGTGTTTCAAAAAACGTACGTCTTTTGAAACACAACAGGCGTTCTATCTGTCTAATTTACACAAACTTACCGCAAAATAAAAGCTGTATTCACA